>Ga0316603_10000034_pt1 | contig 176416 bp, 154 predicted proteins | sample OWC_soil_day10_n_FD_207649 | JGI IMG/M metagenome (GOLD analysis project Ga0316603, IMG submission 207649) | Wetland soil microbial communities from Old Woman Creek delta, Ohio, United States - OWC_soil_day10_noCT | ecosystem: Environmental > Terrestrial > Soil > Wetlands | place: USA: Ohio...
TCCATTTGGGCTGACCCTCCAGCGTTATGTGGCACGGATTCGACACCCGCATCGTAACGCTTCGAGTTCGTCAGCCCATATCTATCTCGTTGTTTGAAATACGAATTCGCTTAAGGTAGTGCCATTGCTTCCAGGCCTCTTCTACCAGATCGATCTTGATTCCAATGGGAACCGATTGCTGACGCCGCTGGAGATCTTTGACTTTGAGGAAATCGCCAAGGGCTCGTCGCTTAATACTGAACTGATTGATTTCAGTATCCATAACCGCAAGAAACCCTCCGACAGCCTGACCATCGAGGTGTTTGACGATACCCGTCTGATTTACACTGAACCAGACACCACCAAGTTTCTTCCTTCAGGAGAACATACTTGGCAATGGGATGGCTATGGCTCGGATGGCATACTCGACACAAAAATCTTGAAGAGCGAAAAACTGACGGTAGTCCTGACCGCAATCAAGGACTCGGAGCGCCAGGTTCTGAAATTGAAGTTGCGGAACAAAGCCAAAGAAGTCGATTGGGTAGACGTCCGAATTGATCGAAACACAAAGGTCGCCGAAGTAACCGTCCGCCCGAGCTTTTCTGATGGAGGGGTCGAGGGAACGGGAACGCAGACGCCATATGCGGACTTGGAGCAGATGGCTACACGAGGCATTGAATTCTATTGGTCACGCAGTGGAACGCGCGTCGGCGGAATTGGCGGCCCAATCAACACTACCAAGGGAGCATACAAAGTCCAAGTTAAGGCGGACGTAACCGTCGCGCCGAAAGCCGAAAACTTTCCGCTAATCGAGAAACTCGACCCCGATTTCGGGCGCGCAACTAGCCTTGGTGGCTTTCGCAAGGTCTATCACAATGTCGGCAAGTTCTTGTCACTTGGTTGGCTAAGACAAGATGCTGATGAGGACTTCAAGCATACGGCTGCACATGAATTTGGCCACTTGATTTTGAACCGATATGGCGGTGGATGGCCTATTCCAAACTATTCATGGGGCCACAAAGGGAGTTCAACAGTGGTCACGCAAGAGCCACTTGAGCACCACCCAATTCCGGCGTCTGGCGAGATTGATCTAATGGAATACCATAGCGACAAGATTTCGAACCTTCTAGACTACTGGGGTCGTTCGGTCGCGGCGGAGCAGGATGTCAAAGGACTTATTTGGCTTACCCGGATTGATTTTAATGACTAGAATTCCTCTCGTATTGCTTGCTTTTGTCCTCTCGGGTTGCGCGCAACAGATCTATAGCGCGCAGATCAATATGCATAATGCCTGTAATACGTCGGTAGTGGCGACAGTCAATGGACTCTCGAACAGTGGGAGAGACAACGCGCCCGCCTCCATATCATTAGCGAGTCACGAGACGGCGCGAGTTGGATCATTCATCGGATTTGGCTGCTGTGACCTCAATGCATTTCTACCAGATAATTATCAGATTACTTTAGCGATTGATAGACAGTACACCACTCTTGATCGATCGAAGGTCATCAGCTATGTAGCAGAGGATCAGGAGAAATCTAGTCGTGCTTCGCGCTTCTGGCTTCTTGATACAAAGCCCTTCTGTCCATGACATGACCCCAGGCCATCGCGGCCCACCGCACCGGCGAAGCCCCGACTATTGGGATCGGTCGGCAGCCAACGAACAGGATGTCAAAGGGCTAATTTGGCTAACGAGGATAAAGTTCAATGACTAGGTGGCTCATCGTTGTAGTTCTGTTGCTTACGACTGGTTGCACTGCACAGAACCGCTGCTTTACCAGAATCGAAATCTACAATAGCTGTCCGTTCCCTTTGCATACTACTTTGGAAAACCATTCCAATCTTGGTGACGAGAATCACAAGTCATTCGATATTGCATCCGGAGCAACGGTTTTGGGCGGTGAAATTTATGGAATCAATTGTGATTTGAATCGCTCTGTTTTGGACGGCTACAAAATTACCTTTGATACGAATACCGCCCATAAGGAAATGAATCGATCGGAAATCGTTGGGAAACTCATTAGTAATCACCAGAAATCGACGCGCGATTCACGATATTGGCTCCTCGATACTGGCGATTTCTGTAGGTGAGCAGGTGGTTCCGGGCTCTCTTGCGCACTTAATTTCGCTTTGTCATATTGGGTGTGGCTTTTGAGCCAATTAAATTAGATTGAAAATTACTGAAAAAGACGGCGTGAACCATCGCCATCGCTCTTCCGGCACAGGGCAACACAACGGCGAAACAGGCCCAGATTTCTGTTGGTGAAGGCGCTGACGAGAGTCCGAAAATATTTCGATGCTCTCAATTGTCCTGCCGTCGCGACCATCGGCAATTTCGATTTCAGTCGAAATTGCCGATCGGTCTCAATACGGAAAACCTACCGTTCAGTACAAGAAATACAAGGGTCGATGCTGTTCACGATAATCGCCACGTCGGAGATCTTGGCGTCCTTGAGCATGAAGCCCAGGGCGTCCCAGTTCATGAAGCTGGGGACGCGCCACTTGACGCGTTCCGGGCGGGGCGAGTCGGTCATGCGCACGTAGTAGATCAGTTCGCCGCGCGGCGCTTCGCATTTGCCGATCGCTTCGCCGACCGGAATCGGCGGGCGTTCGGTGGTCGCCGTGGTCGGGCCTTCGGGCAGGGCGCGCAGGCATTGGCGGATGAGATCGACGGCGGTACGGGCTTCGGCCAGGCGGACCATGGCGCGCGACCAGACGTCGCCGTCGGGTAGCGTGTGTACCTGGACGTCGAGGCGGTCGTAGGCGGTGTAGGGCGCCTTGACCCGGACGTCGTAATTGATCCCGGAGGCGCGGGCGACCGGACCGACGCAGCCGCAGTCGATCGCCTGGGCATTGCTGAGGACGCCGACGCCGCGGGTGCGGCCGAGGATCGAACCGTTGGTGCGGTACATTTCGATGATCTCGGCAATGGCCGGTTCGACCTTGTTGAGCTGCTCGTTGAGATAGCCGATGCGTTCCGGATCAATGTCGTAACGGACGCCGCCGATGGTGTTGGCGCCGATGTCCATGCGGTTGCCGAAAATCCCTTCCTTGACGTCCTGCATCATTTCGCGGACTTCCATGACGTGCATGAAGAGCGATTCGAAGCCGACCAGGTGGGCCAGGATGCCGACGTTGAAGAGATGCGAGGCGACGCGCTTGACCTCGTCGGCGATGGCGCGCAGGTATTCGGCGCGCGGCGGCACGGTCAGGCCGGCGATCTGCTCGATGGCCATGGCGTAGGCCTGCGGGTGGCTGTTCGAACAGAGCGAGCAGATGCGCTCGGTGAGCACGATGTTCTGGAAGACGTTGCGTTTGGTCACCAGGTATTCGATGCCGCGGTGCACGTGGCCGGCGGTGATATCGACGTGGCGGACGGTTTCGCCCTCGACGTCGAGACGGAAGTACATCGGTTCCTCAAGGGCGACGTGCAGCGGCCCGACCGGAATGGTGAAATTGCTCATGATTTGCTCCCGGTTTGGGCCAGGATCTTTTCCCAGAGGCCCTTGGTACTGGCGCTATTGACCAGGGTTGAATAGGGAATCAGCCGTTCCAGCACCGCCCCTTCGATGGCCGGGTCGATGAACAGCCGGCGCGGGTCGGGATGGCCGCGGACGATCAGGGCGTAGATTTCCATCGCTTCCCGTTCGTTCCAGTCGGCCGTCCGGTAGAGCGCGCTCAGCGAATCGATTTCGCCGCCGCTCGGGACATGGGCGACGACGGTCAGGGTGTCGCCTTCGATGTCGAAGTGGTAGTCGATTTCGTAGGATTTGCCATCGCTCGCCACGTCGCCGCCGAAGAAGGTCGGGGCCGGCGCGGCTTCTTCGCCTTCCTTTGGCGGCGGCGGGGCGGCCGGCGCCTTGGGCTGGAAGACGGTCATGGTGGACAGCCGGGCGCCCATGGCTTTGAGCAGTCCGGCAATGGGTAGCAGGTCGTCCTTGTTGGCGAGCACACACCAGGCGGTGGTGACGCTCTTGTCGTCGGTTTTGGCGCTATAGCGGATGCCGCCGGGGGCGGCGGTGACCAGGCGCGCTTCGAGATCGTCGGGCATGAGGCTCATGATGCGGCTCCTCTTTCTGCCAGGGCCTTTTTGCGGCAGCCCGGGCAGAGGTTGCGTTGTTGTTCAATTTCTTCGGGCGTGAAGGGCGGCGTGATACCTACCGGATTGGGCGAGCTGGCCAGGGCCTTGGCGCCGCAAGCGGTACAGCTGACGTAGGGAATGACTTCGCGGATCGCCATGGTGAATTGATCCGCGGTGGCGTGCGCCATGTGCCAGTCGTCGCTCTGCCGGATGGCGTCGGTCGGGCAGTAGAACTCGCACAGGCCGCAGAAGACGCAGGTGTTGTGCCACATCATGAAGCGCAGGCCGTCCGGCGTCTTGTCGAAGCGGATGGCGCCCGGCGCGCAGACCTGCTCGCAGGCCCGGCAGGCGGTGCATGAGTCAAGCTTGAAGACGATGCGACCGCGCAGGCGCTCCGGCGTCCACGCCGGGCCGAAGGGGAAGGGCACGGTGGAAGGACCGTGGACGAGATTGCGGACCAAGATTTTCAGGAAGTTCATGACAGTTCCTCAGAGACGTTCGCGCCAGATGGCAATGGCTTGGGCAATGCCTTCGATGATCGCTTGCGGCCGCGGCGGGCAGCCGGGGACATTGATATCGACCGGCAGGTACTTGTCGATCGGCGCATTGACCGCGTAACCGTCGCGGAAGATACCGCCGGAGATCGGACAAACGCCGACGGCGACGGTGACCTTGGGGTCGGGAATTTCGGCGAAGACGCGCAGCACGTCTTCCTTGACCCGGGTGGTCAGCGGTCCGGTGATGAGCACGATGTCGGCGTGGCGCGGGCTGCCGCAGTACTGGCAACCGAGACGCTCGACGTCGTAGCGGGGGATTAGCGCCGTGGTCGCACATTCGACGTCGCAGCCGTTGCACGAACCGGCATTGATCCGGTAGATCCATGGCGAGCGGACGGCGAGGGCCCGGGCCTGGTCGGTGATTTTTTCTAATAGGGTGGTCATGACGTGATCCTCAGGCAAGGGCGACGATGGCGAGCGACAGCAGCGACAGCGCCAGCGGCCATTTCAGGAAGAAACTGAAGGCCTGGTCGATGCGCATGCGACCGCAGGAGAGGCGAACGACGGTGATACCGATGAGCATCATGCCGGTCAGCTTGGCGAGATGGACCAGCAGGCCGAGCGCGCCGTCCGGCGCCAGCGGGTAGAAGAGGGCGACGCCGAGGCCGAGGACGACGACGGCTTTGAGGGCCGACATCACCTTGAAGAGGCCGAGGGCGGGACCCGAGTACTCAAGCAGCGGGCCTTCCAGCACTTCGGTTTCGGCTTCCGGGATGTCGAAAGGGACGATGCCCAGATTGGCCGGGTAGAAGGCGAGGAAGGCGAGCAGGGCCGGCCACATCACCGGGTCGAAGAGGAAGGCGCCGTGGGTTTGCTGGTAGGCGATGATTTCGCTCAGCGAGAAGCTGATCAGATCGCCCTGGCCGAGGCCGGTACGCATCGCGACGGCGACGACGACGAGGACCAGCGGCCCTTCATAGGCGAGCATCAGGGCCATTTCGCGGGAGAAGCCGATGGCGCCGAAGGGCGAGCCGGAGGCCGAGCCGGCAATCATCAGTACGACGGCCGGCAGGGTCAGCAGATAGAGCAGCACGAGCAGGTCGCCGAGCATGGTGTCCGGCGTATAGACGCCGGGGATCGGCACCAGGGCGGCACAGAGCAGCATCGACACGGCTCCGATCAGCGGCGCGCCGAGAAACACCGGTTCGGCGGCGATATCGGGCACCATCGTGCGTTTGCGGGCCAGCTTGACGAGATCGAACAGCGGTTGGGCGAGCGGTGGGCCGACCCGCCCCTGGAGGCGGGCGGCAAGGCGCCGGTCGAGGCCTTTGAGGGCCAGGCCGAAGGCCAGGGCAAACAGGCCGCCGGGAAAGAGCAGGGCCGCAATGGGGGTGGTGAGCATTTCGAGCATGATGGTTCTCCCTCAGACCGATTTGTGGTCGCTGTTGGCGTCGTCGGCTTCTTCGTCGTCGTCGCTATAGCCGGTGTCGTGTTTGGCCCAGAGCGCGCGACGGATCGCCGCATCCGGTGCCGCATACAGGTTGCTGGCGCCGAGATTGCCAAGGGCCGGTTGCAGGTCGCCGACGCCGCACATGTGGATCGGCGAGCGGATCACCGCCGCCCCGCCGCGACCGAGGCGCAGGTACAGCGAGGCGATGCCGACGAGGACCAGGAGCAGGGCCGACAGCATGCCCGGATGCCAGCCGCCGGCGCTCGGCAGCGGGCCGGTCCAGGTGACGGCGATCGGGATCATGCCGAGTTCGCTCTGCAGGGCGGCGATCGGCACCAGCAACAGGCCCGGCATGATGCCGACGGCGATGCAGGCGGCGGTCAGGATGCCCATCGGGACCAGCATGCTGGCCGGTGCTTCGACGGCATGTTCGGCCGCTGCCCCCGGGGCGCCCATGAAGGCGGCGTGGGCGAACTTGAGGATGGCGGCGAGGGTGAACAAGCTGGCGATCAAGGCGGCAATGCCGAGGACGAAATGGCCGGACTGGAAGGCGGCCTGGTAGATCAGCCACTTCGAGGCGAAGCCGTTGAGCGGCGGAATGCCGGCCAGCGATAAACCGGCGAAGAGGAAGATACCAAAGGTGATCGGCATCTTGCGGCCGAGACCGCCCAGCTCATCCAGCGTGCGGGCGTGGCTGGCGACCATGATGCAGCCGGCGCAGAGGAAGAGCAGGTCCTTGAGGAACATGTGATTGACGAAGTGCATCAGGCCACCGGCAACGCCGAGCGTGGTGCCGAGGGCGAGGGCCATGGTGATGTAACCGAGCTGGCAAACGGTGCTGTAGATCAGCAGGCGCTTGATACCGGTCTGGATGACCGCCATGGCGCCGGCGTAGAACAGCGTGATGCCGCCGATCACCGCGATCACGTACATCAGCAGCGGCATGCCGGAAGCGACACCGAGGCGTTCGATGGCAGCGGCGCCGCCGAGCAGGGTGAAGAGCTTGAGGATCCCGTAGGGGCCGCTCTTCAGCAGCACCGCCGAGATATAGCCGGAGACCGGGGTCGGCGCGGTGGCCGGGTGCATCTGGTAGTCGATGCGGAAGGGCAGCATCGCCGCCTTCATCAACATGCCGAGGACGACCAGGACCACCGAGCTGCCCAGCCAGGCGACCGACATGGTCGGCGCGGCCAGGGCGACGGCAGCGAACTCGAAGCTGCCGGCGGCGGTACCGAGCATGGCGATGCCGAGGAACATGAAGCTGGCGCCAACGGTGTTGAAAATGAAGTACTTGAAGGCTTCGCGGCGGGCATCGGCGTTTTCTTCATGCACCAGGGCGACATAGAGCGCCCAACTGCTCATCAATTCCCAGAAGGCGAAGAAGTTGAAGAAATCGTGACTGCCGGCCATTCCGAGCAGGCCCGCCATCATCAGCATGAAGGCGGCGTAGAAGCGGCCCTGGGCGTGACCGTGTGCCATGTAACCGGTGGCATAGGTCATGTTGAGGACGCCGACACCGGAGACGAGCAGCGCGAAGGCGAAGGACAGACCGTCGTAACGTTCGGGCTGGGCGAGCACGGCCAGGAAGCTGGCAGCGAGGACGGCGATCGCCAGGCGGCCGGCGAGGACCACCGAACGCTTGCCGAGCAGCCAGACAGCGACGGCACCGAGCGTGGCAAGCAGCGTCGCGGCCGGCCAGATCAGCGTCAGGCTGGGAATTTCAACCGGCGGCAGACCGCCGCGGCTGGCCACCAGGTCACCGACGGCGCGCACGGCGTCGATCTGCAGGCCGGGGAAGGCACCGCCGAGGACGATGGCGGAGGCCAGGATGCCGAGCGCGGCGAGCATCGAAGTCGGGGCTTCCTGGACCAGCGGACCGTTGTACGGATGGAAGAAGAGCAGGCGGACGATACGCAGGTAGTAGAAGGCGGCGATCACGCTGCCGACCAGGATCAGGGCGGCGACATCGACCCGCCCGGCAGCCGCGGCAGCGGTGATCATCAGGAACTTGCTGATGAAGCCGGAGAACGGCGGCAGGCCCATGATGGCCACCGTCGCCAGGGCGTAGCAGCCGGCGGTGAAGGGCATCTTGCGGCCGAGACCGGCGAGATCCTCGATTTGCCGCCGACCGCTTTGCAGGATGAAGGCACCGGCCGCGAAGAAGAGCAGGGTCTTCATCACCGCGTGGTTCGAGACATGCAGCAGGGCGGCGGAGGTCGCCAGGCTGGTGCCGAGGCCGAGGATGGCGGCGATCTCACCGATCTGCGCCAGCGTCGAGTAGGCCAGCATGCGCTTCAGTTCCTTCTGGAACAGCGCCATGACTTCGCCGTAGATCAGGGTCAGACAGCCGAGGATGGTGATCAGCAGGCTGAGATCGAGGCCGGAACCGGCGTAGCGGCTCAGCGTGGCGGCCCCGAAGACGATGTAGAGCACCTTGACCAGACCGAAAATGCCGGCCTTGGTAAGGATGCCGGAGAGCGGTGCGGAGATCGACGACGGCGCTTCCGGGTGGGCCAGCGGCAGCCAGGAGTGCAGCGGCACGAAACCGGCCTTGACGGCGAAGCCGACGAAGAAGCAGAAGGCGGCAAGGGCACCGGCGCTGGCGTCGACGCGGCCGATCTCGGCGGCGATCGTGGTGAATTCGAAGCTACCGGTCTGGGCGTGCAGCAGCAGGATGCCGAAGTGCATGATGTAGGCGCCGGAGGCGCACATCAGGAAATACACCAGGCCGGCCTTGAGGGCCTTCTGCGTCTGTTCGTGAATGACCAGGAAGTAGGAGGTCCAGGTCATCAGTTCCCAGAAGACGTAGAAGTTGCCGAATTCGTGGGCGGTGGCCAGACCGAGCATCGAGCCGGTCATCAGGAAGAGGAAGAAGTAGTAGCGGTTGCCGCCTTCGCCATGCTTCATGTAGCCGCGCGAGTAGAGCACGACCAGACCGGCGATGCCGGCGAAGATCAGGGCAAACAGGCGGGAAGCCGGGTCGAGGCCGGTTTCCTGGACGGTCAGCACGAAGGTCGCGGCGGCCAGCAACAGGGCGCCGTTGTCGCGGGCTGCGGTGGAGAAGCGGCCGATTACGTAGAGGGCGAAACCGCCGAGGTAGGGGACCAGCACCAGCAGGGCCCAGGGCGATTCGAATTCCGGGACGCGGGCACCATCAACCAGGCCGGCCAGCAATTCCGCTTGATGCAGGAAGGGCAACGGCCAGATGCTCATGACCACGGTTGCAGCGGTCAGGAGGACGGCGAGCGGCATGGCGAGGAACGGTGCCGGGCGCAACTCGAGGTCTTTCTGGGTCGGTTCCAGGCAGATACGCTGGATGATCAGCATGTAATACACGGCGGCGATGATGCTGGCCAGTGTGCCGATGGCGGCCAGTGCCCAATGCCCCTGTTCGATCGCCGAATAGAGCACCAGGAACTTGCTGAACGAGCCCTTGAAGGGCGACAGGCCCATCACGGAGAACAATCCGAAGCCAAATAGCGTGGCGGCGAGCGGCATGCGCCGTCCGCTACCGGCCAGGTCTTCGAGGCGGCTGGAACCGGTGCGGCGGATCAGCCACCAGGCGGCGACGATGACCAGGCCGCGCATCACGGCCTGGTAGCCGACGTGCATGTAGGCGCCGGTATCGCCGGCCGGTCCGCCGAGGCCGAGGCCAAGGAGGACGTAGCCGACTTCGGCGATGGTGGAAATGAGGAGTACCCGTGGCAGGTTGCGCCAAGCCAGCAGGGCGAGTATTTCACCCAGCAGGAGCAGCGTGGCACCGAACCAGGCCAGGGTGGTGGGGTCGAAGCTTGTAGAGGCGAACATGTTGTTTCCCTTCTCTGGAATCCCAATCAGTAATGCACCCGCCGCAGTCCGACGAAGCGCATTTCGTTGTGATCAGTATCGGAGTCGGGAAAAGCCGTCGCAATGCAAACCCCGGAAAGGGCGAAAGGATTGTGTCAATTTGTGACAGCCGCCCTTTCCTGCTTGCCAAGGCCTCGCCAAACCGTCTTCGGCTCGGTTACAAAGGGGGCGTGCCGCCGCCGGGCGGCGGCCCTACATATTGGAGAACGAGCATGCATGAAACCGCGATCGTCGCCGGCCTGATGCGCATCATCACCCAGCAGGCAAGCAAGCACGGCGCCGCCCACGTCAGTCGGGTGACCGTCAAGGTCGGCCGCTTGCGGGCGGTCGAACCGCAGCAGTTGCGCGCCTGTTTCGAAATGTTCGCCGAAGGTACGGTGGCCGACGGCGCCGAACTGGTGGTCGAGGAAATTGGCGTGCGCGGTCGCTGTCGGGGCTGCGCGACGGAGTTCGACGTGCCGCGCTATCACTTCCAGTGTCCGGCCTGTGCCGGCAACGATATTGAGGTGATCCAGGGGCAGGAATTGTTCATCGAGAATTTCGAGGCCTCGAGCAGTCCACCACCGGCGGTCGATCCGCCGCTTGTCCCGAAATGACACAGTGGCTTGCCGTGTCGTCCTGATTCCGTTGCCGCCGCCCGAGCCGCCACCAATACTACGGACATCTACTACGGGAGCAGCGTCCACCGACGCCGGCTCCACCAACCGGGTGTTGCCATGGATCGCCTTCCTCCTTCTCTGCTTACTGCCGAACCGCCGGTCGCGGCGCTGACCGATGGTTTCGGTCGGGCCATCACTTACCTGCGCCTGTCGGTGACCGATCACTGCAATCTGCGCTGCCTTTACTGCATGGGCAAGGAGGTCAAGTTCCTGCCGAAGTCCGAAGTGTTGACGCTGGAGGAAATGGACCGCCTGTGCAGCGCCTTCATTCACCTCGGCGTGCGCAAGATCCGCCTGACCGGCGGCGAACCCCTGCTGCGGCCCGGCATCGACGGCCTGCTCGGGCGTCTCGGCGAGCATCTGGCGGCCGGCCGGCTCGACGAACTGACCCTGACCACCAACGGCACCCTGCTCGCCCGCCATGCGCCGGCCCTGGTTGCCGCCGGCGTGCGCCGGGTCAATGTTTCGCTCGATACCCTGAATGCCGCGACTTTCTGTCACATCGCCCAGCAGGACGGTCTGGCCGAAGTGCTCGATGGCATCGATGCGGCGCGTGCCGTCGGTCTGGCCGTGCGCATCAACGTGGTGGCGCTGGCCGGCATCAACGATATGGAATTCGACCGCCTGATCCAATGGTGTGGCACGCACGACTGCGATCTGGCGATGATCGAGTCGATGCCGCTGGGCGGCCTCGAGAACGAACATTACCTGCCGCTCGACATGGTCCGCCTGCGTCTTTCCCGGCGCTGGACCCTGACCGCCAACCCGCTGAAGACCGGCGGGCCTTGCGAATACTGGGATGTCGCGGAAACCGGCCGGCGGATCGGCTTCATCACGCCGATGAGCCATGCCTTTTGCGGCAGTTGCAATCGCGTCCGGGTCAGTTGTGCCGGTAGCCTGGTCACCTGCCTGGCCCGGCACGGCGGCGTCGACCTGCGGCCGCTGCTGCGCGGTAGCGAATCCAACCAGGGGCTGGAGGCGGCGATCCTCGCCGCCATCGCCGACAAGCCGGCCAGCCATCGCTTCGCCAGCGGCGGCAAGGAAGCCGCCGGCCAGCGCATGTGGCAGCTCGGCGGCTGAGCCGGGCCGGCCCCTTCGCAATACGATAGATCAAGGAAAACATCATGTGTGACAACTGTGGCTGCAACCTGACCGACGCCAACCGCCATGCGCTGGGCGCCGAAGAACATCACACCATCGAAGTGCTGGAAAACCTGCTGCAGGTCAACGACATCCAGGCCGGCCACAACCGCGAGCATTTCGACGAATACGGCGTGTTCGCCGTGAATATCATGTCCGGGCCGGGCAGCGGCAAGACCAGCCTGCTCGAAGCTACCATCAAGGCGCTGCCGCCCGGCGTCAAGGTCGCCGTCATCGAGGGCGACCTGGAAACCGAGAACGACGCCGAGCGCATCCGCCGGCATGGCGTGCCGGCCATCCAGATCACCACCGGCATGGCCTGCCACCTCGACGCCCATATGGTGCACGGCGCGCTGCACGAACTGGCGCTGCAGGGCCTCGACATCCTGTTCATCGAAAACGTCGGCAACCTGGTCTGTCCGGCCAGTTTCGACATCGGTCAGCACCGCAACGTGATCCTCCTCTCGGTGACCGAGGGCGACGACAAGCCGGCCAAGTACCCGGTCATGGTGCATGCCGCCGATCTGGCGTTGATCACCAAGACCGACCTCCTGCCCTACATCGAGGAATTCAGCGTCGGGCGGGCCCGGGACTCGTTCCTCGGCATCAAGGGGCAACTGCCGATCATCGAGTTGTCGGCCAAGAACGGGGCCGGGCTGGAACAATGGATCGCCTGGTTGCTGGCCGAGGTGGCCAAGCGCCGGCCAGCGGCGGCGGCCTAAGCGTTGCGGTCGCGATGAAGACGTTGTCGCCGGGGCCGACGATCGCCGACCAGCCGGCCCGCCGGGTGATCGATCACTGCGTCCGCTGCGGCCATTGCCGCGACTTGATGGAGCATACCTCCTGCCTGTTCTTTCCCCGCCTGTACCGGCTGCACGATCGCGAGGCGGGCGGCGGCAAGCCGATCTCCCGGGAGGAGATGAAACACCTGTTCGGCCTGTGCAATACCTGCGGCATCTGCCCCTGCTCGCCGGTGCACACCTGGATCCGTGAAGCCAAGGATGCCTTTATCGAACGCGACGGCCTGCCGCTCAATGTCCGGATGCTGGAAGACGTCCAACTGGTCGGGCGCATCGGCAATGCGCTGCCGCGGCTGGTGAATAAGCTACTGGGTGAGGGGCCGCTGGCCGGTGGCGTTAAGCGCGTCCTCGGCATCCATCCGGAGCGCCGTATGCCCCGCTTCCCGCTGACCAGCTTCGATGTCTGGGCCAAGGCGCGCGGCCTGCACCGGCGGCCGGACACCACGGGCCGCAAGGTCGCCTATTTCGTCGGCTGCTCGGCCCGCTACATGTTTCCGGAAGTGGCCAAGGCAACTGTCGAAGTCCTGGAAAAGAACGGCGTTGCCGTCTACATTCCGCCGCAAAAGTGCTGTGGCATGCCGACCATGCTCGAAGGCGACCGCGACTTCAGCTTCAAACTGGCCCGCTACAATCTCGACGAACTGGCGCGCTGCATCGAGGCCGGCTTCGACATCATCACCGCCTGCCCGACCTGCGGCTATCAGCTCAAGTCGGTGCTCAGCGAAGGGGCGCAGTATTCGTCGGCGTACCGGGAGCGGATCAAGCAGCTAACGCGCGAGGAATCGGACAACGTGGTTGCCGTCAGCCAACGCTTGGAAGATCAGGAAAAGGTTTGTACCGGGCGGGTCAATCGCCGTTCGGCCCACCTCCGGCAGCCCTGGATGCTGGTTTTCCTGCCCTGGAAAGTGTTCCGCGACGAAGGTTACTTCGCCGAACTGGATGCCATCAAGCGCCTGCAGGTGGCCAACCATAGCTACGATCTCGGCGAATACCTGTGGGAACTCCATGAGCAGGGCGAACTGAACGAGAATTTCGGTCCGCTGCCGGCCGAGGTCGCCTACTTCGCCCCCTGTCACGAACGCCAGCAGCAAATCGGCGAGCCGTGGCTGAAGTTGCTCGGCCTGCTGCCGGAAATGCAAGCGAAGCGGGTCGGCGACGCCTTCGATTGCTGCGGTCTGGCCGGCATCATGGGTTTCAAGAAGAATTTCCACAAAACCTCGCTCGCCATCGGCGCCCGTCTCAGCCGCAAGATCGAGGCCGCGACGCCGGATCGCGTGGCGACCGATTGCCTGAGTTGCCAGGTCCAGTTTCGCCAGACCCAGGCGCACGAGGTCAGCCATCCGGTCGAGTTGTTGCTTCAGGCTTACCGTCTGGCGTCGGAGCGGGCCGAGTAGCCGGCTAGGGGGCGGCGATCAGGCCGGCCAGGCCGGCACTGTCGCGCAGTTGCGTGCTGCCGCGCCCGGTTTCGACATAGCCGGCGGCAACCAGCTCGCGCATCAGGCGGGCCACCACTTCCCGACTGGTGCCGAGATGACCGGCCATCTGCTGCTGCGTCATGCGCAATTCGCCGGCCGCCGAAGCATGCACCAAGAGCAGGTTGGCCAGGCGCTGGTTGAGCTTGTAGGAATGCACTTCCTCCAGTTCGGCCATTAATCGGAACACCAGGGTCGAGAGGGTGCGCACGGTGAGGTCGCGGATCACCGGTTCGGCGGCGAACAACTGGTGGAAGACGGCACCCGGAATCAGGGCGATGCTGGTTTCGGCCACCGCCTGCACCCAGGCCGGATAGAGCAGGTCGTTGAACAGGCTGTTCAAGGCGAAGACGCAGGTTTCGCCCGGCTCGATGCAATACAGCGTGGCCTCGGTGCCGTTGGGGGCCAGGGCATAGACCCGCAAGCGTCCCTCCAGTACGAAATAGGCGCCGGAGACGCGTTGTCCCTTGCCCAGCAGGGGCGTTGCCGAGGCGCAATGGCGACTGACCAGGCCGTCGCGCAACAGGGCCTTGCCCGCATCGCTCAAATTGCGGAAAGGTGCGTAATTTTCCACGTTGATTGTCGAATTGTCCGCCGCCATCGGATCCTCCACGCGATGTTGCCCGGGGCGCTATTCTATTCGCATGTCGTCCGGCGTGTCCTGGTCCAGTCCGTTAGTACCCGAGAAAACCAAATTGAACCGCCGAGACGCAGCGCTGCCGAGGAAAAGCCAAGAGTTGTCGAAATTCGTTGGCACACCTTTGGGGGGCTGCCGCAAAAGCGCGGCAAACGACGGCGTCACGATCGTCTTCGCGCTCCCGCGGCAAGGTTTTCAGATTTACCGATTCTTCCGTTCCCGCCGGGCGACCAGCGAATCGCTGCTAAGGGCCTTGAGGAAGGCGACCAGATCGGCGACCTCGCCGTCGCCGAGCGGCGAGCGATCGATTCTGCCGAGCATCTTGTCGTTATTGAGCCAGGTATTGAGTTGCCCGGAACGGCCGAGCTGGGCGCCGGCCATGATGCGTACCACTTCTTCCAGTTGGTCGACCGCGCCGTTGTGCAGCCACGGCCCGGTGAGCGCCACATTGCGTAGCGAGGGGACGCGCCAGACGCCGCGCTGACCGTCGGCCAGCAGCAATCGGTACTTGTCTTCGTAGGGCGTGGCGTTGGCCGGAAAGAGGCGGCGCGCGCTTTCGCTGCCGAGCAGGCTGGCATCGCTGAAATTGGCGCCGCGGTGACAGAGCACGCAGCCGACCGTTTCGAACAGCGCCATACCGCGCAACTGGGCGGCGTCGAGCGCCGTCTCGTCACCCCGGACGAAGCGATCGTAAGGGGTGTCCGGGGTGATCAGGGTGCGTTCGAAGGCGGCTATGGCCTGGGTCAGGCGCCCAAAACTGGGCGGGCGGTCGTCGCCGAAAACGGCGGCGAAGTCGGCCCGGTAGCTGGCGTCGGCGGCCAGGCGGCGTTCGGCCTCGGCGGCGGAGGCGAGGCCCATTTCGATTGGGTTGAGGATCGGGCCGCCGGCCTGTTCTTCCAGCGAGGGGGCTCGGCCGTCCCAGAACAGCACGGCTTGGAAGGCGGCGTTCCAGACCGTCGGCGTATTGCGCGGGCCGCGTTGCCGCGCGATGCCGCGGGCTCGGCTCAGGCCGTCGCCGCCTCCCTTGGCGAAGAGGTCGTGGCAGGAACTGCAGGACAGGCTGCCGTCGGCCGACAGTTTTTTCTCGAAAAACAGGCGGCGACCGAGCGCCACCTTGGCCGCCGTCGTCGGGTTGTCGGCCGGGCTCGGTGCTTGCTCGGGGAGGGCGGCCCAGACGTAGCGCGGGGCGCGGGGCGGGGCCGGGTTGGCGAACCGCTCGCTGCGCGCCGCGCCGGCTTGGCTGAAGGGGATGGCGAACTGCGCCAGGAGAGGGGTGCCGGCCCGCAGGTCGAGGGCGACGGCAACCGCCATTTTCAGGCCGAAGGCCAGCAGGCCCATGCCGAAGGCCGCCGTCAGCAGCCATTTGCCGGCCGTGTTCAAGCCGGAGAAGGGGCCCAGTTCCCGATGAATCATCAGGGTCAGGCTGGCTACGCCGATCACGAGGGCCGGGAGGCCGATCGCCAGCACGTCGTTTAATTCGCTACTCATGGATGACTCCGCATGGGGGGCGCCCGCCCCGGGCCATTGCTCCGGCCGGGCGGGCGCCGGGATGACGACTAGGCGCTGGCGCTGGCCCGCAGCGGCGGCCGGTGGCGGAAGAAGGTGTCGTCGGGGGCGGCGGTGGTGATCTCGCTGATGCTGTCGAAGGGCAGCCCGACCCGGGCGTGGGCGCGGCGGACGGCTTCGGCATCGGCGGCCAGGGTGAGGCAGAAGGCGCGGCCGTCGGTATAACTGAGATGGGTTTTCAGGGGAATGACGCCTTCGGCGCGGCAGGCTTCTTCGTATTGCGCGAAGAAGACCGCGAATTCCTCAGGGCTCAGCTTTTCCGGAAAACTGCCGCGGGCCCGGTCGTGGGTGTCGAGAAAATAGCGCAGCGTTGGCATTGGGCGATCCTTTCATGAGACTACGAAATGTAGTGTCATCAAAGTTAGCCAGCGCCGGGCCTGGCGTCTGTAGCAAAAGTTACGTTGCGCCGAGGCGAGCGGAGAAAAACGGCCTATTTGTTGCCGGCCAGGGCGTCGAGCTGGAATTCGAGGCGATAGCCGGCGGCTTCGATCTGGTCGCCGTCATGCAAGGCATGCGGCTCGCGATTGATGGCTTGTTGATTGATGCGGGGAAACTGCCGTCCCTCGACGTGGGTCAGGAAATAGCCCTGCGGTCGCCGGCTGATCACGACCAGTTGTTCGTTGGGCGTGCCGAAGATGGTGACGACGCGATCCAGGCGCACGCAGTCGCCCGGGGCCGGCGTCTGACTTGGTCCGAAGAGAACCTTGACGCTGCCCATCGGGAACCACTGCTTGGCGGCCCTGGCGCCGGCCGCGGCGCCGACCGGGGCATCCAGTTCCGGGCTGGCGTCGCGGGGCAGGGCCTTGATCAACATGGTCCGTTCCAGGTCGACTTCGGTGCTCAGGCGTGAGTTCAGGTAGCACAGGCGATAGGCGCCGAATTCCATGATGTCGCGGTGCTGCAGGATCTGCCGGGTGAGCGGCGCCCCGTTGATTTGGGTGCCGTTGCTGCTGTGCAGGTCCTCGGCGATATGATCCTCGCCGACCGTGGTGATCCGGGCATGTTCGCGGCTCAGTTGGGCATCGCTGATGACGATGTCGTTGCCGGTGCCGCGCCCGATGCTCAGGGTCGGCTTGTCGATGAAATACTGGTTGAGCAGGGTGCCGTTCAGGCTCAGGGTCAGCTTGGCCAAGATGTATTCTCCGGGTCTAGGACGCCAGCCAACCGAACAGGCGACTGAACCAGCCCTTGGTTTCGGCCGGCGGCTCCTGGTCGTGAATGCGGACCAGGGCGAGCGAGATGTTGTCGAAACCGCCGTTGTCGTTGGCCAGTTGCGCCAGGTGATTGGCGGCCAGCGGCAGATTGGTTTTCAGCGAATCGATGATGAGTTCCAGGTCGCTTTCTTCGACCAGGTCGCTCAGGCCGTCGGTACACAGCAGGAAAACATCGCCGCTGACGACATCTTCTTCAGTGGCGTGGATGGGAACGCTGGCCTCGATGCCGAGGGCCTGGGTAACCAGGTGGCGATTGTGCGAGCCGCGGGCATCTTCGGCCGAGATCAGGCCGAGTTCGATCTGGTCGTGGAGCAGCGAATCGTCGGCCGTCAGCACTTGCAGGCGGCCGTTGCGCAGGCGATAGATGCGCGAATCGCCGACGTGCAGCAGGGCCACGCTGTGGTTATGGAAGAGGGCCAGGGCCAGGGTCGTGCCCATGCCGGCACAACCCGGTTGGCGGCGGGCGGCGGCGTGGATGGCGAGGTTCGCCTCGCTGACGATCTCCTCGGCAAATTGCAGCGGGGTTGGTTGGCGGGTCCCGGCGCGATACTGCTGCACCTTGGCGCGCAGCCGTTCGATAATGATATCGAGGGCCATGCGGCTGGCCACTTCGCCGGCCCGGTGACCACCGATGCCATCGGCCACGACGGCAATGCCGTAGTCCCCATCGACGGCGACGGCATCTTCGTTGACTCCACGAACCCGGCCAATATCGGACAGGCTGACTACTTCGAGACGATGTTCGATGTGCAAGATTTTTGACCGGAAGAGCGGGAAAGAGAGGCGCCTCGGAATATAGCACAATGTATTGCCCTTCCTTGACAGCGACGCCTCAAGAAACGAAGATCGGGCATTGCCGGCTTGGCATGCCTTGACCATTTATCCAAACCGATGTCTCTCGCTCAATTAGGCCGCTTCAATATCACTGGAACGCTGGGCAAGGGTGCCATGGGCACAGTCTATCGGGCTCACGATCCGCTGATTGATCGTACCGTCGCCATCAAGACGGTCGGTTGCGCCGGGTTGTCGCGCGACGAGGCCGAGGCCTTCGAGCAGCGCTTCTACCTCGAAGCCAAATCGGCCGGTCGCCTCAATCACCCGAATATCGTTACCATCCACGATGTCGGCCGGTGTGACGATCTGGCCTACATCGCCATGGAGTATCTGACCGGCCAGACGCTGCGCGAGATTCTCGATTCCGGCGTCGTGCTGACCCCCGAGCGTAGTGCCGAAATCGCCGCCCGGGTCGCCGATGGCCTGGCCTTTGCCCATGCCAACAATGTCGTGCATCGCGATATCAAGCCGGCCAATATCATGGTCCTCGAGAACGGTTCGGTGAAAATCGCCGACTTCGGCGTCGCCCTGATGCCCAGCGGTTCGCTGACCGTCTCCGGGACGGCTTTCGGCTCGCCGAAATACATGTCGCCGGAGCAGGTGATGGGGCAAAAGGCCGACGGGCGTTCGGATATTTTTTCGCTCGGCGTGGTGCTTTACGAAATGTTGGCCGGGCGTCCGCCATTTACCGGCGACGACCTCAACGCCATCCTCTACCAGGTGCTGAACAGCGCGCCGCCGCTGCCGTCGAGCTATAACCCCAATTTGCCGCGCGGTTTTGACCGGATAGTGGCGCGCGCCCTGGCCAAGAATCCGGAAAAGCGCTTCCAGAACGCCGCCGAGATGGCGGCAGCGCTGCGCCAGTATCGGCGCCTGGCCAAAATGACCCAAAAACAGCCGGAGACCGATGCCACCCCGGTCTCGCCGAGTGGGCCGGGCGATGCCACGGTGCGCCTGAAAACGCTGGCTCCGCCGCCCGCCCCGGTCGGGGCCTGGCGCTTCTGGCGCCTGGGCCTGCCGCTGCTGATCGGCGGGCTGGTGGGCGGCTGGCTGTTGCTGGCTCCCGAAGAAAACTCGCCGCCGGCTGAACCGGCCTTGCCATCGAACGGCACTGCGCCGGCGCCGGAGACCGCCGCCCTTCCCGTCGCCACCGGAACCCCCGCAGCCAGTCCCGAGGTCCCGGTCGCCGCGCCGCCCGTCGTGGCCGAGGGACGTATTCGCCTGGCCATCGCGCCGTGGGGCGAAGTCTATGTTGACGGTAGAATGGCCGGCGTTACGCCGCCGCTGAACGAAATTCGCTTGCCCTCCGGCAAGCACGAGATTGAAATCCGCAACGGCAGCTTTCCTTCCCACCGGCAAAGCGTCGACCTGGCGCCGGATGCCAATTTCCGGATCAAGCATAAATTCCAATGACCCCGCGCCCGCCAGCACCTTTCCCTTCTTTTCCGTGCGGCCGGGCCCTCGGCCTTTGCGCCGTGCTTTTGCTGGGTGCCGCCTGCACCTCGGAGGCCGTCAAGACCGCTGAATCGCCGGCCGAAATCACCTCCCGGGAGAGCAAGGAAGCCGCGCGCGACAGCAAGCCGCCAAGTCCGCCGGTGGACAAGGCGCAACAAGAACTGGCCAATGGCGTCGCCAGCTACGAGAACGGCGCCTACAAGCTCGCCGCCCGCCAATTGCAGAGCGCCCTGGCCCTCGGCCTCGAGGACAACGGCAAGCGGGCACGGGCGCACAAATACCTGGCCTTCATGCTTTGCGTCAACGGCCGGCAGTCTCAGTGTCGCGACGAATTCCGCAAGGCCATCGAAGCCGACCCGGCTTTCGACCTGACCCCGGCCGAAGCCGGTCACCCGACCTGGGGGCCGGTTTTCCGCAAGCTCAAGGCGACCGGCAAACCGGTCGGCAAGCCGGCCAAAAAATAAGGCCGGACGGCAAAGGAAAAAGGGCGACGGTTTTCTACTACCGTCGCCCTTCGTTTTTTTAAGTGTCACGAAATGACACACTCTTTCCACGGATCGTGCCGACTCCATTGTTTGAACTCTTGGGGGCATTGGATAATCGCGCTGGCGCGGTCGAACTGGCCGGGAGTTGGCATGCCCGTCGCTGTCGAAGAAAAGACGATGATTGGCGCCAGCCAGGAAGGGGTGAGCGCAGTCTCCTGGTCGCCAGGGGCGGCCCCAAAAAATTATTTGAGAGCGGAATCGTCCAAGGTGGCCAGCAATGATCAATGACTGTAGTAGTTCTTCGACCTTGATGCCGGAAACGCATACCGGCGCCTGGTGGGAAGCCAGCCGGACGGCCGGGCTGGAGGCCTTTGGCCCGCCGGTCAACATTACTATCGATGGTCGTGAGTTCGCGGTGCCGGCCGGCGCCTCGGTGCTCAATGCCCTGATCGCCGCCGACATCTACGTGCCGCACCTGTGCACCCACCCGGATCTGCCGCCCGCCTGCCGGCGCGGCGAGGGGGGCGGTTGCAATCTCTGCGCCGTGGAAACCTCGGCCCGTCCGGGCAAGGTCAGCCATGCCTGCAAGCTCGATGTGGTCGAGGGCATGGCGGTGCGCACCGATCTGCCGGTGATCCGCGTCGCCCGCCAGGCGGCACTGGCCAAGATTCTCGCCAATCATCCGCATGTCTGCCTGACTTGCCCGGAACGCGAAGCCTGCAATCGCCTTGAGTGCGCCTACCAGCACCCGCCGGAAGACCGCTGCTGCGACCAGTTCTCGCACTGCGAGTTGCGCCAGGTGGCCGATTTCGTCGGCATCCGCGCCAACACGCCGGACTATCAGCCGGTCGCCTTGCCGGTGATCAAGGACGAGCCGCTGTTCGACCGCGACTACAACCTGTGCGTCGACTGCCGGCGCTGCCTCACCGTCTGCAACGACATTCGCGGCGTCGGCTGCCTCGAACTGAAAAGCGTCGAGACACCGCAGGGCACCCGTACTTACGTCGGCACCATCGCCCCGACCCTGGTTGAATCCGGCTGCAAGTTCTGCCGTTCCTGCGTCGCCGTCTGCCCGACCGGGGCGCTCACCGACCGCACCCTGCATCCGGGCCAGCGCGACGCCGCGACGGCGCCCTGCCATGCCGCCTGTCCGGCTGGCATCGACGTCTCGCGCTACGTCCAGTTGGCGGCCGAAGGCAAGTACGGCGAAGCCATCGCCGTCGTCCGCGAGAAGCTGCCCTTCCCCGGCATCCTCGGCCGCGCCTGTTTCGCCATGTGCGAATCGGCCTGCCTGCGCGGCCATCTCGACGACCCGCTGTCGATCCGCGGCCTGAAACGCACGGCCGACGACAACGACACCGGGATCTGGCGGCAGTACTCGAAACAACTGCCGCCGACCGGCAAACGCGTCGCCATCATCGGCGCCGGCCCGGGCGGCCTGACCGCCGCCTGGTACCTGGCCAAGAAAGGCCACGCCGTCACCGTCTTCGACGCTCATCCCGCGGCCGGCGGCACCGCCCGCTATGGCATCCCGTCCTACCGGGTACCCAACGAGGTGGTGGACCGTGAGGTCGGCGAAGTCGAGAAGCTCGGCGTCAAGTTCGAATTCGGCCAGCATGTCGATGATCTCGATACGCTGTTCGCCGCCGGTTTTGCGGCAACCTTCATCGCCATCGGCTGTCAGGGCGGCGACCGCCTCGGCGTAGCCGGCGACGACCTGCCCGGCGTCATCGACAGCCCGACCTATCTGCGCGCCGCGGCCATGGGCCTGGTCAATGCACCCGGCAGCGGCATCGCCACCGGCAACAAGGTGGCGGTGATCGGCGGCGGCAATGTTGCCGCCGATAACGCCCGCTCGTCGCACCGTTTCGGCGCCAAGGTGGACATCATCTATCGCCGCACGGCGGCGGAAATTCCCATGCATGAGCACGAACTGGCGGGCTGCCTGGAGGAGGGCGTGAACCTTCGCTACCTGTTGGCGCCGAAGCGCATCGAGCCGGGCCGCGACGGGGCGCGCCTGAGCATTACCTATGCCCGCATGGCGGCCGGTGCGCCCGATGCCTCGGGGCGCTGCCGGCCGGTCGACACCGGCGAGGAAATCAGCGAAGGCGTCGATCTCGTGATTTCCGCCGTCGGCCAGCATACCAAGCAGTTCGCCGGCTTCGGCGTGCAGACCGACGACAAGGGCCGCATCGTCGTGCGCGAGAATTCGTTGCTGACCAGTCGGCCGGCGGTCTATGCCGGCGGCGACTGCGTGCTCGGCCCATCGACCCTGATCGAGTCGGTCGCCCACGGCCGCCTGGCTGCCGCCGCCATCGACCGGCAACTGGGCGGCGACGGCGACATCGAGGAGAAGCTGTTGCCCGACGACTGGCAGACTTCGCCACATCTCGGCACCGACCCGGAATTCAACCGTCGGCGCAAGACGCATCCGCTCAAGCTGGCGCCGGCGGCGCGCAGCGGCTGGGAGGAAATCGAGTCGGCCTACAGCGACGATGCGGCCCGCGCCGAGGCGGCGCGCTGCTTCAAGTGCAACCTGACGCCGCAGATCTCCGAGGCCGTCAAGCCGCCCGAGTCCTGAGCCGATTTCCCGCCGTCGCCGCGAATTCCCAGTCGCCAACCGCTTGCCGGCGAGTTGGTCGATGGCAAGCGGACGAGGGGCTGGTGCGGCGGCTCAGGCTTCCTGATCGAGCAGGCCGCCACCTTGCCAATTGGCGATCGATTCGGCAATCGCCAGCAAGGTCTCGGTCGGATACTGGTGAAGGATCTTGCCGGTTTGCTGATCCACCAGTTTGACGACATAACTCCCGCTTGCCTGGTCGACCGAGAACTCCAGTTGATGCGATGTCGCTTCGGCCAGCGCCTGGTTGGCCCGAATCAGCACGAGCTGAAAATCGACATGGCTCAACGGCGAATTTTGATGGGTAGCGGTGGCTCCCGGATGCAAAGCAGATGATTCCGGAAGTTCGGCCCGTCTCGTTTCGTAAGTTTGCGCTGGTGCAGCGGTGACTTGTATGGGGAGTCCGGAACCCGCACTGAATAGAGGGGGTAGGGTTTTCATGGAATCGATCTCCATTGACGAATGTTGCACCCTTTGGGTGCAAGCAACTTGACTCAGTTGTCATAACGGCGACTGACGGCAATACTTTAGCGATCGACATCCGTTTTTGTGCCAACAGCATCTCCGTTGGTTGGCCGGCATTGTCGGCGTAGGCCAGCCGGCTTTGGGGATTTTGCGAACGATCCGGCCGGTCCGGGTTCCAAGGGGCAAGATGTCCTCGGGGAAATGGCATCGCCCTGAAAACCTTGCCGCGCAGTCGAAAAGGAGCAGAGAAGAGCTTGAAAACAGTGGCTTGCCTCGTTTTTTCAGCTCACCCAAAAGGTCGGCCGAAGAATCGACGCCAGCCTCTGTTTTCCCTCGGCATCGCTGCGTCTCTGCGGTTCGATTGCGTTTTCTAGGTTCAATGCCGCGCCCAGCCGATCTCGTCGAAATCGCCGCCCGCACCCTGGCTTATTACAACCAGCGCGCCGAGGCCTTTCGCCAGGGCACCCGCGATCACGATGTCAGCCAAAACATTGGCGCGCTGTTGCGGCATTGCGTCGCCGAGCCGCCATTGACGATATTGGATTTCGGCTGTGGGCCGGGGCGCGACCTCTGTACTCTGAGCGAACTGGGTCACCGCGCGATCGGCCTCGACGGCGCCGAGCATTTCGTGCACATGGCTCGCTCAGCCAGCGGCTGCGAGGTCTGGCAGCAGGATTTCCTCCATCTCGAACTGCCCGGCGGACGCTTCGACGCGGTGTTCGCCAATGCCTCGTTGTTCCATGTGCCGCGCCCGGCCCTGGCGAGCGTTCTGCGACAACTGCACGATACGCTGAAGCCGGGAGGCGTGCTGTTCGCCTCCAACCCGCACGGTGCCGACCTGGAAGGCTGGAATGGCGGACGTTACGGCGCTTATTACTGCCTCGAAACCTGGTGTCGTCACCTGCGGGATACCGGCTTTGCCGAACTGGAACACTATTACCGCCCCGCCGGTCTGCCGCGAGAACAACAGCCCTGGCTGGCCAGCCTATGGCGAAAACCGGAATAGGCGGGGGCTTTTCGCTGGGCTGCGCCGGATTCCATTGGCCCAAAAAATCGGCCGAGAACCACACCCGTGGAACTCGGCCGATTGAGAAGCGCCTTCGGTCGTTCGGGCTACTTCTTGCGCGGCGCCGGTACGTCGGTGCAGGAGCCGTGCGCGACTTCCGCCGCCATGCCGATCGTCTCGCCGAGCGTCGGGTGCGGGTGGATGGTCTTGCCGATATCGACCGCGTCGCAACCCATCTCGATGGCCAGGCAGACTTCGCCGATCATATCCTGTGCTTTTATATGTAGCGAATAGATAGCCATGGCCGAGCACGATATAGAGTGCCAGCCCGACAAAAGGTAACAAGCCAATCCATTGGCATTAAGCGCTGTACGGACAACACAAACTGCTTTAAAATAAAACCAGATTTGAACGAGATTTTAGGCAGATATGGCTCAGTCCCTTTCCTTCACTGTCAAGGATGTGTGTAGTGCGCTGGGTGGTCTTTGCCGATCACGCGCACACGCGTGGGCTCAGTTACCTCCTTTTTCCCAGATAGAAACCATGGAGCGGAGCGCGCGTCGCTTCGATATCGCCGACCTGCTCGCCATGGCGGTCCTGCAAACGCTGGAAGACCGCTTTTGTGTCAAGAGCCGATTGTTGGGACGATTGTCCGGCGGCATTCATCAGTACTTGTCTGAACCTAAAGCGGCAAGCGTTGAGGAGTGGGTTTTCATTCGCCTTGAGGACGGAATGACACGCAGAATTGAAGCCACCCCAGGCAGCGAACCGGGTTGGATTCTGGATATGGCGGAAGAGCGTAACCGCATCAATGTATACCTCGGTATTACCCCGCCTCAACGCGAACTGGCACTGGTCTCCGACCTGCTTGCACAGGCCCGATGAAAACCGCGCTCGAGCATCTCGGTGATTTTGGCGCACGTTTTGCGGACTGTGTCGAACTACATCGCCAGGACGATCCTCGTCTGCTGCGCTATGTCGACCTTGTTCGCGATGGGCGAAACCCCATAGTCGACACTGTTGTAGAAGACAAAGCGCAAGCACTGCTCTATGTGATTGATGCGGCCCGCCTGAGCGAATCGCCCAACGGCCCTCAAAATATCGCCGATCTACGCCGCAAGCTGGCCATGCGTGGCGACCCGTCTTGGTTGGGTGTGTTGCGCCCCGGTAGATTGGATATTTACGCCACTGATCTCCGACCAGACCACGACGCCAAGCCAGTATCCTTTCTTGCCAATCAACCTGAAGCTGTTGGCGTACTTGCAAGGCTCGCGCATGGGGAAAATCTGGCACCACCTTCCGAGCTATTACTGCGTAGCGTACTGTTCGGTCTGATGACTCATGCCAGTCAGGAATTGAAAGAAATTGGCATTTCGACTGACGAAAGCATTGCCCTGACCGGTCGAGCCTTATTCTTCCGCTACCTGATGGGGCGCGGAATTATCAAATCGCATCACTTGGCAGCCATTTCAGCCAGCGCGCAATCGCTGGAAATGTGTTTTGCCAGCGAAGAAAGCCTGGCCGAAACCAACATCTGGTTGGACCGGACCTTCAACGGCGACTTGCTGAAACTGCCGACCCAGAACTACCGGGAATATTTTTGTGATCTTTTCCTGAAGTTTGGGCCGCGCCTCACCCGTCCTCTCGAAGCCATCCTCGGTCTTGACATGCCACTCGCTCCCGGTGCATCACAGCGGCCCCTGAACTGGGGCGAACTGGATTTCGATCACCTGCCGATCGGTCTCCTGAGCGAGACTTACGAAGAGTTGATGTGTCATTTTGATGCCGAAACTCGGCGCGATACCAGCGTGTATTACACCCCTTCGCACATTGCCGAGTACATGGTCGACGAAGCCTTCCATCGGCATCCTGCTGGTGCGTCTGCACGGGTGCTCGACCCGGCATGTGGCGCGGGCGTCTTTCTGGTCGCCTGCTTCCGCAAGCTCGCGGAACTGCGCTTTGCCGAAACTGGACGACGTCCCGAACGTTCGGCGTTGCGGCGCATACTGAACGAGCAATTGGTCGGCTTCGACATCAACGCCCACGCGCGCACCCTCGCAGCTCTGGCCTTGTACCTCACCGCTCTGGAACTCGACCCTGACCCGACCCCGGTCGAAGGACTGACCTTCAAGAAACTGGAAGGCAAGGTCTTGATCGACGTCGCCGATCCTGACTCCGATCCGGCCATCATCCGTCCGATGGTGGGCAGCCTGGGCGAACACGTTTCGGAGCAATACCGTTCAACTTTCGATCTGGTCATAGGCAATCCACCCTGGACCAGCCTCAAGCCCGCCTATGCAGCAATAGACAGTATCTTTACAAAACGCTGTCGTGCCGTTGCCGCACAACGCGATCTTGGCGATATCTCCCGTACCTACAAGAATCCGGATCAGGTCACCGATCTGCCCTTCGTATGGGGCGCCATGGATTGGGCAAAACCAGGGGGGCGTATCGCGCTGGCCTTGGCGGGACGCTGGCTGTTCAAGATGAAGCCAGCCGGATTCGCCGCCCGCAGTGCCATTTTTCGGGCTTTGTCCATTACCGGCATCCTGAACGGCGCATCCATTCGCCAGACCAAGGTTTGGCCCAATGTCGATCAGCCTTTCTGCCTGTTGTTCGCGGACAACCGAGTCCCTCAAGAAGGGGGGCAGTTTGTTTTAGTCAGCCCCGATGATGAATCCAAACTCAACGAAAAGGGGCGCATGCGGATTGATGCCAACGATGCTGTACCCATCGCGCTGGATTTGGTTGCTACGCAAGCTACGTTAATCAAGACCCTATATCGGGGTTCTGCCCTTGATGTAGCCATCGTCCAGCGTATTCGTGAACGTGCCCAATGCTCACTTGGCGAATACTGGATTCCCGAGCATGGCTTGTTGCGTGGGCAAGGGTATCAAGTTAAGGGTTCCGCTGATGACTCCTTTTTGGCAGGCTATCCAACACTGGGGGCTCGCTACTCGGCACATCCCTTTGTCGTATTTGCCGATACTCTGTCGCCTTATTTACCGGAAGGCTTATGGCGGCCACGTAACCCGGAAATTTACAAAGCACCGCTGGTTTTGGTTCGAGAAGGATTCAAGTCAGACCGCAACCAAGGTCGCGCGCTGCTCAGTTTTTCCAACCTCGCATATTCAGAGTCTTATTACGGCTTCTCGGCAGCCAATCACCCGGATGGCGAATTCCTGGCCAAATACCTGCTCGTGCTGATGCACAGCGGATTGTTCGAGTACTGGTCGCTGATGACCAGTGCCAAATTTGGTGTCGAGCGAGAATCCCTGCAATTGCACGATGTCGAGAGCTTCCCCTTTGTTGCGCCAGCATATTTGGATGCAAGCGACCGCAATCGAATTGATCGCTGCGCAGCCAGCCTGCTGGCCCGGCAACCCGGCTGGACTGAACTGGATCGAACGGTTGGCGCAATTTATGGCCTCGGTCAATACGATCAGGAAACCATCTGTGACGCGCTCGCTACGCGTTCGCCTTTCCCGGCCATCAAGAAATTTGCTTCCAGTCCGGTCAGCCGACTCGAGGCTGAACAATTCTGTACCCGCTTGGCTGATGAGTTATCCGGCGTGCTGACGGCAAGTGGATATCAGGTCCACGTCCGACAACTTGCCGGTGACGACCGACTCCCTTGGAGGTTCATCGCGCTCAGTCTGGGTCCATGCACTTTGCCGGGAGCGCTGCCATCGGCCTGGATCACGCATGCAGATGATCTTGCAGTCAGCCGTATCACCATCATTGATGCCCACCTGCCGGTAGTTATCGTTGGTCTGCTGGATCGTCATCGTTACTGGACTCCCACTCAAGCCCGGTTGTTGGCCTCTGACATTCTCTGGGAACATGGTGCCCTGCTTGAGGAGCGCGCCAAGTCATGAGCGGCCTGATGACTGGTAGATGGTTACGCCCTGCCGCTGCAAATGCGCCAGTGCCGATAGCGCCTTCGCTGCTGGTTGTGGTTCAAAATTCCCTTGCCGTCGCATGGCGAGCACTGCTGGAGGAGGTTAAGAACGGTCTTTTTTCGCTATGCGAGGCTGATGAGGATGACATCACCGAGCGTCTTTACATGATTCTCGGAGAAATGCATGCAGCTGGAGAGGCTGCCGTTTCTGGATTGTCGCGATTCGAAACGCCTGTCCGAGAAGGAAATATGCGGAGTCATGACCGCAAGCATAAGGACAAACAGCCCGACTTGGCTTTTCGTCCCTTGCGTGGCTACATTCAGACCAGCAATAGCGTTCCAGCAGCCATTTTCATCGAATGCAAACCCATTGATCACCGCCATCCCTTACCGAGTACCTACTGCCGAGCCGGGTTGGTCCGCTTCGTTAACGGCGAGTACGCCTGGGCGGTAGACCGGGCCATGATGGTGGGCTATGTCCGTAACCTCTGTGCCTTGCCGGGTGGTTTGTCGACATGCCTGGACGATGCACCGCTTGCTTCAGAGTTGGCACTGCATGGCTCGCTTGAAACGTTATCGCCTACGGCTTTGGGCGACATCGTCTGTCAATCGAAGCATAGACGGGCGTTTGCCTTGCCGGGTAGCCTTGTGCCTGCTGGCATAATCACCGTTCATCACTTGTGGTTGCATCCTCTTGAGCCTTGCGAGCAATCCCGGTGTCGTGACAACACTGCAAAGCGCCAGTAAAAGCCTCTTCAAGACAGGTCGATTTGCCCTTCGGTGGCGCGACGAACGGAATCACAGAGAATTCAAGCCAAAATAAATAAGGCGACAGGATCAACCTGTCGCCCAGACCGGACGTCTCAACAACGTCAGATTTCAGAGGTTCTGCTTGCCTTATTTCTTGCGCGGTGCCGGCACATCGGTACAGCTACCGTGCGCCACTTCCGCCGCCATGCCGATGGTTTCGCCGAGTGTCGGGTGCGGGTGGATGGTCTTGCCGATATCGACCGCATCGCAGCCCATCTCGATGGCTAGGCAGACTTCGCCGATCATGTCGCCGGCGTTCGGGCCGACAATCGCCCCGCCGATGACACGATGCGTTTCGGCGTCGAAGATCAGCTTGGTGAAGCCGTACTCGGCGCCGTTGGCGATGGCGCGCCCGGAGGCCGCCCACGGGAACTTGGCCGACTCGATCTTGCGGCCTTCCTTCTTGGCCTGATCCTCGGTATAGCCGACCCAGGCCACTTCCGGATGGGTGTAGGCGACGCCGGGAATGACCTGGGCGTCGAAGGCCGCCTTGTGGCCGGCCGCGACCTCTGCCGCGACGTGCGCCTCATGCACCGCCTTGTGGGCGAGCATCGGATTGCCGACGACGTCGCCGATGGCGAAGATGTGCGGCACGTTGGTGCGCATCTGGGCATCGACGTTGATGAAGCCGCGGTCGGTCACCGCAATGCCGGCCTTCTCGGCGGCGAATTTCTTGCCGTTCGGGGCGCGGCCGGCGGCCTGCAGGATCATGTCGTAACGCACGGCATCGGCGTTCGGGGCGCCTTCGCCTTCGAACTTGACCCACAGACCGTCTTCCTTGGCATCGACGGCAACCGTCTTGGTCTTCAGCATGATCTTGTCGAAACGGTGCGCGTTCTGCTTTTCCCAGACCTTGACCGCATCGCGGTCCGGGCCCTGCATCAGCGCGTCGAGCATTTCGACGACATCGACCTTGGCACCCAGCGTCGAATAGACGGTGGCCATTTCCAGGCCGATGATGCCGCCGCCGATGACCAGCATCTTCTTCGGCACGAAGCGTAGTTCGAGCGCGCCGGTCGAATCGACGATGCGTGGATCGCGCGGGATGAAGGGCAGATGCACGGCGGCGGAACCGACGGCGATGATGCACTTCTGGAACTTGATGACTTTCTTGACGCCGGTCTTGTCCTGACTCGTGCCCGTCATTTCCTCGACTTCAAGGTGATTGGCATCGAGGAAGGAACCGTAGCCGCGCACGATGTCGACCTTACGGCCCTTGGCCATGCCGGCCAGGCCACCGGTCAGCTTGCCGACGACCTTGTCCTTGTGGGCGCGCAGCTTGTCGATGTCGACCGTCGGCGCCGCGAAGCTGACACCGAGATCGGCCATGTGACTGGCTTCATCCATGACTGCGGCGACGTGTAACAGCGCCTTGGACGGGATGCAGCCGACGTTGAGGCAGACGCCGCCGAGCGTCGCGTAACGCTCGACGATGATCGTCTTCATGCCCAGATCGGCCGAGCGGAAGGCGGCCGAATAGCCGCCGGGGCCGGCACCGAGAACGAGCATTTCGCACTCGAGGTCGGCACCACCGGCGTGGCTGGCGGCGACCGGGGCCGGTGCTGCAGCCGGGGCGGCCGCTTGCGGAGCAGGCGCCGAGGCAGCCGTAGCAGCGCCGGCTTCGACCTTGATCAGCAGTGCACCTTCGCCGACCTTGGCGCCGAGCTGGACGAGTACTTCCTTGACGATGCCGGCGACCGGCGACGGCACATCCATCGTCGCCTTGTCCGATTCCAGCGTGCAGATCGCGTCATCCACCTTGATGCTGTCGCCGACCTTGACGAACAGGTCGATGATCGGCACTTCGGCGAAATCGCCGATATCGGGGACTTTGACTTCTACCAGATTGCTCATGGTCATTCCCCCTTACAGCGCGACGCGACGGAAGTCGGCCAGCAACTGAGCGATGTAGACGTTGAAGCGGGTTGCCAGTGCGCCATCAATGACACGGTGGTCGGCAGTCAGCGACAGCGGCAGGACGAGGCGCGGCACGAATTGCTTGCCATCCCAGACCGGCTTCATGGCCGACTTGTTGACGCCGAGAATGGCGACTTCCGGTGCGTTTACAATCGGCGCGAAGTAGGTGCCGCCGATGCCACCCAGGCTGGAAATCGTGAAGCAGGCACCGGACATGTCGGCCGGCTTGAGCTTGCCGTCGCGGGCCTGCTTGGCCAGATCGCCGGATTCCTGGGCCAGTTCGAAGACCGACTTCTTGTCGACATTCTTGACCACCGGGACGACCAGGCCATTCGGCGTGTCGGCCGCGAAACCGATGTTGAAATACTTCTTCAGCACCAGGTTGTCGCCGTCGAGCGAAGCGTTGAATTCCGGGAATTTCTGCAGGCCCTTGACGCAAGCCTTCATGAGGAAAGCCAGCATGGTCAGCTTGGCGCCACCCCCCTTTTCGTTTTCCTTGTTGAGCAGCACGCGGAAGGCTTCGATGTCGGTGATGTCGGCATCTTCGTGATACGTGACGGCCGGGATCATCACCCAGTTGCGCGACAGGTTCTGGCCGGAAATCTTCTTGATGCGCGACAGCGGCTTGACCTCGATCTCGCCGAATTTGGCGAAATCGACCTTCGGCCAGGGCAGCAGATCGAGCCCGCCGCCGAGACTGGCGCCTGCGGCGACTGGAGCCGCGGTGGCACCGGACATGACGCCCTTGACGTACTTGGTCAGGTCTTCCTTGACGATGCGGTTCTTCGGGCCGGTCGCCGGCACCTTGTTCAGATCGACACCGAGTTCCCGGGCATAGGCGCGGACGGACGGCGAGGCGTGAACCTTGGAACCGACGGCCAGAGCCGGGGCCAGTGCAGCCGGGGCGGCCGCGGCAGGGGCAGCGGCGGGAGCCGCGGCGACCGGGGCGGCAACTGTGGTGGGCGCCGGAGCAGCGGCTTGCGGTACGGCGGCCGGGGCCGAGGCGCCGGTTTCAACCTTGATCAGAACCGTGCCTTCGCCGACCTTGGTGCCGATCTGGACCAGCACTTCCTTGACCGTGCCTGCAACGGTGGAGGGAACATCCATCGTCGCCTTGTCGGATTCGAGCGTGGCAATCGCGTCATCGACCTTGATCGCATCGCCGACCTTGACGTACAGCTCGATGACCGGGACTTCGGCGAAGTCGCCGATATCCGGGACCTTGACTTCAACCACGCCACCACCGGCAGCGGGTGCGGCAGCCACCGGCGCAGAGACAGGGGTGGCAGCCGGAGCAGCAGCCTGGGCGGCCGGCGCTGGAGCGGCAACAGCACCCGCGCCAGCCGTGTCGACCTTGATCAGCAGCGCGCCTTCTCCAACCTTGGAACCGAGCGCGACGAGAACTTCGGTCACCACGCCGGCCACGGTGGACGGTACATCCATGGTCGCCTTGTCGGATTCCAGTGTGACGATGGCGTCGTCGACCTTGATCGTGTCGCCGACCTTCACAAATAACTCGATGACCGGCACGCTCTCGAAATCGCCGATATCGGGGACTTTGACTTCAATGATTTGGCTCATGTTGTCTCTCCCTGATTAAACCGACATCGGATTCGGCTTGGCCGGATCCAGGTTGTACTTGACCAGAGCGGCAGCCACGACTTCGCGCTTGATTTCGCCGTTGTCGGCCAGTGCCTTGAGGGCAGCCAGCGTCACCCAGTGACGATCGACCTCGAAGAAATGACGCAGCTTCTCGCGGGTGTCCGAACGGCCGAAACCATCGGTGCCCAGCGTGACGTACGGTGCCTTGACGAAGGGGCGGATCTGCTCGGAGAACAGCTTGATGTAGTCGGTCGAAGCGATGACCGGGCCCTTGGCGCCGGCCAGCTTTTGTTCGACGTGCGACAGCTTCGGCTCTTCCAGCGGGTGCAGCATGTTCCAGCGCTGCGCGTCCTGACCGTCACGGGCCAGTTCGTTCATGCTGGTACAGCCCCAGAGGTCGGCCTCGACGCCCCAATCCTGCTTGAGCAGGTCGGCGGCGGCGATGACTTCGCGGAAGATGGTGCCGGAGCCGAGTAGTTGCACGCGCGGGCCATTCGAGTCGGCGCCCTTCCTGAACGCGTACATGCCCTTGATGATGTCGGCTTCGGCGCCGACCGGCATTTCCGGGTGCTCGTAGTTCTCGTTCATTACCGTCAGGTAATAGAAGACGTCTTCCTGCTCCTGGAACATCCGGCGCATGCCGTCCTGGGCAACGACAGCGACTTCGTACTGGAAGGTCGGGTCGTAGGAGATGCAGTTCGGGATCAGGTTGGAGAGGATCAGGCTGTGGCCGTCTTCGTGCTGCAGGCCTTCACCGTTCAGCGTCGTACGACCGGCCGTGCCGCCGATCAGGAAGCCGCGGGCGCGCTGGTCGCCAGCCGCCCAGCAGAGGTCGAGAACGCGCTGCATGCCGAACATCGAGTAGCAGATGTAGAACGGAATGGTCTGAACGTTATGCACCGAGTACGAGGTGGCGGCGGCAATCCAGTCGCTCATCGCGCCCGATTCGTTGATCCCTTCCTGCAGCACCTGACCGGTCTTCGATTCCTTGTAGAACATTAGCTGGTCATGGTCTTCCGGCACATAGTTCTGGCCTTCCTGATTCCAGATGCCGACCGAGCGGAACATGCCTTCCATGCCGAAGGTGCGCGATTCGTCGGGGACGATGGGCACGACGTTCTTGCCAACATTCTTGTCCTTCAACATCATGTTCATGATGCGGACGATGGCCATCGTGGTGGACAATTCACGGCCCTCGCCCGACGCTTTCAGCAGCGCGGCAAAGGTCTCGAGCGGCGGAATCGCCAGCGGCTCGGCCTTGCGCCGGCGCTGCGGCAGGAAACCGCCGAGGTCGAGGCGGCGCTGCTGCATGTATTTGTATTCCGCCGAATCTTTCGGGAAGGTCAGGTAGGGCAGCTCGGCCAGCTTGTCGTCGGGCACCGGCAGGCCGAAGCGGTCGCGGAAGCGGCCGATCTGCTCAATGTCCATTTTCTTTTGCTGGTGCGAGATGTTCATCGCCTCGCCGGCCTGGCCCATGCCGAAGCCCTTGATGGTCTTGGCCAGGATCAGGGTCGGGGCGCCCTTGTGGGTGACGGCAGCGTTGTAGGCAGCGAAGATCTTGAAGATGTCGTGGCCGCCGCGGTTCAGGTTCCAGATTTCGTCGTCGGTCCAGTCGGCGACCAGTTCCCTGAGTTCCGGCGTGCTGAAGAAGTGCTCGCGGACGTAGGCGCCGTTCTTGGCCTTGAAGGTCTGGTACTCGCCGTCGCACAGTTCCATCATGCGTTTTTTCAGGATGCCTTTTTTGTCGCGGGTAAACAGCGCATCCCAGTGGGTGCCCCAGATCAGCTTGATGACATTCCAGCCGGCACCGCGGAATTCGGATTCGAGTTCCTGGATGATCTTGCCGTTACCGCGCACCGGGCCGTCGAGGCGCTGCAGGTTGCAGTTGATGACGAAGATCAGGTTGTCCAGCTTTTCACGCCCGGCCATGCCGATGGCGCCGAGCGACTCGACCTCGTCGGTCTCGCCGTCGCCAAGGAAGGCCCAGACCTTGCGCTGTTCCGCCTTGGCGGCGTCGATCAGGCCACGCGAAGCGAGGTACTTCATGAAACGGGCCTGATAGATGGCCTGGATCGGGCCGAGGCCCATGGAAACGGTCGGGAACTGCCAGAAGTCGGGCATCAGCCAGGGGTGCGGGTAGGACGAAATGCCCTTGCCGCCGGTTTCCTGGCGGAAGTGGTCCATCTGCTCTTCGCTCAGACGGCCGAGCATGAAGGCGCGGGAGTACACGCCGGGCACCGAGTGGCCCTGGAAGAAAATCAGGTCACCGCCGGATTCGTCGTGGATGCTCTTCCAGAAATGCGAAAAGCCGACGTCGTAGAGGGCTGCGGCCGAAGCGAAGGAGGCGATGTGGCCACCGACGTTGGTGTCCTTGTTGGCGCGCACAACCATGGCCATGGCGTTCCAGCGGATGTAACTGTGAATCTTGATTTCCATGTCCGCGTTGCCCGGGTACTTGGGCTGCTGGTCGGCCGGAATGGTGTTGATGTATTCGGTATTGGCGGAGTAGGGGATATCGATCCCGTCTTCGCGGGCCTGGCCGATCAGCTTTTCGATCAGGTAGTGGGCACGTTCGGCGCCTTCTTGCGTGATGACGCCATCGAGGGCGTCAGTCCATTCTTTGGTTTCTTGCGGGTCCAGATCGTTGGGGTCGGGGAGGGCGTTGGGCTGGTCGGCCATGATTTGTCTCCAAAGTTGGTTTTTCATTTTGTTTTGCCTGTTGAGCAAAACAACTTTAGCTCTTTACGGATCGGTTCGCGAGCCCGTGTTTACACCTAGTTGGTGTTTCGCATTGTAAAATCAAAATTCGCATCGTGCAATATATTGAAAGGTTTGTTGTTGGGTTTTTTGTGGGGTTGGTATCTATTGTTGGGCGTGAGGTTTCGCCTTGCGGGAAGAGGGTGGATTGTTTGGCGGTTGTTTTCCGCTTGGCGGAAAACAACCGCCAAAACAGCGACAACCTTCACCAATGCGCCAACCCTAGAAAATGAAACAACTCAACACCAAACAACTGCTTGAGATGTATCAAGTCCGCTCCCCCGCATTCTTTTATAATCGTCGGCTTTTGCCTTATTTACAGGAGCAGCACTCATGGCTGCAGTAATGCCTGCGCCGGCCGCTAGCCGGTTATTCTTGTCCGGCAACGAAGCCGTGGCGCGTGCCGTCTGGGAATCCGGCGTCAAGGTGGCGGCGGCCTATCCGGGCACGCCGGCGACCGAGATGCTGGAAGTCATCTCGACCTATCCCGATCTCTACGCCGAGTGGTCGGTCAACGAGAAGGTTTCGCTGGAAGTCGCCATCGGCGCCGCCTATGCCGGCTCGCGTGCCTTCTGCTGCATGAAGCATGTCGGTATGAACGTCGCCTCCGATGCGCTGATGACCCTGACCCTGACCGGCGTGATCGGCGGGCTGGTGATCGCCATTGCCGACGACGTCGGCCTGTCGTCCTCACAGAACGAGCAGGATTCGCGCTACTGGGGACGCTTCGCCCATCTGCCGGTGTTCGAGCCGGCCGACTCGCAGGAAGCCTACGCGATGACCAAGGCGGCTTTCGAACTTTCCGAACAGTTCCAGGTGCCGGTCATCCTGCGCATGACGACGCGCATCAATCACGTCAAGGCGCTGGTCACCGTCGGCGAGCGCGTGCCGCACGAAGGTGCCGGTTTCCAGAAGGAAGCATCACGTTTCGTGATGGTGCCGGGCAATGCCGGCAAGCGTATCCCGCTGATGTTCGAGCGCGATGACAAGCTGCGCGAATTCGCCGAGTCCTCGCCGCTCAATTTCATTGAGCCAGGCAGCGACCGCCGCGTCGGTTTCATCACCTCCGGCCCGGCCTACATGCATGTCAAGGAAGCCTTCCCGGATGCGCCGGTATTGAAACTCGGCTTTTCCTGCCCGGTGCCCTTCGAGAAATGCCGCGAGCTGGCGGCCCTGGTCGACCAGGTCGTCGTCGTCGAGGAAGTCGAGCCGCTGGTCGAGACCGAACTCAAGGCTATTGGCCTGGCGGTGCTCGGCAAGGAAATCCTGCCACGCCAGGGCGAGCTGTCGCCGAATGTGCTGAAACCGGCGATCGCCAAACTGCTCGGCGAAGAAGTCCCGGCGGCACAGCAGGTCGCGCCGCTGCCGGTCTTCCCGCGGCCGCCGACGATGTGCGTCGCCTGTCCGCACCTTGGCGTCTATTACACCCTGTCGCAGGTGCGCAACCTGACCATTGCCGGCGATATCGGCTGCTACACCCTGGGCGCGGGACATCCGTGGAACGCGCTCGATACCTGCGTCTCGATGGGCGCCTCGATGGGCGTTGCGCTCGGCCTCGACAAGGGCCGCGGCGCTTCCGACGAGAGCAAGCGCATTCTTGCCGTGATCGGCGATTCGACCTTCCTGCACATGGGCATGCAGGGCCTGCTCGACATTGTCTACAACAAGGGCAATGTCACGGTGCTGCTGCTCGACAATCGCGCCGTCGGCATGACCGGTGGTCAGAACAATCCGGGCAACGGCTACGGCCTGCACGGCGAAGAGGCGCCGCGCGTCGATTTCGTCAAGCTCGTCGAATCGCTCGGCGTCAAGCCGGAGCGCGTGCACAAGGTCAATCCCTACGAACTGCCGGTGCTCTTCAAGACCATCCGCGAAGAAGTGAAGGTGCCGGAAGTTTCGGTCATCATCACCGACCAGCCCTGCGTGCTGGTCAAGGATTATCACAAGCTCAAGCCCTACGCGGTGGTTGAGGATAAATGCACCGGTTGCGGTAGCTGTATCGACGTCGGCTGTCCGGCCATTCACGTCACCCGGCGCGGCCAGGAAACCAAGCCGAACGGGCGGGTCGTCGATCTGGCCTGGGTGCGCATCGAAACTTCGGTGTGTACCGGTTGCGGCCTGTGCGTGCAGCCCTGCGGGCCGAAGGCGATCGAGCATTTCGTGCCGACCTCGCCGATCCAGCTAGTCAAGGGAGGGTGCAACGCATGAGTGCAACGACCAATATCCTCGTTGTCGGTATCGGTGGTCAGGGCGTCATGACCGCCACCGAGATCCTCGCCGAAGCGGCCATCGCCATGGGCCACGACGCCAAGAAAACCGAGGTGGCCGGTATGGCGCAGCGCGGCGGCGTCGTTTCCTCGCACCTGCGCTTTGGTGCCAAGGTGCTGTCGCCGCAGATCACGCCGGGCACCGCTGACGTGCTGCTCGGTTTCGAGTCGGCCGAGGCGATGCGCTGGCAGCACATGCTGAAGCCGGGCGGTATCACCTTGATGAACACGGCGCGCCTGGTGCCACCGGTGGTCGAACTGGGTCTCTTCGATTACCCGGCCGACCCGCTTGCCGAGGTGAAAAAGGGCGGCAACCGGGTCGTCGCTTTCGACGCGACGACCATTGCGCTCGAACTCGGCGACATCCGCCTGGGCAATACCGTGATGCTTGGCGCCATTGCCGATCACCTGCCGTTTTCGGCCGACGATCTGCTGGCCTGCGTGCTCAAGCGCTTCCAGAAGAAGGGCGAGAAACTGGTCGAACTGAACCGGCGTGCTTTCGCCGCCGGGCGGGCCGCGGTCGGGGCCGCGGCAGCCGCGCTCGCCTGATTCTGGTAAAATTCAGTCAATTCAAAGGGAAAGGCGCCCGCCTTTCCCCTTTTCATTTCTGGCGGAGGCGACGATGACGGCACAAATTATCGACGGCAAGGCCCTGGCGGAAGAACTGCGCCAGGGATTCAAGGGGCGCGTCGAAGCGCTCACGGCCAAGGGCCACAAGCCCGGTCTGGTGGTCATCCTGGTCGGTGCCGACCCGGCCTCTGAAGTCTATGTGCGTAACAAGGTCAATGGTTGCCTAGCGATTGGCATGCATTCCGAAAAGATCGTTTATGACGCCACGGTCGACCAGCAGGTGGTGCTCGACAAGATCGCTGAACTGAATGCCGACCCGAACATCCACGGCATCCTGGTGCAATTGCCCTTGCCCAAGCATTTCGACGAAGAAAAAGTGCTCGAAGCGATTGCCGCCGCCAAGGACGTCGACGGCTTTCACGCCGAGAACGTCGGCGCGCTGGCCCAGGGCAATCCGCGTTTCATTCCGTGCACCCCCTACGGCGTGATGAAGATGTTCGAGAAGGGCAATGTTGACCTCAACGGCAAGGAAGCCGTCGTCATCGGCCGCTCCAACATCGTCGGCAAACCCATGGCCCTGTTGCTGATCAATGCCGGGGCGACCGTCACCGTTTGCAACTCGCGCACCCGCGATCTGAAATTTCACACCAGTCGCGCCGACATCGTCGTCGCTGCCGTCGGCAAACCGAAGTTCGTCACCGGCGACATGATCAAGCCCGGTGCCGTGGTCATCGACGTCGGCATCAACCGCCTGCCGGACGGCAAGCTGTGCGGCGACGTCGATTTCGCCAGCTGTCTCGAAACGGCCGGCCAGATCACGCCGGTGCCGGGCGGCGTCGGGCCGATGACGATCACCATGCTGCTCGCCAACACCATCGAGGCGGCCGAGCGCAAGGCGGCCGGAAACTAATTTGCCGGATTGCTGACCAAGGCCTGCCGGCGCGGGCCGTGCTCGGCAACATTCACGCATCCCTATATCTCGCAAGGAAATCAACATGAGCAATCAAGCACTGGTCGGTATCGTCATGGGTTCGGACAGCGACTGGCCGATCATGAAGGCCGCCGCCGAAACCCTGAAGAACCTCGGCATTCCTTACGAAGCCAAGGTCCTGTCGGCGCACCGCACGCCGGATCAGGCTCTGGACTATGCTGCCACGGCTGCCGGGCGCGGCATCAAGGTGCTGATCGGCGCGGCCGGTGGTGCTGCCCACCTGGCCGGCGTGCTCGCCGCCAAGACGCAGATCCCGGTGCTTGGCGTGCCGATGCCGTCGAAGCACCTGATGGGCCTCGACTCGCTGCTTTCCATGGTGCAGATGCCGGGCGGCATTCCGGTTGCCACCTTCGCCGTCGGCGAAGCCGGGGCCACCAATGCCGCGCTGTTTGCCGTTTCCATCCTGGCTCTGAGCGACGCGGCGGTGGCCGACAAGCTGACCCAGTTCCGCGTTAACCAGACCGAAAAGGTGCTGGCCAAGACCCTGCCCGACCTGGTCTGAGCCCTTGCTGCCCCTGAGCCCGGACTATGACCGTGCCGTCGCGCTGCTGCGCGCCGGCGAACTGGTCGCCTTGCCGACCGAGACGGTCTACGGTCTGGGCGCCGACGCCGCCAATCCGGCGGCGGTCGCCAAAATCTTCGCCGCCAAGGGGCGGCCGGCCGATCATCCACTGATCGTCCATATTTCCGGTCACGATGCCGTCGATCACTGGGCGGAGCAGGTTCCTGCCGTCGCCTGGGAACTCATGGAGAGTTTCTGGCCCGGCCCGCTGACCCTGATTTTGAAGAAACAGGCCTGGGTGCCGGACGCCGTCACTGGCGGCCAGGACACCGTCGGCCTGCGCGTCCCCGGCCACCCGGTGGCGCTTGAGCTGCTGCGCCGCTTCGCCGCGAGTTTTGGCAAAGGCGCCGGCGAACACGCCGGCATCGCCGCACCCTCGGCCAATCGTTTCGGGCGCATCAGCCCGACCACGGCCGAGCATGTGCGCGAAGAACTCGGTGATCGTGTGTCGCTGATCCTCGATGGCGGGCCGTGCAAAGTCGGCATCGAATCGACCATCGTCGATTGTTCGCGTGGTGAACCGGTGGTCCTGCGCCCGGGCCATATCGAGCCGGCCCATCTGGCGGCGGTGCTCGGTCATCAACCGCTGATCGAGACGGCGAGCGGCGCACCGCGCGTTTCCGGTTCGTTGGCCGCGCATTACGCGCCGCAGACGCCGATGCGCCTGGTCGCCGGCGAACGCCTGCTCGATTTCCTCAACGCCCAGCGTCACAAGGGCGGCCGTTGCGGCGTCATCGCCCACAGCCAGCCGCCGCAGGCCGGCCTGCCGCACGCCTGGCACCTGCTGCCGGCCGATCCGGTCGGTTACGCGCACGGCCTCTACGCGGCGCTGCGCGAGATGGATCACGCCGGTGTCGACCTGATCGCCGTCGAGGCTCTTCCCGATACGCCGTCCTGGGCCGCGGTCGCCGACCGTTTGCGGCGCGCCGTCGCCGGCGCCGGCCAGAGCTGAAGCGCGGGCAAGATTCAGAAAGTAATGGGTATATCGTTCATAGTGCTTGGATAAGCGAAATAGACTGATATAAAATCGCCCAACGTTGGGGGGGTAGCTCAGCTGGGAGAGCGCCGCGTTCGCAATGCGGAGGTCGTGAGTTCGATCCTCATCCTCTCCACCAACGACTACAAGGTATCGCAAATAAGGCCGGAAACACCTGATTTTTCAAGGGTTGCCGGCCTTTTTGTTGGCCGCCGATGGGCCCCGGGGTTGTCTTGCCGTCGGCCATATTTGGGGGCAACTGTCGGTTTTTGGGCTTCAAGATCGACGGCATGGCAAGGAAAAGCGGGGTTTGTTCGCTCCCTCATTGCCCGCCAAAGACCTCTTTCAAGGCCAGAACCGCTAAATAAAGCCAGGGGGCAGGCCTTTTGCCGTCCGTCGCCCGGCGACCGCTTTCGGCAACGGTGAGCCTCTGGCGGAAACCAATTTCCCAGGATCGCTGTCCAAACTTTACATTCTCCTTTGCGACTCCGCGGTAAGGTTTTCAGGTTCATACGCTTTCAATGGGATTGCACATGAGTATGCTCGAGAAGATCATGCAATTTCCCTGGGCGAGCTTGGGCTTCCTGCTCGCGGTGGCGTCGTTGTATGCCGCGGCGGCCATACGCTCGCGGCGGGACAAGCAGCGGCAAGGTCGGGCCTTGAGCGATCGCCGGGAACAACCAAGGGGCGAGCCGGATCGCCGTTGGGAAAAAAGGAAGCGGGTCAGCAACAAGTAGGCGGGCTTCTCCTGTTTCCCCGCGTCGTTGTCACGTTGGCCGTGTCTTTACATTTCTTTGTGCCGTTTAACCTAAACCGGCCCAAATCTTTTCCCTGATTCGCCGTTAACCTTTCTGCGGGGCTGGTCGTTCCCGCAACCTGGCCGGCGCTAACGGCCTGCTTCCGGTTAGCTGCCAGGTACTGGCGCTAGAGGTGGCGACCAAGGAAGCGAGTCCTGGTTCCCGGCTCGGCCAGGGGCCGGATGGACCCAAGGGTTTTCCCTAAGGGGCCTTGCCAAGGCGGCCGAATCTCCCAATACTCCCCTGATTCGGGGAAGGGATCAAAGACAAAACCGCATGCCCGTCCCCCGTTGCGTTTGCTTTTGCCGAACGACATCGGATTGAGGATGGAGACATGACACTTCCCGACCAGGGAGGCCGGCCCGGCGTTTTCCGGTTGTGCCGGGCCCGCGGATGGCCGCGCCAGCGGCGCGCAAAACCTTGCCCGATCGGCCGATGACCAGCCCGGCCGAATTACGCCAGTTGGCCAATCAGTCGCTGCTCGCGCATTTCGCCGAGTTGTGCGAGGGGGCGGTGATCGTCGATGCCCGGGCCAACGTTGTCTGGATGAATGACCATTACCCGGTGCGCCTGGGCATCGCCGATCCGGCGGCGATGCTTGGCCGGCCGATCGAGGAAGTCATCCCCAACAGCCAGATGCGGCAGGTGGTCGACAGCGGGCGGCCGATCATGCTCGATATCATGGATTTCGGCACCGAGTCCTTCGTCGTGACCCGCCTGCCGTTGCGCGATGCCAGCGGCCAGGTGGTCGGCGCCGTCGGTTTCATGCTGTACGACGATCCGCGCCACCTGGCGCCGGTGGTTTCACGCTACCAGCGCCTGCGTGCCGATCTGGCCGATGCCGAACGCAAACTGGCCGACGCCCGGCGCACCAAGTACACTTTTTCCAGTTTCGTCGGCTGCGGTCCGGCCTGTACCGAACTCAAGCAAGCGGCGCGGCGGGCGGCCCGAACCTCGTCGTCGCTGCTCATTCTCGGCGAAACCGGGACCGGCAAGGAATTGCTGGCGCAGGCCATTCATGCCGCCAGTCCACGCGCCAACGGGCCGTTTGTCGCGGTCAACATCGCCGCGGTGCCGGAGACCCTGCTCGAAGCCGAATTTTTCGGCGTTGCCGGGGGCGCCTTCACCGGCGCCGAGCGGCGCGGTCGGATCGGCAAGTTCAAGCTGGCCGATGGTGGCACGCTGTTTCTCGACGAAATCGGCGACATGTCACTGGCTCTTCAGGCCAAACTGTTGCGCGTGCTGCAGGAGCGGGAATTCGAGGCGGTCGGCTCGAACCGTCTGGAAACGGTCGACCTCCGGGTTGTTGCGGCGACCAGCCGCAACCTGGAACAGATGGTGGCGGACGGCCAGTTCCGGGCCGACCTCTATTACCGGCTCAATGTCATCACCTTGAAGACGCCGCCGCTGCGCGAGCGCTCCGAGGACATGGCGCTGCTCGCCGAATACCTGATCGAACTGATCGGCCGGCAACAGGGCATGCCCTTGCACAGCATCAGTTCGGCTGCCCTGAATCGTCTGCTGCTGCATGATTGGCCGGGCAATGTCCGGGAGTTGTCGAACGTTCTGGAACGGGCGCTGCTGATGAGCGACGGCGAAGTGCTGGAAGTCGCCGATCTCGACAAGGTGATGCCGGCGGCGGCTGGCCGGCGCGCCATGACGAGCCTCGCGGCCCAGGGCATTGCCGGTGTCGTCGCGCGGGCCGAACGCGAGGCGATCATCGCCGCCCTCAACAACAGCCGTGGCAACAAGACGATGGCGGCCCGCCTGCTCGGCATCTCGCGCGCCGCCCTCTATGAAAAGATTGCCCTCCTCGGCGTCGGTAATCCGTTTTCCGAAGTGTCTGCCTGACTGGACAGGGTGTCCGCTCGAACAGACATTTGTTTTCTTAGCTGGCCGTAAACAAAGCCTGATTTCCAGCGTTCTCAATGACTTGGCTTGTCTGGCACGGAGCCTGCGATAGCGCAGGCTCCGCAATAATTCATAAAGGAGACAAGCGTGGATTTCATCATCGTTCTGGCCGCCCTGGCTTTTCTGATGTTCGTGGCCTATCGCGGCTACAGCGTCATCCTCTTCGCCCCGATCGCCGCCCTCGGCGCCGTGCTGTTCATCGACCCCAACATGGTGGCGCCGATGTTTACCGGCTTGTTCATGGACAAGATGGTCGGTTTCGTCAAAAACTTTTTCCCGGTCTTCCTGCTCGGTGCCGTGTTCGGCAAGGTGATCGAGCTTTCCGGCTTCTCCAAGGCTATCGTCGCCTCGGTGATTAAGCTGATCGGCCGCGAGCGGGCGATGTTCTCCATCGTCATCGTCTGCGCCATCCTGACCTACGGCGGCGTCTCGCTGTTCGTCGTGGTCTTCGCGGTGTACCCGTTTGCCGCCGAAATGTTCCGCCAGGGCAATATCCCGAAGCGCCTGATTCCCGGCACCATCGCGCTCGGCGCCTTCACCTTCACGATGGATTCCCTGCCCGGTACGCCGCAGATCCAGAACATCATCCCGACCACCTTCTTCAAGACCGACATCTACGCCGCCCCCTGGCTTGGGGTGATCGGCGCCGTTTTTATTTTCGTCGTCGGCATGCTCTATCTGGAATCGGCCCGCCGCCGTGCCGCTGTTGCTGGCGAAGGTTACGGCACCGGGCACAGCAACGAACCGGAACTCATCGCGGACGAGAAGCTGGTGCATCCGCTGATCGCCATCCTGCCGCTGATCATGGTTGGCGTCATGAACAAGGTGTTCACCAACGCCATTCCGCTGCTCTACGGCGAAAAGGTCTCCTTCATTCCGGCGGTGATCGGCAAGGCCGCGCCGGTGGTGCAGCAGACCAAGGCGGTAGCGGCCATCTGGGCCGTTGAAGGGGCGCTGCTGATCGGTATCGCGACGGTCTTCGTCTTCGGCTGGAAACTGGTCGCCGCCAAGTTCGCCGAAGGCAGCAAGAGCGCCATCGGCGGTGCCCTGCTGGCGACCATGAACACCGCTTCCGAATACGGCTTCGGTGCCGTGATCGCGGCACTGCCCGGCTTCCTGGTGGTCGCCAATGCGCTGAGCGCGATTCCCAATCCGCTGATCAACGAAGCGATCACCGTCACCTCGCTGGCCGGCATCACCGGTTCCGCCTCGGGCGGCATGGGCATCGCACTGGCCGCCATGGCCGAAACCTTCATCGCCAACGCGCAGGCCGCCGGTATTCCGCTTGAAGTCTTCCACCGCGTCGCCTCGATGGCCTCCGGCGGCATGGACACGCTGCCGCACAACGGTGCCGTGATCACGCTGCTGGCGGTGACCGGCCTGACCCACCGGCAGTCCTACAAGGATATTTTTGCCATCACCTGCATCAAAACCTTGGCGGTGTTCGTGGTGATCGCCACCTACTACGCCACCGGTATCGTCTGATTGCCGCTTCGCCGATAAAAATAAAGGAGACTCCCATGCCCTTGACCCGTCACCCGATGGCCGCCTCGCTGCGCGCCTCCGATACCGGCAAGATCGTTTCGGCGCGCGATGCCGTGCGCCTGATCAAGGACGGCGACACCGTTGCCACCGGCGGTTTCGTCGGCATCGGTTTTGCCGAAAACATCGCCATCGCCCTTGAACAGCTTTTCCTCGAAGGCGAGGAGGCCGACCTGCACGGCCTCGGCCGGCCGCGCAACCTGACCCTGGTTTATGCGGCCGGGCAGGGCGACGGCAAGGAACGCGGTCTCAATCACCTCGGCCACGACGGCCTGGTGGCCCGGGTGATCGGCGGCCACTGGGGCCTGGTGCCGAAATTGCAGCAACTGGCGGTGGCCAATCGCATCGAAGCCTACAACCTGCCGCAGGGGGTGATCACCCATCTGTTCCGCGACATCGCCGCCGGCAAGCCGGGAACGATCACCCGCGTCGGCCTCGGCACCTTCGTCGATCCCCGTTTCGGCGGCGGCAAGCTGAATGCCATGACGACCCGGGATGTCGTCCGGGTGATGGAAATCGATGGCCAGGAATACCTGTTCTACAAGGCTTTCCCGATCCATGTCGGGATCATCCGCGGCACCACCGCTGACCCGGACGGTAACATCACCATGGAAAAGGAAGCCCTGACGCTGGAGGCGCAGGCCATCGCCATGGCGGCGCGCAACTCGGGCGGCCTCGTCATCGCCCAGGTCGAGCGCATCGCCGAACGCGGCACGCTGAACCCGCGGCAGGTGAAGATTCCCGGCATTCTGGTCGATTGCGTGGTGGTCGCCGAAAAGCCGGAATACCACATGCAGACTTTCGCCGAAGCCTACAGCCCGGCCTTCGCCGGCGAGATCAAGGTGCCGATGTCGGCCATCGCGGCGATGCCGATGAGCGAACGCAAGATCATCGCCCGCCGCGCGGCCCTCGAATTGAAGGCCAATGCCGTGGTCAATCTCGGCATCGGCATGCCGGAAGGGGTGGCCAATGTCGCCGCCGAGGAACAAGTCATCGACCTCATGACGCTCACCGCCGAACCCGGCGTGATCGGCGGCGTGCCGGCCGGCGGCCTGAGTTTCGGGGCGGCGACCAATGCCCAGGCGATCATCGACCAGCCCAGCCAGTTCGACTTCTACGACGGCGGCGGCCTCGATATCGCCTTCCTCGGCCTGGCCCAGGCCGACCAGGAAGGCAACCTCAATGTCTCGAAATTTGGCCCGCGTCTGGCCGGCGCCGGCGGCTTCATCAATATTTCGCAAAATGCCAAGAAAGTCGTCTTCGTCGGCACCTTCACCGCTGGCAACCTGGAAGTGGCGATCAAGGACGGTCAGTTGCAGATTCTCGAGGACGGCAAGGCGCTGAAATTCGTCGACGAGGTCGAACATCGCACCTTCAGCGGCTCACAGGCCGCCAAGTGGGGCAAGAGCGTGCTCTACATCACCGAGCGCTGCGTCTTCAAGCTGACCGCCGCCGGCCTGGAACTGACCGAAATCGCCCCGGGCATCGATCTGCAGAAGGACATTCTCGACAAGATGACCTTCAGGCCGCTGATGCCGGTCGAGCCGAAACTGATGGATGCGCGCATCTTCGCCGAGGCGCCGATGAACATCCGGCCGGACATGCTGGAGCGGCCGCTGGCCGAGCGCCTGACCTACGACGCGGCGCAAAACCTGTTCTTCGTCGACTTCGCCGGCCTGACGGTGCGCAGCGAGGCCGATATCGCGCGCATTCTCGAGGCGGTCGAAAGCCGCCTGGCGCCGATCGGCCACAAGGTGAACGCCATCGTCAATTACGACCGTTTCTCCATCGTGCCGGAACTGATCGACGACTACATCGGTGTCGTCAAGGGCATCATGGACCGCCATTACCACGACGTCACGCGTTACACGGCGAGTACCTTCCTGCGCGTCAAACTCGGCGAGGCCCTGGAAAAACGCCAGATCGCGCCGCAGATTTTCGAAACGGCCGACCAGGCCGAAAAGGCCCTCGGCGAGTAGAGGGCTTTCGCTGATTCAAGGAGATTCGGGGGGCAGCGGGCGGGCTGGCGCGGTCCTCTGGTTCCTCCCGGGAAAACCTACCGCCGAGTCGCAGAGGTGCAGAGAAAATCGTGAAAGCAGTCGCTTACCGCGTTTTTGCGGCCGGGCCGGAAGGTGCGCCGGAGACGCCGGGCGAGCCTTTGCCTTTCCTCCGTCTCTCTGCGTCTCTGCGGTTCAAGTGCCTTTTCCGGGAGTAGCAGCGCCTGTTGCCGCTGGCGATGCCAATCGAGAATTGACCCGTAGCAAGGTATCATTCGCCAGTTAACGTGTTTGCCACAGGTCTGCGCATGAAACTCATCTCCACCGGGCTTTTCGCTGGGCGCAAAACCCGTCTTGTCGGGGGGCTGGCCGTCCTCGTCCTGGTTGCGGCTGCTGTCTATTCCGGGGGCGGCGAGACGCCACCGGCGGCTCCGGCCAAGGAAGCCGCAGCGGCCAAGCCGGCGCTGACCGTGCGCCTGATCGCGCCCGAGAGCGTCGAGTGGCCGCGGCTCCTGGTCGCCAACGGCAATGTCGTGGCCTGGCAGGAAGCGGTGATCGGGCCGGAAATCGCCAATTACCGGATTACCGAAGTCGCCGCTCAGGTCGGCGACCGCGTCAAAAAGGGCCAAGTCCTGGCGCGCATCGCCAGTGATACCGTGGCCAGCGAACTGGCCGAGGCCAAGGCGGCTGTTGCCGAGCTCGAAGCCAGTGCCAGCGAGGCCAAAGGCAACAGCGAACGGGCGGCCGAACTCAAGGCCAAGGGCTTCTACAGCGCGCAACTCAACAACCAGTACCGGACCGCCGAACAGACGACGCAAGCCCGCCTGGAAGCCGCCCGCGCTCGCCAGCAGGCGGCGGCGCTGCGCCTGAGCAAGACCAGCGTGCTGGCGCCGGATGATGGCGTGATCTCGGCCCGTTCGGCCAGTGTCGGCTCGCTGACCCAGCCCGGGCAGGAACTGTTCCGGCTGATTCGCGGCGGCCGCCTCGAATGGCGGGCCGAAGTGCCGTCGGCCGATCTGGCCGCGGTCAAGGCCGGGGGGCCGGCGAGCCTGGTCAACCCGAATGGCGAAACGGTCAAGGGCAAGGTGCGCGCCGTGGCGCCCAGCGTCGATCCGCAGACGCGCAACGGCCTGATCTACGTCGATCTGCCGGTGGGCAGCAGCGTGCGGGCCGGCATGTTCGCGCGCGGCGAATTCGAACTCGGGCGGACCGCGGCGCTCACCCTGCCGCAATCGGCGGTGGTGCGGCGCGAGGGCTTCGCTTACGTCTTCCGTCTGGAAGGCGAGAATCGCGTCGCCCAGACCAAGGTGACGCTCGGCCGGCAGCAGGACGAGCGCATCGAAATCGTCTCCGGACTGGACGCCAAGGTGGCGGTCGTCGAAAGCGGTGCCGGCTTCCTGGCCGACGGCGATCTGGTCAAGGTGGTTGCTGCCGCCGGCAAAGCGCAATGAACGTCTCCGCCTGGTCGATCCGGAACCCAATTCCGGCCATCCTGTTGTTCATCATGCTCACGCTGTTCGGCGTGATGTCCTTCCGCGCCATGAAAATCCAGCAGTTCATGGACATCGACCTGCCCATGGTCACCGTCACCGCGTCGCTGCCCGGCGCGGCGCCGGCCCAGATGGAAACCGAGGTGGCGCGCAAGATCGAGAATTCGGTCGCCACCGTGCAGGGCATCAAGCACATCTACACCAAGGTGCAGGATGGCGTGGCCATCGTCACCGTCGAATTCCGCCTGGAAAAGTCGACCCAGGAAGCCATCGACGAGGTGCGCGATGCCGTGTCGCGCATCCGCTCCGACCTGCCCGGCGATCTCAAGGATCCGGTGGTCGCCCGGGTCAATCTGGCCGGCGTGCCGATCCTGACCTACACCGTGGCCTCGAGCCGGATGGATGACGAGGCGCTGTCCTGGTTTGTCGATAACACCATCACCAAGAGCATCCTCAGCGTCCGCGGCGTCGGCGCCGTGGCACGGGTCGGCGGCGTGACGCGCGAAGTTCGCGTCGAACTCGACCCGGCCCGCCTGCTGGCGCTCAATGCGACGGCCGCCGATATTTCCCGGCAATTGCGCCAGATCCAGCAGGAAGCCTCGGGCGGCAAGGCCGATGTCGGTGGCGTCGAACAGTCGGTGCGCACCCTGGCCACCGTGCAGACGGCGGCCGAACTGGGCGCCATGGACATCGTGCTCGGCGATGGCCGGCATCTGCGCCTCGACCAGGTGGCGACGGTCAGCGACACGGTGGGCGAGACGCGCAGTGCTGCGCTGCTCAACGGCAAGCCGGTAGTCGGTTTCGAAATCACCCGCAGTCGCGGGGCCGGCGAGGTCGAACTGGCGGCCAGCGTCAACATCGCGCTCGACAAGCTGCGCGCCGAGCATCCCGACATCACGATCACCGAAGCCTTCAACTTCGTCGATCCGGTGCAGGAAAACTACGAAGGCTCGATGGCCCTACTCATCGAGGGCGCCATCCTCGCCGTCATCGTCGTCTGGCTTTTCCTGCGCGATTGGCGCGCCACCTTCGTTTCGGCCACGGCGCTGCCGCTGTCGATCATCCCGGCCTTTGCCGTGATGCACCTGATGGGCTTCACGCTCAATGTGGTGACCCTGCTCTCGATGTCGCTGGTGGTCGGCATCCTGGTGGACGACGCCATCGTCGAAATCGAGAACATCATGCGCCACCTGCGCATGGGCAAGACGCCGTTCCAGGCGGCCATGGAAGCGGCCGACGAAATCGGCCTGGCGGTCATCGCCACGACCTTCACGCTGATCGCCGTCTTCCTGCCGACCGCCTTCATGAGTGGCGTCGCCGGCAAGTTCTTCGTGCAATTCGGCTGGACGGCGGCGATTGCCGTATTCTTCTCGCTCGTCGTCGCCCGCCTGCTGACGCCGATGATGGCTGCCTACATCCTGCAGCCGCCCCGGCGCGACCACGGCACGCCGCGCTGGCTCGACATCTACGGCGGCTGGGCCGCCTGGTGTCTGAAGCACCGCCTGCTCACCATGCTGGCGACGCTGGTCTTCTTCGTCGGTTCCTTCGCCCTGGTGCCGCTGCTCGAGAAGGGCTTCATGCCGCCCGACGATCTCTCGCAGACCCAGGTCTACCTGTCGTTGCCGCCCGGCAGCACCTTCAATGAAACCCTGGGCGTCGCCGAACGGGCGCGCCGGATCGTCGGGCAGAATCCGCATGTCCGGCTGGTCTACACCGCCATCGGCGGCGGTGCGGCCGGCAGCGACCCCTTTGCGCCGCGCGGCGCGGCCGAGGTGCGCAAGGCAACGCTGACCATCAACCTGACCCCGCGCAAGGAGCGTGGCGGGGTCAAGAAACAGGAAGTCGAGCACCAGCTCAGCGAGGCCCTCGGCGACTTGCCCGGCGTCCAGGTCAAGATCGGCCTCGGCGCTTCCAATGACAAGTACGTGCTGGTGCTGGCCAGCGAAAACGGTGCCCTGCTTTCCGAACATGCCCGCCAGGTCGAGCGCGAATTGCGTACCTTGCCCGGCATCGGCAATGTCACCTCGACAGCCAGCCTAGTCCGCCCGGAACTCGTGGTGCGCCCCGATTTCGCCCGCATGGCCGATCTTGGCGTGACCTCGGCGGCGATTGCCGACGTGCTGCGCATCGCCACGGCCGGCGACTACGACCAGGGGCTGGCCAAGCTCAACCTCAGCCAGCGCCAGGTGCCGATCATCGTTAAGCTGCCGCCGGCGGCGCGCCAGGACATCGGCCTGCTCGAACACCTCAGCGTGCCCGGCAAACATGGCCCGGTGATGCTGGCCAATGTCGCCAGCCTGAGCCTGGTCGGCGGCCCGGCCGAAATCGACCGCTACGACCGCCTGCGCAATATCAATTTCGAAATCGCGCTGAATGGCGTGGCGCTCGGCGAACTGGAAAAGCAGGCGCTGGCCCTGCCCAGCCTGGCCAAACTGCCACCCGGCATCATCCAGACGACGGTTGGCGACGCCGAAACCATGGGTGAACTGTTCTCCAGCTTCGGTCTGGCCATGGGCACCGGCGTCCTCTGCATCTACATCGTGCTGGTCCTGCTGTTCAAGGATTTCGTCCAGCCGGTGACTATCCTGGCGGCGCTCGTGCTCTCCGTGCCCGGCGCCTTCCTGGCCCTGTTCCTCTCGCACACGGCGCTCTCCATGCCGTCGATGATCGGCCTGATCATGCTCATGGGCATCGCCACCAAGAACTCCATCCTGCTCATCGACTACGTCGTGCTGGCCCGCCGCGAACACGGCCTCGACCGCTGGCATGCGCTGCTCGATGCCTGCAGCAAGCGGGCCCGGCCGATCATCATGACCACCATCGCCATGGGCGCTGGCATGATGCCGATCGCCCTCGGCATCGGCACCGACCCGAGCTTCCGCGCCCCGATGGCCATCGTCGTCATCGGCGGCCTGATCACCTCGACCTTTTTAAGCCTGCTGGTGATACCAGTGGTGTTTACCTTCGTCGATGACCTGATCGGCAAGGTGCGGGCGATGTTCGGGATGCCGGCGCATTGAGCGGGGAATTCAAATGACGCTCCCCCTTTTTGTTTGCGACGCCTTACTAAGAGATATTAAGTCGTTGAACTAAAATGAAACTGTCTTTTTATACAGCCTGCATGACGGGAAGCTTTCTGTCATGTAGGTTCCACATTTAACGTTGGGCAGACAAGGAGGTGTCATGACATGACACAAGTCAAGGTAGAGCGCCAAATTCTTGCGCTGCAAGCTATCAAGCAGGCATTTGGCTCGGAGGCAGGTGAGGACAACATCAATTTGTTTGTCGAACACCACCTGGAGGAACTTCCTCCGGGCTACTGGCAGCAACATCTTGGCTCCGAAAACCCGGAGCCAGCGTCAATTGTCGGCTTGCTTCAACTCCGTTCGTCTTGGGGCGAGCAAGACATTGAGTACTTTGACTTCACGCTCCCCGATGAAGTTACTGACTATGTCGTTTCTGTGCATTTTGAAAGTACAGGTTCCATTGACGGAATCTCAATGGAGAGTTGATGTGCTAAGTCTGCCCAACGATTAGATCGTGATCGCGAAGCGAGCCACGATCTGAACCGGTTGTTGGACAAGCCCGGTTCGGAGGCTGGGTAGTTCCCCTGGAAATATCTTTTTGTCCTGCACCGTACCCAAGGGCTTTCCGTCGCAGAAAGCCGAAGTTGCGCGCCCGCCGAAAGCCCTTGGGCAAGACGTGTTGCAGGATCAGCCAGAGGAAGGTGGCGCCGCTCACCGTGCGCACCATGATCTGGCCGGTTTGGCTATCGCGGTAGCGAAAGCTGGCTTGTTTGTCGTCACAGGACAGGATGTCCTTTTCCTGAACGACACCCCGATAGAGATAGCGGCCGAGATAGACCAGCGCTTTTTCGCCGGTGCCAACGCCTTTGCAGTCAACGACCCATTTCCTCGGGTGACAGACTGGCAGTGGCAGACCTTCACGCGTCAGCGCCGCCAGCAGCTTGGCGCGAAATACCTTGGACAGGGCGCGGTGGTCGAATAGATAGCCGGTGCCTTTGCGACACGGCTTGGTCCGCCAGCGCCGACTCTTGGCATCGAGCGCCGCAGCGGGCATCGTCAGATGCAGGTGCGGGTGGTAATCGAGGCGGCGCGAGTGGGTATGCAGCACGCTCACCGCGCCGGACCGGCCCTTCAGGTGTTTGTCGTTCTGGCTGAAGGTGCTGACCGTCGCCCAGGCGCATTCGAAGAGCAAGGCGTAGAAGAGGCGTTGATGGCGCCAGGCCAGATCCCGGAATTCGGCCGGCACGGTGAAGGTCACCAGGAAATAGTTGGCCGGGACTTGGCGCTTGAGTTGGCGTTCCAGCCACTGCTGGCTTTCGTGATGCTGGCATAACCAGCCACTTGGCGACCGTCTTTTGGTCGCTTAGTGGAATGGCTAGTTGTTCCATCAGTGCGGGCAGTTGCGATGGCCGCAGGAATGCGGCACGAGGCGTCTTTCGTCGCAGGCGGTGCAACGGGCCAGCATCTTCGGCGCCAAGGCAGTGCGGCAGGACTTCATGGCGGCCAGGGCTTGGCCTTGGCTGGGCAGCATGGTGTGGCGATACTGCGCCAGGTACGCCGCTTCGTGGCGGGCAATGACGTCGGCGAGGGTGATCACTTGACGATGCCCCAGGTCATCGCGAAGCGATCCATCAAGGCGTTGATGCGAACGCTGGCCTGATCGTTGGTGTGGCTGGTCAGGTGGGTAGCATCCCGCGGGGATTTCCTTCGGTCATAGCTATGGCGCAGGCTGTGCAGGGTGATCATTTTCGCCTAGAGGCGCCTACTTTTCCATCCACTGTGCTACCCAGCGCAGGGTGGTTTGCACGCCGCTACGATCCAGCGGCGATTTGGCACACTGCGCCGCCTTCAGGCCGCCGTGGCGATTGGGAAAGAGCAGTTCGGGGTGGCGGTGCAGTTGCCAGAATTGGCGCAGAGCGGTCAGCGTCGCCGCCGGCAGGGGCACGAAGCGATCCCGGTTACCTTTGGCATCACGAACTGACAGGGTACATCGGGCCGCAGTTCCGTCTGAATTGCCTGGGTAGGAACGTTAGTCTCTTGAGATTGGCGCTTCCAACGGATTTGACGCGTAACTACACTGTAGCTACAATCAACGCATGACGACACTTCATTTCGAGTGGGATGAACCGAAGGCCAAAATCAACATCGCGAAGCACGGTGTGAGCTTTGACGAGGCAAAAACCGTGTTCTACGATGAACGCGCACGGCTGATCGCGGATCCTGACCATTCTGAAGATGAAGAACGTTTCATTCTTCTGGGCTGTAGCTCAGGTTTAAAGCTTCTGATTGTGTGTCATTGCTACCGAGCGAACGACGGCGTAATTCGCATCATCTCGGCACGTAAGGCCACGAAACGTGAAGCGGCTTCTTATTGAATGAGTGACCATCATGCGCACTGAATACGACTTCTCGAAATCAACCAAGAGCCCCTATGCCTCACAACTCAAGAAACAGATCACGATCCGTTTGGACGCAGAATGCATCGAGTATTTCAAATCTATTTCTGAGAGTGTCGGCATTCCTTATCAAAGTCTTATCAATCTTTACCTACGAGACTGTGCAACGTCCAATCGAAAGCTGAATCTCAAGTGGAAGTGACGCCCAACGATTAAGGTTGTTGGACAAGCCCGGTTCGGCGGCCGGGACGTTCCCCTGGAAATATCTTTTTGTCCAGCACCTTGCCCAAGGGTTTTCCATTGCAGAAAGCCCTTAATTGCCGGTGCTGCAAACCGTCATTGCAACGGTTTTTCGCAGATTCAGCGGTTCAGGCGGTCAAATCCGCGATTTTGCCGATTGCAGGCCGAGCGCGCCCGTGGCGCCAAATGTCGCCTCGACCGTCCCCTGCCAACTGGTGATTCCGGCGGCCTTCCCCTTCGTCGATGGCCCGATCGGCAACGGGCGGGCGCTATTCAGCTTGCCACCGCGCGGAGCGGCCGGCGGCCCGGTGCCCGGCAATTGATCCGGCGCCGTGTGCGGGGTAATCTCCCGATCATTGAGCGGTTCGGGATGCCTTCGTCCGGTCTTGGGTTGGGCGAGCCCCGGATTTTTTGACGTCTGATTACTTTTTAGGCGGCGCGCGTCATGAAGTTGAGCGCATACGAGTTTGCACAAGCCATCGAAGCCCGCATCGAGGCGCTATCGCCGGAGCAATTCCACGAGCGGCCGCGCGATGCCAAGCGCCTGCTTGAAGAGCTCTATCCTTTGAGCCGCCTGGCGCTGTCGTTCAAACAGCCGGGACTGACGGTATTCGTTGAAGCGAACGAAGACTCGGGTCGGGCGGACGGGCAGCTCTGGCTGGCCGGTTTTCTCGATAAAACCTTCGAGGTCCAGGTGACCTTCGCCGGCTACGAAAGGGCCGCCGCCTTGCGCTCCAGTCTTTTGTTGCAACAGGCGCTGGCCCCGGGGGGGCGGGGGGAGGCAGTGAATCGGCCGGCCGGCCAGACGGCGGCTGACAGTGACCAGGACGGGGCGACGGCGTCGATTGGCCGCCTGGGCATCTCCATTGGCCAACGCATCCGCTCCAAGGCGGCCAAGCCCTATGCGCCGGGAACCGTTCTCCTGGTTGCTTTCGAAGACCCGCAACTGCGCGGTCGCGGCGGCTGGAGCCGGCTCTATCAGGTGATTGAAAACGCCGGCGGAATCGAGTGCGGGCCCTTTGCCGAGGTGTACCTGTTCAATACCTACTCCAATGAACTGCAACGAGCCGCCTGAACCGTTGGGCAAAAAAAAGCCCGTCCGAAGACGGGCTTAAATCCATTCCAGAGGAGTGGAGGAGACAAACCCACTATGCGCCAAAAATTGGTGCACTGCAACAATAATTTGTCGAAAATTGCCTGGAAAATGCAATTGAACCGCAGAAAGACAGAGAAGTCGAGTAAAAACAAAGGCTTGTCGGGATGATGTGGCATGCCTTTGGGGGAGCCGCAAAAAACTTGCAAGCAACGTTTTCACGTTCTTCTCTGCTCCTTGGCGACTCTGCGGTAAGGTTTTTTGGATGATTCGAGAAATCGTCGCCAGGCTCGGTCCGAAGGGTGGGGGATAAACCGTTGCTTTCCTAGGGTTGGTTTTCGCCATCCATTTTCGCTGGTAGCCAGCCACGGGCGGTGAGCAGTTCGATGACCGGCTGGACGTGTTCCAGGACTTGCACGCGATGGGTCAGTGCGGCGAGCGCTTCTTCTTCGAGGGGCGGCAGGGGCGACGCGGCATTCGATTTAAGCCAGCCTTCGAGCTGGATCAACAATTCGATGGCGTCGAGGGCGGCATCCTGGTCGATGCCTTGCAGTGGGTCTCGCCCGGTCAGCAAGGTGAGCAGGCGGTCACAAACTGCGACCATTTCCGTGTGTATGGCATGCATGGCGGACTCTCCTCGGCAGTACCCGGCGGCTTCGATATTACCGCGCATTGCGGCCGGGGGATGGGGAAACGTCGATCTGGTCGGCGCGCCCCGCCAAAAAGGTGAAAGCCCCGTACCGGGGGGAGTACGGGGCTTTCGAGACGGCCCTGTTGGGGGAGGGGTGGGACGTCTAGGCTGTTGTCTGGCAGCGCATGTAAGCAAGATAACGGGGTGGGCCGCCGGACTCAAGTAACCGATTGCAACAGAATGTGCCGCTCTGTGCGCTGGCGGGTGGCGCTGTTCGCCGGGCCCCGCTCAGACGTTGAAGATCGGCCACCAGCCGGAACATAGCCCCCAAATCAGATAGCCGGTGCCGCCGATACTGGCGATGCTGCACAGCGTGCACAGCAGGGTATCGATCGCATCCGAGAAGCGGTCCATGTTGTTGGTCGATAAAGAGCTCATTTGCTGGCCACTTGTTCGCCGTGTTTTTGTTTGATGCTGTCGAGCAGACGCTGGACTTCCTGCCGGCGGCCGGCGTCGGCATCCTCGCGATGCGCTCTGGGCGGCGCGGCCAGCGCCTTCTTCAGATGTTCGGCGGCCTTGGCGTATTCGCCCTGGTCGGCCAGCAAGTCGGCGTAGAAGTAATTGGGATCGATGCCGTGCGGATTGATGGCTAGGGCTTTCTCGAGGTATTCGCGGGCCTTCTTCTTGTCGCCGAAACCGACCGGCCAGCCGGGAACCTTGGCGTAGAGGCTGCCCAGGGAGTTGTAAACGGAGCCGTCGAGGGCCTGCGGATTGATTTTCTCGGCGGTGAGCAGCAGGTCACGTGCTTCCTTGACCTTGCTCAGTGCCCCCAGACCGCCCTGCGCCTTGGCCGCGCTGGATAGTACGATGGCTTGCCAGATCAGCGGTTCGGCCCGCCCCGGAAAGGTTTGCGCGACTTGCTGGGTCTCGCTGATGACGCTGCGAAAGGCCGTTTCGCGTTCGGTTTCGGGGGTTTGGTAGCTGACTTTGGCCCAGCGATGGGCGACGTCGATAATGGCGTCGTCGAGGTTGGCCGGGGTAGCGAGGGCGCTGCCGTGGAAACCGGCAAGCAGCAAGAGGGTGGCGAGGGATTGGCGATACATGGGAAATCTCCTTTCAATCCGGCTGCAATCAGCGGCCGGCTTCTATGGCAAAGGGGCGCATCTGGTCGGCCTGCTTGATCAGGGCGCTGTCGACCAGACGGGGGAAAATTGCATTGAGGCGGACGAACAGCTTTTCCGGCCAGCCGAGATAGCGCTCCAGCCGGTCGTTTTCGATCGCCTCGATGATGCTGGCGGCAACGTCGGCCGGCTCGTCCTGGTTCATCTTCAGGGCGTCGGCCATGCGGTTGACGACATTTCGATTGAACGGCGTCTTGGTGAAGCGCGGCGCGACGTAGGTGATGCCGACGCCGGTGCCGGCCAACTCGCGGCGCAGCGCTTCGGAGAAGCCGCGCAGCGCGAACTTGCTGGCCGAGTAGGAGGCGAAGCAGGGAAAGCCGATGGAGCCGAAAATGGAGCCGAGATTGACGATCTGCCCGCCTTTCCTGGCCAGCATGTGCGGTAGCACGGCGTTGATCAGGTTGATCGGGGCCACGGTATTGACGTTGAACAGCGTCGTTGTGTCGGCCGCCGCTTCGTCGGCGAAATAGCCGAAATTCTGCACCCCGGCGCAGTTGATCAAAATGTCGATGGCGCCGGCCTGGTCGATGGCGTCGGCCACCAGGCGGAGGGGCACGGTGGGCTGCGTGAGGTCGCCGACGAGGAGCCGGGTGCGGGCGCCCTTGGCGCGCAATTGGCTGGCCAGTCGTTCGCCGCGTTCGGCATTCCGATCGACGAGGACCAGCGCGGCCCCCTTGCTTGCCAACTGCTCGGCGAGGGCGCCGCCGATGCCGCCACCGGCCCCGGTAATCAGGATAGTGCTGGCGGCGATCTTCATGCCGGCTCGCCCAGCGGAATGCTGCGGAAGACGTTGCCGTAGAGGCGGAAGAATACCTTGGCGGCCTCTTCGACGGCTTGCCGGTCGAGCGGATTGTCCAATTGGTTGACCAGCTTTTCGAAGTGTCCCATGTGCTCGATATCGAGCGCCCCGTGGCTACTCAGGTAGGAAAAGGCGCTCGCCGGCAGATCGAGCGCCTGTTGCAGAATGCCGGCGGCGTTGGTGGCCAGGCTGACGCTGGTCCCTTCGAGGACATAGACCATGCCGAAGAGGCCGAGCGGATTGCGCCGCAGCACCGTGTCGTAGGCGTAGGCAACCATCACGTCGGTGTCGAAATCGGGCTGGCTGTGCCGCACGGCCTCGGCATCGCCGCCAGCGGCCGCGATGTCGTTGAGGATCCATTCGTGATGGCCGATTTCCTCCTCGATGTAATGGGCGACGGCGCTGCGCAGCCATTCCTGGCTGTCGGGCAGGCGGGCGCCGCAGGCCATGAGCAGCGGCACCGTATGTTTGACATGGTGGAAGGCGCGTTGCAGGAAGGCGAGGTAGTGCTGGCGATTGACCTGGCCGGCCAGGGCGGCGCCGATGATGGGCGAGGCCAGCAGGGTGGCGCGTTGCGCGGACGTGGCGTGTTGGAGTTGCTGATAATGGTTCATGGGATTCCGTCAGTTCTGAAGTTGATACAAATTGGCAAGCTGCTCGGCGTGGGCGCCGAAAATGTTGTTCCGGCGCAAGCGGCCGTTTGCCGTCGCCATGCCGTTGCTCGCCGTGAACGGCGCTTTGGCCGGGACCCAGGCGGTGACGCGGGCGTAGTCGGGAAGTTGGCGATTGGCTTCGGCCAGGGCCTCGGCGATCGCTTCGGGGGCGGCGACCGGGTGGGCGACGATGACCGCGCTGTTGAACGGCCGGGCTTCCCCGAAGACGGCCGCCTGCAGGATGGGAAAGCGCGAGACCAGTTCGCGCTCGACCCATTCCGGCGCGACATTGCGGCCGAAGGAGGTGATGAAGATGTTCTTCTTGCGGCCGCTCAGGTAGAGATAGCCGTCGTCGTCGAGATGGCCGAGATCGCCGGTGGCAATGAAGTTTTCGCCGGCCGGCCCGGCCGCTTCGCCGAGATAGCCGCGCCAGCGGACGTCGTGAATGAGGATTTCGCCGTCCTCGGCGAAGGCCAGGCGCAGGTGCGGCAAGGGCCGGCCGACACTGCCCGGGCGTTGCTCGGTCGGCCGGTTGACGGCAACCACCGAAGCGCATTCGGAAAGCCCGTAGCCCTCGAACACCGGCAGGCCGAGCGCTTGCGCATCGGCGAGCAGGCGACCGGCGACCGGCGCCCCGCCCACTGCCAGGTAGCGCAGGCCTTGCGGCATGGCGGCGCCGGCCTGCCCGGCCGTCACCACCGCCTGCAACATCTGCGGCACCATGATGGCGCTGCTCGCCTGCCATTTGCCGAGGGCGGCCAGCAGGCGGCCGACATCCAGCCCGGAGCTGCCGGCCAGCCCAACCTCGGCCAGGCCGGGCAGGCAAATGGTGGCGCCGGCCAGCAGCGGCGTGTAGAGGCCGCCGATATTCTCAAGCAGCGTGGCCAGCGGCAGCAGGCAAAGATGACGGTCGGCGCGGGTGGCGGCGCTGGCCAGTCGAAGCGATTCGGCCACCGTTTCCATTTCTTCAAGGCCCAGGCAAACCCCCTTCGGTTCGCCGGTGGTGCCCGAGGTGAAGGTCACCTTGCCGGTGCCGGCCGGCAGCTCGCTGCCCGCGGCGCTGTCCAGGCGAACCAATTGCAGCGGCGCCCGGAAGGCTTCGCCGGGCAGGCTGGCGCGCTGCAATGCGGCGGCCAATCGGGCCGGCTGGTCGGTCAGTACCTGATCGATACCGGCCGTGCCGATGACATGGGCGATCTGGCTGGCGGAGAAGAACAGCGGCAGGGGAATGATCGTGATGCCGGCGGCCAGCGCCGCCAGGTCGGCAACCGCCCAGGCGGCGCTGTTGTCGGCGAGCAGGCCGAGGACGCGCGGCGCCGATTTCCGCAGGCGGCCGGCCAGCAGTTCGACTTCTTCAAGCAGGCGGGCGTAGGACAGCGTGACGCCGGCATCCTGCACAGCAATGTCGCGCGGGGCCTGGGCGGCGTGCCGGCGCAGGGCGGCGATGATGACGCTCATACGGTCGGCTCCGGGCGATGCTCGGCGACGGCCGCCCGGCTGACCAAGGCGCCGTAGCCTTCCTTGATATTGCCGACCAGCACATGCGGCGCGTGCTGGTAATAGCTGCCCCAGGCGGCGCGCTCTTCGGCCGGCAGGCGCTCCGCCGCGGCGGCCTGGATGTCGAGCGGGGCCAGCCCCATGCGGCTGAAGGCGTTACGCAGGCTGGCGGTGCCGGTAAAAGTCACCCAGGCGAAGCCTTCCCGATGCAGACGCTCGGTGAGCAGGCAGATCATGGCGCGGACGGCGCCCGGGAAGGTGCCGGAAAAATGGCCGACTTCGACGATGCATTGGCGGTCGATGCGGCTGCCGAGGCGGGCGGCGATGGCTTTCTCGATGGGCAGGTCGAGGTACTGTTCGAGAAACAGTTTGCGATTCGCCGAGCGCAGACCGAAGGCGCCGCAAATCACGCCATGCTGGTCGCGCAGGGTGAACAGCCGGGGCATGAAGCTGTCGACCCGGCTGCCGAAGCTTTCGGCAAAGCGCTGGCTGATGAATTGTTCGGCCACCGCCCGCCCCGGGCCGACCTGTTCAATCAGCTCGAAGGCCGACACGGCGTTGGCCCCGGCCTGCGAGCGGTTGGTGGCCGGGCTGCTTTTTTCGCGCGGGAAGAGAAAAGAGAACAGAGAATTGAACGAAGAGCGCAGCTCAAGCGGCGGTGGCAGGGTATTCGGCGCGGCAGACATAAGTTTCCTTGGCAGGGTTTGCGGCAAGCGCCGCAGGACAGATGCCTACTCTTACGCAATACCGATGCCAGGCCGCTAATCGACCCTGGATGTCTGCTTAACCCATTGAACTTATGGAGAAAGTTTTTTTCTCGTGGAATGCCGGGCCGGGTCGCCGGGCGCCGCCCGGTTTGGCGCTCTGCAAGTCTTGTCTACCAAACTTGCAGGGCCGGTCGCCTAACGATGCACCGAATAAACCTAGAAAACGCAATGGAACCGCGGAGACGCAGAGATGCAGAGGTAAAACAAAGGCTTGCCAGGATTATTCGGCATACCTTCTGGGTGAGCCGAAAAAATCTTGCAAGCCACTGTTGTTAAGTCAATTTCTTATCCTTTGCGACTCTGCGGTAAGGTGTTTTGGATAAATTCGGGCGGCAGAACCGTCTGCTTTGGCCGGGCAATGCGTCGCAAGCCTCGCACCCGACGCGGGCAGAGATTCCCCGAGTCATGAATCCCCTCCATCCCGGAGCGGTTTGGCATTCTCCGAGCGGCGGAATCTTTCACTCCCGCTCGGCATCAGGCTGCTAGCGGGCGCAGTTGGGGACGTCGCCGACCAGCAGCACGATGTTGAGCTTGCGCTCGGCGGGGCAGGCCGAGATATAGCCGATGGCCCCCGGTGTCGCACTGACGAACAGGATGACCGCTTCCTCGGAGGCCACGACATGCGGTGGCAGGACGCCATGGAAGTACATCTCGCGCCAGTATTCTTCGAGGGCCTCCGGGTTCAGGCCGAGCATGGCTTGCGAGAAGGTCTGGCGCAGCGGGTGGGCCGGCGGCAGGTTGACCGGCTGGATGCGGGCGCCGGATTCCCAGTAATTCTGTTTGCGCTTGAAAATCAGCGACACGGTTTCGCGCGTCAGGCGATGATCGCTGGCGCCCGCCGCGGCGATCACGGCGAACGCCCGTTCGGCGGTCGCGGCCAGCGGCCAGCCAAGGCCGAGCAGGGCGGCGAGCAGCAGGGTGGAAAGTTTCGTCATGGCCGGTCTCAGAAGAGGATGCTGAGCGAGGACATGAAGCCTTCCGGCTGGCCGATGTTGTTGCGCCTGCTGCCGATCCATTCCGCCTTCAGGGCGACGGCCGGGGTCAGGCGGTAATTGAGTCCGCCGAGCCACAGTTCCGTCGCCTCGGTGGCTTGCGATTTGCGGAAATATTCGTAGCGCCCGACGGCGTAGAGCTTGGCCGAGAGCGGCACGACCATTTGCAGGAAAGCGCCTTTTTCATCCCAGGCACTGCCTTTGCCCGAGAAGCGATAGACCCCTTCGCCGCTGATTTCGTAACGGTTCCTGGCCCACACGAAATCGATGCCGAACAGTTCCTTGTGTTCGCCCGACGTCTTCTTCTGTTCGAAATTGGCGTAGGAAAGGCCGATCCGGGTACCGGCCAGGGACGGTAGATTGACATGCCCGCCGACCACTTCGGTGAACGGGTCGAGGCTGGGGCTGGGGCGGATTTCGCTGCCGCTCGACGCGTACAGCGAATATTCGGTGCCGCCCAGGCTGCTCAGGTTGCCATTGACCATCAGCCCGCTGGCATTGCTGGGGAAGGTGTTGAGTGTGACCAGCGGGCGCGACGTGGTCCACACCAGCGGCGTCGCATGGATCAGGTTCCAGCGCCCGATCGGCGTCAGGAATTTGCCGGCCCGGATAACGGTGGTGTCGTCCAGCGCATAGTCGAAATAGATGCGTTCCAGGGCGAGATAAGGGTCATCGCCATCCTGGCCGGTGGAGCGGCTGCTCAGCAGGTTTTCGAAATCGAATTCGGAAAAGAATTTCCAGCGTCCTTCGCCCTCCCACCAGACAAACAGGCTGATGTCTTCGAGCGTCGCCCGGGCCGGCGTGTGGCGCAGTTTGTCGAAGGTCACGGTGGAATAGCCGCCCAGGCTAAAGCCGGTACCGGGAAGATGCAGCCCCTCGCCGAGCCGGTAGGATAGGTGGTCGAAATCTTCTTCGGCGCTGGCCGGGAAGGTTAGCCACGCCAGGCTGGCCAGCATGAGAGCGCGGGCGAGCGCCAGACGGGCGCGGCGGAACATGCTGAAGGCCTGGCGGCGGGGCGGAACAAAGGGCGTGGCGGTGACGCCTTTTCCGTATACTTGGGGCTTGCCAGACATTTTCAACTCATCCCTTGCGCGACATATTTTTCAGTGACCATCCGTAAAACGCTACTCGTCGCTTTTCTTAGCGTCGGCCTCGTGCCCGCCATACTTCTGGCCAGCCTGGCTTTTGTCAAGGCGCGCGGGGCGGTGCAGGACGAGATCGAGCGCAACCTGGTGGTGCAGGCCGCCGGGATTTCGGCCGATCTCGACAAGATGATGTTCGAGCGTTTGCAGAACGCGGCGACCTGGAGCCGGCTCGACATCATGCAGGATTTGCAGATTCGCGACGTAGACAAGCGCCTTTCCCGCTTCTTGGCCGACTTGCAGGTCGGCTACCAGGATGTCTATCGCAATCTGTCTTGTGCCGATGCCGGGGGCGTCGTCATCAGCAGCAGCGATGCCGGGCTGCTCGGCCAGCCGGCCGAGAGCAAGCCGTCCTGGTTGAAGACCTCCCTTTCCGGGACCGAGGTGGAACTCGAACTGCCCGCCGAGGCGGGGGCCAATTCCGCCGTGATGCGGGCGCCGATCAGCTCGATCTTTACCGGCGAACGGCTCGGCGCCTTGCGCCTCAAACTCGACTGGAGCGATATCTACGATGTTCTCGACCAGGCGGCCGGCAGCGATCGCATGGTCGCCGTTGTCGATGGCGAGGGGCGCCTGATCGCCGCTTCCCGGGCTATCCGCGAGCGCGGCCTGCTGCTCGGCATGGGGCTGGCCGACTGGCGCCGGATCGCCGATGGTGGCAAGACGGTGATGCGCAACGGCGCGCCGATCGTCGCCGCCGAAGTCATCGTCGGCGGAACGCGCTCGCCGGGCTACGCCCACTTCGCCGGCTTCGGCTGGACGACACTGATCATCCAGCCGGTCGACCGGGCGCTCGCCCCGGTCCATCACATGGCCTGGATTTTCCTGGTCTTGCTCGGCGTCATCGTTATCGTCACCGTGCTGGTGGCGACCTGGGTCAGCCGCGAAATCGCCCGGCCGATCGTCGGGCTGACCGGCTTTGCCCGCAGCTACATGCGCAGCAAGGTGCTGCAGGTGCCGGCCGCGGCCGGTGGCGGCGAGGTCGGCGAACTGACCGAGGCCTTCGTCCAGATGGTGCGCGACATCGACCTCTCGCAGCAAAACCTGGTGCGCGCCTCGAAACTGGCGGTGGTCGGCGAGATGTCGTCGATCATCGCCCACGAAGTGCGAACGCCGCTCGGCATCATGCGTTCCTCGGCCCAGATGTTGCGGCGCGAAACCGGCTTGAGCGAGGAAGGCGTCGAGCTGGCCGGTTTCATCGAAAGCGAGACTGAGCGCCTGAACCGCCTGGTTTCAGCCATGCTCGACACGGCCCGGCCGCGTGCCCCGGCCTTTGGCGAGGTCGATCTGCATCAACTGATCGATAAAACCATCGCCATGCTGGCCGCACAGACCGCCAAGAAACGGGTGGTGGTCAGCCAGGCGCTCGGCGCCGCCAACCCGGTGATCGAGTGCGACGAAGAGCAAATGACCCAGGTGCTGCTCAACCTGTTGATGAACGGCCTGCAGATCCTCGATCAGGGCGGGCGCATCGAGGTCGCCTCGCACGACGATGCTCAGTCCCTCTTTATCGAAATCGCCGACGACGGGCCGGGCATCGACCCCGCCGAGCGGGCGCGGGTCTTCGAAGCATTCTTCTTCAAGCGCGAAGGTGGCGTCGGGCTCGGCCTGGCCATCGTCCAGCAAATCGTCGCCGCCCATCGCGGCGAGATCGAAGCCAGCGAAGGCAAGCTGGGCGGCGCCTTGTTCCGCATCCGGCTGCCCCGGCAACAGACAGGTGAATCATGAAAGATCGACAAATACTGGTGGTGGACGACGAGCCGAAAATGCGCCGCGTCCTCGAAATCATGCTGCAGAAAATGGGCCACAAGGTGTTCGGCGCCGGCAACGGGCGGGAAGCGCTGGAGGTCTTCGCCGCCCAGGCCATCGACCTGGTGATCACCGACCTGCGCATGCCGGAAATGGACGGCATCGAACTGCTCGCCCAGTTGCGCGCCCAGGAATCCGATGTCCCGGTCATGGTCATCACGGCGCACGGCACCATCGAGACGGCGGTGACGGCGATGAAGCACGGGGCCTGCGACTACATCCTGCGCCCCTTCGATATTGACGCCCTGGAACTGGCCGTCGGCCGTGCCCTGAACGGCGCCGAGGTGGTCCGCCAGAACGCCTTCCTGCGCGAGGAAATCGGCCGTGGCTGGGATGCCTTCATCGGCACCAGCCAGCCGATGCGGGATGTGTACGGCCTGATTCAGCGGGTCGGGCCGAGCAAGGCCTCGGTCCTCATCGTCGGCGAAACCGGCACCGGCAAGGAACTGGCGGCGCGCGCCGTGCACAACGCTTCGCCGCGTCGCGACAAGCTGTTCGTCCCCCTCAACTGCGCGGCGATCCCGGCCGACATCCTGGAAAGCGAACTGTTCGGCTATGAAAAGGGCGCCTTCACCGGCGCCGTCAAGGACCGGGTCGGCAAGTTCGAGCTGGCCGATGGCGGCACCATCTTTCTCGATGAACTGACAGAAATGCCAATGGCCCTGCAGGCCAAGCTGCTGCGCGTGCTGCAGGAAAACAGCATCGAGCGCCTGGGCGGCAACCGGGTGATCAAGCTCGATATCCGCGTCATCGCCGCCACCAACCGCGATCCGCGTGCCGCCATCGCCGCTGGCAAGCTGCGAGAAGACCTCTATTACCGGGTCAATGTCGTCTCCATCGAATTGCCGCCGCTGCGCCAGCGGGTGGCCGATATCCCCGGCCTGGTCGAGCACTTCATCGTCAAGCACGGCGCCGCCGCCGGCCAGACCCGGCTCGGCGCCAGCGCCCTGGCCGCGCTGCAGGCCTACGCCTGGCCGGGCAATGTACGGGAGCTGGAAAACATGGTCGAGCGCGCCCTGATCCTCAGTGGCGGCGGCCTGCTCGACGCCGGTCATTTCCTGCTCGAACCGCGCTACGGTGAAAGCCGGGCGGCACCCCCCGGCCCGGCGCCGGCCGCCACGGCGAAAGCCGCGCAGCCGCTCAACCTGGCCGTCGAAGAACTGGAAGCCAACCTGATCGACGAAGCCCTGGCCCAGGCCGACGGCAACAAGGCGAAAGCCGCCGCGTTGCTCGATATCAGCGAACGAACGCTGTGGTACAAGTTGAAAAAGTACCGCCCGGAGCAGGAAGGCGAGTGAATTCGGTCGGGCGGACGGGTTGTCGGAAGCTGGAAAATTGAGGGAGGAATAATAGCTTCAGAACCGGGGTTGGCTAAAAAGCATTGACCCGATTGTCATTTTCGTGATGCAATCGCCATCCTTTTGGCATACTGGCGCTCGCGATGTCCCTCCTTTCCGTCCTCGACATCTTCCTCTCGCAGCACGCCCGCCTGCTCGAACTCACTACCGCCTTGCCCGAAGCTTCCCTGGTCGTCGAGCGCTTCTCCGGCCGCGAGGCGGTCTCGGAAACCTTCCGTTTTGAAATCGATTGCTTGTCGACCAACACCCATTTCGATCTGGCGCAGGTAGTTGGCGAGGAAATCACCCTGCGCCTGTTGCAGGCCGACGGCAGCAAGCGTTCCTGGCACGGCTACGTCACCGAAGCGATGCAACTCGGGGCCGACGGCGGCCTCGCCCGTTACCGCCTGATCATGGAACCCTGGCTGGCCTTCCTCGGCCAGCGCCGCGACAATTACCTGTTCCAGGACAAGACGGTGATCGACATCCTCGGCCAGATTTTCGCCGACTATCCGCAAGCCCACTGGACCAGCCAGGTCACCCAGAAACTCCGCCAGTACAGTAGTGCCACCCAATATCGCCAGACTGACCTGGCTTTCATCCAGCAGTTGCTGGCCGAGGAAGGTCTGTCCTACCGCTTTACCCACGACCAGTCGGCTGCCGCTGGAGACAACGCCAGCCATGCCCGGCATCAACTGGTGATCTTCGACCGCGACACGGAACTGCCGGCCTCGGCGCAACCGGAAATCCGTTTCCACCGCAACAACGCTACGGAAGCCTCCGATACAATCCAGGTCTGGCAGGAGCGGCGGACAGTGCAACCCAACGCTGTCTCGCTCGCCGGCTGGGACTACAAGACCCTGGTCGCCACCGGCGCCGAAGCCAAAAGTACGCTCGATAACGGCGAACTCCCCCGGCTGGAAATCCACGATGCCTCGGCGGCCTACCGTTTCGAAGACAGCGCCGCCGCCCAGTTGCGTACCGACCTGCGGCTCGCCGCCCACGAAGCGAAATACCGCACTTTCACCGGCGAAGGCAGCGTCCGCCCACTGGCTGAAGGCACCATCTTCACACTCACCCAGCACGACGCCTACCGCGGTGATGATGCCCGCTTCACGGTGCTCGGCATCGAGCACCACGGCGCCAACAACCTCGGCGCCCAGGCCGCCGAACTGCTCGCCAGCACCGACGTCGAAGCCGGCAGCTACCGCAACCGCTGCACCGCCCAGCCGGCGAAAATCCCGGTGGTGCCGCTGCCCACCAAAAAGCCCCAGGCCCGCCCGCAAACCGCCCATGTCGTGGGCCTGCCCGACAGCGTGCTAACCACCGAGCGCGATCACCGCATCAAGATTCAATTCCCCTGGCAACGCGGCGCCGCGCCCAATGCCGGCGGCCTTGCCGAAACGCCCGGCGCCGGCAAGACCGGCAACGCGCCCGGCAACGATCAGTCCGGCACCTGGGTGCGGGTCGCCGAATGGCTGGCCGGCCCCAACTGGGGCAGCCACTTCCTGCCGCGCATCGGCACCGAAGTGCTGGTCGATTTTCTGGGCGGCGACATCGACCGCCCGATCATCGTTGGCCAGGCCTACAACGGCGCCGACCTGCCGCCGTTCAGTGCCGGCCACGACGCCGGGGCCAACCACCCCGGCGTGCTCTCCGGCTGGATGAGCCACAACTTCGAGGAAGGCCACAACCAGTGGGTACTCGACGACTCGCCCGGCCAGCTACGCACCCGCCTGGCGACCAGCGAGAACGCCGGCCAGCTCGGCCTCGGCCACCTCATCCAGCAAGCCCCGGACAGCGCCAGCCGCGGCGCCTGGCGCGGTAGCGGCTTCGAATTCAGGAGCGACGCCTGGCTCGCCGTGCGGGCCGGCGACGGTATCCTGATTTCCAGCACGGCCCGCCCGAACGGGCAAAGCACGCAGATGGACGTCGCCGAAACCGTCGCCCAGATGAAAGCCGCCGCCGACACCGCCCAGCGCCTATCGGACGCCGCCAGCGCCCAGACGGCCAGCCCGCTCAAGGCCAATGCCGAACAAAGCGCTTTCATCAAGCTGATCGACCCGCAGCAGGACGGCAAATACACCGCCGCGGTCGGCGGCCAGCCGGCCCGCAAAGCCCAAGCCGGCAGCCGCGATCTGGGCGACCCGACCGAACGCTTCGCCGCCCCGATCATCCTCACCGAAGCCCCGAGCGACATCGGCCTGGCCACCCCGGCCAGCACTCTGCTCTTTGCCGGCGAACACCTGCATGCCACGGTGCAGCAGGATTTCCACATCGCCAGCGCCTACACCTTCTCCACCACCGTCGGCGCAGGGGCGAGCTGGTTCAGCCATTCGGGCGGCATCAAGAGCATCGCCGCCGCCGGCAGCCAGACCCTCCAGGCCAACACCGACGAAATGGAAATCCTCGCCGATCAGTCGGTGACGATCACCAGTTCGAACGACGAGATTCACATCCTGGCGAAAGAGAAGATCGTGCTGCAGGCCGGGCAATCCTCGGTGACGCTGGAAGGGGCGAACATCACCTTTGCCTGCCCGGGGACGTTCTCGGTTAAGGGGAGTGGAGCGGCGTTTATGGGGCCGGGGAGTGATCCGGCTCAGACGGAAAAATTGCCGGATTCCAGGGCAAAGCTGTTTGATGAGGCCTTTGTCCTAAAAGATAAAGAGACGGGAGTCCCCTTGGCGAATATGCCCTACAGAATCAAATTAGCTGATGGTAGCTACCAAGAAGGCATAACCAACGACAAAGGACAAACGCATTTAATTTCTGCTGCCGACGCCGAATCCATCGCCTTAGAACTCCTCTTATAAGGCAATTCGATTATGCCAAGCACCCAATATAAATCCGTCTCCACCTCGACGCTTAGCCCTACAGACAACCGGACTCGCAAGGAAGTTCTCATAACCCCCCCCGCGCCAGAACCCGGTATCCGCCTGGAAAGCACGTTCGCCCACGACCAATTGACCGGTTTTGCCAAGCGCAGCGCCAAGGGCGAATTCATCGCGCTAGTAGCACCCATCTTCGGTTATGACCTCCCTGCGTACACATACCTCAAACTCTACGAAGGCCTGCGCAACGGTTTGATCCCCAATGCCAAGATCGTGGTCATGAGCGGGGGCCATTTCCCGGCCGCCTTCGACAACAAATCGCGTGAGATTCGTGTACACCGGCGAGCAGCCGAGCGCGCCGCAACAAACGACCGCGAAGCCTGGCAACTGCTCATGGTATTGATGCACGAATTCGGCCATTACGTTGACTGCGTGCTACGTCAGGATCTTGCCGACAAGGCTGCCGATGGCACGCCAGGGGTCGCTGCTGACGCACCGGGCGACGAAGGCGCCAAATTCGCCTACCAGATCGCCGCCTTCGATTTCGAAAACACGTCCGAAGCCATCTTCGCAGATTACGCTGGGCCAACTTACGGCGGCCCGCTGAAGGTCGACTACAGCGTGGCGCAAAAGGCCATCCGCCTCGCCCAGGACCAGGAGGCGCAGCGCAAGGATGGCAAGAAAGGCTCGCTGGAGTTCTTCGGCGCTGGCCGTGGTGAGCATGCAAAAGAACACCCGAATGAGTCCTTCGGACATGAATCGGTCGAGGACACGCTGAAGGATAGCGCGCCCATGTATCGGGAATTCCTCAAGGGCGATAGCCTCCGTAAGCAGATCTACTTCGGCAACTGGCTGCGCGATTTCTCGCAGATTTGCGACCCCAAGATCGTGCGCAAGCCGGGGGATGCCAAGGACCTTACACGCTATATGTCGCGGGAAGCCTGGACCAAGATCATTGCCGTCTACGCCGAAGCAAAGTTCGTCGCAGACCCATCCGAAAAGCCCATTTACCTGGTCACCCCGGCAATTCTGGGTGTCTATCGGCCAACCGAGCATATTGACAACCCCACCAATAATGACCCGAAGGCACCGGACCCACAAACGGTGGACCCGGACTTCGAACCCTTGCCCACGGCCCAATACCTGGCCGTCGACCCCGCCACCTCGATGAAGCGCTACATCGTCGCCTCGCGGGCATACATGCAGGGCGAACTCGACCGGGCCGCGAGTCTAGGGCCGACGCCGGAAGGCTGCCGCCACTTCGGCGCTGCCTTGCATGTGCTTGAAGACTATTTTGCCCACAGCAACTTTATCGAACTCAGCCTGCGTAAAATCGGCTACGGCAAAGTACTGCCGTGGACTTCGCCCGCGGCGGGCAAACATCACTACCCGGTAGTGACCGGCATGTTCGCTTCGGAAGACGTCATTGCCAGCACAGCGGGCATGATCGGCGATACCTTCTTCAAGGTGAAATGGGAGTTCGAGGCCAGCATACCAGGCAAGCGCACCATGGGCGACCGCGTCACACTGATCGTGCTCGGCGAGCACAACGACCCGACCTATCTCAAGAGTTTCGAGCAATACCTCCAGATACGCGACGCCTGGGCCAGCACGCCCGGCCATCAGTACGCAGAGGGAGCGATACACTACACCATCGGCACCATCGGCAACCTCTATAACTTCGTATTTAACAGCCTGCTCAAGCTCATGGGCAACAGCGTCAGCGACGAGCAAGTCTATCTAGCCGGCGACCCCAACACCAACGGATCCACCAACCCGACCCACTCGCAACTTGCCAAGGATCACGACAACCATCCCTTCCATACTCTGGGCGTACTGCTGGCCAAGAAGGCCGTTACAGAGGTAGGTAAGGTCATGGCAGCACACTGGAACGGGGATGCGACAGCCAACCCCGGTGAGGTAGCGGCAAGCTACTTCGTACATCCGTTCGACTGTTCGTGGCAGGATCCATTCGTCACAAACTGGGCGCACCAGCACCCGGCACAGGTGAAGACTGGCGAATCTGCAACCAAGCTGGAAGCGCTACACAAGGCCCACGAGAAAGAAGTGCAGGCCGCCTGGGACTACCTGAACCGCAACTACGAAGAAATCTTCGGCGCAAAAGACCAAACCACGAAAATCGCGGGACCAAGAAAATGAAAACACGCCGCATTCTGAGCGCCTTGGCACTACTGCTGTTTGGCGGACTCGTCCAGGCAGAAAACGATCACTTGCTTCAGGATGCCTGGAAGCGGGCGGCGGCGATGGCTGCCAAGCAGGCGCGGGAGATAGAGAGCTTAGGCAAGCCCCGCATCATCAAGAAGGGCGCCAAGCCAGAGATCATCATCCAGGGCGAAACCATTACTATCAATGGTAAAAAACTAGCTATTGGCGACACACTGGAGAAATGGACAGAAGCTATCCCTGGAACACCGAATTGCGAGGCTGTTAAACTTGGTCTAGGCAAAAAGAATATTAGTTGCCGATGGGAACTTTTAGGTATAGAAATCGCTACATTTGAAATTGATTCGGTTGAGAAAAGCCCTAAATTCGTTGGCGGCATGGGCATTTATATTAACTTTGAATTCGATCCCTATGCCGGTTTGGTAACAACACGTCCCGACGGCACCCCGATTTCGCCGCCTCAGAAAACCCACCCTGACCATCCATTCCCGGGCTATCTGGAAATCGATGGCTACGGCATCAATTCCAAAACGGAGTTCTGGGAAGTGCTCCGTTCAATAGATCCCAAACGCAATGTTTACTGTGGAATGCGAGATTGCAGCCACCCCGAAGGTCTTCTGGGAGGAAGGGAACACTTGTCCTTCCGACTAAACAATACCAGCTCACGGGGCAACATTTACGAGATATCGATTTGGACGACAGCACCAAATCCCTCCATTACCGATCAGAAGTAAATGCAACAACATCTGCAAGAAATCAAAAGAAAAATTGAATGTAGGCCCGATAATGAAAATATCATCGTACGCGGTTGGTCTATTTTTTTCCTTTGTGTTTTACATACCGCTGCATGGAGTGCGCAAATGTCCGATAAAGTCGCTCAAGATTATATAGAACTCTTTAAAAATAATAAAAACTATTCGGGAAGCCCAGTTGGTATAGTTATCAATTACAAAATTGACGCTAACTCTCTTCTCGTTCTTCGCAAGGGGCTAGCAAGTGAAAATTCAGATGTACGAGAAAAAATAGTCTATTTGCTTAAAGACCTTGACGACCAAACGGTTCAGAAACCAACAAGCGTGCTAAAAACTGAGCAAATTATCGAAATTCTGTCCGTGGAAGGTTTGTCAAAATACGATGCCGCTCGTAATGCATCAATTAATATTTTGATAAATTGGTGCACTCAAGCAATGCTTGAAAAATATAATAAATATTATGCAAAAGTGCTAGAAACGGCGCCAGGAGAATCGTTGTTCCTACTTATTGCTAAAGCAAAAGCCATTCAGGCAAAAAACACGGTTATTAACTTGCATAAAACAGAGCGATGGAAAAGCGATCCCTATGCAGAAATTGCTGCTGCGGCCTTGGGAGACACGCAAATAGAGGATAAATATATTGCAATGGCACAGAAAGCGGCCGATGGCGATAGTCTTACAGATGCGTTAAGTAATCTAAAATCTATTGGCACCAGGCGCAGCCTCCAAGTTGTCGCATCATTTTTGCGATCACCATTGGTTAGCGGCCCTCTAAAAATTTCACTCCGCATAAACGCATTAGAAGCCTTGAGCTATAACTTTCTGAACGAACCCGTTCTGAGGACATATAACATTAACTCTCAGGATGATTATCTCGCTGCAGAAAGATTTTGCGAAGAAACGCTAGGCGTTCGTTTTGAAGGACCTCTCCCCCCATTCTATGTTGATACGCCGCTCCCAACGCCTCTCCGGTAACACTTTCCCTGCATTTTTAACTAACGACAACTAGGATGTTATATTTGGCCTATAAATATCAATTGGTTGCGTCGTGCATTATCCCGCGACAGGGGCAGCCAACAGGTCTGGCGATGAAATATGCAAAAGCGCTAAGTCACGAGGATTGCTGAAGAAAAGATGGGTAATTCCGCAAACAACAACCATTAAATTTTGGGAGCTAAAATGAAAGTGGGCGTTGTGCGTGTCAGTAAATTTTTTGTTTTTTTTATCTTGGCGCTTGCTGCAACAACTCATGCAGCAGGGACAGATAACTGCTCTCTTTCAAACGATAGCATAGCGACCTTGGATTTTAATTGCTTTGATCGCAAAGGAAATGATTTGCAGGTAAAAAAAGAGTATTTGAAAAATATCCGTGGCGAAAAGAAATTCCCTATCATCATTCACATAACCGATCCCTTCGAGGGAGTTGTGGTTAATCGGGAAGGGATGGTCATCACACGGGGAATTTATTACTCAACCCAAGAAAATTTCACTTATGGATTTATTTGATATAGACAGAAAGCATCAGGTAAATGTGGGTATGTTTCTACAAAAACCCTAAAAATAGCAATTCCGGCTCAGTGGGATGAGTGTGGTCGGTTTTATCATGGAAGTGCAACTGTTTGTAATGACTGCAAAAATTACTGTTCTGATATTGATTGTTACACTTCGAGTTTTTTTGGAGGACAAAGTTTTGTTGTGAATAAGCTTGGAAAAATAATTCGTGCTTTTACGAACAAGACAATAGAAAATTTTTGCCCACAAGATAATTTTTCGAACAATAATCTAGACAAAAATCCGCCATTTATTAGTTGTGATTTGGATCTGCATGTTCCATTGGAACGGTAAGCAGGGAGGACTCAACCGGATATTTTACACTATGGGATAACGAGGATAAGAAGAATATATCATTCTGGATTAAGGGTGAAACCAGGGATAAAGACAGAAAGTGGGAAGGGACGACAGGAAGTTTGTTATACGTGGGCACGAATCTTGAGGAAAACAAACCTTGAGGAAAACAAACCTTGAGGAAAACAAACCTTGAGGAAAACAAACCTACAAGCAATGAATTTTATTTTTGGCACGCATCTAGTCAATACAATAGTGGAACAACTTCAGCCGTTTCTTTCTGGGAGCTAAAATGAAAAATTCGGTTATTGCAAAAATAATTTTTTGCATAATTCCTTGTATTGGCGCCACTGCTCTAGCTTCAAAAAAATACGACTACATCAATGATCTCAGAGAAATTTCTCTGCAAAATTGCCTAGACAATAATTATGAAAAAATTGGTGCATATAAAAGGCGAGATTTGCATGACGCTTCTTTTTGGGTCTATCCATACGGGAAAGAAGATACGGCTTCTATAGAAACAATGATAAAGCTTGATGAATATATAAAAAAGCAGACAGGAGATTTTCATAAGGAATTTATTTCAGTAAAAAGCGAAGGTGATTCGGCGCCACAAAATGCAGTTTTTGCTCGATGTATGGGTTTTTACAAATCAAAACAACTTAGATCGTTCGTAAAAAATCTACTAATCCCAAAAAATCGTCCTTAAGGGAATGCCGGTCGGCGAGGTTCAAATTGCATGGTGCGGCGAGGCGGCGAAATGCATAATTCATAAATTCCAGAAGGTTTGCCTAAATTTTGAGCAAGATTTGTTCTTCTAACGTCTTGTGATTGATTGTTGTCTAGCAAGCTAGCTACAAAGAATGCCATCTATGGTTTCGGACATATCTTGATTGCGCCTACGTTGAGGTCAAGGGGGCTGATGCCTTCCATGATCGCGCCGCCCTGAGCCGGCCGGTGCTATTTCTGACCCTCAGCTTTTTTCCCTTCCTCCCCCGTGCTTTCTCGCCCAAAGCTCAACGTGTAGAAAAGATCGATCGCATTGTCGCTGCCGGCCCGGCCGACGATGGAGATGCGGCGGCTGAGGTCGACGGTCAGCTTGACGATGCTTTCCGCCTTGCCCAGCGTCTGCTCGTAGGAAAGCAGGGCTTTCGAGGAGAGGCGTTTGCCGACGCTGAAAATCTGCTGGCCGGTGTTGTTGCTGCTGTCGGTGCTGCTGCCGGCGATCCGGCTGCTGGCTTGGCGGCCGCCGAGGTCGCCGATCTGGCCGGTGCGGACGCCGAATTCATCGACCCCGAAACTCTTTTTCAAGTGCTGGACGAGTCCGCCCGAGTCGTTGCCGAGCAGGCCGCTGGCCGCCGAGAGAAGAACGCTGGCGTCGCCGGCACCCATTTGCTCGGGGCCGTGGCCGAGGACCAGCCAGGCCAGTTTTTCGGCATCCGGTAGATCGGGGTCGGAGATCAGGCGGACCACCGGTCGCCGCACGCTGCCGCTGATCTGGACGCCGGATTCGACGCTCAGGCCCTGGCGTACGGCGCGTACATCGAGGCCGGGATTGTCGAGCAGGCCCTGGAAAGTGAGGACGCCGCGCTCGATGGCGAGTTGTTGGCCGTAGGCGTCGAAACGGCCGCCGACGGTGCGGATGTTGCCGCTCGCGCGCGGCAGGTCGCGGCCGCTGGCCCGCAGGCGGATGTCGCCGACCAGGCGGGCGGCAAGGCCGGCGCCGGAGAACAGGAAATGGCGACCGAGTTCGGTGCTCAGATCGATGTCGAGTTTCGGGCGCAGGCCGGCGGCCTTTTCGCCGGCCGGTCGCTTGATCACCACGTCGTCGGAAAGTTGCGGCGTGCCGCCCTTGGCCAGTTGCCAGTAACCGGCATCGACCGCCAGTTTGCCGCGGGCGCCGAGTGTCGCGTTCTGCCAGGTCAACCGGCCGTCGCCGGAGACGGCAACCCACTGGTCGGGCAATTGCCAGGCGCCAAGGCGTTCGAGGTGGAAATCGAGAAAGGCCTGGTCGGCGCCCAGTTGGCGATCGATCGCCATTTCGCCGGAAATTTCCAGGCGCCCCGGGCGCTCGCCCAGTTTCGCCGCTTCCTCCTTAAATGCCAGACGAAATGGCTTGGGCAGCGGTTGCAACAGGCTGTCGAAGCCGAACTTGACGATCCTTAGCCGGTTGTTGGCGAGCGCGATGTCGAGTTCGCCGTGCGCCAGGTTGAGGCCCTGTTCGGGTAGCCGCAGGGCCAGTTGTTCGCCCTTGAAACGGCCATTGGCCAGCGGCTGCCTGGGGGTGCCGGCCAGTTTGAGTTCGCCGCTGAAGTGGCCGGCGCTTTGCCATGGTTCGCCGATCAGTTCGGCCAGCCAGCCAAGGTCGGCAATTTCCGTGCTCAGCGTGCCCTGCCAGGGGGCCTGGCGGTCGACCGCCCAGGCGCCGAGCAGGCCGGCGTTGAAGCTGCCGGCCAGGCGGCCGAGCCGGCTGCCGCGGGCGCTCAGGCTGGCCTGCAGGTGCCGTTGGTCGGCCGTGGCTTGCAGCGTCGCCTGCCAGTCCAGCGGTTGGCCGGCCAGTTGCGCCGGGCCCAGGCTCCAGCCGGTGCTGGCCACGTGCAGTGCGGCCGGCGCCGTCAGGCGGAAATTGCGGGCTTTGTCGGCCGCCAGCAACTCGGCTTGCTGCGCTTGGCCACGCCAGCGCCAGCCGTTGTTTTCATTGAACAGTCCGCCGTCGGCCGCCACGGTCAAATGGTTGCGGCCGGCCAGATCGGCGCTGGCGGTGAGGCGGTGCGCCTGCGTGCTGCCGTTGCCCTGAACCTGCAGTCGTTTGAGCAGGCCGGGTTGCTCCGGGGTTTCCAGGGTGGCGATGGCGAGTTCGAGGTGCAGCGGCGAGTTGGCTTCGCCGCCGGCGGCGCCCGTCAGTTCCAGATCGCTCAGGCGCCATTGACCGGGTTGGCCGAGGCGGCTGGCATGCAAGCGGCCGCCGAGTTGCGCCTGGCTGCCGCTGCCGCTTAGTTCAAGATGGCCGTTGATGCCGCCTTCGAGACCGTAGGGGGCGAGTTGTGGCGCGTCGAGATCGACCGCCAGCGTATCGCCGGGGCGGCCGAAAGCGCCCCGGGCGGTGAGCCGGTTGGCGCCGGCCAGCAATTGGATGTCGGCCAGCGGGATGTGTGGCCAGGCAATTTTCAGGCGGCCCTGGCCGCTGACCGGCTGGCCGGCCCAGCGCGAGTCGGTGAGGGCGAATTGGCCGTCGATCAGCGGCTGTGGCGCCAATTTGCCCTGGGCGCTGAAGGTGGCGTTGATCTGCGCCGCCGCGACCCGGGCAAAACGGCTCGGGTCGAAGTGGCTGAGTTCGCCGGTGGCGCTGAACGCCATTTCCTTGCCCAGGGCCAGGTCGCCCCGGGCGGTCAGTTTGGCCGGGCCGGCCGCGAGTTCGAGCCGGGGCAGGGTGATCCGGCCGGTGGCCTGGCTGGCTTCGGCCTGCAGGCTGAAATTGTTGTCTTTCAAGGCCAGTTTCAGGCTCTGCCGGTTGGCGCCGAGCGTCGCCGAAAGAGGGCCGTTGAGACTGGTCGGGCGCAGGCGGGAGACAAACCGGCTGGCGTCCAGCCGCTTTGCCGTCAGTTCGAGATGTAGCGCCCGCTGCTGCCAGCGGCCGCTACCGGCCAGGCTGCCGGCGCCGGGCAAGGTGGCCCGGAGATCGTCGAGACGGGCGCTTTCGCCCTGCCAGTCGAGCTTGCCGCTGAGGGCGGTGAGCGGCAGGCGCTGGTGGTCGAGGGGGCCGGGAATACGATTGTCGATCGAGAAATTGCCGGCTACCCCATCACCGGCCGGCTTGATGTCGGCGCGCAGTTGCAGGCGGGCGCTCGGCGCGCCGCGCTGCCAGAGGGCCGGGTCGAAGTCGTCGAGGGAAACCTGGGCCGTGGCGAAAACCGCCTTGGCAAACGGTGTCAGGATGACTTTGGCGGCTCCCCGCAGGCCGCTCCGGGCGCTGGCGTCCACGGTGATTTGCGCGAGCGGGCCGGTTGCTTGCAGGTTCAGGGCGAGCGCCTGTGCCTCGAGCTGGCCGCTGATTTCGGCCTGGGCGTCGAGCGGCAGCGGGGCGTCGGCACCGAGCCGGGCGGTGCCGCTCAGGGTGACGTTGCCGAGGACGGCGCGAAAGTCCTGCAGCGTGTACTGGCGGCCGTCGCTGCTCAGGCGGCCGGCCAGATCGTGGGCAACAAACAGGTTGCCGTATTCGAGGCGAGCGATAGCGGCGTTTTCGATGTCGACCGTCAGCGGCAGTCGCAGATCGCTCGGCGGCGGCGTCGCGCTGCTGCTGCCGGCCCGCGTGATGAGCAGCGTCTCGGCGTGCAGGGTGGCGATCTGCAGGTGGCCGTGGAGGAGGGCGCCCGGCGACCAGTCGAGGTGCAGGCCGCTGATGTCGAGGTGCAGGTCCGGACTGCTCCAGCGCAACTTGGCGAGCTGCAGCGGGCCGCCCAACCGGCCGCCGGCCGGCTCGATCTGCAGGCGGCCGCCGCTGGCGCTGCCGGCCAGGTTGGCGACGGCCCGCAGGCCGCTGGCGGTGCCGCCCAGCCAGACGGCCCCGGCCGCCAGCGTGGCCAATCCGGCCAGCCAGGGGAAGAGTCGGCGGCGCCAGCCGCGGCCGGCCGGTGGCGGCGATTCGCCAAGGGCTCGGGGGGGGCGGAAAAATCTGAATTTCATGTCAGAACGGAATGGCCAGCGAGAAATGCAGTTGCACTTTGCCGGTGCGCTGGCCGTAGGCGAGGTCGGCGCCGATCGGGCCGGCCGGGCTGCGCCAGCGGGCGCCGAGGCCGTAGCCGACGGCCAGGCGGACGTCCTGCCAACTATCGACGGCATCGCCGGCGTCGACAAAAGCGGCGATCCCCCAGGTGTCGTCCAGCCAGTGCGTGGCTTCGGCGCTAAGGACGCCCAGGTAACGGCCGCCGACCACGGCGCCGCCCTCCCGGAGGCCGAGGCTTTGATAGGCATAGCCGCGCACCGAGCCGGTGCCGCCGGTGCGGAACAGGTAATTCTGCGGGATGCCCTGACGGGAGGCCGCCTGGGTGTAGCCGACTTCGCCGCGCAGGGCCAGGGTATCGACCCGGCCGAGCGGGATGAAATGCTGGTAGCGGGCATGCAGGCGGAGGAAATTCTGGTCCGACCAGGCGGCCTTGGCGCCACCGCCGACCTGGAGTTGGAGGACGAAACCACGGCGCGGGTCGAGCCCGCTATCGACCTGGCGCAGGGTCCACATCGCATTCGGCGCCAGGGCGCGGGCGGTTGAGGTCTGGACCCCGTCGGCGTAGCGTTTTTCGTCTTCCCAGTTGAGCGCCAGGCGTTGTTCGGCGCTGCCGCGCTGCTGCACGGTTTGTGCCCCGAAGGCATAGCGCTCGGTGCGCAGGCCCTGGATGTCGGTGCCTTCGGCCATCACCCCGACGCTGTGCCGACGCAGGCGGTCATCCGGCGGCAGGAAAAAGTCGGTATAAATGGTCTGTTTCTTCTGTTCCAGGCGCAGGCCGCTATCCATTTCCCAGGCCTGGTTGAAGACATCGGGGGTGTGGTAGTTGAAGCTGACGCGGGCGCCGGTGTTGGAACTGGCGCCGACCCCGAAAGCGATGCTGTGCGCCGGCCGTTCGCGCAGGCGGAGGAAGACCGGGACGTCGACCGTGTCGCCGCTTCCGGTGGCGCTGGCGAGGTCCAGTCCGGCCTCGACCGAACTGAAATACGGCGTCGCCTGCAGGCTGCTGCGCAGGGCGTTCAGGCTCTCTTCGCGATAGGGGGCGCCGCGCCGCACGGCGCGGTTGTAGCGGGCGATCAGGTCGGGGTCGTAACGCTGCAGGCCGGCGATGCGCAATTCGCCGAAACGGTAGCGCGGGCCGCTCGCGTAGTGGACGCTGAGTTTGGCACGGTGGGCTGCACTATCGATTTCGGCCGTGCTGTCGACCAGGGTCGCCGCCGCAAAGTCGACCGCCAGCAGTTCGGCCAATACCTGTTGCTTGGCGCTATTCCAGTCTTCCTGGCGAAACGGCTGGCCGACCGCCAGGCCCCAGCCGGCGAGCAGGGCGGCCCGGCTTTCGGGGGGGAGCGGGCCGTCGATGATGATCTCCAGTTCGCCGATGCTGGTGCGGGGGCCGGGGTCGATGCTCAGGCGCAGGTCGCCGCTATCCTCGGTGAATTCGAACTGCGGCGAAAAATAGCCCTCGGTGGCCAGGATTTCGCTGAGCAGGGCCTGCAACTTGCGCTGGCTACCGGCTTCTTCCGGCAGATAGGGCTGCAGCAGGTCGCTGATCGCCGTCGGCGCCCGCAGCTCTATGCCGCCGGCCAATGCCGTCGTGCTCAGGGCGAAAAAGAGGAGGGGCAGCAGGCGGCGGGACAGGTTCGGCACGCCGGAATTCTACCCGGCCGGCCCGTCGCCGAGCGGCGGGCGTGGCGGCAACAGGAAACTGCGCGGTTGTTGGCGGAAGCGCCGGGCGATGGCGCGCAGCAACGGTCCCCAATGCGCGAAGCGAAGGCGGCGGGCGCCGAGCGCGGTGCGCCAGGCGAGGGCAAAGCTGACAGCGAGGTTGGTCAAGCCGATCGCGGCAATGCCCAGCATGCCCCACAGCACGGCCTGGAGCGGCAGGGCGAAGTGAAAGGCGTTGAGGGCGTAGCCGAGGTTGGCCGAGGCGAAGGCGATGTGCCGGATATCGAGGGGCAGCCCGAGGATGGTGCCGATGACGCCGGTCGAGCCGAGCATGCAGCCGAACAGGAAGTTGCCCATGATGCCGCCTAGCCGATCCTGGATGTAATAACCGATGCGCTCGGCCCCCGCCTTGCCGCGCAGCCGGTTCAGCCAGCGCAGGCGGCCGATGCGCTGACCGATCTCGGCATAGGCTGCCTGGTTGTCGAAATAGCCGTTGATCAGGCCGGCCAGGAAGAGATAGAAACCGGCGATGGCGGCGTGCGGAAGGGCCCAGCTCAGCAGGTCGAGGTCGGCCAGCAGATGAGCCCCCTTGGCGACGCTGATCAGTGGCTCGCCGCTCAGTTGGCTGAGGCCGAAGCCGAGAGCGATGGCGACCGGCAGCGCGACCATGACATTGCCGGCGATCGCCGCCAGTTGGCTGCGGCTGACCGCCGCCACGACATCGACCATGCCTTCGAGATCAGCGCTGCGATTCGGCTTGAGGTCGCCGAGCCGGGCCGCCAGGCTTTGTGCCGTCATCGCCGGCTGCTTGGTGGCGACCGTCAGGCCGAGCAGAAAAATGAGCACGAAGCCCAGGCCATAGATCAGGCTGAACAACACCGCCTCGACGAAAAGCGGGGCGTGCAGGGCGGCGGCCTGGATCTTCAGGAGGGCCATGCCGCCGATCAGGACGCCGGCCCCGGCGGCCGAACGCCACATCCGGGCATAGTCGGCGGCGTTGTCGCAGATGTAGTGTTCGCCGGAACGCGCGGCATTTTCGGTGACGCGCAGGGCGAGCAGACGGGAGAGCTGGGTCATGTAGAAACGCAGGCTGTTGCGCCGGTTCTCGGCGAGGAAGGCGGCTCCGGTGAACTCGCCCCAGCCGGCGATCGCCGCCCGGCGCGAGGCGGCCTGCTGCCCGGCGCTCAGAATGACGACCAGTTCGCGCAGGCGTTCCGTGCTTTGCTCGCTGCGCGTCAGGAGATAGCTCAGGTGCAGGCTGGTGCCCACCGTCAGGGCCCGTTTACGGATGCGCTGCAAGGTTTCCCGGCATTGGTCGGCAATCACCAGCAGGTGACTGCCGTCGTCCGCCGCCAGTGCCGAATCGTTCAGCGCGGCGCGAAAGGCGTTGGCGAAATCGAGCGCTTCCGCCGAGAGGGCGATGAAGCGCGGCATGTCGTCATCGAAACTGGGCGAGGCGCGCATCAGTTCGGTTTCGACCCCCAGGCCGCTGACCCGGTGGGCGAGCAGCAGCACGGCGTCGAGGATCTGCTCCTGGATGCTCCGCCAGTCGCTGCTGCGCAATTCGCCGGCCGGGGCGACCAGTTCCCAGAAGCGTTGCGAATGTTCGGCGGGAATCTGTTCCAGCCAGCGCCAGTCGTCGGTCTGGTCGAAAATGACGTGCAGGCAATCTTTCAGCCGTCGCTCGTCGGGCGCCGCGGGCAGAAAGCGGTTGCCGAGAATGCGCCACCATTCGGAGAAAAAGCCGGTGCCCGGCAAGATGCCGCTGTCGGTGAAAAAAGTGATCAGTCGGCGGGTTGCGACGAAATGTACGAGTCGGCTGCGGAAGGCGGCGAGAAGCGCGCTATCGTTTTCCAGATGGTCGAGCAGCGCGCCATAGCGGGCCGTGCATCCGTCGTCCCGGCGATGCCGGGGGCGCAGCTCGGCGACCAGATGGCGGAGTAGTTCCAGGCTGTCCGCCTGCGGGTTGGTGAAGGCCGCCAGTGCTTCGTGCAGCAGTGCGTCGCTGGCTGGGGGCGGGGGAAAGAGTCGGTGCAGGAGAGCGTTGAGTTTTGCCATTGGGCTGGGGTTTTTATTCCGTTCTGCTGTTTGGGTGGCCTCATCTTATATGACAGCTCGGAGAAAAGATTGTTGTAAGTCGGACTGTGGCGGCCGGAAAAGTCAAGAATTTCTAATGAAATCGGCCTATTTCGGCTTACAATACCCCGTCTAAATTATTTCCACAGGGACCTCTCATGATCAAGAATATCGCGAAGAAATCATTGGTTTTAGCTCTGCTGGCCGGCGTCGGCTTCTCGGCCGTCGCCCAGGAACGTGTTTACGCCATCGACCAACGCGGCGCCGTCGTCAAGAGCGGCACCGGCCTGTGCTGGCGTACCGGCTACTGGACCCCGGCTGCTGCCGCCAAGGATGCTGCTGGCTGCGAATGCGACAAGGACCTGCTGCCGGCCGACGCCTGTGGCGCCAAGGCGGCTCCGGGTGTTGCCACGCCGGCCACCCCGGCGGCAAAAACCGGCATCGTTGGTGAAAAGATCACCGTCGCCGCCGATGCCCTGTTCGACTTCAACAAGGCTGTCCTGCGCCCCGAAGGCAAGGCCAAGCTCGACGACGTCGTCGCCAAGGCCAAGGCCATCAAGCTCGAAGTGATCCTGGCCGTTGGCCACACCGATCGTATCGGTGGCGATGCCTACAACCAGAAGCTGTCCGAAAAGCGTGCCGCTGCCGTCAAGGAATACCTGGTCGCCAAGGGTATCGAAGCCAACCGTGTATACACCGAAGGCAAGGGCGAAAAGCAACCGAAGACCGGCGCCACCTGCAAGGGTGACAAGAAGACCAAGGCGCTGATCGACTGCCTGCAGCCGGATCGTCGCGTTGATATCGAAGTCATCGGCACCAAGTAAGCCGCCGACGCTTCAAGCAAAGCCCTGCTTCGGCAGGGCTTTTTTTATCCTTGGATTTTGTTGCATGCTGGAAAAAACCTACCGCTCGCTCTTCTTCCTCGTCCTGCTCGCCGCCGCCGGACACGCGGCGGCCGCTGACGGCCGGCCGCGCATCGGTCTGGTGCTGGGTGGGGGCGGGGCGCGCGGGGCGGCGCATATCGGTGTCCTGGAAGTGCTGCAGAAACTGCGGGTGCCGGTCGATTGCATCGCCGGCACCAGCATGGGAGCGCTGGTCGCCGGCGCCTACGCGGCCGGCATGGCGCCGGCGGTGATGCGCGAACAGTTGGCGCGGGCCGACTGGAACGACATGTTCGTCGATAACCCCGAGTACTCGGAGATGAGCTACCGCAACAAGACGGTGGCGCGGCAATTCCCGCCCGGTTCCGAGTCCGGCGTTGCGGCCGACGGGGTCAAATACCAGTCCGGGGTGGTGGCCGGCGAAAAGATCAAGCTTTTCTTCAACCAGTTGATGGGCGCCAACCAGGGCGAACGCAACATCGAGGATTTGCCGCTGCCCCTTTCCGTCATCGCCACCGATATCGCGACCGGCGAGCGGGTGGTGTTCCGCGATGGGCCGCTGACCATGGCGATGCGGGCCAGCATGTCGGTGCCCGGCCTGCTGGCGCCGCTCGATTATCAGGGGCGAAAACTGGTCGATGGTGGTCTGGTCGATAACCTGCCGATCGGCGAGGTGCGCGAACGCTGCCAGGCCGACGTGGTGATCGCCGTCAATGTCGGCACGCCGCTGCTCAAGGCCGAAGCGGTCGGCTCCCTGCTGACGGTGTCGGCCCAGGTGGTGAATATCCTGACCGGGCAGAATGTCAGCCGTTCGCTGGCCACCCTGACCGCCCGCGACATCTATCTCCAGCCCGATCTCAACGGCATTACCGCCGGCGATTTTGCCCGCAGCGGCGAAACGGCCGACCGCGGCCGGGCGGCAGCCGAGGCGATGAGGCCGCAACTGGCCGGCCTGGCCCTCGGTGCCGCGGCCTATGCCGCCTGGTGGCAGGGCATCGAAGTCCGCAGCCGGGTTTCGCCGCGCATCGACGAAGTGCAGATTGTCGGCTTGCAGCGCGTCAATCCGGCCGCCCTCGAGCGCCATCTGCATGTCCAGCCCGGGCAGACCATCCGGCCGGCCGAGATCAATCACGATCTGCTCCGCATGTATGGCGACGGCTGGTACGAGAGCGTCGATTACACCGTGCTCAGCCAGCGCGAACGCCACATCCTGCGGGTGACGCCGGTGGAGAAAAGCTGGGGGCCGGATTACCTGCGTTTCGCGGTCAATATGCAGGCCGACAACAGCCAGGGTTCGTCCTTTGCGCTACGCGCCGCCTATCACAAGACCTGGCTCAACAGCCTCGGCGGCGAATTGATGGTGAGCGGCGATATCGGCTCGACCAGCCGGCTCGGCGTCAATTTCTATCAGCCGCTCGACGAACAGCAACGCTTTTTCGTCGAGGCGACGAGCGGTATCGAACAGTCGCGCCTGAATGTTTACCAGGACGATCGCCGGATCGCCCAATACAAGGTCACCGAGAGCGGCCTCGGGTTGTCGCTCGGGGCCAACGTCGGCCTGCTCGGCCCGCTTCGCCTGGGCTGGCAGGAACGCCATCGGCTGTTCGAACTGGATATCGGCTCGCCCTCGCTGCCGCGGGCCGAGCAGACTTTCGGCGGGTGGAAGGCGGCGCTCGACTTCGACCAGTTCGACCGCCTCTATTTTCCGACCCGTGGCTGGTCGGCCCAGGTCGCCTGGTTCGCTTCGCCGCAAATGAACTATGCGCGGGCCGATGTCGATCTGCGCGCAGCTTATCCACTGGGCGGCACGGTGCTCAACGGGCGCTTGCGCTACACCACGTCGCCGAAAGGCGTCTTGCCGATCTACGACGCCGGCACCTTGGGCGGCTTTCTCAATCTGACGGCGTTCGCCCCGAACCAGATACTCGGCGACGACATCGTCTATGCCGGTGTGCACGCCGAGCAAATCCTCGGCCGGCCGCCGCTCGGCCTGCGCGGCGACTTGCGGGTCGGCCTGGCGCTGGAAGCGGCGCGGGTCGGGACGCGCTTTACCGAATCGAGCCGCAGTGGCATCCTCAACTCGACGGCCCTTTATGTCGGCGGCGAAACGCCGTTCGGACCGGTCTATGTTGGCTTCGGGTATTCGACGAGCCGCGTTTCCAACCTCTTCCTGTTCATCGGCACCCCGTGAAAACTTTCCGCCCGTCCCGCCCCGCCTTGCGCCACGCCAACCCGCCCGGCGCCCGGGCGGCCGTCCGCCGCTGATCCCCAGAGCCGGCGTGGGCGACCCTCTCCTGCTTTGTGCCACCACCCGCCTGGCCCAGGCCCGGCGCGCCGAACGGCCGGCCGGGCAGGCCGTGTGGCGGACGCACGCCGCCCTGACCGTCGGCCAATGGCTGGCGACGCTGGCCGACGAAGCCTTGCTCAGCGGCCTGGCCGAATTGCCGGCTGGCCTCGACCCCTTTGCCGAACGCCTGCTCTGGGAGCGGGTGATCGCCGATAGTCTCGACCCGGCGGCGGCTCCGCTCTTCGATATCGAGGGCATGGCCGCGACGGCGGCCGAAGCACAGGCCCTGGCCCGGATCTGGAAAATCGATCCGGCGGCCGGCCCGCTTTCCGACGAAGCCCGACTCTTCGTCGGCTGGCAGGCCGAGTTCCTCAAACGTTGCCGGAGCGGCGGCTGGCTCGATCTGGCCGGCCTCCAGTGGCAGGTCGTCGGGCTCATCGAAGGCGGTCATTTTGCCCTGCCGAGCGCCGTCAGCCTGCTCGGTTTCGACCGTTGCACGCCGCTCGAAAACGCCTTGCTCAAGGCCCTGGCCGGGCGCGGTGTACGCCTCGAAAAGCCGGCCGAGCGGAGCGCCGGGCCGGGGCGGCAGCAGGTTCTGGCCTGCCCCGACAGCGCCGCCGAATGTGCGGCGGTGGCCGCTTGGGCGAAAGCGCAGCTCGCCGCCCGGCCGACGGCCCGGCTCGGCATCGTGGCGCCCGATCTGGCCGGGGTGCGCGATCGCCTGGAATTCTGCCTCGACGATGCCCTGCATCCGGCGCTGATCCGGCCGGATGCCGCCGAAGCGCCACGCTCTTTCAATTTCTCGCTCGGCCGGGCCCTGGCCGACCTTCCCCTGATTCGCCTGGCCCTCGACCTGCTGGCCTTGGGCGGCGGCCGGGGCAAGATCGAACAAAGCCGCTTGTCGGCCGTGCTGCTGGCCGGCGGCTGGTCGGCCGGGGTTGCCGAAAGCGACGGCCGGGCCCGCCTCGATGCCGCGCTGCGCCGCGATTTGCCCTATTTCACGAGCCTCCCGGCCGTGCTCCGCCTGGCCGACCGTCTGGCCGAAAACGAGGCGCCGCTTTGTCCGCAGAGCGTGGCGGCGCTGGCGGCCTTGGTCGAGGTCGCCCGGAATGCCGGCCGCAAGCTGCGCCCCGGCCAATGGGCGGGAGTTTTCCGGGCCGCCCTGAAAGCACTCGGCTGGCCGGGCGATCGCGAACTCTCCAGCCACGAATTCCAGGCCCGGCGCGCTTTCGGCGAAGTGCTCGAGAGCTTCGGCCAGTTCGATGCGCTGCTCGGCCCGCTGGCTCAGAACGACGCGCTGCGTCGCCTCGGCCAGCTTTGCCGGCAGCGCATCTTCCAGCCGGAAACCCGCGGTCGGCCGGCCATCCAGGTCCTTGGCGTGCTCGAAAGCGCCGGTCTCGAGTTCGACGCGTTGTGGGTGATGGGCATGAACGACGACCTCTGGCCGCCGGCGCCGCGTCCCAATCCTCTTTTGCCGGCGGAAGCCCAGCGCGCCGCGGGGGCGGCGCATGCCAGCGCCGAAGTCGAACTGGATTTCGCCCGCCGCGTCCATGCCCGCCTGCTCCAGGCGGCGCCGAACGTCACCTTTTCCTGGGCGCAGGCCGCCGGCAATCGCGTCCTGCGGCCGAGTCCCTTGATCGCCGGCCTTGCCGCCGCCGACGAAGGGCCCGCCGGGCTGGTGACGCTGGCCCGGCAACTGGCGGCAGAAGCCGGCACGGCCATCGAGCAACTGGCCGACGCCTGGGCGCCGCCGGTCGGCCCGGGCGAAAAGGTGGCTGGCGGAAGCTGGCTGTTGCGCGCCCAGGCGATCTGCCCGGCCTGGGCCTATTATCAGTTCCGGCTGGGCGGCAAGGCGCTTGATGCCGCCGTCGAAGGTCTCGATCCGGCGGCCCGCGGCACCCTCGTGCATGGGGCGCTGGAAGCGTTCTGGCGGGCCGTGCGCAGCGCCCAGGCGTTGGTCGGGCTGAGTGTCGTGGAGCGCCGGCAAGCGATCGCCAGCGCGGTGGCGGCGGCGCTGCAAAATTTCGAGCAAGAGCGCCGGCTCAGCCTGCCGGCCCGTTTCCGCGAACTGGAAGGGCGGCGTCTGGAGAAACTGCTCGACGTCTGGCTGGCGGTCGAGGCCAAGCGCGGCCTGGATTTCGCGGTGATCGCCTGCGAAGAAGTGGCTGAGGTCGAGATCGAGGAGATCAAGGTCAGGATGATCGTCGACCGTATCGATCGTCTCGCCGACGGTCGGCAGATCATCATCGACTACAAGACCGGTGCTGCCATCGATGTCAAAAACTGGGCGGAAGCCCGGCTGACCGAGCCGCAATTGCCGATCTACGCGGCCCTGGTCAATGACGAGGTGGCGGCCGTCGTCTTCGCCAAAGTCCGGCTCGACAAGCCGGCCTTTGCCGGCGTGGCCGAGGAAAAGGACATCCTGCCCGGCGTTCAGGGCATCGGCGAGGAAAAGCAGAAAATTTTCGATCCGGCTGAGTTCCCCGACTGGGTTGCCGTCGTCACCCACTGGCGCGAGCGGCTGCATGCCATCGCCCGCGAGGTCAAGACGGGGCAGGCCGGGGTCATGTTCGCCGACGAAAAGGCGCTGCAATACTGCGAAGTGCTGCCCCTGCTGCGCCTGCCGGAACGACGGCGCCTGCTCGCCCGGGCCTTGCTCGAATGACGGGGCGGGTTTCTGGCGACGGCGAAGCGCCCATTGCTCCGTTTTGCCGCGAACTGTCGTTGTTTGGAGACAGTACAATGCCTGAAAAAATAGTCACTTAGCGGAATCACTGCAAAAATTGTCGCCAAGGGGCGACAGGTTTTGCAGGCGGCTATGCAATATGGTTTTAAAAAATCGTTAAAAATCAACGAATTTGTATCTGGCACGGCATCTGCTTGGTTGTTTGGACTAAAACTTCAGGTCACAGCCAATGATGAACTCACTGCCGATGATGAATGCTTCCCTGACAACGCTGCAGCTTGTGGTATTTCTTGGCCTCAATCTGCTGGTTGGTCTCTACTTTCTCAGAAGATGGCGGGCCGCGCTGAAACGAAATGCCCGGCGCGGGCTGGAGCAGAACTTCCCGATGTCGATCTTTTCGCGGACCGATCACCCGGCCTTGCTGAAACATCACGAAGACGTCAATCCGCTGACCGAGGCGGAAATCTACGTCATCTACGGGCGCCGGAACGAGGCCCAGGAAGTGCTCGACAACGGAATCCGCGATGGGCTGATTTCCCCCGAAGAAGTGATCAATTTCTGGTCCGAGCGGGACCATACCAAGGCCGCCTGAGCGGCCGCCGGAAAGCATTCCCGGGTGAACTGACGAAGGCCTGCCGGCCTTCGTCAGTTGTCGTTAAAATGGCCGCTGTGGAACCTTATCCGACCGGCCTTCTCGTCTCGAACCCCGTGCCGCCATGCCCGCCGCCCGAGGGGGCGGCATGACGGTCGTCTCGCCTCGCCTCGTCGAGGACAAGAACGCCCGCCTGCGGGCCCTGGAAGTCGCCTCCTTCATTGTCGAGGCGCCGGCCGGCGCCGGCAAGACGGAACTGCTGACCCAGCGCTACCTGCGCCTGCTCGCCGTCGTCGAAAACCCGGAAGAAGTGCTAGCCCTGACCTTTACCAACAAGGCGGCGACCGAGATGCGCGATCGCATCCTCGGCAGTCTCGAACTGGCGGCCGGCGGCGTCATGCCGGAATTGCCGCACAAGCGCCTGACCTTCGACCTGGCGCAACAGGTGTTGGCCCACGATGCGCAACTGGGCTGGAGCCTGCTCGGTCATCCCGGCCGCCTGCGCATCACCACACTCGATGCGCTGTGCGCCAGCCTGGCCCGGCAGATGCCCTATCTCAGCCGCTTCGGCGCCCAGCCCGGGGTCACCGACGATGCCGCGGCGCATTACGCGACGGCGGCCCGGCGCACCCTGGAAATGCTCGAAGGCGAGGGCGGCGAGGCGCAGACGGTGGGCGAGGCGCTGGCCTTCATGGACAACAACGCCGGCCGCCTGGAAAAGCTGCTGGTGGCCATGCTCGGCCGCCGCGACCAGTGGCTGCAGCACGCGACGCGCATCGAAAACGGCGAAATGCAGGGCGAAGTCGAAGCCGGTTTCGCGGCGTTGATCGAGCGCGACCTGGCCGCGGTCGCGGCGCGGCTCGACGCCGGTTGGCAGGCGCAGCTGATGCCGCTGGCCCGCTTTGCCGCCGCTAACGTGCCGGAAATCCTCGCCGTGCTGCTTGACTGGGAACAGCCGCTGAGCGCCGAGATCGCCGACCTGCCGGCCTGGCAGGCGCTGGCCAACCTGTTGCTGACCGGCACCGGTAGCTGGCGCAAGGCGCTCAACAAGAACATCGGCTTCCCGGCCGACAAGGCTTACTCCGAACAGAAAAAGGCGATGAGCGAACTGCTCGCCGACCTGGCCGGCATCGGCGGCCTGGAAGAGAAGCTGGCGCAGCTCGGCGGCCTGCCGCAATCGGAGCTGAGCGCCGCCGAATGGGCTACCGTCGAATGCTTCTCGCGCCTGCTGCGGCTGGCCGCCGGGCAATTGTGGCTGGCCTTCCAGGAAGCCGGCGAGGTCGATTTCATCGAAATCGCCGCCCGCGCCGGCCTTGCCCTGGGCGACGACGAAGCGCCGACCGACCTGGCGCAGGCCCTCGATTACCGCATCCGCCATCTGCTGGTCGATGAATTCCAGGACACCAGCCCGAGCCAGGTCGGCCTGATCGAAAAACTGACCCGCGGCTGGATGCCGGACGATGGCCGGACGCTGTTCGTGGTCGGCGACCCGATGCAGTCGATCTACCGTTTCCGCAAGGCCGATGTCGGGCTGTTCCTGCGCGTACGTGAGCGTGGCATCGGCGACATCCGGCTCGAACACCTGCAACTGTTCCGCAACAACCGTTCCTTTCCCGGCATCGTCGATTGGGTGAATAGCGCTTTCCCGAGCATCTTCCCGGCCGCCGACAGCCCGGAAGCCGGCGCCGTGCGCTACGCCGAGTCGGCCGCCACCCGGCCACCGCATGCCGACAGCGGCGTCGTCGTGCAGCCGGTGATTGCCACGGCGGGCAGCGACCCGGCGGCCGACGAGGCGCGTTGTGTGCTCGATCTGATCCGCGCCGCCCGCCGCGACTATCCGGCCGAACGCATCGCCGTGCTGGTCCGGGCGCGCGGCCACCTCGACGCCCTGGTCGGCGAAATTCGCCGCAACGCGCCGGACCTGCGCTTCCAGGCCGTCGATATCGAAGGCCTGGACGGGCGCCAGCACATCCAGGACCTGCTCACCCTGTTCCGCGCCCTGCACCACCGGGCCGACCGCGTCTCCTGGCTGGCGCTGTTGCGCGCCCCGTGGTGCGGGCTGACCCTGGCCGATCTGCATGCCCTGGCGGCCGATGACCAGCAGTCGACCCTCTGGCAGCTAATGCACGACGAAGCCCGCCTGGCCCGCTTTTCAGCCGATGGCGAGGGGCGTTTGCGGCATCTGCGCGGCATCCTGGAGCTGGCCTTTGCCGGCCGCGACCGGCAGCACCCGCGGCGCTGGCTGGAAGGCATCTGGCTGATGCTGGGCGGCCCGCGTTGCCTGGAGGCGCCGGAAGCCCTGGCCGATGTCGAGGCCTTTTTCGGGCTGCTCGACAAGCTGGCCGCCGCCCGCCGCCTCGATGCCGAAACGCTGGCCGCCCACGCCGCCGAACTCTACGCCCCGCCCGATGCATTGGCCGGCGACAGCGTGCAGATGATGACCATTCACAAGGCCAAGGGCCTGGAATTCGAAACGGTGATCCTGCCCGGCCTGCACCGCGAAACCGGGATGAACGAGAGCAGCCTGCTGCTCTGGGACGAGGTGGCGGCGGCGGACGGGCACGAACATCTGCTGGTGGCGCCGATCAGAGCCAGGGACGCCAGTCGGGAACTGCCGACGGCCTACGATTTCCTGAAAAAACTGGAAAGCGAACGCAGCGCCCACGAAGACGAGCGCCTGCTGTACGTCGCGGCGACCCGCGCCATCCGTCGCCTGCACCTGGTCGGCGTCGCTGTCGCCGACGAGAAGAAGGAAGACGGCTTGAAAGCGCCGGCCGCCGGGACCTTGTTGCACCTGCTGTGGCCGGGCGTCGCCCAGCCGGTGTTTGCCGCCGCGTTGGCCACTGGGGCGGGGGCGACGACGGAGGGCGGGCGTATCGACCCGGCCAGTTTCGTGCCGCCGTTGCTCCGTCTGGCCGCCTGTGGCCTGCCCTCCGCCTTGCAAACGGCGGAGTCGCTGGCCCGAGCGGCCGGCAATGCGCTCGAGATCGATGGCGAAGTCGCAGCCGTTTCGCTCGAAGCCTCGGTCGGCACCCTGGTCCATCGTTGCCTGGAGCTGATCGTGCGCCAGGGCCTGGCGCAGTGGTCGGCGGAGCGGGCGGGCCGCCTGCTGCCGGCCTATCGGCGCTGGCTGCAGGGCCAGGGACACGGCCCCGAAGAGGCGGCCAGCGGCGCCGCCGAAGTGCTCGCCGCCGTGCAATTGGCCCTCCGTTGCACCGCCGGCCGCTGGGTTCTCGCCGAGCATCCGGAAGGGGGCGCCGAGCAGGCTTGGAGCAGCGCCGCCGATAACGTGGTGAGCAATCACATCATCGACCGCATCTTCGTGGCCGACGGCTGCCGCTGGATCGTCGATTATAAGACGGTACGCCTGGCCGCCGGCGAGGATCCGGAGCGGGGGCTGGAACAACGGGCGGCGGGCTTCCGACCACAGCTTGAGCGTTACGCCGGCCTGTTCGCCGAGGATAGCCGGCCGCTCCGCCTGGCCATCTATTTTCCCCTGCAGGGCCGTTTGCTCGAACTGGGCCGGCGGGCGCCATAATTGATACTGGAAAACGCAATTGAACCGCGGGGACGCAGAGATGCCGAGGAAAAACAACGGCTTGCCGGGATGGTTCGGCACCTCTTCTGGGTGAACCGCAAAAATCTTGCAAGCCACGTATTTTTACGTTCTCCTCTGCTCCTCTGCGACTCCGCGGTAAGGTTTTCAGGTTGATTCAGGAACCCCTGACGCCGCGGTGCGGGGACAATCGTCGAGCCTGGCAAGTCCTTGTTTTCCCAGTCAGTCTCTGCGTCTGCGCCGCTCAGCTCTTCTCTGGCGGATTCGCGGTTCATCAAAACGGCACATTTGCGACTTATACTTAAGTGATAGTTTTGTCCTTGGAGCAGACGTGGTTTTTCTGACCCGGCTATTTTTCGCTTTCCTGCTGTCTGCCATGGCCTTGCCCGGTGTCGGGCGGGCGGCCGGCGAAAGGGTGCTGCGCGTCGCCGTGCTGGAAAATTCGCCGCCCATGGCTTACCGCGACGCCAAGGGCGGACTGACCGGTTTCAGCATTGCCATCATGGGCTTGCTGTGCGAAGAAATGCGGGTGAGCTGCGAATATCACGTGACGACCCTCGATGACATTGTCGACGCCGTGGCCGCCGGCGAATACGACGTGGCGGCGGTCAGCCTGCTCGACACTCCGGAGCGGCGGGCCAAGCTGCTGTTCGCCAAACCTTATTTCCGTTCCCTCTCCCTGTGGTTCGCCAAGCCCGGTCTGCAGCCCGGGCAATCCGGCTTTCGCATCGCGGTGGTGCACGGTTCGGCGCAGGAGCGTTTTGTTCGCGCCCGCGGCTGGGACCTGGTCGGGGTTCGCACCAACGGCGAACTGGCCGAGCCGATTCGGGCCGGGCTGGCGCAGGCGGCGATCATTCCGATGAGCAGCGCCCTCAATCTGATGAAAATGCCGGAGTTCCGCGACTTGGGCCTGGTCAGCACGGTAATGCACGAAAGCGAGCTGGGGGGCGACGCTTCTTTTGGCATTTCGCCGGCCCGCCCGGAACTCAAGGAGCAAATCGACGCGGCGCTGGAGCGGATCAAGCGCAATGGGGCTTATGATCGGGTCAATTCCAAGTTCTTGCCTTTCCGGATCAATTGATGCGTTTTCTCCTTCTTGTCCTGCTCTTGTGCGGCGCCCGCTGGGTCGTTGCCCAGCCCAACGAACTGCATGTCGCGCTGTGGGTGGCCGAGGCCAAAACGGCCCGCCCGGGAAGCGATGGCGAGCGCCAGAACGGTGGCCTGTACCAGTTCAACGCGCAACTGGCGCGCGAAATATGTCGCCGCATGAAGGCTCGTTGTGTCATGGAAAACGTGCTTTTCGGCGAAATCCTGCCGGGCGTCGAAGCCCGCCTTTTCGATCTTGGATTCGGCAATTACCTGCGCACGCCGGAACGGGAAAAGCGGGTGGCATTCAGCGAGAGCATCTGGAATTCGTCCTCCCGCCTGCTCGGGCGGGTGGCCAACAAGCGGCGCCTGAGCGCTCGTTTCGGGCCGGATGTCGCGCTCGACGGTCTGCGCGACGTGCGCCTCGGCGGCATCGCCGAGTCGCGGCAAATGGCTTATCTGGAAAGTATCGCCGGGGCGCGGGGGCTGACCCTGAGCAAGGCGAGAACGATGGCCGAGGCGATTGCCCTGTTGCGCGACGGCGAGGTGGATTATTGTCTGTTGCCGATGTTGACTGCCTACGAATTGCTGCGCCACGAGACGCCGGGCATTTTCGAGTTCAGCGGGCCGCCGCTGCTTGACCACGGTCTGGGCGGCAGCGTCCATATCGCCCTGGCCAAGGACAGCGAGGCCTTGCGGCTGGCGGTCAATCAGGCGATTCTGGCGATGCGGGCCGATGGCACCTACCATCGTCTGCTGCACCAGAACTTTCCGTTCTCTCTGGAATGAGGGCAAGGCCATGAACCTGAGTGCAATTCCCGGCTTCCACGGCATTCGCGCCGGGCGCGCCTTCGCCTTGCTGGCAGCCTGTTTTGTGCTGACTTTCGGGGCCATGGTGACGCTGCTCGTCCTCGATCAACAGCGCGTCCTCGAAGCGACCGGCCACCTGCAGGAGCAGACGGTGCCGGAAATCATCCGTTACCAGCGCCTGGCCCGCAATCTCGAACAACTGCGCCAGGAAGGCGAGCGCGTGTTCTCTGCCCACACTCCGCAAAGCCGGCAACAGGCGATGTTCGTCGTGATGCTGGTGGCCAGCCATCCCAGCGTTCTCGAACATCCCGAATCGGCCGCGCTGGCCCGCGAGACCGAGCGTTTCCTGAATGACGTGATGTACCGCTCGGCGACCGACAGCAAGGCCTTCGTCACCTATCACGAAGAATGGCAGCGCCTGGCGGCGCGCCTCAGCGTGCAGGTGGACGATGTCTCGATCCAGGGCATCAACCTGGCCAACGGCGATCTCAATGAAGTGGCGGCGACGATGGGGCTGGCACGCTACAAAGTGGCGGCGGCGCTCGGTCTGGTCGGCCTCTTCCTGCTCCTCTTCCTGGTCCTGCTCCGCAAGCATCTGATCGAGCCGCTGCAACGCATCGACCGGGCGCTGTCCACCCTGAGCGTCGAGCAGCCTTCACCCACCTTCCAGCCGTCGGCGATGCGCGAAATCCATGCCGTCGAGGAGGCCATCGGCGAATTGCATGCCTCGCTGGTGCAGAATGAAAAGGCCCGGGTTGCCCTGGAGGAACTGGCCAATAACGACGGCCTGACCCGCCTGACCAATCGTCGGCATTTCATGTTGCTGGCCGATGCCGAACTGCTCCGGGCGCAGCGTTACGAGCGCCCGGTGACGGTCGGCATGGCCGATCTCGACCATTTCAAGAACCTCAACGACGGTTACGGTCATGCCGCCGGCGACATCGTGTTGTGCGCCCTGGCCCAGCTAATGCGCGATACCTTCCGCCAATCCGACATGATCGGCCGTTACGGCGGCGAGGAATTCGCCTTCCTCTTTCCCGAGACCTCGCTGGTCGAGGCCCATGTCTTGGCCGAACGGCTGCGTGTCCGGGCCGCCGGCTACAACATCGAATTGCCGGATGGGCGGACGGTTCGGGTCAGCATGAGCATCGGGCTGGCCGATGCCAGTACCGGCTCGCTCGAAATGGCGCTCAATCGCGCCGACGATGCGCTCTACGAAGCGAAACGCCAGGGGCGTAACCGGGTGGTCCAGGCGCCCGTCGGCGAGCAACGACTTCTCGCCGACGATCTCTAAACCGGCCAGAGCAGGCAGGCCCAGATCGTTGCCGCGTTGAGCAGGCTGAGCAGCACGGCGGCGCTGCCCATGTCCTTGGCCCGTTTGGCGAGCTCGTGCTTTTCCGGCGAAGCCTTGTCGACGACGGCCTCCAGCCCGGAATTGAGGATTTCGACGATCAGAATGAGCAGGATGCTGCCGACCATCAGCGCCCGGTCGACGCCGGTGTGGCCGAGGTAGAAGGCCAGCGGGATGGCGATCACGGCGAGCAGCAGTTCCTCGCGAAAAGCCGCCTCGTTCTGCCAGGCGGCGGTCAGGCCGTCGCGCGAGTAGCCGAGCGCGTTCCACAGACGAACCAGGCCTTTCTTGCCTTTCAGGTCGGCGGCCGATTCCAGTTGCTTTTCCAGACTCAAGCTTTTCTCTCCAGCAGCGGTTTGAGGAAGCGGCTAGTGTGACTGGTTTTGTGTTTGGCGACCATCTCCGGCGTGCCGGTGACCAGGATGCGGCCGCCGCCGTCGCCGCCTTCGGGGCCGAGATCGACCAGCCAGTCGGCCGTCTTGATCACGTCGAGGTTGTGCTCGATGACGACGATGGTATTGCCGTTGTCGGCCAGGCGTTGCAGCACTTTGAGGAGCATTTCGATGTCCTGGAAATGCAGGCCGGTGGTCGGTTCGTCGAGGATGTACAGGGTGCGGCCGGTGTCGCGCTTGGAGAGTTCGAGGGCCAGCTTGACGCGCTGCGCCTCGCCGCCGGACAGCGTCGTCGCGCTCTGGCCGAGGGTGATGTAGCTGAGGCCGACATCGACCAGGGTCTGCAGCTTGCGCGCGATGTTGGGCACCGGGTCGAAGAATTCGCGCGCCTGCTCGACGGTCATGCCGAGGATGTCGTAGATGTTCTTGCCCTTGTACTGCACTTCCAGGGTTTCGCGGTTGTAGCGCTTGCCGTGGCAGACGTCGCAGGGCACGTAGATGTCGGGCAGAAAGTGCATCTCGACCTTGATCATGCCGTCGCCCTGGCAGGCTTCGCAGCGCCCGCCCTTGACGTTGAAACTGAAGCGTCCCGGCCCGTAGCCACGGACGCGGGATTCCGGTACCTGGGAGAAGAGTTCGCGGATCGGCGTCAGCAGGCCGGTGTAGGTCGCCGGGTTGGAGCGTGGCGTGCGGCCGATTGGCGCCTGGTCGACGTTGATCACCTTGTCGAACAGTTCGAGGCCGATGATTTCCTTGTGCGGTGCCGGTTCCGCCGTCGCGCCGTAGAGGTGCTTGGCGGCTGCGGCGTACAGCGTGTCGTTGATCAGCGTCGACTTGCCCGAGCCGGAAACGCCGGTGATGCAGGTGAGCAGGCCGACCGGCAGTTCCAGCGTGACATCCTTGAGATTGTTGCCATAGGCGCCGACGACCAGCAATTGCTTGTCGGGATTGGCCGGCCGGCGCTTCTTCGGCACGGCGATGGCTTTCTGCCCGGAAAGATAGGCGCCGGTCATCGAGGCCGGGTTGGCGGTGACTTCGGCCGGCGTCCCTTCGGCGACGATATAACCGCCATGCACGCCGGCGCCGGGGCCGATGTCGATGACGTAATCGGCCGAGCGGATGGCGTCCTCGTCATGTTCGACGACGATCACCGTGTTGCCCATGTCGCGCAGGTTGCGCAGGGTTTGCAGCAGGCGGTCGTTGTCGCGCTGGTGCAGGCCGATGGACGGTTCGTCGAGTACGTACATGACGCCGGTCAGGCCCGAGCCGATCTGCGAGGCCAGCCGGATGCGCTGCGCCTCGCCGCCGGACAGCGTTTCGGCCGAGCGTTCGAGACACAGGTAATCGAGCCCGACATTGATCAGGAAGGACAGCCGGGCGCTGATTTCCTTGAGGATCTTGTCGGCGACCTGCGCCTTCTGGCCGGTCAGTTCCAGACAATTGAAGTAATTGCGCGCCTCGCCCAGCGGCAGGCGGCTGATTTCGTACAGCGTTTTGGCGCCGACGCGGACATGGCGCGCCTCGAGGCGCAGGCGGGTGCCGTTGCAGTGCGGGCAGGAGATGTTGCTGACGTATTTCGAGAGTTCCTCGCGCACCGCCTGCGAATCGCTGCCGCGATAGCGCCGCTCCAGGTTCGGGATGATGCCTTCGAAGGTATGGCTGCGGTCGAAGCGCGTGCCCTTGTCGTTCTGGTAGCGGAAATTGATCTCCGTCTTGCCCGAGCCGTAGAGCACCAACTGGCGGATGTCTTCCGGCAATTGCTCGAAGGGCGTATCGACCGAAAAGCCGTAATGGTCGGCCAGCGACTCGATGATCTGGAAATAGAACTGGTTCTTCTTGTCCCAGCCGCGCACCGCGCCATTGGCCAGCGAAGCCGCCGGATTGGTGACGACGCGCTTCGGGTCGAAAAACTGGATGACCCCCAGGCCGTCGCACTTCGGGCAGGCACCCATCGGGTTGTTGAACGAGAACAGGCGCGGCTCCAGCTCCTGCAAGGCAAAGGAGCAGACCGGGCAGGCGAACTTGGCGGAGAACATGTGTTCCTTGCCGGAATCCATCTCCAGCGCAATGGCCCGGCCCTCGGCATGGCGCAGCGCCGTCTCGAAGGATTCGGCCAGGCGCTGGCGCATGTCATCGCGTATCTTCAAACGGTCGACCACGACATCGACGGTGTGCTTCTGCGTCTTGGCCAGCTTGGGCACGTCGTCGATCTCGTACACCGTGCCATCGACACGGACCCGGGCAAAACCCTGGGCGCGCAATTCGGCGAACAGGTCCATCTGCTCGCCCTTGCGGTTGGCCACCACCGGCGCCAGGATCATCAGCTTGGTTTCGGCTGGCAGGGCGAGCACGCTATCGACCATCTGCGACACCGTCTGCGCTTCGAGCGGCAGATTGTGGTCCGGGCAGTAGGGCGTGCCGGCGCGGGCGAAGAGCAGGCGCAGGTAATCGTGGATTTCGGTGACGGTGCCGACCGTCGAGCGCGGATTGTGCGAAGTCGCCTTCTGCTCGATGGAAATCGCCGGCGAAAGGCCCTCGATCAGGTCGACGTCCGGCTTTTCCATCAATTGCAGGAACTGCCGGGCATAGGCCGACAGCGATTCAACGTAACGGCGCTGGCCTTCCGCGTACAGCGTGTCGAAGGCCAGTGACGACTTACCCGAGCCGGACAGCCCGGTGATCACGATGAGCTGGTCGCGCGGCAGGTCGAGATTGATGTTCTTGAGATTGTGCGTGCGCGCGCCACGAATGCGGATGGTTTCCATCGCTTGTTCTGCTTTGGTTGGGGGAAGGGGAAACTATACGCAAAACCCGGCGGGCTTGCACGAAAGACTGTATGAAAAAACAGTTTCCCGCCGGGCGCGATGGCGCGGCGGGTTGAGCGGTATTACACCGGCGGCGCGAGTCTCGGCCGCCGGCTGCGGCCTGGGGCGATTGCCCGATCAGGCGTGTTTGAGAGCGTTGGCGGCGGTGAACATCTCCCATTCTTCCGGGTCGAGTTCGAGATCCATCGGGTCGCCTTCGACTGTCACCTTGGCGAGAAAGTAGCCTTCGGCATCGGCAAACTCATTGACGGCAAGGACCGTGACGGGGGGGAAGCCATTGCCTGATTTCCAGACACCTGTGGCAGGTTTTTCCATGGCGATACTCCTTGGGATAGAGGGGTAAATTTCAAAACAAGCGGCCTTCCACTGAACTGCTTTGCTGCACTTACGCTGCACTTCTGGCGAAAAAGCTACGAAGGTTCTGATTGACGCTGAGTTTCGAAGTTCCCCTGTTTTTTGCCCGGCGGTTATCCGGCCGCGTGCAATTCTTCGCGGATGATGGCGCGCAAATTCGCTTCCAGACTTTCCCCTGCCACGGCCCGGCGTAAGGTGTCGTTAATCAATGTCTGATAGCCGCGTTCGCCGGCAAGCGCCTTGAAGTGCTCGACGATGGGTGCATCAAGCATGATGTTGATACGCAATTTTCCCGTCTTGGCGCGCACGGCCGTTTGCCACTCAGGCTTGCCCGTTTCCTTTCCGGCGACTTTGAATTTTGCCTGATCGAAATCAGCCTGTGTCAGACGTGGTGCGTCGTCAGAAATATCCGGCGTTTCGGTAATAGAGGTCGGTTTCATCGCTTTCTGCCTTTCGCATGGAAATGATGCGTATGGATTCATCGGATTCAACATGAACGATCAGTACGACCAGGGCTTCAAGCAGACCAATGCCAATCATCCGCTGTTCGCCGTAATCCATGCGGGCATTCTCAAACACCACCATCGGCCCGGCAAACACCCTTTCCGCATCGGCGAAATCAAGGCCGTGCTTGAGCAGATTGGCTTGGCGTTTGGCTTCGTCCCAGTGGTAGTGTATGAAAAAATTATAAGCATAAATATACACATATCAAGCCGGGGCTTATTCATGCTTCGATGTCGGCCTGTATCTATTTGCCTGAAAGCAGGCGGCGAAAAATAAAAAATCTCAGTCTCACTCTATGAGACTTGCCTTCTTTAAAGTGGCGAAAACCCAGCCAAGGAGTTTCGTCATGCATGACAGCTATCCCCCTGATCGTTACGTTTTCATCGCCCTTCTCTTTGCGGCACTGGTCAGCGTTCTGCCCTGGTAAGCCCGGCTTGTCAGTGGTTTAAAAAAGGACAGGCGGCTATGATGCTGGCAACACAAGAGAGGGTGGCATGAGCAAATCCGAACGCTTCGGGATCATCGAACGCATGCTGCTTTCCCGGCGCAGCGTCAGTCTCGTTGATTTGCTTGAGCGTCTTGGCGTTTCCCGCGCCACGGTGTGCCGCGACATCAAGGAACTGCGCGAGCGCATGCACGTCCCCATCGCCTGCGACCGCGCCACCGGCATTTACCGCATCGACCGTAGCGTCGAACGCTACGAACTCCCCGGCGTCTGGTTCTCGGCCGGCGAAATCCATGCCCTGCTGAGCATGCAGCAACTGCTCGCCGCCTTCGATGCCGGCGGCCTGCTCGCCGAACACGTCGGCCCCCTGCGCCAGCGCCTGCTCGGCATGCTCGAAAGCGCCACCGACTCGGCCGACGACATCGCCCGGCGCATCCGCATCCTGAGCGCCGCCGCCCGTCACTACGCGCCGCAACATTTCCAGCACATCGCCGCCGCGCTCATGGAACGCCGCCGGCTGAGCATCGAATACGTCGCCCGCAGTAACGGCGACACCAGCCAACGCGAAATCTCGCCGCAACGGCTGACCCACTATCGGTCGAATTGGTATTTGGAGGCCTGGTGCCACCTGCGCGACGAACTGCGCAGGTTCTCGGTCGACGCCATCCAGTCCGTAAAAACTGCCGACGGCGTCGCACTCGACGTGCCAGAAGCCGAACTCGACGCCGCATTGAGCGCCGGCTACGGCATCTTCGCTGGCGCCGAAGTGCAATGGGCAACGCTCCTCTTCACCCCCGACCGCGCCCGCTGGGTCGCCGCCGAACACTGGCACCCGGACCAGGAAGGCGGCTTTCTCGACGACGGCAGCTACCAACTGCGCCTGCCGTACAGCAACGATCCCGAACTCATTATGGACATCCTGAAATACGGGCCGGATTGCGAGGTGGTTGGGCCGGCGGGGTTGCGGGAGAAGGTGGTGGGGTTGTTAAAGGCGGCGGTGGGGAGGTATGGGGATGAGTGAAGAACGGGATTTTGCGCACACTGATTTTCTGGCGCATATCAGAAACGATAACGGTCGCCTGATTGCGCATCGGCTGGAGGATCACCTAGTTGATGTTTCCGCGTTGGCCGCAGCCTTCGCCGCCGAGTTCGGCGCCGCGCCGTGGGCCGCGCTGGCCGGCATCTGGCACGACCTGGGCAAATACCGGGAAGGGTTCCAGCGCTACATCCGGCAGTGCGGCGATCCCGATGCGCACATCGAAGGCCGCGTCGCAGGTGCGGAGAAAACGCACTCGGCTGCCGGTGCCTTGTGGGCGCAGGAGTATCTGGGCGAGGTGGACAAGCGTTCTGGCCCCGTCGTGGCGCGTGTTCTGGCTTATCTGATCGCCGGCCATCACGCAGGGCTGGACAACTGGTTCGGCGGCCTGCACGAACGGTTCAATCGCGAAGATGCGGTACGAGAAGGTCGCGACGCGTTGGCTGTGGCGATTCCCGAAGCCATTCTCAAGCCCTCGGCCGGTTTGCCCGATCTGAACGCGATCCGCACCGATCAGAAAGACAATATTCCCGGCCGTTTTGCGCTGTGGGTGCGCATGCTTTTTTCCTGTCTGGTCGATGCCGATTTTCTCGACACCGAGAGATTCATGTCACAAGGCAAGGCCGAGGCACGCAACGGTTTCATGCCAATCTGCGAGTTGGAAAAGTGCTTGGCCGAATGCTTGGCGCAAATGGCGCAGGCGGTCGCCGAACGCGGCGAGGCCGGAACCCAGGTCAACCTGAAACGCGCCGAAGTTCAGCGCGCCTGTCTCGCCAAGGCCGAGCTAGCGCCTGGCGTGTTCAGCCTGACGGTGCCGACCGGCGGCGGCAAGACGCTGTCCAGTCTGGCTTTCGCGCTGCGCCATGCGGCACGCCACGGCAAACGCCGGGTCATCTACGCGATTCCCTACACCAGCATCATCGAGCAGACGGCGGGAATCTTCCGCAGCATCTTTGGCGACGAGAACGTCATTGAGCACCATAGCAATGTCGAGGTGGACGACAAGCAGGAAACCGCCCGTTCCCGTCTGGCCTGCGAAAACTGGGATGCGCCGCTGATCGTCACGACCAACGTGCAATTGCTGGAAAGCCTGTTCGCCAGCCGGACCTCGCGCTGCCGCAAGCTGCACAATCTGGTCGGCAGCGTCATCGTGCTCGATGAGGCGCAATTGCTGCCGGTGCCCTATCTGCAGCCGGTGGTCGACGTCTTGCGCCTGCTGGTCAAGGATTACGGCGTGACGCTGGTGCTGTGCACTGCCACTCAGCCGACGCTGGAAAGTCGCAACGGTTTCGACCAAGCCCGCCAACTGCGCGGCTTCGCGGTCGGCGAAATCCGTGAAATCGTCGATGACGTGGCCGGGCTGTATGGTGCGCTGGAACGGGTCAAGGTGCATCTGCCGGCCGATCTGAAAACGCCCAGCAACTGGGAGCAATTGGCGCTGCAAATCGCCGGGCACGATGCCGTGCTCGCCGTCGTCGGCCGCCGTGCCGATGCGCGCGAACTCTATACGCGGGTCAAGGCCGAAGACCGCACCGGCCTGTGGCATTTGTCCGGCCTGATGTGCGCCCAGCACCGCAGCGACACCATCGCCGACATCAAGCAGGCTTTGGTGGCAAGGCGGCAGGCATTGGCCGCCGGGCAAAACCCTGCGCCGATCCGGGTGATTAGCACCCAACTGGTCGAAGCCGGCGTCGATATCGACTTCCCCGTCGTCTATCGCGCCCTGGCCGGGTTGGACTCCATAGCCCAGGCAGCCGGCCGTTGCAATCGCGAGGGCCGGCTAGACAAGGGCGAAGTGCATGTCTTCGTGCCGCCCAAATCGGCGCCGCCGGGGCTGCTGCGCATGGCCGAACGCGCTACGACTATTTTGTGGAGTGCTTTGCCGCCAGAAGTTGACCCGATGGGTGTTGAGCGCTTTTCCGAATATTTCCGCAACTTGTATCGGGACGCCGAACTGGACGAGAAAGGAATTTGCGGATTCCTGCGTAGCCAAGGCCCGGATTTCGCTGTCAGCTTTGGGCTGGCAGCAAAGGAATTTCGCCTGATCGATAAAGATGAGGGGGCCACGGTCTTTGTCCGCTACAAGCGTGACGAGAGCGACGAAGAAATCGACATGTGGCTGAACACCCTGAAAAAGGAAGGCCCGCAGCGCTGGCTGCTGCGCAAGCTGCAACGCTATGGCGTGAGCATCTACCAGCGCGATCTGCAACGCCTTGAAGGGCTGGGCGACATCGAAGCGCTGGGCGGCGACTTTCCGGGCTTGTATGTGCAGTCGTACGGCAACGATGTGCTTTACGACCAGGTGCTGGGCATCAATGTGGATGGGGCGCCGGGTGATCCGGGGAGTCTCGTGCTGTGAGACTGGATGCGATGAAAATGAAAGGGCCGGGACAAGCCCGGCCCAGCGTTACGGATGCAACGGACAACTTTCACCATTGAGTTTCAATCCACGCTGGAACACCAGCGAGAAGCCATGCTAGCATAACCTGAAAGGTACTTAGTGTATTCAACGACAACTAAACCATTGAGAACATTTAATGTATAGTCGGCATCGTTTCCTGGCCAGGGGCGATACCCGTGAACAATTTACTTGGACTTTTGCGCGAACTGCGATTGATGAAGGATCAGCCTTCTCATCGTTTTTACGCGGTATGGCTTCTGATTTTGTTGTTCATAGGTAGAGGCTTCGTATTGATCGTTTTGATACTCGGTGGAGGGTTCGTGATCAAGCCGGCATTAGTGATGAGCTTGCTGTCACGCTTCTTCTGAAAGAAAGGAGTTGAGCTTGGATAAGTTCTGTCTTGAAGTATCAGGTGACTTCGCCTGCTTCACCCGACCGGAAATGAAGGTCGAGCGGGTGTCCTACGACGTGATCACGCCATCGGCGGCGCGTTCGGTGTTCGAGGCCATTTTGTGGAAACCGGCGATTCGCTGGGAGGTGCGCCGCATCGAGGTCTTGAAGCCGATCAAATGGATCAGCGTGCGGCGTAATGAGGTGTCGGCCAAGGCTTCGGTGCGCAATGCCCAGACGGCGATGAACGCCGGGCAGGGCAATCTGGCGCTGTACATCGAGGACGACCGTCAGCAGCGAGCCGGGCTGTTCCTGCGCGATGTGGCTTATCGCCTGCATGCCGAGCTGCTGCCGGTCGGCGACGATGCGCGGGCGAATCCGGCCAAGTACCGGGAGATGTTCCAGCGCCGGGCCGAGAAAGGGCAGTGCGTCAATCAGCCCTATCTCGGTTGCCGCGAATTCGCCGCCCGTTTCCGGTTGGTCACCGATCCGGACAGCGAGGCGCCGGCCCTGGCCGAAAGCCGCGATCTGGGCTGGATGCTCTACGACATGGATTTTGCGGCGGTCAACGACCCGAAACCGCGCTTTTTCCGGGCCGATCTGCAAAACGGGGTCATTGACCTGACACAAGCGCAGGTGACGGCATGATCCTGCAAGCCCTTTATGACTACTACCAGCGCAAGGCCGCCGATCCCGACCCGGCCCGCCGTCTGCCGGCCTTCGGGCTGGAGGACAAGGAAATTCCCTTCATCATCGAGTTGACCGCCGAAGGCCGGCCGCTCGGCATCATTGACACGCGCCAAGGCGATGGCAAGAAAAGGCAGGCTCGGCGTTACCAGGTGCCTAAGGGCGTCAAGCGTTCCTCCGGGGTCGCTGCCAACCTGCTGTGGGACACCGCCGAATACGCCCTCGGCGTCGACACCAAGGGCAAGCCGGAACGGGTGGCCGAGCAGCATGCGGCTTTCCGCCAACGGATTGCGGAATTGCCCGAAGCGGCCCGCCTGGATGTCGGCATCCAGGCCTTGGAGAGCTTCTACGCCAACTACGGGCAAGCGGCGCTGGCCACCGATCCGGCCTGGCCGGAAATCGTCGAAGGCAATCCGGTCGTCACGTTCCGCCTGCACAACGATGGTGACTTGATCTGCCAACGGCCGGCGGTGATTGCCGGACGGGGCGATGCAGCCGAAGAAGGCTGCAAGCCGGCTTTCTGCCTGGTGACCGGTCAGGCAGCATCCGCCGAACGTCTCCATACGGTGTTAAAGGGGGTCTGGGGCGCGCAAAGCTCGGGCGCCACGCTGGTTTCCTTCAACCTCGATGCCTTTGCCTCCTACAACAAGGAGCAGGGCGACAATGCGCCGGTCAGTCCGCTGGCAGCCTTTGCCTACACGACGGCACTCAATCACCTGCTCGACCGCAATTCCCGCCAGCGTATCCAGGTCGGTGATGCCTCGACGGTGTTTTGGGCGCAGAAGGAGGATGCCGAGATCGAAGAAGGTTTTGCCGCTATCTTCGGCGAGCGGGACGATCCGGATGCACGGGCCGAACAGGTGCGTGCCTTGCTCGGCGCGGTGCAGTCCGGGCAGTTCGACGGCGGTCGGGGTGACAAGCTGTTTTACGTGCTGGGTCTGGCGCCCAACGCGGCGCGGGTTTCCGTCCGCTTCTGGCATGCCGCACCGCTGCACGAAATCGCCCGCCAGATCCGGCAATGGTTCGCCGACCTGAAAGTCGTGCGCAGCGCGAAAGACCCGGAATACCCGAGCCTGTTCCGCCTGCTCGCCGCCTGCGCCCAGCAGGGTAAGGCCGACAACATTCCACCCAACCTGGGCGGCGACATCATGCGGGCGATTCTCTCCGGTAGCCCGTTTCCGGCTACCTGGCTCAACGCGGCGGTGTTGCGCTGTCGCGCCGAACAGAACGTCACTTACCTGCGGGCTGCCGCCATCAAGGCCAGCCTCAATCGTTTGCAACGCTTTCAACCGAATCAATCTCTCGACAAGGAGTTGTCCGACATGCTCGATTTAGAGAACACCAGCCCGGCCTACCGGTTGGGGCGCCTGTTCGCGGCGCTGGAAAAAATCCAGGAAGAAGCCAGCCCTGGCCTCAACGCGACCATTCGCGAACGCTATTACGGCGCTGCTTCCAGTACGCCGGTGGCGGTTTTTACCACCTTGCTGCGCCTCAAGAATCACCATCTGGCGAAGCTCACCAATCGTGGCCGCGCCGTCAATTTCGAGCGTCTGCTCGGGGAAATCATGGGCGGCCTCAACGACTTTCCGAAACACCTGAGCCTGCCCGAGCAAGGCCGTTTTGCCCTCGGCTACTACCACCAGCGCCAGGACTTTTTCAGCAAATCCGAATCCAGCCAATCCATGCAATCCACCCAGGGAGAAACCAAATGAGCTTGAACAACCGCTACGACTTCGTTCTCATTTTTGATGTGCGCGACGGCAATCCCAATGGCGACCCGGATGCCGGCAACCTGCCGCGTCTCGATGCCGAATCCGGCCATGGGCTGGTGACGGATGTTTCACTGAAACGCAAGGTACGTAACTTTGTCGGCTTGGTGAAAGGCGAAACGCCGCCCTTCGACATCTACGTGAAGGAAAAGGCGGTTCTCAACCAGACCCACGAAAAAGCCTATGTCGCGGTTGGTGCCGAAGAAGAACTCAAAGGCGACAAGAAGCGCAAGGGCAGCGGCGATACGGTGGATAAGGCACGGCAATGGATGTGCGCCAATTTCTTCGACGTGCGGACCTTCGGCGCCGTGATGTCGACCGGCGTGAACTGCGGCCAGGTGCGCGGCCCGGTGCAACTGACCTTTGCCCGCTCGGTCGATCCGATCATTGCCCAGGAACATTCGATTACCCGCATGGCCGTGGCAACCGAAGCCGAGGCCGAGAAGCAGCAAGGCGACAATCGCACCATGGGTCGCAAGCATACCGTTCCTTATGGCATTTACGTCGCCCACGGTTTTGTTTCCTCCTTCCTCGCCAAGCAAACCGGCTTTGGCGAGGAAGACCTGGAATTGCTCTGGCAAGCGCTGGAACAGATGTTCGAGCATGACCGTTCGGCCGCGCGCGGCGAAATGGCGACGCGCGGACTATACGTCTTCAAGCACGATTCGGAACTGGGTAACGCACATGCGCACTCGCTTTTCGACCGCATCAAGATCAAGCGCAAGGATGCTGTGGACGTGCCGCGCAGCTTTGGCGATTACGAGGTCAGCGTTGATGAAGCCGGTTTGCCGGCCGGGGTAAGCCTGATCAAACGGGTGTAATTGCGCCGCTCAGCGCCGCCCGGTCCAATATCCAAACTGGCGGCGCTGGTGGGCGACGGCTTGGATGCTGATGGTGTCAGCGGAAAGCCGGTAAATGAGGGAGTAGGGGAAATGCTTGAAAGCCAGCGCGCGCAGTCGCTTCGAGACGGCCTTGCCGATTTCCGGGTGTTCGATCAGACGTTGGCGCGTCAGCAGGGCGTCTTGCAGAAAAGCTTCTGCGACCCGGTCGCTCGCATGGTCGGCGTAGTAATCGACGGCTGCGTCGAGTTCGGCTTGTGCCGATTTGAGAAAAACGGCCTTCATGCCGCCCGGCGGTTGGCAATCCGAGCACGGGCTTGGGCAATCGCCTCGTCGAAGTCGATGGTTTCCATTTCGCCACGGTCGAACGCATCGGCGCGCCGTTCGGCTTCCGCGACCCAGGTGGCCAGAATTTCGTCGTCTTCGTCGAGGCTGACCAGCAGGCGTTCCGCCAGTTTGGCGCGTTCGGCCGGTGCCAGTTGCAGGGCGGCGGCTTCGATGTCTTCAAGGGGGGAATTGATCATGGTGAGAACCTCCAGTAATGCTTGGGCAATGCTAACCGAAGCAAGTTGCCAAAGCCATCGGCGGGATTGAGCGATGACGACCGAACCGCTTGATCCCATTCCCCTTTCCGCGCTCCAGCACTGGGCCTACTGCCCGCGCCAGTGCGCGCTGATTCACGTCGAGCAGGTGTTCGAAGAGAACATTTTCACCCAGCGCGGTCAGGCCTTGCACAAGCGGGTGGATGACCCCGGTTTCGAGTTGCGCGACGGTTTGCGTATCGAGCGGGCCTTGCCGCTGTTTTGCGACCGGCTCGGGCTGGTCGGCAAGGCGGATGTTGTCGAATTCCTGCCCGATGGCACGCCGTACCCGGTGGAATACAAACACGGCTCGCGCCACAAGCGGGCGGATATTGCGGCTTGCGACGATCTCCAGTTGGCGGCGCAGGCGTTGTGTCTGGAAGAGATGTTCGGCAAGCCGGTGCCGGAAGGCGCCTTGTATTACGCCACTTCGCGTCGGCGGCGGGAGGTGGCGGTCGACGCCGATTTGCGGGCGAAAACCGAGCAGGTTGTGGGCGAGGTTCGGCGCCTGCTCGCCGCCAGCGTTTTGCCACCGCCGCTCAACGACGACCACTGCCGCGCCTGTTCGCTGTGCGACCTGTGCCAACCCGAAGCCTTGGCGCCGACGCCGGAACATTCCGCCGTCCGGCATTCCCTGTTCGAAGTGGATGATTGACATGCAACTGCTCAACACGCTGTACGTGACCACGCCCGAGAGTTATATCCATCTCGACAACGAAACCCTGCGCGTCGAGGTGGAGAAGGAAACGCGGCTGCGTGTGCCGCTGCATCATTTGAGCGCCGTCGTCTGCTTTGGCCATGTTTCCGTGTCGCTGCCGCTCATGCACAAGCTGGCCGACAGCGGCATCAGCCTGGTTTTGCTCGATACGCACGGGCGCTTCAAGGCGCGCCTGGAAGGGCCGGTTTCCGGCAATGTGCTGCTGCGTCAGGCGCAGCATCGTCTGGCCGGCGACCCGGCTTTCGCCCTCAATGTGGCGCGCAACTGCATCGCCGGCAAAGTACGCAATTGCCGCCAGGTCTTGCTGCGCGGCGCCCGAGAGGCCAAGGCGGAGGAAGATGCGGCAATCCTGACGCGTGGTGCGGCCGATCTGGCAGCGGCATTGCGGGCACTGCCGGGAGCCGGCGATGCCGATACCTTGCGCGGCGTCGAGGGCGAAGCGGCACGCCAGTATTTCGCGGCGCTCAATGCGCTGATCCGCAGTTCGGTGCGGGAAAGCTTCCGCATGGACGGCCGCAGTCGGCGCCCGCCACGGGACAGGATCAACGCCTTGCTCTCCTTCGTTTATTCGCTGCTGATGAACGATTGCCGTTCGGCCGTTGAAGCCTGCGGCCTCGATCCGCAAATCGGCTTCCTGCATGTCGTGCGGCCGGGCCGGGCGGCGCTGGCACTGGACTTGATGGAGGAATTCCGGGCCTTTGCCGATCGGCTGGTGCTGTCACTGATCAATCGCGGTCAGATCGGCACGGACGATTTTGTCGAACGCGAAGGCGGCGCCGTGCTGCTCGAAGGCGATGCACGCAAGACGGTGTTGGTCGCCTATCAGGAGCGCAAGCAGGAAAATCTGACCCATCCGCTGCTCAGCGAAACCGTGCCCTTCGGCCTGCTGCCGCATCTCCAGGCCCGCCTGCTGGCGCGCACGCTGCGCGGCGACACGGCCGAATATCTGCCCTACCTGGTGCGCTGATCATGCTGGTCATCGTCTGCTACGACGTCAACACCGAAACCCGCGAAGGCCGCCGACGCCTGCGCCGCGTTGCCAAACTCTGCGAAAGCGTCGGCCAGCGGGTACAGAAATCTGTCTTCGAATGCCAGGTCGACCGCGCCCGCTTCGAGGCGTTGGAGCGCGACCTGGTCGCCGAAATCAAGGACGGAGAAGACAACCTGCGCTTCTACCGTATCGCCGAACTGAAAGGCTACGAAGTCCGCGAACACGGCTGTTTTCGCGCCACCGACTTCGACGCGCCGCTTATCCTGTGAGCTTGCGCGAACCCCAAGTGCACATGCTTTCCCCGGGAGGTTCGCGCGCCGCGCTTTTGCCTGATTTGATGCGGCTTTCCAGAGGGAGCATTGTTCGCGTAAGATGTTTTCTGCTCAGGAATAAAGAGGTTCGCGCAATGCGGGCTTTTTGTTCTGATGCTTCCGGTAGTTACGGGAGATGTGCATCGCCTCCCGGAAACGGGGGGCGTGGATTGAAACTCCTCACTGGCTGCGCCATACCTTTGGGGCCGAGGCATCGCCTCCCGGAAACGGGGGGCGTGGATTGAAACTGGAAAGGCCATGCTTTGCCTCGAAAATTAGTCTTGGCATCGCCTCCCGGAAACGGGGGGCGTGGATTGAAACAGCTGCTTGGCTGACTCATGATCGCCACGCATAGAGCATCGCCTCCCGGAAACGGGGGGCGTGGATTGAAACTACGGTGACGACGCAGCCGAGGAACTGGACGTCAGCATCGCCTCCCGGAAACGGGGGGCGTGGATTGAAACGACCTGGGTGAGGCCGAAGACCTCAAGCTCTTCGCGCATCGCCTCCCGGAAACGGGGGGCGTGGATTGAAACCAGACTCTTGGTCGGCCCGAAACCAAGGCGGTAAGCATCGCCTCCCGGAAACGGGGGGCGTGGATTGAAACCCAGGAGGGGTCGCTACCTGTCGTCAACTGAACCGCATCGCCTCCCGGAAACGGGGGGCGTGGATTGAAACTTTGATATGAGCCAGCCCCGCATCGGCGGTGTAAAGCATCGCCTCCCGGAAACGGGGGGCGTGGATTGAAACGGCGGCAATGCAGTTGTCGCCTATGCAAATCTGAGCATCGCCTCCCGGAAACGGGGGGCGTGGATTGAAACTGCAAACGCGGGATGGGATTTCATTTTCGCGGCTGCATCGCCTCCCGGAAACGGGGGGCGTGGATTGAAACAAAATCATCTGGTAATATCTGGTCCATGCCTTACGCATCGCCTCCCGGAAACGGGGGGCGTGGATTGAAACTAACAATCGGCGTCGAGGTATCCGGCGTGCCAGCCGGCATCGCCTCCCGGAAACGGGGGGCGTGGATTGAAACGTGCTGCGGGCGGTCCTCCGGCTGGAGAAAACTCGCATCGCCTCCCGGAAACGGGGGGCGTGGATTGAAACTCTCCGGTAATGAATGCTTGCAGCTTGCCGAGACGCATCGCCTCCCGGAAACGGGGGGCGTGGATTGAAACATGTCCATCCTTATCTGGACCATCGACATCGGCGGCATCGCCTCCCGGAAACGGGGGGCGTGGATTGAAACAGGCAAGCCTACATTTCATGGTGTGAGCGCCTAACGGCATCGCCTCCCGGAAACGGGGGGCGTGGATTGAAACATCCCAGCCGGGATCTGGTCGAGGCGGTCGACAACGCATCGCCTCCCGGAAACGGGGGGCGTGGATTGAAACCCGCCGATGCGCCACCGCCGCCCAAGGCGCATGAGGCATCGCCTCCCGGAAACGGGGGGCGTGGATTGAAACTTGAGGTACTCGGCCAACGTCTTGAGCGTATCCAGCGCATCGCCTCCCGGAAACGGGGGGCGTGGATTGAAACGGTAAAGTCTTCGTAGCGGTCGGAGAGGTCGAAGGCATCGCCTCCCGGAAACGGGGGGCGTGGATTGAAACAGTGCTGGATGTTACTCACTGGTCGAATCCAGAAGGCATCGCCTCCCGGAAACGGGGGGCGTGGATTGAAACATGAATCCCGCCGGGGGCTTGCCCGGAAACCAATGCATCGCCTCCCGGAAACGGGGGGCGTGGATTGAAACAACCCGCAGGGGGCCGGCCATCGGTGACCTGCCGGCATCGCCTCCCGGAAACGGGGGGCGTGGATTGAAACCTTGAGAAGATCGACGATATGGACCCGGGTTCGCGCATCGCCTCCCGGAAACGGGGGGCGTGGATTGAAACTCTTCTGATCGGGCGATAGCGCCCATCTCAGAGATGCATCGCCTCCCGGAAACGGGGGGCGTGGATTGAAACCTTGAGCAATGACTCAGCACGATCGAGCGCAGCAGCGCATCGCCTCCCGGAAACGGGGGGCGTGGATTGAAACAACGAATTCCAGTCCTGTTTTGAAGGCTCCCACGTGCATCGCCTCCCGGAAACGGGGGGCGTGGATTGAAACAGACGGGCGGCGGCAGCACAGAAGGCCCGCAATAAGCATCGCCTCCCGGAAACGGGGGGCGTGGATTGAAACATGACCGAGGTCAGCATCGAATATGAAACATCATGGCATCGCCTCCCGGAGATGGGGCGTGGATTGAAACGGGTGCTGCATGTGTTTAAGACAGCGTGGCTGGTGACTTGCTGAGCTGGCTCGATTAGGCCCTGCCGCCGATAGCGAAATCGCCTATTTCACCCGCTCGACAAACAACCCGGGGGCTTGAGGTCGTTGCCAAATTGTTCGCGGCGCGGCACGACAGTGGCGCGTCCAGCATTGTGGCTGGCGATGTCGCCTTCCCCGCTACAATGGTCGGGTTATCAAAGATTGCTCGACGAAAAGGGGCTGTGATGATTGTTTCGCTGGCCTACGATCCAGACAACAAGCGAATATTCGCACTCTGTCGCACCGATTCTCCGTACCAAGCTGACATCAGGTTCTTCATCAAGGATGGAGAAGAGGCTTTCGGGATCTCGTTTGAGAAGCTGTCCGGTTTGATCTCCATCCAAGTCGATAACGACGGCATGGGTGTAACCATGGAAGAGCGGCCAGCTTGCATCCCGGCCAAGACAGATGAACTACCGGTCTGGCTGCGCTTTGCTTCCAGTGCAGCGGCTGAATAATAGGTAGAAAAATTGCGCTATCGTTCGATGGCAACTTGAAACCTGGAGTACCGACATGCACATCTTTACTGTCCGCGATCTGCGCGAACGTACCGGCGAGTTGATCCGTGGGGTCGAGAACGGTGAGTTGGCGGTCATTACCAAGCATGGCACGCCGGTATTTGTTGCTGTGCCTTTCGACGAAACCTTGCTCCGCGAAGGTGTGGGGGCGGCGCTGGCGATCAAGCTGTTTGACGAGGAGCATATTTCCCTCAATCGAGCCGCCAAGCTGGCGGGGCTTTCGGTGAGTGAAACGATCGATATGCTGGGCCGGCATGGTGTGGCGGTGATTCGTCCGACCGAGGAAGAGCTTGAGCGCGAGCTTGCCGACTTCAGCTAGGAAGATGCCGTATTTCCACCGCCAAGGCATCAAATAGCGCATCTGCAAAAAGTGACGCGGCCAATTGGCCGCGTCGTTGCGGATCAGGTATGGGGCAGTAGTGCCGAAGCGCAGTCTGACGTCACCGCGACTCGACTATATTAATTTCGGCATCGAGGTTCAAGCCGATCATCCAATCAGGCGTCTAGTGCCAGCATTTCCGGCTGTAGCATAGCGGCCTCCCCGTTCTTCTTCCCACCATGCCGACCAATCCCGATAACCCAGCCCGCACTGAATTCCTCGCCGGCGTGCGTGCCGAACTGCCGCTCCTGCTCGGTGTCGTTCCTTTCGGCCTGATTTTTGGCGTGCTCGGTCTGGCGGCGGGTTTGCCGGCCTGGGCGGTGGTTTTGAGTTCGTCGCTAGTGTTCGGCGGTTCGTCGCAGGTGGTCTTCGCGCAGTTGTGGGGGGCGGCGACGCCGGGGCCGGTGATTGTCGCGACGGTGGGCGTGGTCAATCTGCGCCATGCGCTGTACAGCGCGGCGGTGGCGGAATATCTGCGGGCCTTGCCGTGGCGCTGGAAGTTGCTGCTCGCCTATTTGCTGACCGACGAGGCTTTTGCCGCCGCCATCGGTCGTTTGCGCGACGGGCCGACGACGGCGCAGCGCCACTGGTTCCTGTTCGGTACCGGTTTCACCCTGTGGGCCGGCTGGCAACTGGCGACGCTGGGCGGGGTGCTGCTCGGGGCGGCAATTCCGGCCGGTTGGTCGCTGGATTTTTCGATTGCCCTGACGTTCATCGCCCTGCTGGTGCTTGGCGTCCATCGGCGCAGCGAGGCCGGCGCGGCGCTGGTGGCGGCCGTGGTGGCCCTGCTGGCGCAAGGTTTGCCGCACAAGAGCGGCTTGCTGCTGGCGGCCGGCGTTGGCGTCGCGGCGGGCCTGCTGTTCCGGCATGGCGAAGGGGATTCGGCATGAGCCCGGGTTACCTGCTGCTGGTCATGGCGGCCTGCGGGCTGCTTACCTTCCTGATCCGCCTTTCGTTCATTGCCGGCGGGCGCTGGTTGTCTGCCGGGCCGGGGTTTTCGGCGGCCTTGCGCTATGTGCCGCCGGCCGTGCTTGGCGCCCTGATCGCCCCGGAGATTTTTCCGGGTGGTCTGGCCAGCGATCTCGGGGCCGGTTCGCCGCGCCTGTGGGCAGCGCTCGTTGCGCTGGCGGTGGCCTGGCTGACGCGCAATGTACTGGCGACCATCGCCGCCGGAATGCTGGCTTTATGGGGCGTGCAGGGCTGGCTGGCATAACGGGGCGGCGGCGGGCAAACCTGCTAATATTCCCGCTTCGCTGCAATGCAACAATCACAAAATATAATGTCTACCCCAACCGATAAAATGAGCCCCGAGGAACGCCGTGCCGGTGCTTCGCTGGCTTCCATCTTTGCCCTGCGCATGCTGGGGCTGTTCCTGATCCTGCCGGTCTTTTCGGTTTATGCGAAGACCTTGCCGGGCGGCGATAACCTGGCTCTGGTGGGGTTTGCGCTGGGTGCCTACGGCCTGACCCAGGCGGTCTTCCAGATTCCCTACGGGATTGCTTCCGATCTTTGGGGGCGCAAGCAGGTGATTGTCGTCGGCCTGTTGATTTTTGCGCTGGGCAGTTTCGTCGCGGCCTGGGCGCCGGATATGAATTGGATCATCGTCGGTCGCGTGCTGCAGGGCATGGGTGCCATTTCGGCGGCGGTTACGGCGCTGGCCGCCGATCTGACGCGTGAGGAGCATCGCACCAAGGTGATGGCGATGATCGGTTCGTCGATCGGCCTGGTTTTTGCGCTGTCGCTGGTCGCCGCGCCGCTGCTTTACGGCTGGATCGGGATGGGGGGCATCTTCGGGGTGACCGGGGGATTGGCGCTCGGGGCCATCGTTCTGCTGCTCAAGGCGGTGCCGCCGGCGCCGCGGCGGCATGGGCACGAAAAGTTGCCGCTGCGCCGGGTGCTGTTGGATGGCGATCTGTTGCGCCTGAATCTGGGGATTTTCGTCTTGCACCTGGTGCAGATGGCGATGTTCGTGGTTCTGCCGCATGCCCTGGTCAATTTCGGCGGTTTGCCGGCGGCGGCGCACTGGATGGTTTATCTGCCGGCCGTGCTGGTTTCTTTTGCGCTCATGGTGCCGGCGATTATCGCGGCCGAGCGCAAGGACAAGATGCGACCGATTTTCCTGGCCGCCATCGCCCTGCTGGTGGTCGTGCAATTGGGCTTGCTGGTGCTGGGCGAGAATTTGTGGGGGCTGGCCGGCTCGCTGCTGCTCTTCTTCGTTGCCTTCAATATCCTTGAGGCGACGCTGCCTTCGCTGGTTTCGCGGACGGCGCCGCCAGCCGCCAAGGGGGCGGCCCTCGGGGTCTATAACACGACGCAGGCGCTGGGCTTATTCACCGGCGGCGCGGTGGGGGGTTATATCGCCCAGCATTTCGGCGATAATGCTGTTTTTGCTGCCTGTGCCGGGCTGATTCTGCTCTGGCTGGTCGTGGCAAATTCGATGAATTTTCCGCAACGGCGCGTGCCGCCGGTTGCGGCTCAAACAGCTTAGGGAGAGGTGGGTTATGGCTTCGGTTAATAAATGGATCGGTATCGGTAATTTGGGGCGTGACCCGGAGATGCGTTATACGGCCAGCGGCGAGGCGATTTGCAATTTCAGCATTGCCTGCACGGATACCTGGAAAGACAAGCAGACCGGCGAGAAGAAAGAGCAGACCGAGTGGGTGCGTATCTCGTTCTTCGGCAAGCTGGCGGAAATTGCCGGCCAGTATTTGAAGAAGGGTTCGCAGGTGTATATCGAAGGCAGCCTGCGCACCCGCAAGTGGACCGACAAGGATGGCCAGGAGCGTTACACCACCGAAATCCGCGGCGAAGAAATGAAAATGCTCGGTTCCCGCCAGGGCATGGGCGCGCCGGCTTCGTCGGGCGGCGGTGGCGGGGGGGGCTACGACAACGAGCCGACCGATTACGCGCCGGCCCCGGCCAAGAACAAGCCGAAGCCTTCCTTCGACGATCTCGGCGACGACATTCCGTTTTGACCTTTTTTAGCCGGCGCCACCCACTGGGTGGCGCAGTGAATTTTTTGCCCCGAGGCTGAAATCATGTCCAGCGCCGTCACTTTTAAAGTTCTCGAAGATATTGCCAAGGATCTGTCCGGCAATGAGATCAACTTCCCGACTTTTCTCGATATCACCTTCCAGGTGCGGACCGCCCTGAAGGACCCGAATCTGAATATCGAGCAACTGGCCAAGCTGGTCGGTGCCGAGCCGCTGATGAGCGCCAAGATCATCCGCATGTCGAACTCGGTGGCGATGAATCCTTCCGGGCGGGAAGTCGCCGACGTCAAGAGCGCGATTGTCCGGGTCGGCATGGAAGCGGTGCGCACGGTGTCCTTTGCTGTGGCCATGGAGCAGTTGCTGAAGTCGAAGCAGATGCACGCCTTCGAGGGGATTTCCAAGCGCCTGTGGGAACATACCTCGCATGTCGCGGCGCTGTGTCGGGTGCTGGCCCGCAAGATTGCCAAGATCAATGGCGACGAGGCGATGTTTGCCGGCCTGGTGCACGATATCGGGGTTTTCTACCTGATGTCGCGGGCCGCCAATTTCCCGGAACTGGTCAACGACAAGGTCGAACTGCATGCCCTGCTGGTCGGCTGGCACGACAACATCGGGCATGCCCTGCTGTCGGCCCTGAACCTGCCGGAGTCGGTGCTGGTGGCGGTGCAGGAACATGAGACGGATCGCGAGATCAGCGTTCTCAAGTCGCTGTCCGATGTGCTTTATGTCGCCAACAAGATTGCCAACCGTTCTTCGAGTTGGCGCGATCCCAAGCTGGACGGCGAAGTGGATACCTCGATGCTGGAATCCATTCTCGATGCCGATACGCTGGCCGAAATCATCGAGGAATCGCAGGAAGAGGTCCAGTCGCTGAAAGCCGCGCTGGGCGGATGAAGGCGTGATGCCCCGGGGCTTGCGGCAGGAACAACGGGGGAAGCCAGAGCGGTTATCAAATCGCCGGCGATTCAGGGGTAATTATGAGTAGCAGTCACGATCTGGCCGGGAATGTTTCCGGCAAGCGCCTCGCCGTTCTCGCCCTGGCCGCCCTTGGGGTGGTCTATGGCGATATCGGCACCAGCCCGCTGTATGCGGTCAAGGAAGTCTTCGCCGGCAATCATCCGATTCCGGTCACCGAAGCCAATATTTTCGGCAGCCTGTCGCTGTTTTTCTGGGCGCTGATCATTGTCGTCTCGATCAAGTACGTGATTTTCATCATGCGCGCCGACAACCGGGGCGAGGGCGGCATCATGGCGATGATCGCCCTGGCGCTGCACGACGCCCAGGGCAAGCCGGTGCAGATGAAGATGATCATGATCGTTGGCATCCTGGGCGCCGCGATGTTCTACGGCGACGGCATGGTGACGCCGGCGATGTCGGTGTTGTCGGCGGTCGAGGGGCTGGAGGTGGCGACCCCGGCCTTCAAGCCCTTCGTGATCCCGCTGACGATGATCGTGCTGTTCGGGCTATTTTTCGTGCAGCGCCGCGGCACGGCCGTGGTCGGCGCCTTTTTCGGCCCGGTCATGCTGCTTTGGTTCAGTGTCCTGGCCCTGCTCGGCGTCTATAACATCGTCGATCATCCGGCCATCCTGAGCGCCCTGAATCCGCTCTACGGTGTCGAGTTCCTGTTCGCCAACAAGGCACTGGCCCTCGTTGCCATGGGTAATGTGGTGCTCGCCGTCACCGGTGCCGAAGCGCTCTATGCCGATATGGGCCACTTCGGCCGCAAACCGATCCAGCGCGCCTGGTTCGCTTTCGTGCTGCCGGCCCTGGTCCTCAATTATTTCGGGCAGGGGGCGTTGATCCTCGGCGAACCGGAAGCCGCCAAGAATCCGTTCTTCCATCTGGCGCCCGACTGGGCGCTCTTTCCGCTCGTTGGGCTGGCCACCGTGGCGACGGTGATCGCTTCGCAGGCGGTGATTTCCGGGGCCTTCTCGGTGACCCGCCAGGCCATGCAACTCGGCTTCATGCCGCGCATGGAAGTGCAGCACACCTCGGAACGGGAGGCCGGGCAGATTTACCTGCCGGCGGTCAACTGGGGCCTGATGGTGGCGGTGATGATTCTCGTGCTCGGCTTCAAGTCCTCGAACAACCTGGCCGCCGCCTACGGTATCGCGGTGACCGGCGACATGGTGATTACCTCGATCCTGGCCACGGTGGTCGTCGCCCGTTCGTGGAAGTGGGGCTGGGGACGGGCGATCGCGCTGTTCTCCTGCTTCCTCGTCGTCGAACTGATCTTCCTCGCCGCCAATATCCTGAAAATTCCCGATGGCGGCTGGTTCCCGCTGGTCGCCGGGGTCGCCGTCTTCGTCCTGATGACGACCTGGAAGCGCGGTCGGCAATTGCTCTCCGAGCGTCTCAAGGGCGAGCGCTTGGAACTTTCGATGTTCATCGAATCCTTGTCGACCTCGATGCCGACCCGGGTCTATGGCACCTCGGTGTTCCTCAATGCCGATCCGAAGGGCGTGCCGCACGCGCTGCTCCACAACCTGATGCACAACAAGGTGCTGCACGAGCGCGTGGTACTGGTTTCGGTCCAGTTCTACGACGTGCCTTTCGTGCCCGACATCGACCGCGTCGAAGTCAAGCAGATGAAGGAAAATTTCTGGAGCGTCATCGTCCAGTACGGCTTCAAGGACGATCCCGACATTCCGGCGGCCTTGCTCCTTTGCGCCGAAAACGGTCTGGAGTTCAGCGCCCTCGAAACCTCCTACTTCATCGGCCGGGAAACCCTGATTCCCCGGCTCAATTCCGACATGGCCTTCTGGCGCGAAAAACTGTTCGTCGCCATGTTCCGCAACGCCGGCTCGGCAACGGCCTTCTTCAAGATCCCGAGCAATCGGGTAGTGGAACTCGGGACGCAGGTGGTTCTTTAGTTGTTAGGATCGAGGATCCAGGATCGAGTAAAGGCGGCGCCTACTCGATCCTAATAGCTCGATCCTCGATCCTGCCTTTTACAGGCGGCGAATCTTTTCCAGCAGGGCCGTCGTCGATTTCTGGTGGATGAACGGGATCGAATGTACCGTGCCGCCCCAACTACTGACCTCGCTGCCGCCGACGATCTTGTCGACCGGCCAGTCGCCGCCCTTGACCAGGATTTCCGGGCGGCATTCGAGGATGCGTTGCAATGGGGTGTCTTCGTCGAACCAGGTGACCAGCGAGACGCAGCCGAGGGCCGCCATCACCGCCAGGCGGTCGGCCAGGGTGTTGACCGGGCGGTCGTCGCCCTTGCCCTGGCGTTTGACCGAGGCATCGCTGTTGAGGGCGACCACCAGGCTGACGCCGAGCGCCGCCGCCTGCGCCAGATAAGTGACATGACCGCGATGCAGGATGTCGAAACAGCCGTTGGTGAAGACCAGCGGGCGGGCGATTTGGGCGGCGCGGGCAGCCAGTTGTTCAGGCCGGCAGATTTTCGCTTCGAAGCCGGGGGCGGCGTAGGTCATGGTGATAGTCGGGGAAGGGAAGAGTCGGCATTTTAGTGCAACGCGCTTCGCTTCTCGCTTCCTATCCGGCAACGAACGGTCGCTACGGTTCGCTGAGTCAAGCGTGAGGCCATGCCGACATATACCTAGAAAACGCAATTGCACCGCAGAGACGCGGAGATGCCGAGGACTTGCCCGGAATATGTGGTACAGCTTTTTTGGTAACTGCAAAAACGTTGCAAGCCACTGTTTTCACGTTCTTCTCAGCCCCTTTGCGACGTTGCGCTAAGGCATCTGGAATAAATCGGGCGGAGCGGCTTCAGCCGCGAACGCCGTGTTCCGCGAACCACGCCTGGAGCCGGGCCCAGCCGTCGAGAGCGGCTTCCGGCCGATAGCTCGGGCGGTAGTCGGCATGGAAAGCGTGCGGCGCCTGGGCGTAGACGTGTATTTGCGAGGCCCGGCTGGCCGGGTTGGTTGATTCGCCCAGGCGCTGCCGCATTTTCTCGATACTGTCGAGCGGGATGTTCTGGTCGAGACCACCGTAGAGTCCGAGTACCGGCCCCGCGAGTTTGCCGGCGATGTCGATCGGCTGTTGCCGATTCATCTCGCTGGCCGGGCCGACCAGGCGGCCATACCAGGCGACCGCGGCCTTGATCTGCGGGTTGTGGGCGGCGTACAGCCAGGTGATGCGGCCCCCCCAGCAGAAGCCGGTAATCCCCAGACGGGCCGCGTCGCCGCCGTTGGCCTTGGCCCAGGCGGCGCAGGCGTCGAGGTCGGCCAGCACCTGGGCGTCGGGGACTTTGCTCACCAGATTGCTGAGCAATTTCTGGATGTCGTCGTATTGGCGCGGATCGCCCTGCCGGGCATAGAGTTCGGGCGCGATGGCGAGATAGCCCAATTTGGCCAGGCGGCGGCAGATGTCCTTGATGTACTCATGGACGCCGAACACTTCCTGGACCACCAGAATGACCGGGAAATTGCCGCCTTTCGCCGGCTGGGCACGATAGGCCGGCATTTCGCCGCCCTCCGCCGGGACCTTGATTTCGCCGGCCGTCAGACCCTCGCTGCTGGTCGCGATAGCGGTTTGCGCCATGACCGGCTGCACGGCCAGGGCAAAGCCGGCGCCTAGCGCCGTGACCAGGAAACTGCGGCGGCTCAGGGCCGGGCTGGGGTTATTGATTTCGGCTTCGACGCTTGGCATGGGGGTCTCCTCGGTTTGGTTGTTGTGGCGCCAGACGATGCATGGCTAGTATATGACAGGTTACCGCGCCAGCGAATTCCCGCAAACCGAGCGGTCGGGGCAATTTTTCTGCGGCATGGAATAAGGCCGGGCCGTTTCTCGTTGACTAGATACCGGGGCGGCAGATACGGCGCAATCCCCGGGTTTTCCAACCCGTCTCCCGGCTCAACCACGCCGGATGCCGGTCCGGCCAGGCGCCAAGCGGCTGACCGGGCTCCGGGCCGTGGCGATAGAAAGGACAGCAAAATGGAAACTCTACTTCTGACACTGCTTGGCTTGTCGCTGCTCAGCACCTTGTACGGGGCTCTGCGGGTTTTCTTTCTGATGCGTGCCTACAACTATCGTCGCGCCGTCTTCAAGCATCGGCTGGCGGGACGTCGGGCGGAACGCCGCAACGAAAACCGGCGCGGCGACTGGCGCATGGAGCGCGCTTAGGCGTCGTCCGCCCGGCCGCCCCCGAACCGCGCCGGCTTCTTCTGGTCTAAACGGAGGTGAAAGCCACCGTTGTTGACGACCGTGTTTTCGGGGGAACTATGAACGAGTATCGGCCATTAGCGCTTCCCAGCCACGAGGATCTTGCCCGGTTGGCGCGGGATGATCCGCCCGCCTACGAGGTCTTGCGTCGCCAATTGATCGACGACTTCATTGCTCGCGCCCCCGCCCACTTGAGGCGCCGCCTGCGCGGAATGCAGTTCAGGATTGACGGCGTGCGGCGCCTGTCGCGCTCGGCCCTGGGGGCAACGGTGAAGATCTACCAGTTGATGTGGAACAGTTTTCTGACGCTGAATGACCACCTGCAGGATTTGTCCCGGCCGGAGGCGCCGCTTTGCGCCACCGGCGACAGGCCCGCCAAAAGCGCGCAGATCATTCCCTTTCGCGCGGCCCAGGCGAGTCATCGCCAGGGGATCGGAAACTGACTTTCCCGACCGCCTTTTCCCGTTTTCCTTCCTCCGGCCCATGCTTCTCCGCACCGGTTGCCCGCTGAGCGGCGATCGGCCGCGCTGCGGGCAAGGCGGCTCTGCGTCGTCGGGGCGTGGCCCGGTTGTTTGAACAGCACTGGCTGGCAGTTCAAGAATTTTTTGCGCCGGCTCTGGCGGCCGGCGCTGCTGCCCACCTGCAGGCCGGGGCCGGCAAAGGGTATGATTGCCGGTCAAGGCTGTTTGCCGGTTTGCGCGGTAGTAGAAATTGAATTGATTGCCATGGAAAAAACATCCACCATGCCGTTCCCGAACAACGATGTGCGGCGCGCCGGGGCGCTGGGCACCGTCTATCTGCTTGATGATGACAGCTCGATGCTGGAGATGCTGCAGGACATGGTGGCGACCATCGGGGTCGAGGTGCGCGCCTTTTCGTCGAGCCAGGCCTTTCTCGAGGCCTACCGTCCGATGCCCTGCCAGTGCCTGGTCTGCGATCTGCGCATGCCGGTCATCGACGGCATCGGGGTACAACGGCGGATTGCCGAAATGGATCTGGCGCCGCCGATTATTTTCCTGACCGGTTACGGGGAAGTCGAGAGCGCCGTCAAGGCGCTCAAGCATGGTGCCTTCGATTTCATGGAAAAGCGCACCTTCAGCGGCCAGGCCTTGCTTGCCAAAATTCAGGCAGCGCTCGACGCGAGCCGCGGGCACTACACGGCCTGGCTCGAACGGCAGACCCTGGAAGCGCGCCTCGCCCTGCTGACGCCCAAGGAGCGCAACATCGTCCGCTATGTCGTCGATGGCAAGTCGAGCCGGGAAATCTCCGAACTACTCGGCCTCAGCGTGCGCACGGTGGAACATCACCGCGACCATGTCATGCAGAAACTGCACGTCCAGACCAGTATCGAACTGGTCAAGCTCTTCTTTTCCGGGGCTCCGCTCAGTCAGGAGTGAGGGGGCTTTTGGCTCAGGTACTCGGTCACGATTTCGCCTAACAGCGTGGCCGGTACCGGTTTTTTCAGGAAGCGGCGAATGCCGATCTGCTGGGCACTCTCCTCGTCGACCTGCCGACTGTAGCCGGTGCATAGCACAATCGGCAGTTGCGGGCGGCGGGCCAGCATGTGGCGGGCCAATTCGAGCCCGGTCAGCTCGGGCATGGTCTGGTCGGTGATGACCAGGTCTACGCTGTGCGGATCGCTGGTGAACAGGCGTAGCGCCTCGCTCGTTGCGGTCAGCCCGGTAACCGCACAGCCCATGCCTTCGAGCAATTCACTCATGAACTCGACGATGGCGGGCTCGTCGTCGATGACCCAGACCCGGCCGAGGAGGTGCACCGCTTCGACCGGGGCCGTACTGTCGACGGGCGGGAGCTCGCTACGGGGTGTCTCGGCCGGCAGGAAGATACGGAACTCGGTGCCGCTGCCGAGATTGCTCAGGACCTGGATATGGCCCTGGGCGGAATGCACCAGGCCGTGCAGGACGGATAGCCCGAGGCCGCTGCCCTGGCCGATCGGCTTGGTGGTGAAGAAGGGGTCGAAAATCATCGTCAGGTGTTCGGGGGTGATGCCCGAACCGCTGTCTTTCAGGGAAATCACCAGGTAGTCGCCGCTGAAATTTTGATGGCAGGAATCGCAGGTGAACGGCTGGTCGACGGCCGTCCGGCTGGCGGCGATTTCCAGTACGCCGTTGCCGGCCATGGCATCGCGGGCGTTGACCCCGAGGTTCATCAGGATCTGGTGCAGATGGACCGAGCTGATGAGCACGCTGGGCAGGTCCTGGGGTAGCGCTTTCTTGATGGTGATATTCGAGGGCAGGGTGGATTTGAGCAGCGAAATCACTTCCTTGATCACCGGGCCGACCAATATCGGCTCGATGCTGGCATCGCTTTTCTGACTGAAGGCCAGCAGTTGCGATACCAGTTCGCGGGCCCGGGCGCCGGACTGCATGATGCGCAGCAGATACTTGCTCAGCTTGGGATCTTGCTTGAGGACGGGGGACATTTGCGCCAGTTCGGCGAAGCCGAACATGGCGGCCAGGATGTTGTTGAAATCGTGGGCGATGCCGCCGGTCATGTGGCCGATGACTTCCATTTTCTGGGCTTGCCGCAACTGTTTTTCGACCGCCCGCTGCTCCTGCCCCTGCCGGTAGCTTTCGGTGATGTCGCGGCGATAGCAGAGGACGCCGTAAATGCCCAGCGTCGAATCGCGCATCGGGATCTTGTACGTGTCGAAGACGCGGCCCTCGTTGTTGTTGAAAAAACTCAGGTCGTTGGGGTGGTGTATCGATTCGCCGGCAAACACGGCATCGTCATCGGCGTGGAACTTCTGGATGCCTTCCGGCGGATTTTCCTGCAGTCGGAAGAGCTGTATCAGGTCGCTGTCCCGTTGGCCGATCATGCTGCCCGGCGTCTGCTGCATGGCGTTGGCGAAGGCCTCGTTGACCAGCAGGAAGCGGTGCTCCCGGTCCTTCACGTAAATCCAGTCGGGCATCGCATCGATCACCCGTTGCAGCAGGATCTTGGCTTCGAGGATGGTTTCGGCGGTCCGTTTCTGCTCGCTGATGTCGTGTTTGATCGCCAGAAAATGGATGATCCGGCCGTCGGCCTGGCGGACCGGCGAAATCCGGGCCAGTTCGGTGTAGTTGCTGCCGTCCCGCCGGCGGTTGACCAGTTCGCCTTCCCAGTTTTCGCCATTGGTCAGCGTCGCCCACATCTCCTCATACCTGACGGCCGGCGTCAGGCCGGACTGCAGCAGGCGCGGATTCTGCCCGCGGACCTGATCGCGGCCATAGCCGGTGATTTCGGTGAAGGCCCGGTTGACGTACTCGATGTTGCCCGCCGCATCGGTGATGACGATGCTGTCCGGGCTCTGTTCGACGGCTTGCCACAGGATGCTGAGGCTTTGCGCGGCTTTCTTTTGCTCGGTGACGTCGCGCGCGGTGGCATAGATCTGACCGTCCTCGCGATTGACGTAGGCGCGCCAGGACAGCCAGCGGCTAGAGCCGTCGGCACACAGGTAGCGGTTTTCGTAGCCCTTGGTATCGATGGCGTCGCGAAACAGTCGGGCGATTTCGTCGGCCGTCGACTGGCGGTCATCGGGATGGATGAATTCGCTGAGCGGCCGGCTCAATAACACGGCGTTGCTGTAGCCCAGGGTTCTGGCAAAGGCCGGATTGAGCCGTTTGAAATGCCCGTCGGCGCCGACTACGCACATCAGGTCCGAGGCTTCGTTGAAGAACTTGTAATAGATCTCGCGTTCGGTGATGTCCTCCAGGAACCAGACGGCGGCGGTTGGCGAGTCCGCCGACTCGAGCGGCTGGGCGCTCAGCCTGATCTGGCACCATTGGCCGTCTTTGCGCCGCAGACTGAGGGTGGTTTGATAGCCGTTGCGCCGGACGGCGCCGCTGGCGTCATATGCCTCGCGCCCGATGCGCTCGTAGTCGTCCGGGGCGGGGATCAGGTGACGGGTGGAAATCCCCAGCAGTTCTTCTTCCGGATAGCCGGTCAGATCCAGCACGGCGGGATTGAACCAGGTGATCTTGCGGTCCACGGTGAGCAGAATGGCGACCGGCACGCTACGCAGTATTCGTTTATCCAAATCGGGCGAACCCATGTTGCCCTTCCTTCCGCTGCGGTCGATCCTGTCGACGGGAGACCCAATCTAACCAATCTCGCAGCGCGAAACAAGCGGCATTCCTGGGTGGAAATACCGGGGTGAGGCTTGGCGAAATAGGCAGGTCTTCTGATCGGAGCTGGGTATTTCTACCCTGTTGGCCGGCTCCGAGTCGGCGGACGATAGCGCCATGTTCCCGACTTTGCAGAGAACCGACCACCGCCCGGATGCCGACATGGAAAAGTCTGCCCTTCTTACTCTCGCCCGCCAGTATTTCATCTACGAAGACGGTCTTAGCCCGGCCCAGATTATTCGCAAGATCCAGGTCATCGAAGGCGGCCTGGACTGTTTTGCGACGCCCCGGGCGTGGTCCTGTCCGCAGTTCGAATGCCGCTGGCGCAAGGAATGTCTGCGCGAATGCGTGATTTCAGAAACCGATGAGGCCTGATATGAGATCCGAAGCCGCTGCCCAGAAGCTTCCCTTCGCTCCCCTGAGCGGGCCGGCCAAGCCATTGCTGACGCCGGTCAGCGGCAGCCTGCTGATCAGTGCGCTGCTTGGTGCGGCGAGCGTTCTGCTGGCGGCCGGATTCGCCCCCTTGGCGATCGGCCTGGCGGGATTCCTGCTGGCCGTGGGCGGCGGACTGGCCTTTTATGCCCGGCAGCGTTGCGATCTTGCCCTGGGCGAGGCGCAAAGCGCCATCCGCCGGGAACTCGAACAGCAGGCCAGCGCCCAGTTGACGCAGCGTCTGGGCGGCTTGGAAACCCTGTGCGCCGGCGTCCTGCCCATCTGGTCCGGGCAGATCCGCCTGGTCGGGGGGCTGACCGAGGATTCGATCACGGCTCTGGCCAACCGTTTTGGCGATATTTCCCAGGATCTTGAAAAGACCCTGGCCGAATCGCAAGGCGGCGGCGGCATGTTTGAACTCCTTAGCGAAGCCCAGCAACAGTTCGATGTCATCACCGAGTCTTTTCGCGCCTCGCTGACCAATCGCCAGGTCCTGCTGGAAAAAATAACTGCCATGTCGGGCAACACCGAGCAACTGAAAACGATGGCCAGAAGTGTTGCCGAGATTGCCAAACAGACCAATCTGCTGGCTCTCAATGCCGCCATCGAGGCGGCCCGCGCCGGCGAAGCGGGGCGCGGCTTCGCCGTCGTTGCCGACGAGGTGCGCAAGTTGTCGACGCTGTCCGGCGATACCGGCCGGAAAATTACCGAAACCGTCGAAGTCGTCAATTCGGCGATTGCCGAGGCTCTCGCCGGCACCCTCAAATACATGGACCAGGACCAGACCCAGCAGTTGGCGGCGGATGCCGCGATAACCCGGATGGTCGGCCGGCTGCGCGAAGGGGCGACGGAGTTGACCGATTCGACGCAATTGCTGCGCTCGCGCAGTCAGTCGATCGGCGAGGAAGTGACCGATATCCTGGTGGCGCTGCAGTTCCAGGACCGCGTCAGCCAGGTGCTCGGGCACGTCAGCGGCGATATGGACAAACTGCAGAATCGGCTGCGTGAACAGGAGGCCGAGCGCGCCGCCGGCCGCGCCGCCGAGCTGATCGATGCCGATACCTGGTTGAGCGAACTTTCCCGAACTTACACCGTACCCGAACAACACGTCGTGCACCACGGCGGCAAGCCGCCGGCGACCACCGGCAGCGACGACATCACCTTTTTCTGAGCTTAGTGAGAATAGCCATGGCAAAAAATATCATGATCGTTGACGACTCCGCTTCGTTGCGCCAGGTCGTCGGTATTGCCCTCCGCGGCGCCGGTTACGACGTCGTCGAGGCCTGCGACGGCAAGGATGCCTTGAACAAGCTCGACGGCCGCAAGCTGCACTTGATCATCAGCGACGTCAATATGCCGAACATGGATGGCATCTCCTTCGTCAAGGCGGCCAAGCAACTGCCGGCTTACAAGTTCACCCCGGTCATCATGCTCACCACCGAAGCCGGGAATGACATGAAGCAGCAGGGGCAGGCCGCCGGCGCCAAGGCCTGGGTGGTCAAACCCTTCCAGCCGGCGCAGATGCTGACGGCGGTTTCCAAGCTGGTTCTTCCCTGAGGTGCCGATCATGACCACCGCTGCCCCCCTCCATTGCCTGGCCATCACTGGCGAATTCACCATCTTTACCGCTGCCGCCTGGCGGGAACAGATGCTGGCGGCGCTGGCCGCGGCCGACGAAATCGAGATGGATCTTTCGCAGGTCAGCGAAATCGACAGCGCTGGTCTGCAGTTGATGGTCGCCGCCAAGCGCGAGGCCACCGAGCAGGGCAAGGTCCTGCGTTTTTCCGGGCACAGCGCGGCGGTCCTCGATACGCTGGACCTCACCGACCTTTCCGCCCACTTCGGCGACCCCGTGCTGATTCACTCAGCCGACTGAGGAAAATACCATGATGAACATGGACGACGCCCTCAATACCTTCATCATCGAAGGTCGCGAGTTGCTGGAGCAGATGGAGGAGGCCTTGCTGCGCATCGAACAGATGCCGGACGATGCCGATACCCTCAACGCCATTTTCCGTGCGGCGCATACCATCAAGGGCTCGGCCGGCCTGTTCGGCATCGACCACATGGTGTCCTTCACCCACGTCGCCGAGAGCGTCCTCGACAAGGTGCGCGGCGGCCTGGTGCCGATCGACTCGGAACTGGTCGCCCTCTTTCTGGCCGTGCGCGATCATCTCAGTCTACTGATCGACGGCGTCGCGGCCGCGACCGAGCCGGATGTCGAGACGACCCGGGCCGGCGAAAAGCTGGTCGACAAGTTGCGCACCTACCTCGGGCAGAAACCGCCGGTGGTCAGCGGACCGCAGACCCCGGTCGAACATGTTGCCGATCTCGAAGCGGAACCGGGGCGCGGCGCCCGTTCGGGCGACGGCGTGCATACCGACAACTGGCATATCTCGCTGCGCTTTTCCCCGGACGTCTTGCGTAACGGCATGGATCCACTGGCCTTTATCCGTTATCTCGGCACCTTCGGCCGCATCGCCCATATCGTCACCCTGGCCGACAAGGTGCCCTCGCTGTCGGCCCTTGATCCCGAAGCCAGCTATCTCGGTTTCGAGATCGGTTTCCACACCGATGCCGACAAGGCAACCATCGAAGGGGCTTTTGAATTCGTCCGCGACGACGCTCAAATCTACATCCTGCCGCCGCACAGCAAGATTTCTCAATACCAGGACCTGATCGAACGGTTGCCGCCCGAAGAACTGCTGCTCGGCGAAATCCTGGTCCGCTGCGGCACCTTGAGCCGGGCTGAGCTGGCCGATGCCTTGCGCCGGCAGTCGGGGCAGGGTGAAACGGAGTCACAACAGCCGATCGGCGAAATGCTGGTCGAACAGCACAGCGTCAGCCCCCGCGTCGTCGAAGCGGCGCTCGACAAGCAAAAGCAGGTCAAGGAACAACGCAGCAGCGAGGGCAGCCTGATCCGGGTCAATGCCGACAAGCTCGACGAGCACATCAACCTGATCGGCGAACTGATCATCGCCACCGCCGGCGCCAGCCTGATCGCGCAAAACGTCAATATTCCCGAACTCAACGAGGCGGCGGCGCGTCTTTCGCGGCTGGTCGAAGAAGTCCGCGACTCGGCGCTGACCCTGCGCATGGTGCAGATCGGCGCCACCTTCACCAAGTTCCAGCGCATCGTGCGCGACATGAGCGCCGAACTGGGCAAGGATATCCGGCTCGACATCAATGGCGCCGAGACCGAACTCGACAAGACCGTGGTCGAAAAAATCGGCGATCCGCTGACCCATTTGATGCGCAATGCCATGGACCACGGCATCGAACCGGCCGAGGTTCGACTGGCCCGCGGCAAGCCGGCCCAGGGCACGATCGGACTGAACGCCTATCACGACTCCGGGAGTATCGTCATCGAGGTGTCCGACGATGGCGGCGGCCTGCCGAAACAGCGCATCCTGGCCAAGGCCATCGAGCGTGGGCTGGTCGGGCCGGAGCAGCAACTGTCCGACAGCGAAATCTACGACCTCATTTTCGAACCCGGGTTTTCCACCGCCGAGCAGGTCAGCAACCTTTCCGGGCGTGGCGTCGGCATGGATGTCGTCCGCCGCAACATCACCGCCCTGCGCGGCAGCGTCGATATCCAGAGCCGCGAGGGGGCCGGGGTCACCATGCGTATCCGCCTGCCGCTGACCCTCGCCATCATCGACGGCTTCCTGGTCGGCGTCGGCGGTTCGAGCTTTGTCGTGCCGCTCGACATGGTGGTCGAATGCGTCGAGCTTTCCGCCCAGGAAACCGAGGCCGCGCAAGGGCGCGATCATCTCAACCTGCGCGGCGAAGTGCTGCCCTTCATTCGTTTGAAGCAGCTCTTCGATATTTCCGAACCGGCCGTGGCCAGCAATGCCGGCGAAACCGAGGATGGCCTCGAGGCCGACAAGCTGTCCTGGCGCAATCGCTCGACTTCCAGCCTGCTCACCCAGGAGGGGGCAGCGGCGCTGGCCAGCGATCCGGAACTGGCCTTCCTGCTCAATCCGGTGAAACGGGAGAATGTCGTGGTCGTCCAGTACGCCGGGCATCGTGCCGGGCTGGTCGTCGATCGCCTGATGGGCGAGTTCCAGACCGTCATTCGTCCCCTCGGCCAGGTCTTCCATGGGCTCGACGGGATCAGCGGCTTCACCATCCTGGGCAACGGCAATGTGGCGTTGATTCTCGATGTCGCCGGGCTGGTCCGTCGGGTCAGCGGTCGCGAAGGCCGGCGCAATAGCAAGGCGATGAGCTATGTCAGCAGCGAGTGAGAGCGTGATGCGAATTTTCAGTAAAACCAGGATGCCGAGCCTGATCGGCATTTTCAACAGCAGCAGGTTGGGCGGCAGCGAACATTCTGGTCTGCCAGCAAGAAACAGCAATTTCTCAAGGAGAGAATCATGAAACTTACCGTCGCTAGAAAGATGGCCTTGCTGGCCGGTTCGGCGCTGTTCGGCATCGTTCTGCTGGCTGGCGTCGGCCAGTTGCAGACGGGCAAGGTGTTTGAGGCCGCCAATTTTGCCCAGGTCAATTCCGTCCCGGCACTGGTCGGACTCGATAGCGTGAGCAAGGATTTCCTGAATATCCGGATTCTTGCCTACCAGCATCTGGCCGCCACCGATAGCGCCAAGTATGGGGAACTCGAGGAGAGCATCAAGAGTCTGCGCGAGCGGGTGGCCAAAGCCTTCAAAAGCTACGAGGACAGGCTGGCCGACAGCAAGGACCGGGAACTCCTGGCGCATGAGAAACAACTGTGGGGCGAGTACCAGTCGCTGCTCGATCCGTTGCTGGCCGAATCGCGGGCCCATCGCGCCGACAAGGTGCACGACATTCTCGTCAAGCTGGCGCCGGTTGGCGGCAAGCTGCGGGACGCCATCGACGAGCATTTCCAATACAACGTCGCGCTGGGCCAGAAAGGTTCCGACGAGGCACTGGCCACCAAGGGCAGCGCCCTCAATCTTTCCCTGCTGATCGCCGCGCTGACGCTGGCAGCGGTTGGTTTCATCGCCTTCACCATTACCCGTTCGCTGCTCCGCCAACTGGGCGGCGAGCCGGACGCGGCGGCCGAGGTGGCGACCAAGATCGCGGCCGGCGACTTGTCGAGCCATATCGAGCTGAAAGCCGGCGACCAAAGCAGTCTGATGGCCTCGATGCAGTTGATGAGTAGCTCCCTGCAAAAAGTGGTCGGCGACATGGGCACCCTGAACCAGGCGGCAAGTCGTCAGGACTTCGCGCTACGGGGCGACGTCACGGTGCATCAGGGGGATTTCCGGAAAATCATCGAAGGGGCCAATCAGACGCTGGATATCGTTGTCGATAAGCTGGAGTGGTACCGCTCGATCATCGACTCCGTGCCCTTCCCGATCCACGTCATCGACATGGACATGAAGTGGACCTTCCTCAACAAGGCCTTCGAAAAACTGATGGTCGAACGCGGCTATGTGCGCGACCGCCAGGACGCCGTCGGCCGGGCTTGTTCGACGGCCAATGCCAATATCTGCAACACCAAGAATTGCGGCATCATGCAATTGAAGAGCGGGGTCCGGGAAAGCTTCTTCGATTGGGGCGAACTGAACTGCAAACAAGACACCGCCAATGTGCTCAACGCCAAGGGCGAGACGGTCGGCTATGTCGAAACGGTGACCGACCTGACGGCGACGCTGCGCGTCAAGAATTTCACGGAAAAGGAAGTCCAGCGTGTCGCCACGAATCTGGAACGCCTGGGGAGCGGCGATCTCAACCTGGATCTGACGCTGCCGGCGGCCGACAAGTTCACCCAGGATGTGCAAAACCAATTCGGCAAGATCAATGGCAGCCTGAAGGATGTCGGTACGTCGCTGACCGCTTTGATCGCCGATACCAACAAGCTTTCGGCCGCGGCGGCCAAAGGTCAGTTCGCCAACCGGGCCGATGCCACGCAACACCCGGGTGAGTTCCGCAAGGTGGTCGAGGGGATCAACGGTACCCTCGACGTGGTGGTCGACAAACTCGAGTGGTACCGCTCGATCATCGACGCCGTGCCGTTCCCGATCCACGTCATCGATATGGATATGAAGTGGACTTTCCTCAACAAGGCCTTCGAAAAACTGATGGTCGAACGCGGCTATGTGCGCGATCGGCAGGATGCCGTGGGGCGGGCTTGTTCGACGGCGAACGCCAATATCTGCAACACCAAGAACTGCGGCATCATGCAATTGAAGAGCGGCGTCAAGGAAAGCTTCTTCGATTGGGGCGAACTGAACTGCAAACAGGATACCGCCAACGTCCTCAATGCCAAGGGCGAGACGGTCGGCTATGTCGAAACCGTGTCCGACCTGACCTCCACCTTGCGCGTCAAGCATTACACCGAAAAGGAAGTGCAGCGCGTCGCCGTGAATCTCGAACGGCTGAGCTGCGGCAACCTCGACCTCGAACTCGCCGTGCCGACCCCGGACCAATACACCAAGGACGTGCAGGTCCAGTTCGGCAAGATCGACAGCAGCTTCAAACAGGTCGGTTCGTCGCTCAAGGAACTGATCGCCGATGCTTCCATGCTGACCGAAGCCGCCGTCGCCCTGAAGCTCGACGTGCGGGCCGATGCCAGCAAGCACCAGGGCGACTATCGCCGGGTGGTCGAGGGGGTTAACGCGACGCTCGATGCCGTGGTCAATCCTTTGAATACCTTGATCGGCGATGTCCAGGGCCTGACCAAGTCGGTGATCGCCGGCGAACTCGCCGAACGCAGCGATGCGACGCGGCACCGCGGCCAGTTCAGGGAGGTCGTGGAAGGCCTGAACAGGCTGGTCGATGCCATTGTCGAACCGCTCACCGTCACTGCCGACTACGTCGATAAGATTGCCAATGGTGTCATTCCGCCGCCCATCACCACCGACTACAAGGGGCAGTACAACGTCATCAAGGGCAATCTCAATGCCACGGTCAAGATGATGAGCGATTTGCTGGCGCAGACGGATATCATCATCCAGGGCGCCGCCAACGGCGAACTCGACAAGCGCGCCGATGCCGGCATGTTCAAGGGAGGCTGGCAGCAGTTGGTGGCAGGGGTCAATAAGACGCTCGACGGCATCATCCTGCCGGTCAACGAAGCGATCGGTGTGCTGGTCGAAATGGAAAAGGGCGACCTTACCCAGAAGGTCATGGGCGACTACAAGGGGCAGCTCAAGGACTTCAAGAACACCGTCAATAACACCGTCGAGAAACTGGCGCAAATCATCAGCGAAGTGAATGCGACGACCGAAACCCTGGCCAGCGCCACCGGCCAGATCTCGTCTACCGCCCAGTCGCTGTCGCAGGCTTCCAGCGAACAGGCGGCCAGCGTCGAGGAAACCTCGGCCTCGGTCGAGCAGATGTCGGCCTCGATCCGGCAGAACACCGACAATGCCAAGGTCGCCAACACCATGTCGGCCGACGGTACGGCCAAGGCGGCCGACGGTGGGCAGGCGGTGACGGAAACGGTAGCGGCGATGAAACAGATCGCCAAGAAGATCGGCATCATCGACGACATCGCCTACCAGACCAACCTGCTGGCCCTCAACGCCGCCATCGAAGCGGCACGGGCCGGGGAACACGGCAAGGGCTTCGCGGTGGTGGCCGCCGAGGTGCGCAAGCTGGCCGAGCGCAGCCAGATCGCGGCGCAGGAAATCGGCCAACTGGCCGGCAACAGCGTCGGACTGGCCGAGAAAGCGGGCAAATTGCTCGACGAAATCGTCCCGGCGACGCGCAAGACGGCCGACCTGGTGCAGGAAATCACTGCTGCTTCGGAGGAGCAGACGGTCGGTGTCGAACAGGTGAATACCGCGATGGGGCAATTGAGCCAGATCACCCAGCAGAATGCCTCGGCGTCCGAGGAACTGGCCGCGACGGCTGAGGAAATGAGCGGTCAGGCAGTCAATCTGCAGGAACTGATGGCTTTCTTCACCATCGAGGGGCAGGGCAAGGCAGTCCGCGCCGCTAACCCGGCGAAGGCCAAGTCCCATGCGGCGGTCAAGGGTACGGGAGCAGCCGGCAAAGCATCAGCCACGAAAAAGACGGACGTGAGCAGCGGGCTCAACGAAACCGACTTCACCCGCTTCTAGGAGAGCGCCATGCAAGCGACGGAAACCCAATTGGTCAGGCCGCGGGGGGCGGCCGCGACCGGGCTTGCTGTCCAGCAAGCCGAGGAACAGCAGCAGTATCTGACTTTTCTGCTGGGTGACGAGATGTTCGCCATCGGCATTCTGGCCATCCGCGAAATCATCGAGTACGGCTTCGTGACCGAGGTGCCGATGACGCCGCCCTTTATCCGGGGCGTCATCAACCTGCGCGGGGCCGTGGTACCGGTCGTCGATCTCGCGGTGCGCTTTGGTCGGGTGCCGCGGGAGAACAGCAAGCGGACCTGTATCGTCATTGTCGAAATCGTTTCCGAGAAGGGCAGCCAGGAAATGGGCATCGTAGTCGATGCCGTTTCCGAGGTGCTCGAGATTTCGCCGCAGGAGATCGAGCCGCCGCCCGAATTCGGGGCCCGGGTCCGCAACGACTTCATTCAGGGGATGGGCAAGATCGGCGGCAAGTTTGTCGTGCTGCTCGATGTCAATCGGGTGCTGTCGGTCGACGAAGTTTCGGTCGTCGCCGCAGTCGGCCAGACACCGGTGGCATGAAATATGGGGTCAGTCGGCCGGGGTTATCCGGCCGGCGATGAAGTCTTCGGCTGTCCCGCTCGAATCGGGGCATTTGGGGACAGTGGAGGGTGGGGCTGGCGTCCGGGGGGGCGCCAGCCCCTTTTTTCCGGGTTAGCGGGTTTCGACCGGCGCCGTGGCCGGCGGCGGGGTCCGGGAGCCCAGCGTGTTGCTGTTGATGCGCCGGATATCGTCGTCGGGCAGGACTTCCAGCAGATTGATCACCTTGCGCACGCCGTCGGTCGTCCGCGCCACGGCCACCGCGACCTTGGCTTCGCGTTCGTTCACGATGCCCATCAGGTAGGTGTAGCTGCGTTCGGTAACGACTTTCACATGGTTGGCCGAAATCTGGTTGGAATCGACCAGTCGCGCCTTGACCTTGGAGTCCACGAAGGAATCGTTGCTGCGCGAGGAGAGCGAGGTGACCGGGCCGACCAGCAACTCGTTATGGACCTGACGGACGCCTTCGATCTGGCTGACGGCGTTGCCGATGGCCTGCTTGGCTTCCTCGTTATAGACCTCGCCGGTAATCAGCAGAATACGGTTGTAGGACGTGAAATTGACGTGCGAGCCGTCCTTGTATTGCGCCGGGATGCGGGATCCGGCTTTCCATTCGGTGGTTTCGTCATCGGCCTGGGTGCCGGTCGAGCGGCGGTCGTTGGCGCTCAGCACACCGGCCGCGGCGCCGCCGACGACCATGGCCGGGAGGCAGCCCTGCAACATCGGCAAGGCCAGGATCAAGGCGGCGGCAGCGAGGGTGAGTCTGGGTTTTTGCATCATTCAACTCCCAATAGAAGTGCGTCGATACCATCGCACAGGCAATGGATGACGAGCAGGTGGGTTTCCTGAATTCGCGCCGTCCGGTCGGCCGGCACGCAAAGATGAATGTCGTCGTCGCCCAGCATTTCGCCGATCAGGCCGCCGCCCTTGCCGGTCAGCGCGACGACGTGCATCTCGGCGTCGTGGGCGGCCTTGATGGCTTCGATGACGTTGGCGGAATTGCCGGAAGTCGAAATCGCCAGCAGGACGTCGCCGGCATGGCCGAGACCGCGGACCTGCTTGGAGAAAATCTGGTCGAAGGCGTAGTCATTGCCGATCGCCGTGATGATCGAGCTGTCGGTAGTCAGCGCAATGGCCGCCAGTTCCTGGCGCTCGGCCTCGAAACGGCCGATCAGTTCGGCGGCGAAGTGCTGCGAGTCGCCGGCCGAGCCGCCGTTGCCGCAGGCCAGGATCTTGCCGCCGTTGATCAGGCTGTTGGTGAGGATTTCAATCGCCGCGGCGATCGGCGCGGCCATCATTTCGATGGCATTCAGTTTGGTGTGGGCGCTATCTTCGAAATGCTTGGCGACGCGGGCAATCAGGTCCATGTTTCTCAACGGGTTCGGGGCAGGTCGTCGCATTCTACCTCACAGCTCAATGAAGACTTCGAAGGCCAGCCGGCGCCACGGGTTTTTATTGTCGCTCAGGGCCGACAAACGGGCGCCCAGCCGCTCACCGCGATCCAGGGCGGCAGCGAGCTGGCGGTTCTCGGCCCGCGGCACATAACCCAGTTGATGGCCACGCCATTCGACACGGATGGCATGCCGGTCGTGCCGATTGTCGGGTTCGCGGATCAGTTCGAGTCGATCGCCGACTTTCAGTTCCGGCCACCACTCGGCCAGCGCGTAATACTGGCTGCCGGCTAGCGCCGAGTTCTGCAGCAGCAGGCGGATGCTTTGCGCCTCGGCCAGCGGCAGCCAGCCGAGCAGGCTAAGCATCAGCAGAAAACGCATTCCTGATCCATTCCAGTTGCCCGCCCTCGATCAGCACGCAATCGAAGCGGCAATCGCAGGCCGCCTGGCCGGCCAGGTAATGGCGGGCGGCGAGGATGATACGGCGTTGCTTGGCGACGGTGATGCTGGCCGCGGCGCCGCCGAAGTCGGCGCGGTCGCGGCGGCGGACTTCGACGAAGACCAGGGTGCGGCCGTCGCGGCAGATGAGGTCGATTTCGCCGCCGCGAATGCGGAAATTGCGCTCGACCAGGCGCAGGCCATGGCTTGCCAGGTGCTGCGCGGCCCGCGTCTCGGCTTCGCTGCCGCGCTGGGTGGTGGTATCGTTGGTCTTTGCCCGCATGTCGAAAATAATGACAAAAGAATACGCCGCATTGTATGTCGTTCCGACGCCGCTCGGAAACCTCGCCGACCTGACCCGGCGCGCCGAGGAAATTCTCCGCAGCGTACCCTGGGTCGCCGCCGAAGATACCCGGCACAGCGGCCCGCTGCTCAAGCAGCTCGGTTCACAGGCCCGCACCCTGCCGGCCCACCAGCACAACGAACACGAAGCCGCCGAGCGGATCGTCGCCAAGTTGCGGGCCGGTGAGGCCGTGGCGCTGATTTCCGATGCCGGCACGCCGGGCATTTCCGATCCCGGTGCCCGCGTCGTCGCCGCCGTCCGCGCCGCCGGCTGCCCGGTCGTGCCGCTGCCCGGGGCCTGCGCCGCGACGACGGCGCTCTCCGCTTCCGGCTTGCTCGACGAGCATTTCCTGTTCTACGGCTTTCTGCCGGCCAAGGGCGGTCAGCGCCGGCAGGCCCTGGAAGAACTGCGTCCGCATCCCTATGCCCTGGTTTTTTACGAAGCGCCGCACCGTGTCCTGGAAACCGTCGCCGATCTCGCCACCGTGTTCGGCGAACGCACTCTGGTCATTGCCCGCGAACTGACCAAACTGTTCGAATCCATCCACTCCGGCCCCTTGCCCGAAGCCCTCGCCTGGTTGCGGGAAGATGCCAACCGCCAGCGCGGCGAATTCGTGCTGCTGGTCTCCGGCGCCCCGGCCGCGGTTGATGACGGGGAAGGCGAACGGGTCCTCAAGCTGTTGCTGGGCGAAGGTTTGCCGGTCAAACAGGCGGCCAAGCTGGCGGCGGCGATTAGCGGGGCGGCGAAAAATGCCCTTTATGAACGGGCCCTGGCGCTCAAGAAGGAATAATCCTTGAAACCTCAGTTGGACGAGGCTGTTGGTGCGTTTGGGCGGGATGACCGGCGCGAAGCGAGGACGCGGCAGGCTCATGCCTGCAAGGAGGAGCGACAAAGCCGGGCGCCCGAGCAGATGTGCCAGCGGCCTCGTAGCGCTCTCACCCTTTGGGTGAATCACCTAGAAGACACAAAAGTTAGTGCTCATGCGGCTCGTCTGAGATGGATCAGTGGTCAACTGAGGTTTCAAGGATAATCGGCGCCAAAGCGCCAATTGAAACGGGGAAATGGCATGGCTCTAATTCTTGTCGAGGTCAGCGAGGGTGTCGGCTGCATCACGCTCAATCACGAAAGCAAGCGCAACGCGCTGTCCGAACAACTGGTGCACGAGATCACGGCTTGCCTCGACGATTTCAAGGCCACCGGAGTGCGGGCTGCCATTCTGCGCGCCCAGGCCGGTGCCAAGGTCTGGTCGTCGGGGCACAATGTTTTCGAGTTGCCGGAAGGCGGTCTCGATCCGCTCGGCTGGCAGGATCCGCTACGCATGTTGATCCGCGACATCGAAGCCTTTCCGGCGCCGGTCATTGCCCTGATCGAGGGCGGCGTCTGGGGCGGCGCCTGCGAACTGGTCTTCGCCTGCGACATGATCGTCGCCACACCGGAGGCGACGTTCGCCGCCACCCCGGCCAAGCTCGGCGTGCCCTACAACGCGACCGGCCTGCTGACCTTCCTCAACGCCGCGCCGCCGCACATCGCCAAGGAGCTGCTGTTCACCGGTCGGCCGATGACGGCGGCCCGGCTCGAACGGCAGGGCATCATCAACCATGTCGTGGCGGCGGCAGAAATCGCCGATTTCACCCGCGAAATAGCCCTCGCCATCGCCCAGAATTCACCGCTGGCGATCGGCGTGATGAAGGAACAACTGCGTATTCTGGCCGGCGCCCATGCCTTGTCGCCGGCCGACTTCGAGCGGATCCAGGGCTTGCGCCGGGTGGTCTACAACAGTCGCGACTACGCCGAAGGCATCCACGCCTTCAAGGAAAAACGCGCCCCGCGCTATCTCGGCGAATAGGCCGGGGCACTTTGGCCATCCGGCGAAAAGGAGAAATCATGGAACAGTTCATGCAAGCCGCCATCGAGGAAGCGCAACTCGGCCTGGCCGAGGGCGGCATTCCGATCGGCTCGGTCATCGTCTACCAGGGACGCATCATCGGGCGTGGTCATAACCGGCGCGTGCAGCGCGGCAGCAGCATCCTGCACGGCGAAATGGACGCTTTCGAGAATGCCGGTCGCCAGCCGGCTGCCGTCTATCGCCAGGCGGTGTTGTACACCACGCTGTCGCCCTGCGCCATGTGTAGCGGGGCCATCCTGTTGTACGGCATTCCGCGTGTCGTGGTCGGCGAAAACCGCAGCTTCATGGGCGAAGAAGACCTGCTGCGCTCGCGCGGCGTGCAGGTCGAGGTGCTGCAGGATGCAACCTGTAGCGAACTGATGCGGCACTTCATCGCCAGTCAGCCGCAATTGTGGAACGAGGATATCGGCGTTCCGGCCGGGGCGATTTCGCCCCCGCTATAGCACCAAGCTACCGGTCGGCGGCAATCCGCCGTAAGGATGGCGGGCGGCCTGCTAAAATCGGAAAAATTGTTCAGGGAAACGTCATGCAAATCACCATCACCCGCCCCGACGACTGGCATCTCCATCTGCGCGACGACGCTGCGCTGGCTGCCGTGCTGCCGCATACCGCCCGCCAGTTCGCCCGGGCCATCGTCATGCCCAACCTGAAACCACCGGTCACCACCGTCGACCAGGCGGCCGCCTATCGCGACCGGATCGTCGCGGCGCTGCCCGCCGGGGCCAGCTTCGAGCCGCTGATGACCCTCTACCTGACCGACAACACGCCGGCCGGCGAAATCGTCAAGGCCGCCGCTTCCGGCTTCGTCAAGGCGGTCAAACTCTACCCGGCCGGGGCGACGACCAATTCCGCCGCCGGCCTGACCGATATCGCCAAGGCCTCCGCCGCGCTCGCCGAGATGGAACGCTGCGGCCTGCCCCTGCTGGTGCATGGCGAAGTCACCGATCCGGCGATCGATCTTTTTGATCGCGAAAAAGTCTTCATCGATACCGTGCTGCTGCCGCTGACCCAACGCTTCCCGCAACTGAAGGTGGTCATGGAACACATCACTACCCGGGAGGCGGCGGAATTCGTCGCAGCGGCGCCGGCCTCGATCGCGGCGACCATCACCGCCCACCACCTGCTCTACAACCGCAACGCCATTTTCCAGGGCGGCCTGCGGCCGCACTGGTACTGTCTGCCGGTGCTGAAGCGCGAAACGCATCGCCAGGCGCTGGTTGCCGCTGCCGTCTCGGGCCATGCCAAATTCTTTCTCGGCACCGATTCGGCGCCGCACGCCAAGGCCGCCAAGGAAGCCGCCTGTGGTTGCGCCGGCTGCTACACGGCCTACGCCGCCATCGAGCTTTATGCCGAAGTCTTCGCCCAGGCCGGCGCCCTCGACAAACTGGAAGCCTTTGCCAGCTTCAATGGCCCGGACTGGTACGGCCTGCCGCGCAACAGCGGTAGCATCACCCTGCGCCAGGAGGCGTGGACGGTGCCGGCTGAGTATCCCTATCTCGCCAACGACAGCATCGTGCCGCTGCGGGCCGGCGAAAGCCTTGCCTGGAAAATGCTCTGAGGACTGCCATCATGCTATTGCGTCATCTCCTTCTGGCGCTGCTTGCCGCGCCGCTGCTCACCGCCTGCGTCAATGACGCCGCGACCTATGAAATCGACAATAGCCGCGAGCACGTGTTGTCGCTGATACGCGAGCAGCCCTATTTCTGGGACAGCAAGGTCGAGCTCTATCTGATCGTTTCGCGCCTGCCGGCCTGTCTGCGCCGGCACAGCATCGGCCCGGCGACGGCCAATACCAAGGTGGAAATCTACCAGGTGCCGTCGGGCGCCTTCATCGTCAAGGCCGGCAAGCGGATGTTCGCCACCGAAACGCAAACCTGCGAGAGTTTCGCCAAGATGACGGCCGAGCCGGCCGACGGGATGGGGCAGTTGATGGGCGTCTTCCAGGTCAAGAACAACACGCTGCAGTTCGTCCGGGAAGCGAGCGCCGGCGCGCCGGCCGCCAAGCTGGAGTGAGGGCGCCGTCGCCGTACGCCTCGCCGCTCTTCGATCCGCTGCGGCGCTGGCTGGAGCAATTGCCGGCGGGCCCGGATACGGGCGCGGTGGCCGAATTGGCCCGGCGTTTTCCGATCACCACCGAAAACGGCCGGACGGTCCGTTTCGTGCCGCCGCAGGCTGACGGCCTGGCCTACGAATGCCGCATCTGGGAAAGCGGCGAGGTGGAAACCCGCCCCGACAACTGGCACGACTTCTTCAATGCCCTGGTCTGGTTTGCCTTCCCGCGCACCAAGATCGCCGTCAGCGCCCGCCATGTCCGCGCCATGACCCCGGCTGGAGCGCCGCGCGGTGCGGCGCGCGATGCGCTGACCCATTTCGACGAGTGCGGTATCGTCGTTCTCTCCAGTCGTCCGCAACTGCTCGATCTGTTGCGCAATTTCGCCTGGAAAACGCTCTTTGTCGAACAGCGTGCCGCCGTTCAGCAGTGCATGCGTTTCGTCGTTTTCGGCCATGCCACCTACGAGCAATTGCTCAAACCCTATCGCGGCCTGACCGCCAAGGCCATCCTCTACGAAGTCGGCGAGGACTGGTTCGGGGAGCCCGCCGCCGCGCAGTGCGCCGCCCTCGATAGCCGCCTGGCCGCCGACCTGGGCAGCGGCCGTTATGCCCGGCCGGGCGATTTCCAGCCCCTGCCGCTGCTCGCCATCCCGGGGCTGACGCCGGCCAACGATGATCCAGCCTACTACGACGATACCTGGCAGTTCCGGCCGGGCCGGCGAAGCGCAGCGCCGCCGCCGGCCTGAGCAATTACTGGAGATACACCGCATGCCGAGAATTTACGTCAAACCGCTGTGCGTCGGGGCCGAGGCCATTGATGTGCACGGTCACGTCAATAATCAGGAATACCTGCGCTGGATGCAGGAAATCGCCATCGAGCATTCGACCGCCCAAGGCTGGCCGATGGCGCGCTACCTGAGCGAAGCGGCGTCCTGGTACGTCCGTTCGCACCTCATCGAATACCTGCGTCCGGGCCTGCTCGGCGACGAACTCCAGGTCTGCACCTGGGTCGCCACCATGGCCAACCGCAATTCGCTGCGCCGCACGCTGTTTCTGCGCGCCGCCGACCAGAGCGTTATCGCCCGGGCCGAAACGCAATGGATTTTCGTCGATCTGAAAAACGGTCGACCGCTGTCGATTCCCGATCCGTTGCGCCATGCTTTCGAAGTCGTCGACTCCGAGGCGCAGGTGTGGCGGGAAATCGGTTGGCCAGCCCGGCCGGCGGCCGGCTAAGTGGCGCTCGGGCGAACAACGGCGGTACCATGCGCGTTGCATTTCGGGTAAAGGTTTGACCATTACGTGAGCACGACCAGGAAATCCCTCTCGGCGTTTTACCGGACACTCTGGCTGACCCTGGCGGTGTTCGCCATTTTTGTCGTGGTCTTCGTGTTTTACGTGCGCTCGGAAAAGCAGATCGACAGGGCCAACGATCTGCGCCATCTTTCCCTGCAGTTGGCCGGCGAGTTGCGCCAGTCGTCGGACGACCTGACGCGCATGGTGCGGACTTACATCCTGACCGGCAATCCGCTCTACAAGGCGCACTATCAGGAAATTCTCGGCATCCGCGACGGGCGCCGTCCGCGGCCGCTCGATTACCAGAATGTCTATTGGGATCTGGTGTCGCCCGACGATCGGCGGCCGCGTCCCGGCGGTCCGGCTGTGCCCTTGCTCGAACTGATGCGGCAGGCCCAGTTCACCGCCGAGGAGTTTGCCAAGCTGGCCGAGGCCAAGGGCAATTCGGACGCCTTGACGCGGACCGAGTATGCCGCCATGCAGTTGCTCGAGTCCTCCGCCTCGCCGCTCGACGGTCGTCGCCAAGAGGCGCGTCTGATGCTGCACGATGCCGCCTATCACCAGGCCAAGGCGGAGATCATGCGGCCGATTGGCGAATTCATCGAGATGAGCGAACGGCGCACCAGCCACGCCGTCCTGGTTGCCGAGCAGGCGGCCGGGGTGCTCCGCGGGCTGTTCATCTTTTTCAGCGGCTTGCTGGTCTTCATGCTGTGGCGCGTCTCCCGGGTCTTGCATGCGACCCTGGGCGGTTCGGTAAACGAGCTTTACGGCTACATTGCCCGGCTCAGTCGGGGCGATTTTTCAGCTCGCGATGCCATCGCTTCGCCACCCAAAGATAGCGTCTTCGGCTGGCTGGTCGAAATGCAGAGCCGCCTGCAGGCGACGGATGCCCAGCGGCGCGAGGCGGAAAGCCAGTTGGCCGAGAGCGAGGCGCGTTTGCGTTCGATCATCGAAGCGGAACCGGAGTGCATCAAGATCATCGATGGTGCGGGCCGCCTGCAACAAATGAATCCGGCCGGACTGGCCATGATCGAGGCCGAGGGGTTGCCGCAGGTGCTCGGCCAGCCGGTCGAAACGGTGGTCGCCCCGGAATACCGGGCGGCCTTTGCGGCGATGCATCGGCGGGTGATCGCCGGCCAGGCCCAGGTGCTTGAATTCGAGGCGCTGGGCCTGAAAGGCGGCCGGCGCTGGGTGGAAACGCATGCCGTACCGATGCGTTTGGGGGACGAGGTGGTGCATCTGGCGGTAACGCGCGACATTTCGCAACGCAAGCGCAGCGAAGCCGAGCTGACCCGACACCGCCAGCACCTGGAAGACCTGGTGGCGGCCCGGACCAGCGATCTCTCGGCGGCGAAACTGGCGGCCGAAACGGCCAGCGTCGCGAAGAGCGCCTTCCTGGCCAACATGAGCCATGAAATCCGCACGCCGCTCAATGCCATTACCGGCATGGCCCACCTGATCCGGCGTTCGGGCGTCAGTGCGGGGCAGGCCGAGCGTCTCGACAAGATCGAGGTGGCCGGTCAGCATCTGCTGGAAATCATCAACGCCATCCTCGATCTGTCCAAGATCGAAGCCGGCAAGTTTACGCTGGAAGAAGCCGAGCTTAGCGTCGGCGCCATCATGGCCAATGTCTCGTCGATGCTCTTCGACCGGGCCCAGGCTAAGAAACTGCGCCTGGTGGTCGACTGCCAGGCGCTTACCCACCATCTGCTCGGCGATCCGACCCGGCTGCAGCAGGCCCTGCTCAATTACGCCAGCAATGCCGTCAAATTCACCGAGGCCGGTAGCGTCATCCTGCGTTCGCGTCTGGTCGAGGAAAGTGACGACAGCATCGTGGTCCGCTTCGAGGTCGAGGATACCGGCATCGGTCTGGATCCGAGCGAGGTCAGCCGGCTGTTCTCCAGTTTCGAGCAGGCCGACAACTCGATCACCCGGCAATATGGCGGCACCGGCCTGGGGCTGGCAATCACCCGCAAACTGGCCGAGTTGATGGGCGGCGCGGCCGGGGTCAGCAGTAGCCCGGGGGCCGGCAGCACCTTCTGGTTTACGGCGCGTTTGCGCAAGGGCATTGCCGAATACGCCTTACTGGCGGCGCCGCCGGCCGATCTGGCCGAGTCGGTATTGCGCCGCGACTATCCGGGAGCCCACCTGCTGCTGGTCGAGGACGAGGCGATCAACCGCGAAGTAGCGCTCGAATTATTGCGGGATGTCTGGCCACAGGTCGATGTCGCCGGGAACGGGCTGGAAGCCGTCGAGTTGGCCGGGCGTCACGACTATGCGCTGATCCTGATGGATATGCAGATGCCGCTGATGGGCGGTCTGGAGGCCACCGAGCGGATCCGGGCGCTGCCCGGACGGGGCCGGGTGCCGATCGTGGCGATGACGGCCAATGCCTTCATGGAAGACCGGGCCCGTTGTTTCGCGGCGGGCATGAACGAGTTCATCGCCAAACCGGTTACCCCGGAATTGCTCTTCGCCACCATTCTGAAATGTTTGTCCGCCTCGCCCACCCACTGAACTGGCGGGCGGCTGCGGCGCTGCGTTCCGGCCAGGGGGGCCGACCAGCGCCGGGGCCGGCCGGTGCGGCGCTCAGTAGCGGCGGCGGCGCGGGGGAGCGGCGGTGCCGCTGCGGGTTTCGATGTGGCGGAAGGTAATGCGGCCCTTGCTCAGGTCGTAGGGCGACAGTTCCAGGGTGACCTTGTCACCGACCAGGATGCGGATGTGGTTCTTCTTCATCTTGCCCGAGGTGTAGGCAATCAGTTCATGACCGTTTTCCAGCGTGACGCGAAAGCGTGTATCCGGAAGGACGTCATGGACGACGCCTTGCATTTCGAGTAGTTCTTCTTTTGCCAAGGATATTTCCCCTGTAAGTAAATTGATGGTTAACCGGTGGTCAGCACGGCGTCGGTCGATAGTGCTTCTGGCCGGTGACGTGGCAACTCCCAGGCGCGGCCGGCTTCGGTAATGGCGCTGACCGTGATGACGGGCGGCGGCGAGGAAACGCTGCCGAAGATGGTGGCATAAGAGACGTCGGCCGCATCGCGACCGGTGCCGAGGCGCACGAAGCCCATTGGGATGGCGGTGCCGGAAGGGTCGAACATGTACCAGCGGTGGTCGAGGAAAACTTCGACATAGGCGTGGAAATCGGTCGGCCCGAGGGCTGGGTCGGCCCCGTAGTCGATGCCGGTGGTGAAGCGGGCCGGAATGCTCAGGGCGCGGCAAATGGCGATCATCAGGTGAGCGAAATCGCGGCAGACGCCGACCCGGTCGGTCAGCGTGTCGAGCGCCGAGGTGTTCGAATTGCTGGTGTTCGAGCGGAAGGCGACCTGCTGGCGGACCCAGTTCTGGATGGCTTCGACGCGGCGATAACCCTTCGGCAGATGGCCGAATTCGTTCATCGCCAGCAGACTGAGGCGGTCGGACTGGCAATAACGGCTCGGGTAGATGTAGGTCAGCGCCGACAACGGCAGGCTGGCGACCGGCGTTTCGCCGATGCCCTCGGGTGGCGCGACGTGCTGGTCGATGTCGACCGTGGCCTGGTAATAGACATGCAGCGGGCCGGCGTTGCCGGTCAGGCGCAGATAGCGGGCGTGGGTGACCGGGTGGGTCTGGATCGTCGTCAGGACCGGCTGGCTGATCTGCAACTGCTCGCTGACCACCAATTGGCTGGCGGTCTGGGCGGCATGGATGTTGAAGACAAAATCGGTACCCGGATAAAGGAGTTCGTAATGGAGGTCAATCGCGAACTGGATGCGAACCATGTATTTCCCAAAATGCGGCGGCCTGTTGTCCAGGCAAACCCCGGGCACGGTCAGGCGACCAATGAAACGGCGCTATGCAGCGGGGAAATGTTCAGTTCAGTGTGCCGGCGGGTCGCGGAGCGAGGGCGCAGCAGGGGGGACGGGCATTTACGCGGGGCAGAACGGAATTAGCGAAGCTTTGCAGCTTGACTCAGCGCCCATCTTACGCGTGCCGTCCCGGTGCAGCAAGGTAAATCGCCCCGGCCGTCTCGCCGGCGACCGGGGCGCCGGGCGGATCAGGCCGCCCGGTGGTGCTCTTCGGGGATTGCCCGGGAGCCCAGGCGATTGATCCCGCTGAGCAGGGCTTTCAAGGAAGCGGTAACGATATTGCTGTCGATGCCGACCCCGTAGTTCTCGCCGCCGCTTTGCCCGGCGATTTCCAGGAAGGCGCAGGCCTGGGCGTTGCCGTCCTCGCCGCTGGGCACCATCGAGCGCTCCTCGTAACTGCGGACCTGGATGGCGATGCCGGCGTTCTGCAGGGCATGCACCGCGGCGTTGATCGGCCCGTTGCCTTCGCCGGTCAGGAGGTAGGGCGTGCCGTTGAGGTCGATGGCCAGGCGGATGCCCTGGGCGTTGCCATGTTCGAACAGGTGGTGCTCGCGGTAGCGGACCGGCGCCGTCGGCGTGAGGTAACTGGCGGCGAACAGCGCCCAGATGTCGGCGGCGCTCATTTCGCCGCCCTCGGCGTCGGTGTGGCGCTGGACGATGGCGGAGAACTCGACCTGCAGGCGGCGCGGCAGGACGATGCCGTACTCGGTTTCCATCAGGTAGGCGATGCCCCCCTTGCCCGACTGGCTGTTGACCCGGATCACCGAGTCATAGCTGCGGCCGACGTCGGCCGGGTCGATCGGGAGATAGGGCACCTGCCACGGCTGTTCCGCCTCTTGAGCGGAGAACCCCTTCTTGATGGCGTCCTGGTGGGAGCCGGAGAAGGCCGTGAACACGAGATCCCCGACGTACGGATGGCGCGGGTGGATGGGCAACTGGGTGCAATGCTCGACGCTACGGGCGACGGCGTTGATGTCGGAGAAATCGAGGCCGGGATGGACGCCCTGGGTGTACATGTTGAGGGCGAGGGTGACCAGGTCGACATTGCCGGTCCGTTCGCCGTTGCCGAAGAGGCAGCCCTCGACGCGGTCGGCGCCGGCCATCAGGCCGAGTTCGGCGGCGGCGACGGCGGTGCCGCGGTCGTTGTGCGGATGGAGGCTGATGATGACGCTGTCGCGGCGGGCGAGATTGCGGTGCATCCACTCGATTTGGTCGGCGTAGATATTGGGCGTCGCGATCTCCACCGTGGTCGGCAGGTTGAGGATGACTTTGCGCTCCGGGGTGGCGCCCCAGGTGGCGGTCACGGCATCGCAGACTTCGAGGGCGAAGTCGAGTTCGGTGGCGGTGAACAGTTCCGGGCTGTATTCGAGGGTGATCTTGGTTTCCGGCATGGCCTCGGCGAGCTGGCGGATGAGCTTGACGGCATCGACCGCCATGGCCATGACTTCGTCCTTGCTCAGGCCGAAGACCTTGTCGCGGAAGGTCTTGCAGGTGGCGTTATAGACATGGACGATGGCCTGCCTGGCGCCCTGGAGCGACTCGAAGGTGCGGCGGATAAGATGCTCGCGGGCCTGGGTGAGGACTTCGATGGTGACGTCGTCGGGGATGTGGCCGCCGTCGATCAGTTCGCGCACGAAGCCGAACTCGGTGGCCGAGGCGGAGGGGAAGGCGATCTCGATTTCCTTGAAGCCGATGCCGCACAGCGTCTTGAACATGCGCATTTTCTTTTCGCTGTTCATCGGCTCGAACAGCGCCTGGTTGCCGTCGCGCAGATCGGTGCTCATCCATATCGGCGGCTGGGTGATGCTGCGGCTCGGCCACTGGCGGTCGGTGAGCTGGAGCGGCGGGAAGGCGGTGTATTTGGTGGCGGGCTGGCGAATCATGGGATGACTCCGGCGGATCAATTTCGATGGAGAAATATTAAGCCAAAGCGTCCGGCAGATGCTTGCGTATTGAGCTATCAATTTTCGATAAATTGGCAGAAAATTCCAAAAATAATTTCATATTGGCTATTTAATGGAAATTGATCGCTACGACCGGCAAATCCTTGCCATCCTGCAAACCGACGGCCGCATCAGCAACCAGGACCTGGCCGACCGCATCGGCCTTTCCCCGTCGCCCTGTCTGCGCCGGGTCCGCACGCTCGAAGAAGCCGGGCTGATCACCGGCTATCGGGCCCTGGTCGATGCCAGGAAACTCGGTCTGTCGCTGATGGCCCTGATCCACATTTCGATGGATCAGCACACGCCGGAACGCTTCAGCAATTTCGAAAGGCAGATCGCCGAGATTCCCGAAGTCCTGGAATGTCTGCTCATCACCGGCCAGGATGCCGACTACCAGTTGAAGGTGGTGGTCCGCGACATGGACGGCTACCAGGACCTGCTGCTCAACCGGATCACCCGCATCAGCGGCGTCACCGGCGTGCATTCCAGCTTCGTGCTGCGCCGGGTGGTGGACAAGGGGGCCTTGCCACTGCAATTGGCCTGAGCCCGGCGAATATAAACCGCTCCCCGGGGGCGCCCGGTGTTACCCTGAAGTTGCCGGCTTGCCGGCCCGCTCCAGCGACTGCCTCTTCGGCCTGCATCTCTCTTCCCCAAGCGTTGTGCCCGTTCGATCAGAACACTTTCTGATTCGTCACCCCGCTTTCTTCCCGGGAGAAGACCCATGGCCGATTACCAGGTCAGATTTCAGACCATTACGGTGGGCAGTACGGATTACCTGATCCGTTCGCTGCTCGATAACCAGCAATTTTTCGACCCCCGGGGCGAGGCCGAGAAAGCCGGCATTTCCTCGGCCGGTTGGCCCTTGTTCGGCCAGGTCTGGCCCTCGGCCCGGGTTCTGGCAAAAATGATGGACGGCTTCAACCTGGTCGGCAAGCGCGTCCTCGAAATCGGGGCCGGCCTCGGTCTGGCCAGCCTGGTCGTGCACAAGCGCCAGGGCGACATCACGGTCAGCGACCGCCATCCGTTGAGCCACAGCTTTCTCAAGGAAAACCTCCTGCTCAACCATCTCGGCCCGATGGCCTACCAGCACGGCAACTGGGACGAGGCCAATCCGGCGCTCGGCAAGTTCGACCTGATCATCGGCAGCGACGTGCTCTACGAACGGGACCAGCCGGCTGTGCTTGCCGCCTTCATCGAGCGGCACTCGGCGGATACGGCGGAAGTCCTGATCGTCGATCCCAATCGCGGCAACCGTCCGGCCTTCCGGCGGGCGATGGCCGGGCTGGGTTATCTCTACAACGAAACCAGCGCCGACTGTACCTTGGCCGACGGCGAGGATTACAAGGGCCATTTCCTGCATTTTCATCGCAGCCGCAAACTGGCGGCCTGAAACGGTGGGCGGGGTGCGTATAATCCGCGCTGGAAAGTCGGCCAGGCAATCGCTGGGTGTCGGGGGCAACTTCGATGCCGGGAGGAAAGTCCGGGCTCCGCAGGGCAGGATGCCAGTTAACGACTGGGTGCTATAAGTCGCAAGACCCAAGGCAACGGAAAGTGCAACAGAGAATAGACCGCCGATGGCTTTGGACTGCGCCGCTGCTTGCAGCGGCAACGTCCTTTAGTGGGACAGCAATGTCTTGCTAACGTCGGGTAGCGATACCCGACGGGGATCAGGTAAGGGTGAAACGGTGGCCCGGCGCGAGTCGGGTCGGGGCGACGAAAGTCGCCGCGAGGTAAGAGCTCACCGCGTCCACGGTAACGGCGGACGGCACGGCAAACCCCATTCGGAGCAAGACCAAATAGGGAAGCAATAGGCGTGGCCCGCGCTGCTTCCGGGTAGGTTGCTTGAGCCGGTCAGCAATGGCCGGCCTAGAGGAATGATTGCCGAACCCCGCAAGGGGGGAACAGAACCCGGCTTATCGGCCGGCTTTCCAATTTCTGTCCGCTACAATGCGCCATGACCTCTGCCCAATATCCCCTCGTCCGCTGGCTGGAAGCCGGTCTTGAACAAACCGCCCGCTGGCGTTCCGAAGCCGGGGTGGCGCCGCCGGAGAAAATCCTTCCGGCCGACGATACCTTGACCGCCGATGCCGCTTACCGACTGGCCCGCGAAGGCACGGCGCTGCTCTGGCGCGGCGATTACCAGAATGCCCGCAATTTGCTGCAGGCGCTGGCCCGCCGGGCCGACCGCCCGCCGCGCGTCGGGGCGACGGCAAAGGCCGCAACCCCGGCCGCCGCCTTTCACCAGCACCGCCAGGCCCAGGGCGAGCGGGCCCGCATTCTCGGCGCCCTGTTGCTGCCGCTGACCGCCGATTACCGCATTCCGCTGCGCCGCGGTCAGGACGTGCAGCAGGCCTGCCGCGAAGCGCTGGGGCCGGAGAGCGTGGACTCGGTGATTTCGCTGCGCGGCCTGCTGGCCCTGGTCAGCGCCCACGAATGGCGCAAGAAGGGCGCTCTGGTGGCGGCGCTGGGGGCGCGTATCCATCCGCATTTCGGCGTTTTCTCGCCGGTCCGCGGCGAATATGTCGACCTGGTCGCCCGGGCCCCCTTGCCGGCCGACTGTCGGCTGGCCTTCGATATCGGCACCGGCTCCGGTGTCCTGGCCGCCGTCCTGGCCAAGCGCGGCATCGCGCGGGTGGTCGGTACCGACCAGGATGGACGGGCCTTGGCCTGTGCCACGGAAAATGCCCGGCAACTCGGCCTGGCGTCGAGCATCGAAATCATCGAGGCCGACCTTTTCCCGGCCGGGAAGGCGCCGCTCGTCGTCTGCAACCCGCCCTGGTTGCCGGCGCAGCCCAGTTCGCCCATCGAGTACGCCATCTACGACCCCGATTCGCGCATGCTGCGCGGCTTCCTGAACGGCCTGGCGGCCCATCTCGCCGTGGGCGGCGAAGGCTGGCTGATTATTTCCGATCTGGCCGAACACCTCGGCCTGCGTTCGCGCGCCGAATTGCTCGCCTGGATCGCCGCTGGCGGCCTGCGCGTCCTGGGGCGCCTCGATACCCGGCCGCAGCATCCGAAGACGCGGGCGCTCAACGATCCGCTGCATGCCGCCCGGGCCGCCGAGGTGACGTCGCTCTGGCGGCTCGGCCTGGTTTAGCCGGAGGGCGCCCGACATCAGGAGCACGGGCGGCTCGGTGGTGTCCCGAAATTGCAATGGCAGTGTAACAATCGACGGTTAACGTCTGGTGCTGAGTGGCGCGCCGGGCCTTGGCAAATTGCTGGGCGCGCGAAACCTATTTTCTGGAAAGTGTGCAGTAGCAATGAGTATTCGACGGCATCTGATTTTGTTGATCCTGGTGGCCATCGCGTCGCTGATTTTTCTCGGGGCCACCTCGTTTTTCCAGTTCCAGCGCAACACCGCGCAGGTGCGCGTCCTGACCGACGGCGCCTTGCCCGGCTTCCTGTCGGCGGCGGAACTGAGCGCCAAGCTGAAGGACATGCAGATCGCCGTGACGGCCGTCGTCTATGCGCCGCCGACGGCAAGCCCGGCGCGCGAGGTGGTGGAGGCCGGCAAGAAAGGTCTGCAGGATGGCCTCGAAGAACAGGCGAGATTCGCCCAAAGTGCCGCCCAGCGCGGCCTGGTCGAGCAGGCACAGGAAAGCCTGAAAAATTACCTGGCGGCGATCGACGATGTCGTGCAGCAGCGCAGCAACGGCCAGCGGGTGATCGCCGAGGCGCTGCTCGACGCGGCGGTGGCCCAGTACCAGCAGGAATTGCAAAGCGTGCTCGAGACCCTGCGGGTGGAAAAACGGCGCTACAAGGAAGAGTCGGTCGCGGCCTTGCAGAGCGGCGTCGAGGAAGCGTCGCTCGGTCTCGGCCTGGCCATGGCGCTCGCCCTGAGCGTGCTGGTGGCGGCCGGCTACCGCCTTTATCGGCAGATTTCCCAGCCCCTGCAGGAGATGGAGCGGACGATGACGGAAATCGCCCAGTCGCTCGATCTGACGCGGCGGGTGCCGGTGACCCGGCGCGACGAGATCGGCCAGGCGATCAGCGCCTTCAATTCGCTGCTCGACACCCTGCAGAGCAGCCTCTCGGAGATGATCCTGATCATCAAGAACAATCAGGTGGCTTCGCTCGAAATGCATGAGTCGGCCGTCGTCCTGGCGCATATGGCGGCGGACGGAGATTCGGCGTCGCGGGGCATCCATTCGGCGGTGATGGAAATCCAGTCGCAGATCAATCACATCACCAGTCGGACGCGGGAGGCCGAAACGCTGACCACGGTGTCGGGCGAGCAGGCGACGGAAAACGGCCGGGTGATCCGCGAGACCGTCAACCGCATCCTCGAACTGGCGCACAGCGTCGGTACGGCATCCGGCCAGGTTTTTGCCCTGGTCCAGGCGGGCACCAGGATTGCCGACGTGGTCGCCGAAATTCGACAGATTGCCGACCAGACCAATTTGCTGGCCTTGAATGCCGCGATCGAGGCGGCGCGGGCCGGCGATTCGGGACGCGGTTTTGCCGTCGTCGCCGACGAGGTACGCAAGCTGGCCGAACGGGTATCGCAGGCCACGGCCTCGGTGGCGGTGCAGATCACGGCGATCGAGGAGACCTCCTCGACAACCGCCGAGTTGATGAACCGGGTCGTCGCCGACATGGAAAAAAGCATGGATCTGGCCAAGTCGGCCGGCCTTTCGATGGGCTCGATCGAGGCCGCGGCGACGCAGGTGATTGGCGTTGTCGGCAATATCCAGCAACTGGTCGGGGTCGGCCGGACATCGAGTCACGATATCGTCGACCAGGTCAGCACCATTCAGGCGCTGATGGGCAATGCCAATTCGGCGGCCAGCCATACCCGGAATCTGGCCGACGCCATTCGCCATATCTCGGGCCGCATGGGGACCATCGTCGATCGCTTTACCGTCGGCCATGAAAAACTGGCGCTGGGCGAGGAAATGGCTGGCGTCCGGCCCTAGGGAAAGGCCGAACAGCTTCCCTCGCCTGCGCGGCTGGCCGGCGATTCCCGTTGTGACTAGAAATAATTTCGCACGTCATGGAATAAGCGCGGTCTGATCCCCGTATATCAAGGTGTAGTCCCCACCACACCGACGGAGATCCCCATGAAAACGCCAAAATTTGTCCTCGCCCTGCTCGCTTCCGCGCTGCTCGGCGCCTGCGCCAGCCACCAAACCCACAGCGCCGCGCCGGCCATGATGTCCGGCGATATGCTGACGGCCAGCAACGGCATGACGCTTTATGTCTTCGACAAGGATGCCGCCGGCAGCGGCAAGAGCATGTGCAACGGTCCCTGCGCCAGCAACTGGCCGCCGCTCTACGTCATGGAGGGGGCTGCGGCGAGCGGCGACTATAGCGTCGTGACCCGTGACGATGCCAAGAAACAGTGGGCTTTCAAGGGCAAGCCGCTGTATTTCTGGGCCAAGGACATGAAGCCGGGCGACAAGACCGGCGATGGTTTCAACAACGTCTGGCACGTCGCCAGGCCGTAAGGCACAGCATGGACAGCCACGCGATTCTCGGTGAAATTCCCCGCCTGCGCCGTTATGCGCGGGCGATGCTGGGTGATCGCGCGGCAGCGGACGATCTCGTGCAAGATACCCTGGAACGCGCCTGGACGCGCTTTGCCCAGTGGCGGGTCGGCAGCGACCTGCGGGCCTGGCTGTTCGGCATCATGCATAACCTGCGGGTCGATCAGTTGCGCCGCCCGGCGCTGGCCACGGCGCCGCTCGACGACTACGAAGAGCAGTGGGCGACGCGGCCGACGCAGAGCGACCAACTGGAAGTGATGGATCTGGCGAGCGCCCTCAGCCAACTGCCGGAAGAGCAGCGCGCCGTTGTCCTGCTGGTCGCGCTCGAGGACATGAGTTATGCCGAAGTCGCCGACGCCCTCGGCATTCCTGTCGGAACCGTCATGTCGCGTCTGGCGCGCGGGCGGGAAAGGCTGCGCCTGATCATGGCCGGCCAGTTGTCAGTAAATCATCTGAGGGTTGTGCGATGAGTCACCTCCCAATTAACGAAACCGATCTCCAGGCCTGGGTCGATGCGGCCTTGCCCGAGGCTCGCCGGGCCGAGGTCGAGGTCTATCTGGCCGGGCACCCGGAGGACTTCGAGCGAGTTCAGGCCTATCAGGCACAGAAAAAGGCGCTGCGGGCGATGTTCAATCCGGTGCTCGACGAGCCCTTGCCGGACAGCCTGCGAGCGGCCGCCGCACCGCCCGTCACGACGGCGGCTGCCCGGTGGTCGTCGCGGCTGGCCGGTTGGCCGGCCTGGCGCCTCGCTGCCGGTTTGCTGCTCGCCTTGCTGGGCGGGGCGACCGGCTGGCTGGCCCGCGGCCAGTATCCGGGGGGCGATGAACTGGCCCGAGTGGTGCCCCTGTACCGCCAGGCGGCGGTCGCCCATGCCGTTTTCAGCCCGGATGTCCGGCGCCCGGTCGAGGTCGGCGCCGAGCAGGAGGCGCAACTGGTCGCCTGGCTCTCGAAGCGCCTGGGGACCGCGGTCAAACCGCCCAAACTGGGGGAACTCGGTTTCGAACTGATCGGTGGCCGGCTGTTGCCCGGCAATAGCGGCCCGGTCGCCCAGTTCATGTACCAGGACGTGGCCGGGCAACGCCTGACCCTGTATGTCACGACGGAAAATCCGGGGAATCAGGAAACCGGTTTCCGCTTCGCCCAGGAAGGTCCGGTCAATGTCTTCTACTGGATCGACGGCAAGTTCGGCTATGCGCTCTCGGGCAGTATCGGCAAGGGCGAACTGGGCCGTCTCGCCACCCTGGTGTACGACCAGCTCGAACGCAAATAAGGCAGCGCCGGCCGCTCGCCGGGGTTAGCGCGCCGCGGCTGGCGCGGCGCGCCGACTGGCCAGATAGGCGTTGAAACTGTCGTCCATGGCCCGCGACTTGGCGCCGAGGTAGGGGAAATGGCCGTAACGGATGGACAGTTCCTCTTCCGCCGTCGCCGCCCCGGCCCCTTGCGACAGACGATAGATCGCCGTGATCAGGCCGGTGCGGTCGGCGCCATCCCAGCAATGAACGAGCAGCGGCTTTGGGGCCTGGGCGATGAGCGCCTGGATCTCGGCGATCTGCTGCAGGCTGACCGGCTGGCGTGCCGAGATCGGGTAATCTAGCTGCCTGACGCCGGCCCCGGTGGTGACGGCGATTTCCTCGTCATACCAGGGCTTGCCGGCATTCGGCCCGCGCAGGTTGAGGACCGAGCGGATGCCGTAGCGCTCGATGGCGCTCGCCAGTTCCTGCGGTGACAGTTGGGCGGAACGGTAATACCGCCCGGCCTCGACTTCATGAAAATTATTGCTCACCTGCAAATAACCGTAAAAACCGCCGACGACGATCAGCAGCGCACCGACGCCAGCGAGCAGGAGCTTCCTCGCGGCGCGCAGCCGGCGCCGCAACGGCGTCGGCTTGGCCGGGGAGGGGGCGGGCGGAACGGGGGAGGTGGGCATGGGGTGGGTCTCGTCCGCGGCTGGAGAGAGCCGGCGGCGCAGTCAGGGGAAGTCAAATATAAAGTGGGCGGCCCGCCGAGTCAAAGAACGGGTGGGGTTGTCCCTGTATTCGCTTCGTTGCGGCGCCTTGCCGGGTGGTGGCGGCAATATTCGTTGGCTTCCGCTCCATGCCTTGGTTACAATGCGGCAAATACACATTTGTCATGGTTCTCGCGCTATGGGACATCTGCACAAGGCTGGTTTGGTCGATTTCGTCGTCGAGTCGTCCTGGCCTGTCTCCGCCATGATTTCCGGTGCCTGCCTGGTCGTCGGCTACGGCCTGGGGCCGGCGGTGCTGCCCAACCTGGCCGGCGGGCCATTGTTGTCCTTGGTCAGCCTGCTGCTGGCGGCGGCCTGGGCCTTGATTGCCTTGCTCAAATACCGCTCCGGTCGGGCCTTGGCGCGGCGCCAGGCGTTTCCGGAAAGGCTGCGGCGCGATCCGGTGTTCGGTGCGTTGCCGCTGGCCGAGATGCTGGCGGCCAATGCGAAATGCGAGCCGGTGTTGGCGGAGGAGGCGCCGCCGGTGGCCGGCGAATGGTCGGTCGAACTGCTGCAATCCCTCGCCCCGGCGCGCTTCGCGGCGTTGTGCCGGGAGTTCTACGCGGTCAAGGGACTGCGTAGCGAATGCCCGGCGGGTAGCGCCGATCTGTTGCTCTATTCCGATGCGGCGGGGGCGGTGAGCGCCATCGTCCGCTGCCTGGCCGCCACGGATCAGCCAGTCGGGGTCACGGCGCTTTGCGAACTGCGGGCGGCGATGGAGCGCGCGCAGGTGAGCAAGGCATTTTTCATGAGCCGCGGCGGCTTTACCGACGAGGCCAGGGCGTTTGCCGCGCTTCACCGGATCACGCTGATCGATGGCGCGATGTTGCGCCAGATGTTGCAGCGCCTGCCGGCTATCCCGCGCCTGCAGCTACTGGCCCTGGCGACCACCGGCCAGGCGAGGATTCCCGGGTATGCCGGCTGTCGGCACGAGATTGCCGATCTTGCCTACCGCCAGGCGGCCTGAGCGCCGGGCCTGGGGTTTATCCCAGAAAACGGAATTAAACCGCAGAGACGCAGAGATGCTGAGGAAAAACAGAGGCGTGAGTGGACTATTCGGCCGATCTTTTGGGTGAGCTGAAAAAACGATGCAAGCCACTGTTTCTACGTTCTTCTCTGCTTCTCTGCGACTCTGCGGTAAGGTTTTCAGGTTTACTTGGGCAGCAACAGCGAGAAGCGGGCGCCGTTGGCGTTGCTCAGCCTGACGTAGCCCTCGCGCCCGCCGTTGCGATGGAGGGCAGCGACCCGGCCGGCCAGGTGCAGGCCGAGACCGGTGCCCTCTCGGCTGATGGGCTGGATGGCGAGGGCCTGGTCGAGCATGTTTGGCGGGTAGCCGGGGCCGTCATCGTGCACGCTGAATTCCAGCCATTCGCCGTCCGCCACGGCGCTTAAACGAATCTCCCGGCGGGCATGGCGCAAGGCGTTGTAGAGGGCATCCTGGAGCACCATCTTGACCAGGTTTTCATCGTAGAACCAGAGGTTTGGCGCGGCGCTCAGCTCGACGGCGAAGTGCAGCGCGCTTTGCTTGCCGAACTCGGCGGCCAGCTCGGCGAGCAGATCGGCGGGGGTCCGGGCCTCGATGTCGCTGAGCAGACCGCCGCTGTCGGCCTTGTAGAGGGCGAGGAGACGACTCAGCGTGGCGGCGGCTTCGAGCACGCCGCGCATGGTCGCGCTGTCGCCCTGGTCTTCGGCGCGATTGGCGAGCACGGCCAGACGATTCTTGACGTCGTGAATGGTGACCGCCGCCAGATCGACGAAATTCACTGGCGGCTTCCCGGGGCGTATTTGCCGCGAATCCGCTTGGTCAATTCGGCCATCTCGGTCAGTTTCGGGTAGCTCGGGGCTTTGTTCAGCACCGCCTGTTGGAAGGCTTGCGCCGCTTGCAGCTTGGCCGGATCGAGGCCGTTGGCGTGGATGTCGAAGAACAGGGCGAGCGCCGCGTTGGCGACGATTTGCAGGTTGCCGGGCAGGCGGTTGGCGGCGTCGGTGAGCATTTCGGCGGCCGCGGCGAGATCGCCGGCTTTGGCGCGCTTAACCGCCTCGTTATTGAGTTCGATAATTTCGCGGATACTTTCGCTGACCAGTTGTTCGGCCAGTTCGGGGGCGCCGTTGTCGCGCAAGATCGTCGATACCCGGCCGTGCAGTTCCGTCGAATCCGGATTGCTTTGCACCAGGTTTTTGAGCAATTCCTGCGCTGCATCCTGCTGGCCGATGGTCAGGCAAGCCTTGGCGATGGCCATCACCGACTGCTCGGGCAGTTTGCTCGGATCGTTCTGCATGGCGCGTTGCAGTGCTTCGTTGGCCTTTTCCGGATGGCCGGCGCGTTGTTGGGCGATCGCTTCGACCGAGGCCAGCAACGGATCGTTGGCGTCATTCTTGAAAGTGGTGCGCGCTTCTTCGAGTAGGGCGACCGCCTTGTCGGGTTCGCCCATTTCGGTCAGGGCGTTGCCGAGGCGGGCAAAATCGTGGGTTTCGCGCAAGGGCGAGTTGCGGGTTTTCTTGATCACCAGGCCGAGCGCCTGTTCGACCCGGGAATAGTCGCCCTGTCCTTCGGCGACGGTGGCGATCGCCCGATGGCGGGCCAGCGAGTTGGGCGAAATCAGGCAGGCATTGTCGAGCACGGCCAGTGCGGCCTGGTTGTCGCCGGCCGCCTGATGCAGGTGGCCGAGCATGTCGTAAGCCACCATCAGTTTCGGCGCTTCGCTGATCAACTGCTCTAGCGTCTGCTTGCTGCGCGCCGGGTCGCCGATTTGCTGGAAGGCCTTGGCCAGGCCGAGCTTGGCCCAGGGCAGGGGGCGCATGGCGAGCGCCTGCTGGTAGAACTCGATGGCCGCTGCAGCCTGGCCGGAGAGGATCAGGGCATTGCCCTTGATGCGCAGGACATCGACGTAGTAGCGGTCCTTGGCGGCGAGGATTTCATCACAGGCAGCGATGACCTCGGGCCAGTTGCCCTTGTTTTGCATCTGGTCGACTTTGGCCAGGCGAATCTTCTTTTCGAGCAGGCGCTGCAGGCGGCTCTTCAGGGTGTCGGCGGTGAAGGGCTTGAGCAGGTAGTCGTCGGGCAGGCATTCGGCGGCCGTGACGACGCTTTCGTAACTCTTCTCGGCGGTGATCATTACGAACACCACGTCGCGGCCGATGATCCGGCGGTTGCGCAGGTATTCCAGGAATTGCTGACCGTCGGTGCCGCCGGCCAGGTAAAAGTCACAAAGAATGACGTCGAAGGTATTGGTTTTCAGTTGCTCCAGCGAATCCTTGACGGTGGCACTGACCGCGATGTTTTCACACCCCAGACTGCCCACTTGGCTGCGCAGCGTGCTGCGCATATCGGGCTGGTCGTCAAGGATCAGAACGCGTTTGTCGGCGAAGGGTGTTCGGATAGCCATTACTGTCGGTTGTCGTGAGCAAAACGCAAGTATGCCACTGTGCGCCGGAGGCGCAGGGATTTTGCCGGCGGGCGGGACGCTGTGTGCAATGCCGGCGGAATCGTCGGGGCCGCAACGGTGAAGAATCGTCGGGGGAAAAACCTCCGTGACCCTGCGCTAAGGTTCCCGGGGGAATCGCCCTACGGTGCCTGGTAGACCAGGCTGCTGGCCGGCGGCGGGGATCGCCCGCCGCCGGTGACCGAACGTCAAGGAAATGCTGATCAATTTCTCACCCGGCAGAGCGGCTTCAGCCGCGATCAGTAACTCCCGCCAACGGATTTGTTCAGCGTTTACCCAAGCCTGACTCAACCGCCCGTCAGCCAACATCAAGCCAGTCCGCTTGGCGTTGATCTTGGCCTGGTCTCAGGCGCGGTCGGTCAGGCGGCTTTTTTTTGGGAGCACACCGTTTCCCAGGTATTTTGCCAGAAACGGTAGGCGTTTTCGGTGGCGGTCAGGGAGAGCAGCGACATCCGGCTCTGGTGGTGACAGATCCACGCCAGGCGTGGGGCCGGCGTCAGGCTGTAGACGGGGGGGCTGCCGACTTCGTCTTCGACGATGGACAGGAAGCGTTCGACGGCCAGGCCCCAGTATTCGGAGCCTTCGGCTTTGCCGGCGAGGTATTCGGCTTCCGAGATGGCGCGACGCCAAAGCTTGAGGGCCAGTTCATCGCTGATGCCGGCCTTTCTGGCGATCCACGGGAGGATTTTCGGTGCTTTCATGCGGTTTCTCCTGTTGCTACTTTGTGGTGGTAACCACGTGCTGTTTTGATTGCCTCATGGGCTTAAAGTTTTTGTGCACTGCAATATATTTTTTGCCAAGTATACTTGTGGCCTTTTATCGCCGGGCAAAAAATTGTTGCCAGCCAATTGCTGCGTTGCACAATTGCAACAAATTGGTAATACCAATTACCCGTGTGGTATTTCTCGGCGCCCGCGGCGCCTGCTGTTACGACTGAAAGTCGAATCATGTCCGACCTCCTTGCCAATCTGAATTCGCCCCAACTGCAGGCCGTTACCCTGCCCCCGGTACATGCGCTGATCCTCGCCGGGGCGGGTAGTGGCAAGACCCGGGTGCTGACCACCCGCATCGCCTGGCTGATGTCGACCAACCAGGTCGGGCCGCACGGCATCCTGGCCGTGACCTTTACCAACAAGGCAGCCAAGGAGATGACGGCGCGCCTCTCGGCGCTGGTGCCGATCAACACCCGGGGCATGTGGATCGGCACTTTCCACGGCCTGTGCAACCGCCTGTTGCGGGCGCATTACCGCGAGGCCGGCCTACCGCAGACTTTCCAGATCCTCGATACGGCGGATCAACTGGCGATGGTCAAGCGCCTGTTGAAGAATCTCAATGTCGATGACGAGAAATACCCGCCGCGCGAGTTGTGCCACTTCATCAACGCGCACAAGGAACAGGGCATCCGCGCCGCGCAGGCCGAGGCCTACGACAATTACACGCAAAAGCGCGTCGAGCTGTACACCGAGTACGAAAACCAGTGCAATCGCGAGGGCGTCGTCGATTTCGCCGAGCTGCTGCTGCGCTGCTACGAGCTCTTGCAGCGCAACGAGCCGCTGCGCCGGCATTACCAGGAGCGTTTCCGCTACATCCTGGTCGATGAGTTCCAGGATACCAACAAGCTGCAATATGCCTGGCTGCAACTGCTGGCCGGCGGTGGGGCCAAGGTCTTCGCGGTTGGCGACGACGACCAGAGTATCTACGCCTTCCGCGGCGCCGAGGTCGGCAACATGCGCGATTTCGAGCGCGATTACGCGGCCGGCAACATCATTCGCCTGGAGCAGAATTACCGTTCGCACGGCAACATCCTGGCTGCCGCCAATGCGCTGATCAAGAACAACCGCGAACGCCTCGGCAAGAACCTGTGGACCGATGCCGGCGATGGCGAGCCGATTCGCGCTTTCGAAGCCTATTCCGACCTTGACGAAGCGCGCTTTATCGTCGAGGAAATCCGCGAACTGGTGCGCGACGGCATTTCGCCGACCCAGATCGCCTTGCTCTATCGCTCCAACGCCCAGTCGCGGGTGCTGGAAAACGAGTTGTTCACCAAGAACGTGCCGTACAAGGTCTATGGCGGGCTGCGCTTCTTCGAGCGTCAGGAAATCAAGCACGCGTTGGCTTACCTGCGCCTGCTCGGCAACCCGGACGACGACACGGCTTTCCTGCGCGTCGTCAATTTCCCGACCCGCGGCATCGGCGCCCGTTCGCTGGAAAACCTGCAGGCCACGGCGCACCAGTGCAATTCCAGCCTGTACAACGCCGCCGCCTCGCTGACCGGCAAGGCCGGCCAGACGGTTGGCGCCTTCATCCGCTTGGTCGAGCAACTGCGCGTTGAAACCGAGGGCCTGCCGCTGCCGGAAATGGTCGAGCATGTCATCGAAAAATCCGGTCTGGCGCAGCATTACCGCACCGAGAAGGACGGCCAGGACCGGCTGGAGAATCTCGACGAACTGATCAACGCCGCCGCCACCTTCGTCGATGACGAAGGCGCCATCGGCGAAGGCGGCGCGCTGGTCTCCTTCCTCACCCTGGCTTCGCTGGAAGCCGGCGAGCACCAGGCCGGCGAAGGCCAGGAAGCGGTCCAGCTGATGTCGGTGCATGCCGCCAAGGGCCTGGAATTCGACGTGGTTTTCATCACTGGCCTGGAGCAGGGCCTGTTCCCGCACGAGAATTCGATCAACCAGGGGCGCGACGGCCTCGAGGAAGAGCGCCGGCTGATGTATGTCGCGGTGACCCGCGCCCGCCAGCGTCTCTACGTGACCTGCGCCCAGACCCGCATGCTGCACGGCCAGACGCGCTATTGCGTGCCATCGTCCTTCCTCGATGAAATCCCGGAAAACCTGTTGCGCAAGCTCAACAAGAAAGCCGAGCCGGTTGCTTCGACGCCGGCCTTCGGCCAGTTTGGCGGCGGTTATGCCGAACCGGTTTCCGGCGGACTGCGCATCGGCATGGCGGTCGAACACGCCAAGTTCGGTCTCGGCGTCATCGTCTCGACCGAAGGACGCGGCGCCGATGCCCGCGTCCAGGTCAATTTCGGCGGCAGCGGCATGAAATGGCTGGCCCTGGAATATGCCAAACTGACGCCGGTTTGAGCGGTTGTTGAAGGGGCTTGAGCGGGCATGTCGCGGTGTTTGGCGGCTTGCTCAGGCGCTTGTCGGGCGTTCCTGGGTGGTCACCGTTGCCGGCCAGGCAAAGGCTGGTCCGCTGCCGAGCCCGACGAGGAAGCCGGCGAGGGCCAGCCGCCAGGCCGGGAAGTCGGCGCGGGGAACAGGGGGCTGGCCGGTCAGCCGCGCATAAATGGTGCTGCCGGCGATCAATCCGCGCAGGAACAGGGCGCGCTCGCGGAAGGCCGCGCCATGTTCGGCGAGAAAGCCGCGCAGGATGCCGCTGATGCCGGCAATCCGGCCATTGAGCAGGAGCAGGCTGCCGCTGTCGGCAGGGACAAAGTCGACGAGAAGCATTCTCGAAAACGTGTTTGAACCGCAGAGACGCAGAGGCGCAGAGAAAAAGCAAAGGCTTGCCTGGATTGTTCGGCACCCCTTCAGGGTGAGCTGCAAAAACGATGCAAGCGACTGTATTCACGTCTTTCTCTGCTCCTTTGCGATTCTGCGAAAGCATGAGGTCGCCCTAATTTAGTGCTCGCCGCCGGTTGGGCACCCTAAGGGAACCGCTGATTTATTCCTCACCCGTCTGGCCGAGCCCGGCGAATCTATGGTCAATGCTTCGAGAGGCACGCGTAGCGGCTTTAGCCGCGAATGGCGATCTGCTCAATGGGTTTTCGCGGCTAAAGCCGCGCCTTGGGACACAGGATTCATAATCCGGATTTATTCAGTGCATCCCTAAAAATTGTTGATAAGCAAATACCTTGTCGGGTTATGGCGGCCGGCCGGAGTAGGCAGGTTTTGTTGCCGCTCAATCGCGCTAGATCGCAGATCGGCAGGGTGATAATCTCGCTGTCTTGAAAAATGATAACGAGGAGACCCCCATGTCCCATGCCATTCGTCTTCACCAGACCGGCGCCCCCGCTGTCCTGACCTGGGAAGAGGTCGATGTTCCGGCGCCGGCGGCCGGCGAGGCGACGATACGCCAGAGCGCGGTCGGCCTGAATTTCATCGATGTCTATCACCGGACCGGCCTTTACCCGCTGCCCCTGCCTTCCGGCATCGGTCTCGAAGGCGCCGGCGTCGTCGCAGCGGTCGGCGCGGGCGTCAGCGAGGTGGCAGTCGGCGATCGGGTGGCCTATGCCGGCGGGCCGATCGGGGCTTATGCCGAAGTTCGCAATATTCCGGCCCATCGTCTGCTCAAGCTGCCGCCGGGCATCGCCTTCGAGACGGCGGCAGCGATGATGTTGCAGGGGCTGACCGCGGCCTATCTGCTGCGGCGGACCTATCGCGTCCAGGCCGGCGATACCGTGTTGATCCATGCCGCGGCCGGCGGCGTCGGGCTGATCGCCTGCCAGTGGGCGAAGGCGCTGGGGGCGACGGTGATCGGTACCGTCGGTTCGGCCGCCAAGGCGGTGCTGGCCGCGGCGCATGGCTGCGATCACGTGATCAATTATGCAACCGAGAATTTCAGCCAGCGGGTCCGCGACCTTACCGCCGGCGAAGGCGTCGCGGTGGTCTATGACGGCGTCGGCAAGGACACCTTCATGGGTTCGCTCGATTGTCTGCGGCCGATGGGCATGATGGTCACCTACGGCAACGCCTCCGGTCCGGTGCCGCCGCTCGACCTGCTGACCCTGACGCAAAAGGGCTCGTTGTTCGTGACCCGGCCGACCCTGATGCAATACACCGCCCGCCGCGAGGATCTGCTCGCCTTCGGTAACGAGCTGTTCGAGATCGTCGCTTCCGGCCAGGTGCGCATCGAAGTCAACCAGCGTTACGCCCTGCGCGATGCCGCCCAGGCCCATCTCGACCTGGAAGCCCGGAAGACCACCGGTTCAACCATCCTCCTGCCATGATGGCCAAGATCAAAGCCAGCCTCCTTTCCTTGCGTGACCTGTTCGCCACCGCCTGGTGGATTTTCCTCATCGTCGGCATCGGTTTTGTCGTCGCCTACCAGTTCGTCAAGCCGGCGCCGCCGAAGAAAATCGTCATGACGACGGGCGCCGAATCCGGCGCCTATTACCTGTTTGCGCAACGCTATGCGGCGCTCCTGGCGAAAAACGGCATTACGCTGGAAGTCCTGCCCTCGGCCGGCTCGCTGCAGAATATCGAGCGCCTGCAAAATAACGAGGCGCAGGTCGGTTTCGTCCAGGGCGGGGTGATTCCGCCCAAAGAAGACCCGGACGAAGAGGATACGTCCGGCCTTTTGTCGCTGGGCAGCCTGTTTTACGAGCCGGTATGGGTGTTCTATCGCGGCCACAAGGCGCTCGAGCGGCTGACCGACCTGCAGGGCAAGCGCATTGCCATCGGTCAGGAAGGTTCCGGCGTCCGCCAGTTGGCCCAGCAACTGCTCGCCGCCAACGACATCGCGCCCGGCCGCAACCTGGTGCCGCTGGCCGGCCTGACGGCGGCGGAAGAACTGCAGCAGGGGCGAATCGATGCTGCCTTCATCATCGCCGCCGAAAACGCGCCGGTCGTCCAGGTCCTGCTGCGCTCGCCCGGCCTCAAGGTGATGAGCTTTTCGCAGGCCGCCGCCTATCAGCGGCGTTTCCCTTTCCTCACCAAGCTGACGTTTCCGCACGGCGTGGCCGATCTGGAACGGGATTTTCCGCCGGAAGACATCAAGCTGCTGGCGCCGACCGCCAACCTGATCATCCGCGACGATCTCCATCCGGCCCTGCAGACCCTGCTCCTGCAGGCGTTGAGCGATGTGCATGGGAAATCCGGGTTTTTCCAGGATGCCGGGGAGTTCCCTTCCTACAAGGACCAGATGCTGCCGCTGTCGCCCGATGCGGCGCGCTATTTCAAGTCCGGCTCGCCCTTCCTGCAACGCTACCTGCCCTTCTGGCTGGCCGTCCTGGCCGATCGCCTGATCGTGCTGCTGGTGCCGATCATCGCCTTGCTCATCCCGCTTCTCAAGATCGCCCCGGCGCTCTACTCCTGGCGAGTGCGGGCCAAGGTCTTCCGCTGCTACGGCGAGCTGAAATTCCTCGAGGATGACCTCAAACATCATTTCGCCGCCAGCAAGCTGGACGATTACCGCGATCGCCTCGACGCGCTGGAAGATGCGGCCAGCCAGCTACATGTGCCGCTGGCCTTCAGCGACCTGGTCTATACCCTGCGGGAACACGTCAATCTGGTGCGCCAGACCCTGCTGAAACTGGAAAAAACCGTATGAAAGCCTTTCTCGTCGCCAATCCCAAGGGCGGCTCCGGCAAAAGCACCCTGGCCACCAACCTGGCCGGCTATTTTGCCTCCCGTCGCCATGAGGTCATGCTCGGCGACATCGATCGCCAGCAGTCCTCCCGCGAATGGCTGAACATGCGGCCCTTCGAGCTGCCCAGCATCGAAACCTGGGATATCGGCCACGACAACATCGCCCGGCCGCCCAAGGGCACCAGCCATGTTGTGCTCGATACGCCGGCCGGCCTGCACGGCAAATTGCTGGAAAAGGTGCTGAAACTGTCGACGCGGGTCATCGTGCCGGTCCAGCCCTCGATGTTCGACATGTTGGCAACGCGCCACTTTCTCACCGAATTGCTCTCCGAAAAGGCCATCCGCAAGGGCAAGGCCGATGTTGCGGTGATCGGCATGCGGGTCGATGCGCGGACCCGGGCGGCCGGCGAACTGGAGCGTTTCTTCGCGACTTTCGAGCTGCCGGTGCTGACCTATCTGCGCAACACCCAGACCTATGTCCAGGCCGCCGCCGCCGGGCTGACCATTTTCGACCTGCCGCCGGCACGCGCCGAACGCGATCTCGAGCAGTGGCAGGCGATCATCGACTGGGTGGAAGCCGGGTGACCCGGCGTGCCGCTGCCGGTGGCTGAGGCCGGTCGGATTGCGACCGGCGGTGTGCCGGCCGGGCCGGTCTTTGCGTTTCCGCCGGGCCTCCGAGTCTCGGCGCTTCGCCTGCGTTTTCTAAGATGAAACCCGTTTCCATCGCGATCGCGCCCGGCGACCTCGAGTTTTCGGCGATCCGCGCCCAGGGCGCCGGCGGCCAGAACGTCAACAAGGTTTCCAGCGCCATTCATCTGCGCTTCGATATCACCGCCTCGTCCTTGCCCGAACTCATCAAGGAACGCCTCCTCGCCCTCAACGACCAGCGCATCAGCAAGGATGGCGTACTGGTGATCAAGGCGCAGGAATTCCGGACCCAGGAGAAAAACCGCCTGGAGGCGCTGCGCCGCCTGCAGGCCCTGGTCGACGGCGTGGCCGTGGTGGCGCGGCCGCGACGGCCGACCAAGCCGACCTACGGTTCGCAAAAACGCCGCCTGGAAAGCAAGGTGAAGCGCGGCGAGATCAAACGCGGGCGGGGGCGGATCGAACTTTGATCCCCAAAACCTTGTCGCAGAGTCGGAAAGTAGCAGAGAAGTACGTGAAAACAGTGGCTTGTATCGTTTTTGCAACTTCCCCAGAGGGTGGGGCGGCGTTTTCTGGGTGGATGGCGGCCGGCCTGGCGCCTTAGGGATGCGGCTCCAGCCATTTGAGCAGGATGGCGAAGAGGGCGTCGGGGTCCACCGGTTTGGCGACGAAATCGTTCATGCCGGCCGCCAGGCAACGGGCCCGGTCTTCGGCGAAGGCATTGGCGGTCATCGCGACGATCGGTAGTTCGCGGCCGGCCGGCAGTTGGCGGATGCAGCGGGTGGCCTGCAGGCCATCCATTTCCGGCATTTGCATGTCCATCAGGATCAGCGCGTAGGGGTGGCGTTGTACCAGGGCGACGGCCTGGGCGCCATCCGGCGCCAGATCGGTCGTCAGGCCGAGGACGTCGCGCAGCAATTCGAGGATGACTTCCTGGTTGATCCAGTCGTCCTCGGCCACCAGGATGCGTGCCGTGGCATGCCGCGAGCGCAGGCGGGCTTCGGTTTCCGCCGCGCTCAGCGCCTCGCCGTGGCTGGGCCGGGCCGGGCCGGGGGGAGCTTTTTTCAGGGGCAGGACAAAAGCAAAGCGGCTGCCGACCCCTTCCGTGCTGTCCACCGTGATGTCGCTGCCCATCAGGCGAATCAGGCGCTGGCAGATGGTCAGGCCGAGTCCGGTGCCGCCGTATTTGCGGGTGGTCGAACCATCGGCCTGCTCGAAGGGGGCAAAAATGCGTTCGAGCACTTCCGGCGCCATGCCGATTCCGCTGTCGCGCACCGCGAAGCCAAGGCGGACATCGTTCGCCGTTTCTTCCTCGAGGTGGACGGCCAGCGTGACGCTGCCCCGGGCGGTGAATTTGAGGGCATTGCCGATCAGGTTGAGGAGGACTTCCTGCAGGCGCAGCGGATCGCCGAGCAGCGGCAGGCGTTCGAGCCGGGGATCGATTTCGTAGAGCAGTTTCAGTTGTTTGGCCTGCGCCCGGTCGCCGGCCAGGCTTTCCAGGTTGCTGCGCAGGCTGCCGATGGTGAAGGCGGTCTGCTCCAGGGTCAGGTGCTCGGCATCGATCTTCGACAGGTCGAGGACGTCGTTGAGCAACTGCAGCAGATGGTTGGCGGCATTGCTGATCTTGCTCAACTTGGTGCCCTGCGCGGCATCGTGGTTACCGCGGGCGAGCAGGTGGGTGAGGCCGATGATGGCGTTCATCGGCGTCCGCAATTCGTGGCTCATGTTGGCCAGGAAGGTGCTCTTCGCCCGATTCGCCGATTCGGCCACCTCCTTGGCGATGGAGAGGGCCAGGGTGCGTTCCTCGACCAGTTCCTCGAGATGCTGGCGGTAGTGCTCGAGTTCGGTTTCGGCCGCTTTGCGGGCGGTGATATCCATCCGGTTGCCGACGATGAAACCGCTCTGCGTCCGGTATTCGACCAGCAGCAGCCAGCGGCCGTCGTCCAACTGCTGCTCGCAATGGGTGCCATTGGCCGACTGATGCTGGCGGACGCGCTCGTTCACCCAGTCGTCGATATGGCCGATGGCTTCGCGATACTGGCCGTGTTCGGCACCATGGCGAACAATCTCGGCAAAACTGGCGCCCGGTACCAGCATCTCGCGACTGATCTGGTAGAAATTTCGATAAGCCTGGTTGCACACCACCAGGCGGTCGTTTTCGTCGTAAATGGTGAAGCCTTCGGGGATACCCTCGATCGCCTCGCTGAGCAGTCGTCCGGCCTGGCGCGCGGCAAATTCGGCTTCCTTGAGGGCAGTGATGTCGGCATAGGCGGCGACCACCCCCATCTCCCCTTCGTCGACCGGCGAGGCATGGACTTGCAGCCAGCGCAGCCCTTGGGGCGTCTCGACCTGCATTTCGGCGTTGCGGATGGCGACCCGTTGGTGCAGGGCGCGAACGCAGGCGTATTCGGCGGGCGGCATGGGACTGCCATCGGGGCGGCGGACCCGTCTTTCGTCGCTGTCGAAACTGCCATGCCGCTGCTTCTCCCGGCTGATGCCGAGCAACTGCTCCGAGGCCGGATTGCAGTCGATCAGTTGCCCGCTGCGATCGAGCATCACGATGCCGACCGGCAACACCTCGTAAATGGCCTGCAGGCGCTTTTGTTCGGTGCGCAGCAGCGCCGTATTTTCGAGCAGCAACTGTTGCTGGCGGGCGTGTTTGTACAGCAGCCAGATCACCCCGCCGGTCAATAGCCAGAGCAGCAGCGTGGATATTATTGCCTGCCGCCGGTCCTGTTTGATGATGCGCTCGACCGGGCGCAGGATGGTTTCTTCGCTCAGTCCGAGAACGACGGTGATCGGGTAGTCGTTCAGCCGTCGCCACTGAAAGAGTCGGCTGACCTGGTCGAAATTGGCGACTGCCTTGAAGGAACCGCTCAACACGCTGAGCGGGCCGACGAAGGGGCGGTTGGGGCCGACGCTGCTGCCCAGCGCTTTCTCGTGATCCTGGCTGCGCGCCAGGTATTCGCCAGTGGCGCGGAAAATCGAGACATTGTCGTCGGCGGCCAGGGTCAGGGCCCGCAAGGTCTCGTGCAAATAGGTCGGGGCGAGCGACAGCACGATGACCCCCGCCAGTTGGCCATGGCGCCGGATCGGACGGCTGAACTGGATGCTCCATTGCTGCGAAATGCGACCGAAGACCGGTCGGCTGATGAATAGCTGATCCGGCCCGGTGTTCTGGTGCGCCGTGAAATGTTCGCGGTCGCCGAGGAAGACGGGGGCCTTGAAGGGGAGGCTGGAATAAGCGAGATACCCCGTGCTGTCGATGACGCCGACCTGGAGCAAGGAGCGGGCGGGGAAGCGCTGTTCGATGCGCCGTACTTCGCTATCGAAGGCGCCCGCCGGCCCGGGCTGGTAAGCCCGGGCCAGTTCCCGGGCGGCAAAGTCGATGTAGCGAATCAGGATGGAAATGTCTTCGGCCACCGCACTGTTCAACTGGGCGGCGCGCAATGTCGCCTGGGCCAGCGTTTCCTCGCGGAGCTGGGTTTCGGTTTTGCTTAGCTGCCACCAGTAGGTGGCGCTGGCAAACAGCGCCAGCACCGCGATCAAGGCGGCCAGCAGCCGAAAATTCAGTCGCGGCTTGCTCATGCCCGGCCGCGGCGGGCGATGGAAAACGAGGTGGCGAGGGGCGACATGCAGGCGGTTGCGGAATGACGATTATGACTAAGGTGATAGATTTTAATCGCTTATGCCAGTCGCCGTCGAACCCGCATTTTTTGCCGGCTTGCCGGGGCCCGCACAGGGACTCGTTCCCGGCAAACCTGTAAAATTTGCCGGCCGCCAATTCGGCCAACAGGAAATATGGCCCCCGGGCAGGAAACCTTACCGCCGAGTCGCAGAGGAACAGAGAAAATCATGAATGCAGTGGCTTGTCTCGTCACCGCTTTCCCCGCCCCGGGCCGGGGAGCGCCATTTGGGCGGCTCCGGAGGCCGGGCGGGGGATCTCTACTGCTTCGTTTAAAGTGCAGCCCAGATCGTGGACGGGCTCACAGCGTCTCGCCGGTTCAATTGCATTTTCTAGGTCCAAAAATCGATGAATTTCTCTGAAACCATTGCCACCCTGAATCACGCTTCGGCCTTCGAGTTGTACCGTCTGCGGGCGGCCATCGATCGCGTCCTCGACCAGCCGGGCTGGATGCTTGCCGTTCAGGCCCGACTGCGGGTCGGCCAGGCGATCCAGTATTTCGACCCGGCCGCCAACCGCGCCCAGTCCGGGCAGATCCTCGAACTGCGCCGCAAGCAGGCGGTGGTGCTCGACCTGGCGACGCAAAAACGCTGGCTGATTTCCTACGCCGCAATCAACCTCGACGGGGCCGATGTCGAAATCCGCGAAAAGCCCCTCCTGGGACTTGGCCGCAACGAAGTCGCCTGCGGTGAGGTGGTCGGTTTCGTCGATCGCCACCACCAGCAGCGCAGCGGCCGGATAGTGCGGCTCAACGACAAAACCGTCACCTTGCTGTGCGGCCAGCAACAATGGCGCGTTGCCTATGCCCTGCTGCATCGCGTCGTTGACGGCAGCGCCTCGTCGGGCGAGGTATTGGAACTCGATGTTCAGCCCAGCCTCCTGGCCTCGGCGGGCGATGAGTAAAGCCACCCGGGCATTTGCCCCGCGTTTTCTGCTGGCGATCCGGACCGGCGATTGCCGGTAGCGAGGAAGCGCCTGCCGAAAGCAAGGGGTACAACGAGAAGGCGCCGCTGGCCGCCATGTTCAAGTGGAGTGCGGAGGTTCGCGGCGAGGTTTTCGAGCGAACCGGAGGCTTAAATGACCGTTTCCTCGGGTTACCCTTCAAACCATGTATGACGCGATAATGAGCGACTTTGTATTGAACAGCTCATGTCATGGAACCACGTATCGATGGGAAGTTGAAGGCCTGGAATGAGGACAAGGGTTTCGGATTCATTACACCGTTGAATGGTGGGCAAGATATCTTTGTCCACATTTCAAACTATCCCCGTCGTGGCGGAAAACCGGTGGTGGGTGAAACACTTTCCTTCGAAGTAAGCTTGAATGCGGAGCAAAAGAAAAAGGCGGTAAATGTTCAGCGTCCTGGGCAACCGCAAGAAATAGCAGCCTCGCTACGCCGACCGCATTCGGCAAGGCGTCGCGGAGGTTCTTTCCTGGCAATGGCGGCCAGCATCGCTTTCGTTGGGGTGTTCATCTTTTTGGTGTACCAGGCGCTGATGCCCAGATTCAAAGGGCTAATTTCACCAGCCACGATTCCCGCTTCGGTCTCCGCGGCGGAGATGCCAGGAAGGTATTCTTGCGACGGCCGACACTATTGTTCACAGATGACGTCGTGCGACGAAGCCACTTACTTTCTACGCCACTGCCCAGGGACAGAGATGGATGGTGACGGAGACGGAGTGCCCTGCGAGTCGCAGTGGTGCTCTAACCCGTTTGCCAAGTAGGCAGCGACCGGGGGGCTGACTTGCTGACCATTTTTATGGCATAAGACATAGCGGCCAGGAGCGGTCGGTCGAAACAAGCGCCCCAAAGCGGGCTTCAATACCCAAATGAATGTCATTGAGATATATTGGAGTCGTGCCGCTTTTGACGGAAATTTAGTATGGTCGAAAATGAACTGGCGTTATCGGAACGCCATACTGGCTGTGGCTTTCAAAGCAATGAGCCTCGCCGAGTTATACAGCAGGCGCCGGAGTTATGCTGCAAAACTGTCTCCCGATAACAAAGTTGGGCACCATAATGATTTCCTCCCGATGGTTTGCGTTGCTGCTTCTTGGATTAGTGCTTTTCACCGGTCACGCGGTTGCATGGCCAGACCAGAGGAACGCGAAGCTATGCTCCATCGGTTCGATCGGACGCTACATCTCAATGAGTGCTGAGTGCGTCGACACACAGGCGAAGTGTGAAGCGAAGGGTGGAAGCTGGCGTGGTTCAGTTCTTGGCCTGGGGCGCAGTGTCGGGTGCGATCTACCGACAAGCGACAGTGGTCGAAAGTGCCAAGATAGCTCTCAGTGCGAAACGATATGCGTAGCTCACGATGGATCGGGCAGCGACTGTAGGTGCTACGGCCGCACAATTGTGCCGAAAGGGCCACAACCCGATACCTGCACTTTTCACGGTGTTAAGCGCGGACCACATGTTGACTAGCTGCTGTTCCATGGTGCCCAACCCTTCGTTGCAGGGGACCTCGCGCATACAGCCGCGCGAGGCCCCTGAACTCAAACGTGTGCGCCGGGCATGGCGCGTTACTTCGTAGGTGCAAGTCCTACGGCCAGGCAAGCAGAGCCGAAGGCAAGGAGAAGGGCAAGGGCGTTGCCGCGAGGCAGGGTCTGAAGGAAGCCCAATCCGAAACTGCGGGGCGATGAACAAAAATCGGATATGAGGCGTGGTGCATCTGGGGCGAGCGGGCACGTGACCGCGAAGCCCTCTATCTGCGGCAACAAGATGTACTTTGTAAATCCGGCGTCTATGCAGGGAAGGTAACGTGTCTTACCCCGGGAGATCTCCCCTGTGCTTCAAAGGATCGAAGCTGGGCGTCTGGCAACGGGCGCTGAATACCGTGGAGAAGTCAGCAGAGGGCATAGTAGGCGGCGCCACCGCCGAAGGCCCGAACGATGAAAGACAAAGGAACGTGGCGAAGAGAGACGAGACAGCATCTGACCATCTGCGCAAGCAGGCTGCGGCGACGCCGCAGGATGAACTCGTCGCTGGTTTGCCACGACAATCCGAGTCGATTCACACCCAAGCGCTGTTTGCCCAAGTGTTGGAACGGGGCAATCTACAGCGCGCATTGAAGCAAGTGCGCCAGAACAAAGGCGCGCCGGGCATCGACGGCATGACGGTCGATGAACTGCCGGAGTACCTGAGGCACCACTGGCTGGAAATCCGCGCGCAACTGGAAAACGGGTGCTATCGCCCGCAACCGGTCAAGCGAGTGGAAATCCCCAAGCCGGATGGGAAGACCCGACCACTGGGTATTCCTACGGTGTTGGACCGCTTCATTCAGCAAGCCATTGCGCAAGTCGTCAGTGCGCAATGGGAGACGCACTTCCACAACCACAGCTACGGATTTCGCCCACAGCGCTCGGCCCATCAGGCTGTGCGTCATGTGCAGTCGAACATCCGGAAGGGCTAAGGCTGGGTGGTGGATATGGACCTGCAAGCCTTCTTCGATCGGGTCAATCATGACCGACTGATGGCGCGACTGAAGAGTCGCTGCCCGGACGCCGACATGCTGCGACAGGTTAATCGATTCCTGAAGGCTGGCGTGAGCGTGGCCGGAACCATCGAAGCCACGACCATGGGTGTGCCGCAAGGTGGCCCACTTTCGCCGGTGCTGGCCAACGTGGTGCTAGATGAACTGGATTGGGAACTGGACCGGCGTGGCCACCGTTTCGCCCGCTATGCCGACGACTGCAACATTCTGGTCAAAAGCAAACGTGCCGGCGAGCGGGTGATGGCGAGCGTGACACGCTATGTCAGCGACACACTGCGACTCACAGTGAATCAGTTGAAAAGCGCGGTGGATCGGCCCATGAACCGCAAGTTCCTGGGCTTCACGGTCAGCCGCAACGGAGCAAGGCTGAAGGTGGCCGACAAGGCCCTCGAGAAGCTGAAGGACCGTGTGCGGGAACTGACCCGTCGTACCAGAGGCAACACCATTACCAAGATCGTTGCGGAGCTAAGAGAAACCCTGCTTGGTTGGAAAGCGTACTTCGGCATCGCCGAGGTGCTGAGTCCTCTGCGCGATATTGATAAGTGGGTACGACGCAAGTTGCGCTGCTATCTCTGGAAACAATGGGGACCGGCCGGTTATCGGGAACTGCGCAAGCGTGGCGTTACTGTCCGCGAAGCGTGGAACACCAGCAAATCGGCGCACGGTCCGTGGCGGCTGTCCAAGACACCGGCATTGGCCTTTGCGTTACCATTACGCTACTTCAATAACTTGGGACTACCCAGCCTTGCGCCACGGTAGGAATTCAATTCATCGAACCGCCGGATACGTGACCCGTTCGTCCGGTGGTGTGGGAGGGAGGGGCCGCGAGGCTTCTTCCTATCCCGATTGGGCAGCAGGAATAACTCGCCGATAAGCTCATGGAATCACTCCAATGTTGAGACTTACAATTTTGCTGCTGGCTTTCCTAACCGCACCAGCTTTCGCAGTACCCCCTGACCCGTTTGCCCATTGGGTGCCACATGGTTGGAAACTCATCGCACACAAGTGGGGAGACTTGAACCGTGATGGAGTCGACGACGTAGTGCTTGTCACTGAAAAAATCGACTCTGCCAATTTCAAGAAGAACCCGGAGCCACTTGGGCCGGAGATTCTCAATTTGAATCCACGTCGTCTCGTCATCCTCCTGAAATCGTCTGATGGGCTCCAAGAAATCCTAAGCAGAGATGATCTGCTTCCAAGTCCGAATGAAGAAAACATGGGTTGCTTGGCCGACCCTATCGAAAACGGGGGGGGTTCAATAGCGCGAGGGAATCTCGTGATCGAATTGCAAGCGTGGCTCAGCTGTGGAAGCTATGGTGTAACAAACGAAAAATTTATTTTTCGATTTGATGGCGCTCGGTTCCGCTTTGTCGGTTATGACCACTCTGAGTTCTCTCGTAGCACGGGGGACCAGTCCGAATTCAGCATTAATTATCTGACGGGCAAGAAGAAGATAACCACCGGACTGAATGCTTTTGAGGACTCGAAACCGAAAATTGTTTGGAAAAACCTTCGGACAAAGCGAGCTTTCTTCTTGGACGAAATGTTCCTGTATTGCTACGCAGACGATCCGGCGCAAATAGACAGCTGGTGTCAATAATCATGCACCATATGCCCAACACTACGCTCAACCCGACCGCCCTGACGGGCGTCGGGTTAGCTACACGTGTGCGCCGGGCATGGCGCGTTACTTCGTAGGTGCAAGTCCTACGGCCAGGCAAGCAGAGCCGAAGGCAAGGAGAAGGGCAAGGGCGTTGCCGCGAGGCAGGGTCTGAAGGAAGCCCAATCCGAAACTGCGGGGCGATGAACAAAAATCGGATATGAGGCGTGGTGCATCTGGGGCGAGCGGGCACGTGACCGCGAAGCCCTCTATCTGCGGCAACAAGATGTACTTTGTAAATCCGGCGTCTATGCAGGGAAGGTAACGTGTCTTACCCCGGGAGATCTCCCCTGTGCTTCAAAGGATCGAAGCTGGGCGTCTGGCAACGGGCGCTGAATACCGTGGAGAAGTCAGCAGAGGGCATAGTAGGCGGCGCCACCGCCGAAGGCCCGAACGATGAAAGACAAAGGAACGTGGCGAAGAGAGACGAGACAGCATCTGACCATCTGCGCAAGCAGGCTGCGGCGACGCCGCAGGATGAACTCGTCGCTGGTTTGCCACGACAATCCGAGTCGATTCACACCCAAGCGCTGTTTGCCCAAGTGTTGGAACGGGGCAATCTACAGCGCGCATTGAAGCAAGTGCGCCAGAACAAAGGCGCGCCGGGCATCGACGGCATGACGGTCGATGAACTGCCGGAGTACCTGAGGCACCACTGGCTGGAAATCCGCGCGCAACTGGAAAACGGGTGCTATCGCCCGCAACCGGTCAAGCGAGTGGAAATCCCCAAGCCGGATGGGAAGACCCGACCACTGGGTATTCCTACGGTGTTGGACCGCTTCATTCAGCAAGCCATTGCGCAAGTCGTCAGTGCGCAATGGGAGACGCACTTCCACAACCACAGCTACGGATTTCGCCCACAGCGCTCGGCCCATCAGGCTGTGCGTCATGTGCAGTCGAACATCCGGAAGGGCTAAGGCTGGGTGGTGGATATGGACCTGCAAGCCTTCTTCGATCGGGTCAATCATGACCGACTGATGGCGCGACTGAAGAGTCGCTGCCCGGACGCCGACATGCTGCGACAGGTTAATCGATTCCTGAAGGCTGGCGTGAGCGTGGCCGGAACCATCGAAGCCACGACCATGGGTGTGCCGCAAGGTGGCCCACTTTCGCCGGTGCTGGCCAACGTGGTGCTAGATGAACTGGATTGGGAACTGGACCGGCGTGGCCACCGTTTCGCCCGCTATGCCGACGACTGCAACATTCTGGTCAAAAGCAAACGTGCCGGCGAGCGGGTGATGGCGAGCGTGACACGCTATGTCAGCGACACACTGCGACTCACAGTGAATCAGTTGAAAAGCGCGGTGGATCGGCCCATGAACCGCAAGTTCCTGGGCTTCACGGTCAGCCGCAACGGAGCAAGGCTGAAGGTGGCCGACAAGGCCCTCGAGAAGCTGAAGGACCGTGTGCGGGAACTGACCCGTCGTACCAGAGGCAACACCATTACCAAGATCGTTGCGGAGCTAAGAGAAACCCTGCTTGGTTGGAAAGCGTACTTCGGCATCGCCGAGGTGCTGAGTCCTCTGCGCGATATTGATAAGTGGGTACGACGCAAGTTGCGCTGCTATCTCTGGAAACAATGGGGACCGGCCGGTTATCGGGAACTGCGCAAGCGTGGCGTTACTGTCCGCGAAGCGTGGAACACCAGCAAATCGGCGCATGGTCCATGGCGGCTGTCCAAGACACCGGCATTAGCCGTTGCGTTACCATTACGCTACTTCAATAACTTGGGACTACCGAATCTTGCACCAGCACGGTAGGAATTCAATTCATCGAACCGCCGGATACGTGACCCGTTCGTCCGGTGGTGTGGGAGGGAGGGGCCGCGAGGCTTCTTCCTATCCCGATTGGGCGTCTTGAGTATGCGCGCCATCGCCTTTCTTCCTGCCCTCATCACCACTTGTACTTTGTCGGCGGCTTCCATTCCGGGCTTCGCTGCCGAGGAGCGCACCCTCACGGCTGCGGCGCAGGAGTTCATCGCAAAGGGGGCAGAACCAACGCTCAGGATGTGCGCGCTTCCCAAGCCCCGCTGCGGCGATGCGAAGCTCATCGGAAAGGAAGACATCCCCGGTGAGAGCAACGACGAGAAGCGAATTGCTCGAACCATTTCCTTCGCGGGCCTTGAACTGGGGCTAACCATTCCAGTCAAGAGCCAACGTCGCTACCTCGTGGCGAAGGTCGAAATTTCTAGTTCAAAATGGCCCGTCCAACGCGGGCTCCACGTTGGTCAGTCTCAGACCAAGGTTCTGGAAGTGCTCGGCCTCCCGACGACTGAGACCGGCAATTGCATCGAGTACTTCAATGAAGCACTTCAAAGCTCGGCTGGCTTTTGCTTTGCCAACGGCCGTATCACCAAAATCGTGTGGGAGCGCTGGATTGACTGAGACGTCCAACGAATAAGGTTAGATCGTGCGAAGCCACGATCTGAACCGTTTGTTGGACGAGCCCGGCCCTGAGCATGGGCTCATAGCAAATATGTATTTGGGAAGTTGCCCGGTTTGACGTTTTTCCGGGAGAA
>Ga0316603_10000035_pt1 | contig 175700 bp, 163 predicted proteins | sample OWC_soil_day10_n_FD_207649 | JGI IMG/M metagenome (GOLD analysis project Ga0316603, IMG submission 207649) | Wetland soil microbial communities from Old Woman Creek delta, Ohio, United States - OWC_soil_day10_noCT | ecosystem: Environmental > Terrestrial > Soil > Wetlands | place: USA: Ohio...
AGCCCCGAGCCGTCAAGCGACGCCCCAAGCCATGTTCACTCCTCACTCAACCCCGCCATATCCTCAAGGCTGAGCTCATCAAACAACAGCAAAAATTTCATGACGAAACGTTAAGGTAGTGCCATTGCGTTCTGTTCCAAGTACCTCAATGAGGAGTATCGCCAGATCATTCATCGCGTCGTCGGTAGCCTCGCCAGAAAACGCCCTTCCCCGCTGCTCAAAGGCAAAGAGAATGTCTGGGCGGCGGCGGCCGTGCATGCGGTCGGACGAATCAATTTCCTCGACGACACCAGTAAGACGCCACACTGCAAACCCAAGGTCATCTACGAGTTTTTTGGGATTGCCGAAAGCACCGGACAGAACAAATCCAAGGAGATCCGGGAACTACTGAAGATGGGACCTTTCACCCACACCTGGATGTTGCCAAACCGGATTGAGGATTGCTCGGCGATGTGGACGCTGCAGGTGAATGGACTGTATATCGACATCCGCTATGCCCCCGTCGATTTACAACGCCTCGCCTTTGAAAAAGGCCTGATTCCCTATATCCCCGCCGACAAGGTCAATCCGTAACCGGATCAAGAGCCATCTATCCGAAGTCGAATGAACGCCCCTCATGATGATCGATGGCCGTAAAAATTCCGAAGAGGAGTTCGGCCGCATGCGGATGATTCTTGAGGGGGCGAAACTCCCCGGCCTGCAGTAGACGGACCTTGAACGTCAGGCACCTCAGGCTTCCCGCATAGATTCCTTTGCGTGTCCTGCCGGCCATCTGCCTTGGAGCGGAAACTATTCGGCCAAGATCGGAGTCTTCGCTAAATGGATGCGGTTGTTGGTCGCCCCGTTGTCCCTAGCATCCAGTTACCAGAAGGAGAATCGATCATGCGGATAGCGAAGGATGATGTGGACGTCAGGATGGAAATCCCGGGAGCGGTAATCCGTCAGCGAACGGATTTCGGCGATGCCACTGGATTTGGCAAGATCAGCGGTGAATATTTCACGCTCTCGGCGGGGGTTGATACGACTCCGCTGTTCCAAGGGCTGGAAGGCAATTTGTGCCAGAGCCCTCACTGGGGCTTTGTCCTGCGCGGCCAACTCACCACAACCGATGCGGAGGGCAGGCAAGAGACCGTCAAAGCGAATGATCTCTTCTACTGGCCGCCGGCGCACAACGTAAAGGTCGAGGTGGACGCGGAAATTATCATGTTCAGCCCCCAGCATGAACACAGCCATGTCATCGACCACATGAGAAACAAAGTCAAAGCTTAGCGAGCCGGAGGCCCATTGTCGCATCGTCAGCAACCTGGAGACATTTCATGGGCAAACTCAAATTTCTCGCGGCGGCTTTGTTGCTGGCGATCGTTTTCCGGGCCTATGGGCAAGCCACCCAGCAGGTGGTCGATATCCCGAGCCGTCCCGGTGTCACCCAGCGCCTGCTTGTCCTTTCGCCCCCTACCCCGAAGGCCGCGGTGGTCCTCATGGCCGGCGGCCACGGCGGTCTGCAGATATTTCCGAACGGCTCGATGAAATGGGGCGAAGGCAATTTCCTGGTTCGAACCCGCCAACTGTTTGCCGATCGCGGGCTGCTGGTTGCCGTGATCGATGCTCCCTCCGATCGCCAAAGTACGCCGTTTTTGCAGGGTTTTCGCCAAAAGCCGGAGCATGCCGAGGATATCAGGGCAGTCATTGGCTGGTTGCGCCAGACGGCGCACGTTCCCGTCTGGCTAGTCGGCACCAGCCGTGGCACGCAATCTGCCGCTTATCTGGCCAGCGAATTGAGCGGCCCGGAGGGGCCGGATGGGGTGGTACTGAGTTCGACGATCCTCAGCGACAACAAGAGCCGCCCGGTACCGGCAATGTCCCTGGAGAAAATCCGGATACCGGTGCTGGTCGTCCATCACGAACAGGATGCTTGCCCGCTCTGCGCCTTTGCCGAGATTCCCGCCCTGATGAGCAAACTGGCCGGAGCGCCGAAAAGCCAGCTACTTTCCTTCACCGGGGGAGAAAATCGGGGCGACCCGTGCGAAGCCTTCGCCTATCACGGCTTTAACGGCCTGGAGCGGAAGGTCGTCGGGCAAACGGCGAACTGGATTCTCGGCCAGTAAGCCGGCCGGAAGGGCACCGGGCAAAGCGGGACAGCATTCCGACCGTCGCCGGCCGCTTTCCTTGCCGCCGCTCGCCGCCGGTTACACTCTGTAACTCGAGTTTGCCGGCCAATCGGCCTTAAGATTCAGCCTCTGTCACCTCACGCCAAGATTCCGGATCAAGCCCCCCGCCACCATGAAACAGCCGCGCCGCATTGCCCTCGTTATTTCCGCCCTGCTCGTTTTCGGTAGCACGGCCCAGGCCAGGCCCCCCGCCCAACACCAGGTCGGACCCAGCCTTCAGGCAGAGGCCGGCGGGTTTTCGTCCTACCTGCTGCCGAACGGCTTCAAGATCATCCTGGCGCCCTTTCCGTCCGCCGCCAATGCGCGCATCGAACTACTGGTCAAGACCGGCAGCAAGCTCGAGGGCTATGGCGAAACCGGCATGGCGCACCTGCTCGAACACATGTTGTTCAAAAGTGCCGGGGCGCGTCGCGATCTGAAAAGCGACCTGACCGCCCTGGGCGCGACCTGGAACGGCACGACCAATGCCGACCGGACCAATTTTTTCGAGGTCGTGGCCGCCGAACCGGACAAGGTTGACGCGGCGATCCGCATCGAGGCCGACCGTTTTATCCGGGCCAGTTTTACCAAGGAACATCTGGCCAGCGAAATGAGCGTCGTCCGCAACGAACTGGAACGCAACGACAACAACCCGAACAGCCTGGTCATGCGTGCCCTGCAACGACAGAGCTATTTCTGGCACGGTTATGCCCGACCGACCATCGGCGCCCGCAGCGATATCGAAGACGCCCCGTTTGCCGCCCTGCAGGCTTTCCACAAGAAGCACTACCGGCCGGATAATGCGGCCCTGATCGTTTCCGGCAATTTCGACGCGCCGCGCGTGCTGGCCCTGGCCGGCAAACTGTTTGCCGAGGCACACAATCCGGCGACGCCCAAGGTCGGCAGTTGGACCCGTGAGGAAACGCGGGCAGTGACCAATCGCAGCGAGCTTTTCCTGCCCGCCGGCAAGACCATCGCCGCCAGCGCCTGGAAATTGCCGGCCTTCACCGAACGCCAGACCTATGCCCTGGACCTGGCCAGCAGCGCGATCTGCGACAGCGACTGGGGCAGCCTGCGCAAGGATCTGGTCCTCGACCGCAAGCTCGCCGTCTCGGTCTACTGCGGCACGCAACTGCAGGCCGACTACGGGCTCTTGATCGCTTCCGCCAGTGCCGGCAAGGAGGCCGATGCCGAGGCCCTGTCGGCGGCACTGCGCCAGCACCTGGAGAATGCGGCGCAGCGCGGCATCAGCCAGGAACAACTGGAACGCGCCCGGCAAACCGAACTGAACGCCTTCGAACGCCTGGCCAGTTCGCCCGAACAGCTCGCCCAGCAGCTTTCCCAGGCCGAGGTGGCCGGCGACTGGCGACTATTTTTCTGGCTGCGCGACGTGACCCGCAGCCTGACGCTCGACGAAGCCAATGCCGCCCTCAAGAAATGGCTGGTCGGCGTCAATCGCAGCGATGTCCTGCTCCGCCACGCCGACGGCGCGAGTGCCCCGGAAATGCCGCCGGTCAGCGCGCTCGGTGATCTGCTCGGCGGCCGGAGTTGGCCGGCATTTGCCAAAAATGGCGATGCCATCCCGAGCTCGGCGGCCGAATTGGCCAAGGCCACCATCCGCGTTCCGCTGGCCGGCGGCGCGGCGCAGGCCGCCCTGATCGCCCGGCGCACCCAGGGCGACCGGGCCTGGCTGGTGGTCCATAACGATTTCGGCGACGAGGCCAGCCTGAGCGGCCGCCAGGCCGCCTGCGCCATGGCCGACAGCCTGGTCGGCTACGGCGGAGCCGGGCTCAGCCGCGACCAGTTGAACGCCAAACTGGAAGCGCTGCAGGCGCAATGGTCGCTCGGCCTCGACGGCATCGTCCTCGAAGCGCCCCGCGCCAACATCGAGCCGGCGCTCGACATCCTGCTCGCCGCCTGGGCGGCGCCCAGCCTGCCGGCCGACGAATTCGAACGGATCAAGGCGGCGACCATCGCCCGCCTCGACGCCGGGCTCAAGGATCCGGCCGCGCTGGCCGCGACAGCCAGCACCTTGCGCTTCGACAATTACCCGCCGACCCACCCGCTGCGGCCCCGCTCGCTGCCCCAGCAACTGGCCGAAAGCCGCGCCGTCAGCCTGGCCGACGCCCGGGCCTGCGTCAGCGACATGCTCGGCATTGCCCATGTCCGCCTGGCCATGGTCGGCCCTTTCACGGAACAGGATGTGCAGGCGGTATGGGCCAAGGTCAGCCGCTTGCCGCCGGCGAAGACGCCCTACGCCCGGGTCAAGGACATCGCCGCTCCGCAAACCGTCGATACCAGCCCGATCCTGGTCGTCATGCCGGAAAAGCCCAATGCCACGGTCGCCGGCTCGACCCTGCTGGCGGTGCTCGACAACGATCCCGACTTTCCGGCCCTGCGGATCGCGGTGAAGATTCTCGGCGGCGATGCCGACAGCCGGATCTGGATCCGGCTGCGCGAACGCGAAGGACTCGCCTACAGCGCCAGCGTCGCCCTCTCCGGCAACAGTTTCGAGCCGCGCAGCCGGCTCACGATCCAGGCCAGTGCGGCCAGCAACAAGGCGGAGGCGGCCCTGGCCAGTCTCCAGGACGAACTGGCGCGAGCCCTCAAGGATGGCTTTAGCGAACAGGAAGTCGAACGCGCCAAGAAGGCCTGGCTACAGGAACGCAAAACCTCGCTGAGCGCCGAAAACAGCTTCGCCGGCAACCTGGCGCAAGGCCTCTACAATGGCCGGGACTATGCTTGGCTGGCCGAATACGATGCCAAAATCAGCCGCCTGAGCACCCCGGAAGTGACCCGGGCCCTGCGCAAGTATCTCGGCCAGGCGCCACTGGTCTGGATGGTGGGGCGCGGCAGCTAAAATGGCGCGGCAGGCTATTCGACTCGATGAACCTAAAAACCTTACCGCAGAGGCGCAAAGGAGCAGAGAAAAACGTAAAAACAGTGGCTTGCAAGGTTTTTGCGGCTCACCCAGAAGGTGTGCCGAATCATCCTGGCAAGCCTTTGTTTTACCTCTGCATCTCTGCGTCTCCGCGGTTCAATTGCGTTTTATTGGATGAAAGGTAGACCATGAATAAGTGGCTCAAGGAAAATCGCGGCTTTTTGCTGCTGCTCATCTGCTTTGGGCTGTTTCGCACGGCCATTGCCGACTGGAATCCGATCCCCTCCGGCTCGATGCGGCCGACCTTGCTGGAAGGGGACGTCGTCCTGGTCAACCGCCTGGCCTACGATCTGAAACTGCCGCTCAGCGACATCGTCCTCCGCCATCTCGGCGAACCGCAACGCGGCGACATCGTGACCTTCTCCTCGCCCACCGACGGCACTCGCTTGATCAAGCGCCTGGTCGCCCTGCCCGGCGATCGCGTTGAAATGCGCGACGAACGTCTCTTTATCAACGGCCAGGCGGCCACCTACGAAGACGCCGAAGTACTGCCCGAACGACGCGAAGACGGCAGCTATGCCCAGGCCCTGCGCCTGACCGAAAGCTTCGGCCAGCAGGCGCGACGCATTCAACTGCTGGCTGGTGTAGCGGCCCGCAAAGACTTCGGCCCGCTGCTCGTGCCGGCTGACAATTACCTGATGCTGGGCGACAACCGCGACAACAGCGCCGACTCCCGCTATATCGGCTTCGTGCCCCGCCATCTGCTGATCGGCCAGGCCAGACGCATCCTCGTTTCGGCCGACATCAAGGGCAACTGGCTGCCGCGCCTGGAGCGGATCGGGCACCGCCTGCTGTAATGGCCTAGGCCGCCCTAGGCCGCTTGAAGCGCTGACGGTATTGCGCCGGGCTTAAGCCGGCGCAACGCAGAAACAGGCGGCGAAATGCCGCGAGGTCGCGGTAACCGACCGTTTCGACGATCTGTTCGAGGCTCTGCCGCGAACTTTCCAGCAATTCCTTGGCCCGCTCAATGCGTAGCGACTGCCGGTAAGCCAGCGGCGGCATGCCGGCGGCACGAGTGAACCGGCGATGCAGCGTGCGATAGCTGACATGCAGCGCCGCCGCCAGTTGTTGCGTCGAGATATCCGCCGCCGCGTCTTCGGCCAGCCAGTCGGCGGCCTGCTGCACCAGCGGATCGGCAAAATGCCGGGCGAGCGCCATGAATGGCTTCTGCGACGTCCTCGCTCCATCGACCAACATGATGCTGCCGACCTGCCGCGCCAGGGCGGCGCCGAACAAGCGGCGCAGGATATGCAGGGAGAGATCGGTATGGGCCGTCATCGCCCCGGCGGTGATGACCTGACCGCCATCGACCAAGGCCCGCTCGGCGTCCAGGATGACCCGCGGAAAGCGCTGGCGAAACGGCGCCTGCAGCCACCAGGTGGTGGTCGCCCGCAGGGCGTCGAGACGACCGCTGGCGGCGAGCACGAAAGTCCCGTAACAACTCGCCCCGAGCAGCACCTGCGCCGACAGGGTACGCAGCCGGGCGATCAGGGGCGGCCAGATGTTCTGTAACTGGTACTCTATGGAGGCCATATCCGCAGCGAAGAAGCCGGGCAGAATCACCGCCGCGTAAGCATCGAGCTGCGCCGGCATGACTTGCGTCTCGACCCGCACGGCCGGGGCCAGCGGAATGCTGCCGCCGGCCGTGGACAACAGATCAAGGCGACAGCCGGCGGCTTCCGGGTAGCGCGCGGCGATGCTGAACATATCCAGCGTGCTCATGACGCTGGAAGGCGTGGCGCCGGCTTCGACAATCAGGGCAATTCGCGTCATGGCAGTTTTCACCTGTTTTTTGTCAATTATGCCACTCGCCGACCGAGACACCCGACGGCATCATCGCCGCATCGTCAACCGGAGCTCGAGCATGAACAGCCAATTCAACGACCCGACCCAGCGGGAAATCTGGGCCACCATCCGCGCCCTCAACGATGCCTGGACGCAAGGGCAGCCGGCGCAACTGAGCCGCTATTTCCATCCGCAGATGGTGGCCATCACCGCCACCGACCGCCAGCGGCGCATCGGTGCCGCCGCCTGCATCGCCGGCTGGACGGCATTCGCCGAGGCGGCGCGGATTGCCGAGTGGCGGGAACTCGAGCCGCTGATCCAGGTGTATGGCGACTCGGCGGTGGTCAGTTATTACTACGAGTTGGCGTGCACGATCAGCGGGCAGGAGATCCGGCTGGATGGTCGGGACATGTTTTTCCTAATCCGCGACAACGGCCGCTGGTGGGTGGTGGCCGACCAGTTTTCCGGCTATCCGGGGTAAGCCGTTTATTGGCCGATGACATCGACGCCGGGCGGCGCCGTAAATTTGAAGATGGCCGGCGCCAGGACCGGATTGCGTTCGATTTTCGCAAAGTGAATGAGCGTCGTCTGACCGAAGCTGTCAGCCAACTCCATCGCCCGTAGTTCGCTGCCGAGAAAACCCAGGCGGACTTTCTCGAAGCCGCTGTCACCGACCTTGGGCGTCGCCTCCACCCAGTTCAGGCCTTCGACCAGGCCGGCTTCGGCCAGGGTGAAATTCTTTTCCAGGTCGTTTTTGCCGGCCAGCAGCGCGGCCGGCGAGCCACCGATGGCCTTGCCGGCCGGACGGACGGTGACCTGCTTCAGTTCGGCGTCGTAGATCCAGATTTTTTCGCCGTCGCTGATGATCGTCTGCGGCGACGGCTTCTGGATTTCCCAGCGCAGTTTGCCGGGCCGGGAAATGGCGACCGTGCCGAAGGACTGCTGCGGCTTGCGGCCGCCTTTGCCGATCACGGCCTGGGCAAATTCGGCCTTCAGCGTCTGGGTATTTTGCAGGAACTGGTGCAGTTGATCGATGGCGCCGGCTTCGGCCAACAGGGGCGCGCAGGCGATGGCCACGGCGAGCAGGGCTTTCAGGGTATTTTTCATTCAGCTTCCTTACGGGCCAGCACTTCGCGGCCGCCACGGCCGTCCATGCCGGAGACCAGGCCGGCCTTTTCCATGGCTTCGATAAGCCGTGCCGAGCGGTTGTAACCGATGCGCAGATGTCGCTGAACCAGCGATATCGAGGCGCGCTTGTTTTTCAGGACGACATCGACGGCCTGATCGTAGAGCGGATCGGCCTCGGCATCGCCGCTACCCTCGCCGCCCTCGCCGCCGTCTTCTTCGGCACCGCCGCCGTTGAGGATATCCTCGACGTATTCCGGGGCGCCGGTCGCTTTCAGATGTTCGACGACGCGGTGCACTTCGTCATCGGAGACAAAGGCGCCATGCACCCGCGTCGGATAGCCGGTACCCGGCGCCAGGTAAAGCATGTCGCCCTGCCCGAGCAGGGCTTCGGCGCCCATCTGGTCGAGGATGGTGCGCGAGTCGATCTTGCTCGACACCTGGAAGGACAGGCGGGTCGGGATGTTGGCCTTGATCAGGCCGGTGATCACGTCCACGCTTGGGCGCTGCGTCGCCAGCACCAGGTGGATGCCGGCGGCGCGAGCCTTCTGGGCGAGACGGGCAATCTGTTCCTCGACCTTCTTGCCGACTACCATCATCAGGTCGGCCAGTTCATCGATGATGACGACGATGAAGGGCATGTTCTGCAGCGGCTCCGGGGTTTCCGGCGTCAGGGTCAGCGGATTCGGGATGTGCTCACCGCGCTTCGCGGCGTCCTTGATCTTGCTGTTGAGCCCGGCGATATTGCGCACCCCCATGGCCGACATCAGCTTGTAGCGCTTTTCCATCTCGGTGACGCACCAGTGCAACGCGTTGGCCGCCTGCTTCATGTCCGTGACAACGGGCGCCAGCAAGTGCGGAATGCCTTCGTAAATCGAGAGTTCCAGCATTTTCGGGTCGACCATGATCAGGCGCACCTGGTCCGGCTCGGCCTTGTAGAGCATGGACAAAATCATCGCATTGACGCCCACCGACTTGCCCGAACCGGTCGTCCCGGCAACCAGCAGGTGCGGCGTCTTGGCCAGGTCGGCAACCACCGGCAGGCCGCCGATATCCTTGCCGAGGCAGACCGTGAGCGGACTGCTCATGTCGTTGTAGGGCCGGCTGGAGATGATCTCGGAGAGCTTGACCATCTGCCGCTTGGGATTGGGCAGTTCGAGCGCCATGCAGGATTTGCCGGGCACCGTTTCGACAACGCGGATCGAGACCATGGCCAGGGCACGCGCCAGGTCGCGCGCCAGATTGACGATCTGGGCGCCCTTGACGCCGACCGCCGGCTCGATTTCGTAGCGGGTGATGACCGGCCCGGGCAAGGCGGCCAGCACCTTGACCTGGACGCCGAAGTCGGCCAGCTTGCGCTCGATCAGCCGAGAGGTGTATTCGAGGGTTTCCGGGCTGACCGTCTCGGTCACCGGCGGCGCCGGATCGAGCAGATGCAGCGGCGGCAGGCGTCCGCCGAACACCGCCTCGGGGAAGAGCATGGCCTGCTTCTCGCGTTCGACGCGGGCTTCGGCTTTTTTCGAGACCGGCACTTCGGGCTTGGGCGTTTCGATGATGATCGGCTCGTGCAGTTCAACCCGCCGTTTCTCTTCCTCGACCACGACTTCGCGCAATTGCGCGACCTCCTTGCCGATCTGCCGGTCGCGCCAGGCGTCGACGCGGCCGTAGAAGAAGCCGAGCAGTCTTTCCAGGCCGGCCCCGAGCTGTTCGAAGGCCCACAGCCAGGACATCCCGGAAAATACGCTCCACCCCGCCGCCATGACGGCCAGCAGGAGCAGGGTCGAACCGGTATAGCCGAGTTGATGGGCCAGCACGCGGCTGGTCTCGATGCCCAGCATGCCGCCCGGGCTGAGCGGCAATTCGACCTGCAGCGAGTAAAAGCGTAGGGCTTCGAGGCAGGAACTGGCCACCAGCAACAGGACAAAGCCGCTCAGCGCAACATACAGCGGCCGACCGTGTTCCGCATCCAGCGTATTGAGTTTGCGAAAGCCCCACCAGACGAACATGCCAAGCAGGACGATCCACCACCAAGCGGACAAGCCAAAGAGATAGAGCAGGAGATCGGAAATCCAGGCCCCGGCCCGGCCGGCCGGATTATGCAAGCCCTGGCCGACGACCGCGTGCGACCAGCCCGGATCGTCCTTGCTGAAGCCCCACAGGGCCATGCACAGAAACAGCGCGATGGCGCCCAGGCCGAGCCAGCGGGACTCCTGCAACAGATTGCCGATTTTTTCCGGCAATGGACTTGCCGTATTGCGTTCGAGCCGACGTCTGGCCATATTCAAACTCCGGCGGCGATCACCCGATCACCCTTGCCAACAAGAGAAGCCCCGTGCTTTGACAGCAGATTTCTAGCACACACAAATCACTTTCCAGTCATATAGTTACGCAACGATTATAAACCGTTTTCCCAAACAACATGGCAACTCGGCAGAATTCCACGCCTCTGAGGAGGCTATAATTTTCCGATTCGCCACTCAAGAGGATCATCATGTCCCAAGCCACCCGTCACAGCCCCCTCATCATTCTCGGCTCCGGCCCGGCCGGCTATACTGCCGCCGTCTACGCCGCCCGTGCCAACCTCAAGCCACTGCTGATCACCGGCATGGCCCAGGGCGGCCAGTTGATGACCACGACCGATGTCGATAACTGGCCGGCCGACGCCGACGGCGTGCAGGGTCCGGATCTGATGTCCCGCTTCGAAGCGCATGCCCGCCGCTTCGAAACCGAAATCCTCTTCGACCACATCCACACCACCAAACTCACCGAAAAACCTTTCACCCTGGTCGGCGACGCCGGCACCTACACCTGCGACGCGCTGATCATCGCCACCGGCGCTTCCGCCCAGTATCTCGGCCTGCCCTCCGAAGAAGCCTTCGCCGGCAAGGGCGTTTCCGCCTGCGCCACCTGCGACGGCTTTTTCTATCGCAACAAGCCGGTGGCCGTCGTCGGCGGCGGCAACACTGCCGTCGAGGAAGCACTTTACCTCGCCAACATCGCCAGCCATGTAACACTTATTCACCGTCGCGACAAATTCCGCGCCGAGAAAATCATGCAGGACAAACTGTTCGAGAAGGAGAAGGCCGGCAAGATCACCATTCTCTATCACAGCACCCTGGACGAAGTGCTCGGCGATGACTCCGGCGTCACCGGCCTGCGCGTCAAGAATGTACAAAGCGGCGCGACACAGAATATCGACGTGCATGGCGTCTTCATCGCCATCGGCCACAAGCCGAACACCGACATTTTTGCCGGGCAGCTTGAAATGGATCACGGTTACCTCATCACCGAATCTGGCCGGGGTGGCAACGCAACCCAGACCAGCATCCCCGGCGTCTTCGCCGCTGGCGACGTGCAGGACCAGATCTACAAGCAGGCCTGCACCTCGGCGGCCACCGGCTGCATGGCGGCGCTCGATGCCGAGCGCTACCTCGACAACCTCGGTCACGCCTGACCGGCGATGATCGACCCGGACGACCTGGCGGCCTTCCGGGCGGCAGTGGCGGATGCCCAGCCGCTGCCGAAAACCGATCGCGTCCAGCTCGGCGGCCCGCGGCCGCCACCGCGACCGCTCCAGCATCTGGCCGACGAACGGGCCGCACTCAGAGAAAGTCTGCACGGCCCGATTTCGCTGCAGGACCGGCTGGAAGGCGGTGACGAACCGACCTACCTGCGCCCGGGCCTGGCGACCGGCACCTTGCGCGACCTGCGCCGCGGCCGTTGGGTGGTGCAGGACGAAATCGACCTGCACGGCCTGAATCGCGACGAGGCCCGCCACCTGCTGGCCGGTTTCATGGCCGAATGCCTGCACGACGGCAAGCGCTGCGTCCGGGTAGTGCATGGCAAGGGACTGGGTTCGCCGCAGCGGATTTCGATCTTGCGGCAACTGGTGCGCGGCTGGCTGGCCCAGCGCGATGAGGTCCTGGCCTATTGCCAGGCCCGGCCGCAGGAAGGCGGCGAAGGCGCCCTGATCGTCCTGCTGCGCGCCCCAAAAAAACATCGGGTGGCCTGAGCCACCCGTCACGCCGAAATCCGGCGATTGGCTGGTGCCCTGCAACGATTACAGATGCGCTTCGTTAACGCTGGCCCAGCCAATGGCAAATTGCCCCTGGCTCAAGCCCAAGGCACCATGGATGGTAGACAAGCGCAGAATCTCGCTTGCCACGACGGCGGGGAAGCCCCGGCGACCGGTCCGCTCGGTGACCATCAGCCCGTTTAGATAGACATCCAGTTCGGACTTGCCCCAGAGCGCGACAATTTCATTGAGGATGCGCGGAAACGCGGCTTCAAGCTCGGTCGGATAAAACTCGGAACCGACCATCTGCGACTGTAGTTTGCTTCTGAGCTGCGGAACATCGAAAATTTCAGACCCTTCCATTTTCTCCCTCCCCCATCAAATCCAGAACTTAGATGGCAGCCTCGTCGGTTTCGCCGGTCCGAATACGGACGACCTGTTCGACGGTGGTGACGAAAATCTTGCCGTCGCCGATCTTGCCGGTCCGCGCCGCCTTGATGATGGCATCGATGGCGGCCTCGACATTGGCCGAAGCGACAACGATCTCGATTTTAATCTTGGGAAGAAAATCAACCACATATTCAGCCCCACGATAGAGCTCGGTGTGGCCTTTTTGCCGACCGAAGCCCTTGACTTCGGTTACCGTCAGGCCGGCGATGCCGATTTCCGACAGGGCTTCACGCACTTCGTCGAGCTTGAAGGGTTTGATGACAGCTTCAATTTTCTTCATCGTCTGTTCCTCTATTCCGGTTTCTTAAAATTCGTCTTGATAACGATTGGTAATAGGATACCGCCAATCCTTGCCAAAACCACGCGGCGTGATGCGGATGCCGACCGGCGACTGGCGCCGCTTGTATTCGGCGATGCGCAACAGGCGCACGACACGGCGGACATCGGCTTCCGGCAGGCCGGCCGCGATGATCTCGCGCGGGCTGCGGTCTTCTTCCATGTAGGCACGCACGATGGCGTCGAGCACCTCGTATTCGGGCAGCGAATCCTGGTCCTTCTGATCAGGCTTCAGCTCGGCCGAGGGCGGCCGGACGATGATGTTCTCCGGAATCACCGGCGCGCCGCTGCACAGCGTGTTGCGATAACGCGCCAGGCGATAGACCAGGGTCTTGTAGACATCCTTGATCACCGCAAACCCGCCGGCCATGTCGCCGTACAGCGTGCAGTAGCCAACCGCCATTTCCGACTTGTTGCCGGTGGTCAACACCAGCTTGCCGCTCTTGTTGGAGAGCGCCATCAGGATGTTGCCGCGAATCCGCGCCTGGATATTCTCTTCAGTGGTATCGGCCGGCAGCCCCGCGAACAGCGGCGCCAGCATGCTTTCGTAGGTGGCCATGGCCGGGGCGATGGCGATCTCGTCGTAGGTGCAGCCGAGCTGGCGGATCATTTCGCGCGAATCGTCGAGACTCATCTGCGCCGTGTAGGGCGAGGGCATCATCACCGCCTGCACCTTGTCGGCGCCCAGCGCATCGACGGCGACGCACAGCGTCAGGGCCGAATCGATGCCACCGGAGAGACCGATCAGGGCGCCCTTGAAACCGCTCTTGCCGATGTAGTCGTGCACACCAAGAACCAGTGCCCGATAGGCTTCGGCCTCGACCGACAACTCCTCGGCCAGATCATCCGAATGCAGGCGACCATGGTCGTAATCGACAATGCCCAGCGCCTCCTCGAAAGCCGGCAAACGCATGCGGCAGCCACCCTGGGCGTCGAGCGCAAAGGAGGCACCGTCGAACACCAGTTCGTCCTGGCCGCCGACCAGGTTGGCGTAGATCGCCGCCATGCCGGTGGCAGCGACGCGCTCACCGAGCACCTGGGCGCGTTCCTGCTGCTTCTCCAGGTGGCAGGGCGAGGCATTGAGGACGAGCAGCAACTCCGCCCCGGCGGCATGCGCCAGTTCGGCCGCACCGGGTTCCCAGATGTCGGCACAGATATTGATGCCGCAGCGCACCCCTCCGAGGGTGACGACACAGGCATCGGTACCGGCTTCAAAATAGCGCTTCTCGTCGAAGACTTCGTAATTGGGCAGGCGAATCTTGCGATAAATCTCCCGGGTTTGGCCGTCTTCGATGACGGCCGCGGCGTTATAGCAGGCGCCGTCGTTTTCTTCCGGAAAGCCGACGATCAGGGCTATGCCCTCGACCCGGGCGGCCAGATCGTCGAGCGCCCGCCGGCAGGCCCGGTAGAAATCCGGGCGCAGCAGCAGGTCTTCGGCCGGATAGCCGCAGAGGGCCAGTTCCGGTGTCAGCAGGACTTGTGCGCCGCGGGCTTTGGCCTGCGCGGCGCAGTCGATGATACGTTCGACGTTGCCCGTCAGGTCACCGACGGTGGCGTTGAACTGGGCAACGGCGATACGCAGCATCTTAGTAGTTCGGCTTGTCTTTCGCGTCGTTGAAACGCGCCACGCCTTCCATGATTTCCTTCTTGGCCTCTTCCGGACCGCGCCAGCCGATCACCTTGACGAACTTGCCGGCTTCGAGATCCTTGTAGTGTTCGAAGAAATGGGAAATCTGGTCAAGCAGCAGCGCCGGCAGGTCGGCCTGAGTTTGCACATCGCGATACATCAGGCTCAGCTTGTCGACCGGTACGGCCAGCAGCTTGGCATCCTCACCCGCTTCGTCGGTCATGGCCAGCATGCCGACCGGACGGCAACGCACCACGACGCCCGGCGGCAGCGCGTACTGGGTGACCACCAGCACGTCAACCGGATCACCGTCACCAGCGATGGTGTGCGGGATGTAACCGTAATTGCAGGGATAGTGCATGGCGGTAGACATGAAGCGATCGACGAAGATCGCACCGCTTTCCTTGTCAACTTCGTACTTGACCGGGTCGGAGTTTTTCGGAATCTCGATGATGACATTGAAGTCATTCGGCAAGGATTTGCCGGAAGGAACGTTGTTAAGAGCCATTTTTATCTCTCTGCGCTTTGGGTTGAAATCCGGACATTATACCGCTGCACTGCATATCTTCAGCGCCAGGCAGCGAGAAACTCCTGCCAGTGCGGCGCCCCGATACGGGCGAGCTGCGCCTTGACGAATTCGCCCTCGGCGACTTCCTCTTCGGCCGTCAGTTCGCCGCGCAGGCGACGGAACCGGTTATAGACCAGGTAGGTATTGATGACGTCGGTTTCGCAGTAGTCGCGAATCTCGGCACTCTTGCCGGCCTGCCACGCTTCCCAGACCTTGCCGCCATCCATGCCGAGCTTGCCGGGAAAGCCGTAGAGCTTGGCCAGATCGTCGAGCGGCGCGTTGGCGCGGGCGTTGTAGAGCGCCAGCAAGTCCATCAGATCGAGATGCCGGGTGTGGTAGCGGCTGATGTAATTGTTCCACTTGAAATCGCGCGAATCGGCGTAATCGCCCTCGCCCATGTCCCAGTAGCGCGGCGCCGCGACGCCGTGCAGCATGCCGCGATAGTGCAGCACCGGCAGGTCGAAGCCACTGCCGTTCCAGGAGACGATCTGCGGCGTGAATTTCTCGATACCGTCGAAGAAGCGCTGGATGATCGCCCCTTCGTTCAGATCGGGTTCGGACAGCGACCAGACTTTCAAACCTTCGCTGGTACGCAGCACGCAGGAAATGGTCACAACGCGCTGCAGGTGCAGTTGCAGGAAATCGTTGCCGGTTTTCGCGCGGCGCTGCTGGAAAGCCAGTTCGGCAACTTCGTCGTCGGAAAGCTCGCCCGGCAGATCGTTCAGCCGGCGCAGGCCGGCCACATCGGGAATGGTCTCGATATCGAAAACCAGAACAGGTTTCATTGAAGCACCTCGACGCAGAGGCGCAGAGACGCGAAGGAAAACCAAAATATAAAATTATTCTCTCTGCGCCTCTGCGCCTCTGCGTCAAAAAGCATCGGATTCATGCCGGAAAAACGCCGGTGGACAGGTAGCGGTCACCGCGGTCGCAAACGATGGTGACGATCACCGCATTCTCCAGTTCCCGCGAGATGCGCAAGGCCACGGCCAGAGCCCCGCCCGAGGAAATGCCGGCGAAGATCCCTTCTTCCATGGCCAACCGCCGGGTCACCGCCTCGGCATCGGCCTGACTGACATTTTCGACCCGATCGACCCGGCTGCGATCGAAAATCTTCGGCAGGTAGGCTTCCGGCCACTTGCGGATACCGGGGATCTGGCTGCCTTCTTCCGGCTGGCAACCGACGATCTGAATGGCCGGGTTCTGGGCTTTCAGGTAAGCCGAGGTGCCCATGATGGTGCCGGTGGTGCCCATACTGGAAACGAAATGGGTGATCTTGCCTTCAGTGTCGCGCCAGATTTCCGGGCCGGTACCTTCCAGATGGGCGAGCGGATTGTCGGGATTGGCGAACTGGTCGAGGATGATGCCCTGGCCTTCGTCGCGCATCTTTTCGGCGACGTCGCGACAGAGTTCCATGCCGCCGTCTTTCGGCGTCAGCACCAGTTTGGCACCGAAAGCGCGCATCGTCTGCCGGCGCTCGATGCTCTGGTTTTCCGGCATCACCAGGATCATCCGGTAGCCTTTCATCGCCGCCGCCATGGCCAGGGCGATGCCGGTGTTGCCGGAGGTCGCCTCGATCAGCGTGTCGCCGGGCTTGATGTCGCCCCGCGCTTCGGCATGGACGATCATCGACAGCGCCGGGCGATCCTTGACCGAACCGGCCGGGTTGTTGCCTTCGAGCTTGGCGAGAATGACATTGCCACGCTGTTCGTTGTCGGCGCCGGGAATGCGTACCAGACGAACCAGCGGCGTGTTTCCGACAAAATCCTGCAAGGTTTTATACATTGTGCTGTAACCACTCTACGTATTGGGCGACGCCTTCCTCAACCGTGGCCATCGGGGCAGCGTAGCCGGCGGCGCGCAAACGGGTCAGATCGCCCTGCGTGTATGCCTGGTACTTGCCTTTCAGCGCCTCGGGAAAGGCGATGTATTCCAGCAAGCCCTGTGCCCGCAACTGTTCGAGCGTCAGCGGCGCCTCCCCGGCCGCCTGGCGACAGCCGTTGACCGTCGCCACGGCAACGTCATTGAAGCTCTGCGCCCGACCGGAACCGAGATTGAAAATGCCGGATTTTTCCGGATGATCGAGGAAGAACAGATTGACCTTGGCGACGTCGCCGACGAAGACAAAGTCGCGCATCTGGCCGCCGTTCTCGTAACCATGCGAGCCTTCGAACAACTTGACCTTGCCGTCGGCGCGGAACTGGTTGAAGTTGTGGAAGGCAACCGAAGCCATGCGCCCCTTGTGGGTCTCGCGCGGGCCATAGACGTTGAAATAGCGGAAACCGACGATCTGCGACGACGGATTCTGCGCCAAGCGCTGCCGTACCACCTGGTCGAACAGGAACTTGGAGTAGCCGTAGACATTGAGCGGCCCTTCGTACTGGCGCTCTTCCTTGAAGACGCTGCTGGCGCCATAGGTGGCGGCGCTCGAGGCATAGAGGAACTGGACATCCTGGTCCTGGCACCAGTCGAGCAGGATGCAGGAATAGCGGTAGTTGTTCTCCATCATGTAGCGACCGTCGGTTTCCATGGTGTCGGAGCAGGCCCCTTCATGGAAAATGGCCTCGATCTCGCCATCGAAATGGCCGGCCTGGATACGCTCGATGAAATCGTGCTTGTCGATGTAATCGGCGATCTCGCAGTCGATCAGGTTCTTGAACTTGGCGGCCTTGGTCAGATTATCGACCGCGATGATCTTGGTCACGCCGCGCTCGTTGAGCGCCTTGACGATATTCGAACCGATCAGGCCGGCGGCGCCGGTGACAACTGTGTACATGGTTTTTCCTTACAGGGCTGCAGCGAGTTCTTCACGGGTGACAACGGCGGTACCCAGCTTACCAACGACGATGCCGGCCGCCACGTTGGCAATCCGAATGGCTTCGGCCCAGCCGGCCCCGGCGGCCAGCATGACGGCAAGCGTCGCAATGACCGTATCGCCGGCGCCGGAAACATCGAACACTTCCCGCGCCTGCGCCGGTTGATGATGGATTTCATGGTCGGCGAAGAGGGTCATCCCCTCTTCGCTGCGCGTCACCAGCAGGGCGTCCAGCCCGAGTTCGCCGCGCAGTTTCTGCGCCTTGGCGAACAATTCGGCTTCGGATGACCAGCGACCGACAACCTCGCGCAGCTCCGAACGGTTCGGCGTTATCGCCGTCGCCCCGGCATACTTGCCCCACTCGTCGCCCTTCGGGTCGACCAGCACCGGTTTGCCGGCAGCCCGCGCCAGACGGATCATTTCGGCAATATGCACCAGCCCGCCCTTGCCGTAATCGGAAAGGATGACCACATCGCAATCGGCGATCCGGCGCTCGAACTCGGCCAGCTTGGCATTGAGCGTTTCGTGCGAAGGCAGGGTCTCGAAATCGATGCGCAGCAACTGTTGCTGGCGACCAATGACGCGCAGCTTGACGGTGGTATCGATGGCCGGATCAATGTGCAGACCAGCCTCGATGCCGCCATCGGCGAGCAGGCGCGTCAGGCTGCGGCCGGCATCGTCATCCCCGACCACCGAGAGCAGCGCGGTTCTGGCACCGACCGCCGCCGCATTGCGGGCGACATTGGCCGCCCCGCCCAGGCGCTCTTCGCTGCGCTCGACCTTGACCACCGGCACCGGCGCCTCCGGCGAAATGCGATTGACTTCGCCAAACCAGTAACGGTCGAGCATGACGTCGCCGACGACCAGCAGACGAACCTGCAATACCTTTTCCAGCATGCCGCTCACCGCCCGATGGCGAAGTACTCGATGCCCTGCTCGCGGACGAACTTGGGATCGTAGAGATTACGGCCGTCGAAAATCACCGGGTTGTTCAGCGCCTGCTTGATGGCGTCGAAGTCCGGACTACGGAATTCCTTCCACTCGGTGACGATGACCAGCGCATCGGCTTTTTCCAGCGCGCCCATGGGGTTTTCGGCATAGCGCAGGCGGCTGTCGTCGCCGTAGATGCGCTGCGTTTCGTGCATGGCGACCGGGTCGTAGGCCGACACCGTGGCACCGGCCGCGAACAGATCGGCGATCAGCTCGCGGCTCGGCGCTTCGCGCATATCGTCGGTATTCGGCTTGAAGGCCAGGCCCCACAGAGCGAAATGCTTGCCCTTCAAGTCGCCGAAGCGAGCCTTGAGCTTGCTGGTCAGGATGTGCTTCTGAACGTCGTTGGCTTCCTCGACCGCAGTCAGCACCTTTAGTGTAATGCCGGCATCGTCCTTGGCCGTCTGGATTAGCGCCTTGACGTCCTTGGGGAAGCAGGAGCCACCGTAGCCGCAGCCGGGATACAGGAAGTGGTAGCCGATGCGCGGGTCGGAACCGATGCCCTGGCGGACCATTTCGATATCGGCGCCGAGCACTTCGGCCAGATTGGCCAGCTCGTTCATGAAGCTGATACGCGTCGCCAGCATGGCGTTGGCGGCGTACTTGGTCAGTTCGGCACTCTTCACATCGGTGATGATCAGGCGTTCGTGATTGCGCTGGAACGGCGCATACAGAGCGCGCATCAGGTGAATGGCCTGGTCTTCCTCGGCCCCGACAACGATGCGGTCAGGACGCATGAAGTCTTCAACGGCGGCACCTTCCTTGAGGAATTCCGGGTTGGAGACAACGCTGTAGGGAATCTCGACGCCACGTTGCTGCAGCTCGTCGGCAATCGCCGCCTTGACCTTGGCCGCTGTGCCAACCGGCACCGTGCTTTTGTCGACAATAACCTTGTAGTCGGTCATCAGGCGACCAATGTTGCGGGCCGCACCAAGCACGTACTGCAGATCGGCCGAGCCGTCCTCATCGGGCGGCGTGCCGACCGCGATGAACTGGATGGTGCCGTGCTGCACGGCCTTTTCGATATCGGTGGTGAAATGCAGGCGGCCGGCCGCCACGTTGCGCCGGACCATGTCCTGCAGCCCCGGTTCAAAGATCGGAATGCCGCCATCTTCGAGGATGCGGATCTTCGCCGGATCGACGTCCAGGCACAGCACGTCGTTGCCGACCTCGGCAAGACAGGTGCCACTGACCAGACCGACATAGCCGGTACCGACAACGGTGATTTTCATGAATGCTTCCTACAAGGTTTGATCGAATTCTTCGCTGCGCCGTGGCGGATAGGTTTCCCAGCCACCGCAGGCGGGACAACGCCAATAGAACTGGCGGGCCTTGAAACCGCAATTATCGCACCGATAGCGCGACAGGCGTTTGGTGTAGCCCTGGATGATGCTCTTCGCCATCTCGACATCCGGCCGCAGTTCTGGCGTAACCAGGGGCAAGCGGGCACTCATCAGTTTTTCCAGACCGAGCAGCGTCGGGTTGCGCTGCAACTCGGCACGCACCAGACGGTAGGCGGTTTCGGTACCCTCGCCTTCAAGTACCAGTTGATAGACGACATCGAGTAAATCGAGCGACGGGTAACGCTCGAGAAAACCGCTGAGCAGCGCGATTCCCTCGTCACGCCGTTCCAGCTTGCGATAGATTTCCAACAGGCGCTGGGCAACCAGGGCCAGATACGCCGGATCCTGCTGTTCGATACGTTGCCAGGCTTCAATGGCGGCTTCCTGGCGCCCCTCCTGCGCCAACAGATCGCCCTGTAACAGGCTGGCCCGCACGCATTTGCGATTCTGCTGCATGGCAGATTCGAGGTAAGTACGTGCCGAATCGGGCTTCGAGCGCATGATTTCGCTGGCCGCCAGTTCGCAGTAGAACTCCGCCACCTCCTGCTGCGAGGCGACGCCCGGCAATTCACGGGCGAGTTCGATGGCTTTCAGCCACTCCTTCTCGACCTGGTAGATTTCCAGCAAATTGCGCTTGGCATCTTCCTCGAAAGTGGTGCCGATCAACTTGTTGAAAATTTCCTCGGCCCGATCGAGCAAGCCACTCTTCAAGTAATCCTGACCCAGTTCAGCCAGCGCATGCAGGCGGACGTCGTCGTCCAGATCGACCCGGTCGATCAGGTTCTGGTGCATGCGAATGGCCCGATCGGTTTCGCCGCGCCGGCGAAACAGGTTACCCAGGGCGAAATGCAACTCGACCGTCTGCGAATCAACCTTGGCAACCTCGAGAAAGGAGTCGATGGCCTTGTCCGGCTCCTCGTTGAGCAGAAAATTCAAGCCCTGGAAATAGGAGCGCGGCAAGGTGCGCGACTCATGCACCACCTGCCGCATGTCCACCCGGGCCGCCGCCCAGCCCAGCGCAAAAAAAAGCGGGATGAGGAGGAGCTGCCAGTATTCGAAAAGTTCGTTCATGCGACCGGCGGCGGCTCAACCACCTCGGAAACGGGAGCTTTGCCAACAGCCCGCTTGAGGCGCGAAATTTCGCGCCGCTGGCGATAGATCACACCGAGCAAGGAAAGCGCCCCAAGCACCGCTCCACCGGCAAAAAAGACCAGCAGCACGATGACCAATGGGGCCTGCCAGGCCTGACCGAGCAGGAAGCGCAAATTTACCGGATCGGTGTTTTCAAGCGCAAAAACAACGAGAATAGAAAAGATGATGAGCCGGATGGCCCAGGTAAAAGCTGTCATGGGACTCAATAAAAAAGGGCAGTGAAATCACTCACTGCCCCGAATCTACCACATTGCACCTGCCTGACGTCAGATCGACTGATCAACCCGCTCACGCAGTTCCTTGCCCGCCTTGAAGTGGGGAACCCACTTGGCGGGAACGCTGACCTTCTCCCCCGACTTGGGGTTACGACCGGTACGCGGCGGCCGGTAGTTGAGCGCAAAGCTGCCGAATCCGCGGATCTCGATACGATCCCCGCGCACCAGGGCGTCGGACATCGCATCGAGTATCATCTTGACCGCAAAATCAGCATCTTTCGCCACCAACTGCGGAAACCGCTCCGCTAGCTGGGCGATGAGCTCGGATTTGGTCATGCTGTCTGCCTATCAGCCTTGCTGGTTGAGCTTGGCCTTGAGCAGGGCACCCAGATTGGTCGTACCGGAAGCAGCGGAATTCGACTCGGCAGAGAACTTCTGCAGGGCTTCGTGCTGTTCGGCTTGATCCTTGGCCTTGATGGACAGGTTGATACCACGGGTCTTGCGATCGACGTTGATGATCATCGCTTCAACCGTATCGCCCACCTTCAGGTGTTGCGACAGATCGTCGATACGATCACGCGAGAACTCGGAAGCGCGCAGGTAACCTTCGTTGTCACCACCGATGGCCATCACGGCACCCTTGGCATCGACCGACTTGACGGTGGCTTGAACGATGCTGTTCTTCTCGTGGGTAGCGATGAAGTTGGTGTACGGATCGCCTTCGAGCTGCTTGATGCCCAGGGAGATGCGTTCCTTTTCAACGTCGATGCCGAGAACGACGGCTTCGACTTCGTCACCCTTCTTGAAGTTGCGGATGGCTTCTTCGCCGGTCGAGGACCAAGACAGGTCGGAGAGGTGAACCAGACCATCGATACCGCCGGGCAGACCGATGAAGATGCCGAAGTCGGTGATCGACTTGATGGCGCCCTTGACCTTATCACCCTTCTTCTGGTTCATCGCGAAGTCATCCCACGGATTCGGGGCACATTGCTTCATGCCGAGCGAAATGCGGCGACGCTCTTCGTCGATTTCCAGGATCATGACTTCAACTTCATCACCCAGGGAAACAACCTTGGACGGATGAACGTTCTTGTTGGTCCAGTCCATTTCGGAAACGTGAACCAGGCCTTCGATGCCTTGTTCGATTTCGACGAATGAACCGTAGTCGGTCAGATTGGTGACCTTGCCGAACAGGCGGGTACCGGCCGGGTAACGGCGGGCAATACCCACCCACGGATCGTCGCCAAGTTGCTTCATGCCCAGGGAGACGCGGTTCTTCTCGGCGTCGAACTTGAGGATCTTGGCGGTAACTTCGTCACCAACATTGAGCACTTCGCTCGGGTGACGGACGCGGCGCCAGGCCAGGTCGGTGATGTGCAGCAGACCATCGATACCGCCGAGGTCGACGAATGCGCCGTAGTCGGTGATGTTCTTGACGATACCCTTGACGGTGGTGCCTTCCTTGAGGTTCTCGAGGAGCTTTTCGCGATCCTTGTCAGCGGTGGCTTCGAGCACGGCACGGCGGGACATCACGACGTTGTTGCGCTTGCGATCGAGCTTGATGACCTTGAATTCAAGGGTCTTGCCTTCGTACGGGGTGGTGTCCTTGACCGGACGCATGTCAACCAGCGAACCCGGCAGGAATGCACGGACGCCGTTGGACATGACGGTGAGGCCGCCCTTGACCTTGCCGGTGATGGTGCCGGTGACCAGGGAGTTGTCGTTCAGGGCCTGTTCCAGGAAGTTCCAGGCGGCGATGCGCTTGGCGCGATCGCGCGACAGGCGCGTGGCGCCGTAGCCGTCTTCCAGCATTTCGATAGCGACCTGGACGAAATCGCCAACGGCAACTTCCAGTTCGCCCTGATCGTTCAGGAATTCTTCGAGCGGAACATAGGATTCCGATTTCAGGCCGGCATTGACCACAACGAAATTGTGATCGATGAGCACCACTTCTGCAGTGATGACTTCGCCTTGACGCATTTCCTGGCGAGCCAGGGATTCTTCAAATAGTTGAGCAAAAGATTCCATTGACGGAGAGAGCTTTCATGCCGCGAATCGCTAAATCCACAGCGGGTTAGAGTTGAAAAACATATCGCCGGCCCGTCGGCCGGCAACACCTTACAGCGACACCTCCTTGCTCCACGCCAGCACCTGAGTCACCGCCTGTTCGATGGTGAGGCCTGTCGTATCAAGCAATTTCGCGTCTTCCTCCTGTCTGAGCGGCGCCACGCTACGCTGGGAATCCCGTTCGTCACGTTGCTGCAGGTCTTGCAGAAGGTCAGCGAGATTAGCAGACAATCCTTTTTCGATCAACTGCTTATAGCGACGCTCGGCGCGCGCTTCGGCGCTCGCCGTGAGGAAGACCTTGAGTACGGCCCGGGGGAAAACCACCGACCCCATGTCGCGCCCGTCACCGATCAGCCCCGGCAACCGGTTGAAAGCCCGCTGGCGGAACAGCAACGCCTCGCGCACCGCCGGCAGGGCGGCGACTTTCGAGGCGCCGGCCGAAATTTTCTCGGTCCGGATGGCATCGCCGACCGGCTGGCCATTGAGGCGAATTTCGCTTTCCGAAAACTCGACATCAAGCGCCGCGGCCAGCGCCGCGACGGCGGCTTCATCAGCCCAATCGATATTCACTTGGCGAGCAGCCAGCGCCGTCAGCCGATACAAAGCCCCGGAATCGAGATAGCCATAGCCCAGCGCCGCGGCAACGCGCGCAGCCACCGTGCCCTTGCCGGAAGCCGACGGGCCATCGATGGCTATGACCGGCGCCGCCTTGGTGACACCGGCAAAACGCTCGAAGTAATCGGGGAAAGTCTTGGCCACGCATTTCGGATCATTGATGCGCAGCGGCGTACCGAAGGCGGCCAGCGAAAAACACATGGCCATGCGGTGATCATCGTAGGTATCGATGGCCGCCGGCTTCAGGCTGGCCGGCGTGACGCGGATGAAATCCCCGCCCTCTTCGACGAGCGCGCCCAATTTGCGCAATTCGGTCGCCATGGCCGCAATACGGTCGGTTTCCTTGACCCGCCAACTGGCGATATTGCGCAGCGTCGTCGTTCCCCGGGCAAACAGGGCCGTGGTAGCCAGCGTCATCGCCGCGTCGGGAATGTGGTTGCAATCGAGATCGACGGCAACCAGCCCACCCTGCGGTGCCCGCGCACTCATCCAGTTGGGACCGGTTTCGATGATGGCGCCCATCTGCGCCAGCGCTTCGGCGAATTTCACATCACCCTGGATCGACTCGCTGCCGACGCCCTCGACGCGTACCGGCCCGCCGCCGATGGCGCCAAGCGCCAGAAAATACGAGGCCGACGAGGCATCGCCCTCGACATAGATCGTGCCCGGCGAGACATAGCGGCTGCCGGCCGGCACCGTAAAACGCTGCCAGCCTTCGCGCTGCACGAGTACGCCGAAACGCGCCATGATCGCCAGGGTAATCTCGATATAGGGCTTGGAAATCAGCTCGCCGACTACCTCGACAGTCTCCGCCTCGCCGGTCAGCGGCAAGGCCATCAGGAGGCCGGTCAGGAACTGGCTGGAAACATCGCCGCGCACCTTGACCACGCCGCCCGGACGGATCGTCGCCGGTTTCAGGTGCAGCGGCGGATAGCCGTCATTGCCGAGATAGGTGACATCTGCCCCCAACTGACGCAGACCATCGACCAGGTCACCGATCGGCCGCTCGTGCATGCGGGCGACACCCTTCAGCACATAGTCACCGCCGGCCAACGCCAGTGCTGCGGTCAGCGGACGAAAGGCGGTGCCGGCATTGCCCAGGAACAGCTCGGCCCGGCGCACCGGGAAATTACCGCCGCAACCCTTGATCGCCCAGCTTTCGCCGCCCAGATGACTGACGCCGACACCCAGGGTTTTCAGGGCATTGAGCATGCGCTCGGTATCATCCGAAGCGAGCAGGTCGCGGACCTCGGTTTCGCCATCGGCCAACGCGGCGAGCAGCAAAACACGATTGGAAATACTCTTCGAGCCGGGCAGACGCACCGTGCCAGCGGCAGAAATTAATTGGGGAAGATCGAGGAATTCGTGAGTCACGCAGTCACCGCAATAATAGGGCGGCACATGCCGCAAAAAGTAATCGAAACATGATTGGATGTCGGGCTGGTCTCTATTTACTACCGCCTTCGAAATCATCAACAACAGTCAAATAATCCGGTGCGGCCGCATCCTTGGCTGACAGCAAGGGGGCACCGAATAAAGGCCACTCAACACCGATATCGGGATCGTCCCAGCGGATAGAGCGCTCATGTTCCTGCGAATAGTAGTCAGTCGTTTTATAGAGAAACTCAGCCGTCTCACTTAGCGCGAGGAAACCATGGGCAAAACCGGGGGGAATCCACATCTGCTTCTTGTTCGCTGCACTCAGCTCTACGCCAACCCATTGACCAACGGTTTCCGAACCTGGTCGGATATCCACCGCCACATCAAAAACCGCCCCCTGCACCACACGAACCAGCTTACCCTGCGCCTTCGGCGCCAATTGGTAGTGAAGGCCGCGCAATACATGTTTCGCGCTTTTCGAATGATTATCCTGAACAAAGACAACATCTAGCCCCGTGGCTTCGAGAAAGGCGTGCTGATTGAAGCTTTCGAAAAAGAAACCACGCTCATCACCAAACACCTTCGGCTCGATGACAATTACCTCCGGAATTCTGGTCGGCGTAATTTTCATCTATAAACTCGTTCCTTGAGCAAGCCAAGTAGATATTGCCCATACCCGGTCTTGGCATAGGGCTGAGCGATCTGCTCCAGTTTTTCGTCGCTAACCCAACCTTGGCGCCAGGCGATTTCTTCCGGGCAGGCCACTTTGAGTCCCTGACGTTTTTCGATGGTGGCAATGAATTGCCCGGCTTCCAACAGCGAGTCGTGGGTACCGGTATCGAGCCAGGCATAGCCGCGCCCCATGATCTCCACATTCAATTTATTGCGTTCGAGATAGACGCGGTTCAGATCGGTAATTTCCAGTTCGCCGCGGGCGCTGGGCTTGATATTTCCGGCCAACTCGACAACTTCGGCATCGTAGAAATAGAGGCCAGTCACCGCATAGCGCGATTTCGGTTGCAGCGGCTTTTCCTCAATCGAGATCGCCCGCTGGTCAGCATCGAATTCGACCACGCCATACCGCTCAGGGTCGGTTACCGCATAGGCAAAGACAGTGGCACCATCCCTGTTGGCATTGGCATTTTGCAGAATCTCGCTGAAGTCGTGACCGTGGAAAATGTTGTCACCGAGCACTAAGGCCGACGGCTGGTCGCCGATAAAATCCGCCCCCAGGATAAATGCCTGCGCCAGACCGTCCGGACTGGGCTGAACGGTGTATTGCAGGTTGATCCCCCACTGGCTGCCATCGCCGAGCAGTTGTGCAAAGCGCGGCGTGTCCTGCGGCGTCGAAATAATCAGAATATCCCGAATACCCGCCAGCATCAGCGTCGTCAGCGGGTAATAGACCATCGGCTTGTCGTAGATCGGCAGCAATTGCTTGGACACCGAAAGGGTCGCCGGGTAAAGCCGGGTACCGGAGCCGCCGGCCAGGATAATGCCTTTGCGGGTTTTCATGGGCGCGCCCCGTAATTGGTATCCAGCCACTGGCGATAAGCCCCGCTGGTCACGTTGCCAACCCAGTCCTGGTTATCGAGATACCAGCGCACCGTCTTGCGAATGCCGGTCTCGAAGGTCTCGGCCGGTTTCCAGCCAAGCTCACCTTCGATCTTGCCGGCGTCGATGGCGTAGCGGCGATCATGGCCGGGGCGGTCGGTGACATAGGTGATTTGATCCCGGTATGGCTTGCCATCGGCGCGAGGACGGAGGTCATCGAGAATCGCGCACAGCGTATGCACGACATCGAGATTGGGTTTCTCGTTCCAGCCGCCGACATTGTAGGTTTCGCCAAGCCGACCCGCTTCGAGAACGCGGCGGATGGCACTGCAGTGATCCTTGACGTACAGCCAATCGCGAATTTGCTGGCCATCGCCATAAATGGGCAGGGGCTTGCCGGCCAGCGCATTGAGGATGACCAAGGGAATCAGCTTTTCCGGGAAATGGTACGGACCGTAATTATTGGAGCAATTGGTGGTCAGCACCGGCAAACCGTAGGTGTGGTGATAGGCACGCACTAGGTGATCGCTCGCTGCCTTGCTCGCCGAGTAGGGGCTGTTCGGTTCGTAGCGGTTGGTCTCGGCGAAGGCCGGATCGTCCTTACCGAGGGAACCATAGACTTCGTCAGTGGAGACGTGGAGCAAACGGAAATTGGCTTTCCCCTCTCCTTCTAGCGAACCCCAATAGGCACGCACCGCTTCGAGAAGATGAAAGGTACCGACGATGTTGGTCTGAATGAAGTCTTCCGGGCCGTGGATACTGCGGTCAACATGCGACTCGGCAGCGAAATTGATCACGGCACGCGGCTTGTGTTCGACCAGCAACGGGCTGACCAGGTCGAAATCGCCGATGCTGCCCTGGATAAAAATATGCCGGGAATCGCCTCGCAGACTGGCCAGGTTTTCCAGATTGCCGGCATAGGTCAGGGCGTCAAGATTGATGACCGGTTCATCGCATTGCGCCAACCAGTCAAGAACAAAATTGCTGCCAATGAACCCGGCGCCGCCAGTGACAAGAATCATGAATTACCGCCTCGAATAAACACGCCGGACATTTTACCGCGGCAGCCCTCTATTCCTGCCGAATCCGCAGGAAGCTGGCGAATTTGGGCAGACCCTTGTTGGTCAGATCACGGTAACGATAGGTCACCGTTGCCCCGATCGGCGGTGGATTACGCCTTTGCGCATCGCTGAAACCGGTGCCCAGGGAAAATTCACGGCCGTCCGGCGTACGCACACGTAGCGCCCCCAGCACGCCGAGATTTCTCCCCTTACCGGGCAGATGCCCGATGACCACTGCCTCGGCATCCTGCCAGGCTTTCATTTTGAGCAGCACATCGCTACGCCCGGTTTCGTAAGGCGCCTCGGCCAGATGCAGCATTAGCCCTTCGCCACCGGCGGCTATGACTTCGTTGAAACGCTTTTTCAGGGCATCGCGATCGGTCACTGGTAACTGTTCAACAGCCACCAGCCAAGGTACATTCAACTGCTGGGCGATTTGCTTGATCTGCTCGGCCCGGTCACGAAAAGTACCTGCACCGCCGGGCAGCTCGAAAATCATGTAACGCACCTGATGCCATTCAGCATCGTTCGCCACCTCGCGCCGGACAATGCCGGAGAGTTTCTCGAAACTTCCCCGCCCCAGCCACAACTCGCCATCCAGTGCCTGCTTCGGCAAGGCATCGATAAACCAGCGCGGGGCCGGGACTTCATTGCCGCTGCGAAAACGCAAATGCTGCCCATCCCAGATCGCCCGCACGCCGTCCAGTTTTTCGCTGACCAGATAACGGGAAACGTCGACCTGGTCGCGATAAATGCCGGCCAGCAGAATCAACGGCACTTCCGCCCTCAACAAGCCGACCTGCCCGAGCAAGCTGATCACCACCAGCAAGCCTCGCAGCAGGTGGCGAATCATTCGTCACCCGCCCAAGTACGCCGCGCTTGGCGGGCAATACCGAATATTTCCTCGAGGCGTTGGCCGTCGTTCTGCGCCAGCGCCATGCGCAGCTCGTCGAGCTGCGCCCGGTAACTGTCGAGCTCGCCAAGCAGTGCCGTGCGGTTGGCCAGACAGATGTCGCGCCACATTTCCGGATGGCTGGCGGCGATGCGCGTGAAATCGCGAAAACCCGAGGCGGCGAAAGTGAAGAAAATGTCCGCATCCTCGCGCACCGCCAGATCGTGCACCAGGGCGAACGACAGCAGATGCGGCAGATGGCTGACCGCGGCGAAAACGCGATCATGCGCTTCCGGTGTCAGTTCGTAGATGTCGGCACCGCACAGCGACCAGGCGCGCTTGATGTGGTCGAGGGTATCGTCGCTGTTTTCCGGTAGGGGTGTGACGACTACCTTTTTCCCTTGATACAGGTCCCAGCGCGCTGCTGCCGGGCCGCTGTTCTCGGCACCGGCAATCGGATGCGCCGGCACGAAATGCCTGATCTTGTCGCCAAGCGCCGCGCGCGCTGCGGCGACGACGTCGCCCTTGGTCGAACCGCCATCGGTGACGATGGTGTTCGGTCCGAGATAGGGCGCGATTTTTGCGAAAATTTCAGGCATCTGGGCGACCGGCGTCGCCACCAGCACGATGTCGGCTTCCTCGATTTCATGCGTCGGGTTGATCCCCGCCCGGTCGATCACACCGAGTTGCTGGGCAACCCGCAAGGTCGCCGGCGTACGGCCGAAACCGACGACTTCCTCGACCGCCCCGGCCTCCTTCAAGGCCAGCGCAAACGAGCCACCGATCAGGCCGGTGCCAAAAACAACGACCTTGCCGAACTCGGGCAGCCCGGCTTCCATTTATAGCGCCTTTTCCAGCGCCTCGATGAAGCGGGCGTTCTCCGGTGCGCTACCGATCGTCACGCGCAACCATTCGGGCAGGCCGTAGCCACCGATCGGCCGGACGATGACGCCCTGCTGCAGGAGTTTCTGATTGACCGCAGCAGCATCGCCGGCCTTGAAGGTGACGAAATTGCCATGTGGTTTGATGTATTCCAGACCCAGCTTTTCCAGGCCGGCGACGATCTGCGCCATGCCGCGCTGGTTGAGCTCATAGCTGGCCTGCAGAAATTCGTCGTCATCAAGGGCGGCCAGCGCCCCGGCCAGCGCCAGATTGTTCACATTGAACGGCTGCCGCACACGATTCATTAGATCCGCAACTTCGCCGGAAGCCAGCGCATAACCGATGCGCAGGCCGGCCAGGCCGTAGATCTTCGACATCGTCCGGCACACGATCAGATTGGGGAAATCGACGATCCAGCTCGCCGTATCGACACGATCAGCGGGCGGCAGGTACTCGTTGTAGGCCTCATCGAGGACAACGACGACATCCTTCGGCACGCTTTCGAGGAAGGCACGCACTTCCGGATAAGGCAGGAAATTGCCGGTCGGATTGTTCGGATTGGCGATCCAGATCAGGCGCGTCTCGGGGCGGATCGCGGCGCGCATGGCGGCCAGGTCGTGACCATAGTTTTTGGCCGGCACGGCAATTAATTCGGCACCGGTAGACAAGGTAGCCAGCGGGTAAACCGCGAAAGCATGCTGGGCAAAAATCGCCGAGCGGCCGGGTGCCAGGAAAACGCGGGCAGCCAGATCGAGTACGTCGTTTGACCCGTTGCCGAGCACCACCTGCCCTGGTGCCACGCCGGCCTTGGCGGCCACCGCCTTGATCAGGTCGAACTGGTCGGGATAGCGTTCGACACCGTCAATCGCAGCCAGAACGGCTTTCTTTGCCTTCGGGCTCATGCCCAGCGGATTCTCGTTGGACGCCAGCTTGACGATGCTATCGACTGGAATACCCATTTCGCGGGCCAGTTCGGTGATCGGCTTGCCCGGTTGGTAGGCGGAAATGGCACGCACGTAGGGCAAGGCCTGGTCGACAAGGCTCATCAAGTTTCCTCAGTAAACGGCAACCGGGTAGGAGCCGAGAATTTTCAGATAGGCGGCGTTCTTGGCCAGTTCGTCGAGCGCTGCCTTGACGGCCGGCTCATCGCGATGACCTTCGACATCGACGTAGAAGACGTATTCCCACAGCGCATTGCGGGCCGGCCGGGATTCCAGGCGGGTCATCGAAACTGCGTTATGCGAGAAAGGCAGCAGCAATTCGTGTAGCGAACCGGTGCGGTTCGGCGCCGACATGATCAGCGAAGTCCGGTCACGCCCGGACGGGCCGGCATCGTGCTTGCCGAGGATCAGGAAGCGCGTCGTGTTGTTCGGCTCGTCCTCGATGTTCTCGACCAGCTTGGGCAGCTTGAAGCGTTCGGCCGCCGCGACACCGGCAATCGCCGCGACCCCGGCTTCTCCAGCCGCCATCTGCGCCGCCAGTGAATTGCTCGCCACCGAAATGCGCGGCACACCCGGCAGATGGTGATTCAGCCATTCGTGGCACTGGGCCAGCGACTGGGCGTGCGAGTAAACCTTGCTGATCTTGCCCAGATCCGTCTCGTTGGACAGCAGGTTCTGGTGGATGCGCAACACCACTTCACCGCAGATTTTGAGTTGCGTGCCGAGCAGCAGATCCATCGTCCGGCCGACCGCGCCTTCGGTCGAATTCTCGACCGGCACCACGGCGTAATGGGCGTGGCCGGATTCGACTTCGCGGAAAACGTCGTCGATCGAAGCCTGCGGCAGCAGGCGGGCGGCATGGCCGAAATGCTTGGTCGCAGCGCTGCCGGTAAAGGAACCGAGCGGCCCGAGGAAGGAAATGCCGAGCGGCTCTTCGAGCGACAGGCAGGCCGACATCACTTCGCGGAAGAAGAAGGTGATGTTCTCGCCGGGCAGCGGGCCGGGATTGGCCTCCTGCAGGCGGCGCAACACCTGGGCTTCGCGTTCCGGACGGTAGATATGGCCGGCTTCGCCATGTGCTGCCTTGATTTCGCCAACCTTCTGGGCACAACGGGCGCGGGCGTTCAGCAAGCGCAGCAGTTCGGCATCAATGCCGTCGATTTCGGCGCGGACGCCGGCCAGGGCCTTATGCAGATCGTCGCTCATGGATTTTTCAGGCGTTACGTTGGGCGAAATCGTTCATGAATGCCACCAGCGCCTGCACGGCTTCCAGCGACACGGCATTGTAGATCGAGGCACGCATGCCGCCGACCGACTTGTGGCCCTTCAGCGAAGCCAGACCGGCCGCCTTCGACTCAGCCAGGAAGGCCGCATCGAGTTCGGGATTGGCGAGCACGAAAGGTACATTCATGCGCGAACGGCAATCGGGATCGACCGGGTTGCTGTAGAAACCGCCCGACTGATCGATGACCTCGTACAAAATGCGTGCCTTTTCGGCATTGATCGCGTCGATACCGGCCAGACCGCCCTGTTTCTTCAGCCACTGGAACACCAAGCCGGCGATATAGATGGCGTAGGTCGGCGGCGTGTTCAGCATCGAACCGTTCTCGGCCATCACCGCGTAATCCATGACCGTCGGAATGCTCAGCGGCGCCATCCCGAGCAGGTCTTCGCGAATGATCACCAAGGTCAGGCCGGACGGGCCGATGTTCTTCTGCGCGCCGGCATAGATCAGGCCGAATTTCTCGACCGGCACCGGGCCGGAAAGGATGTGCGACGACATGTCGACCACCAGCGGCACGCCGGTATCGGCGATACGTTGGGCGGGAATCTCGACACCGTGGATGGTTTCGTTGGTACAGACGTGCAGGTAGGCGGCAAACGGATCGAGCTTGATTTCCTCGGCTGTCGGCAGACGGGTGAAACCGCTTTCCTCGGTGGTCGCGGCACAACGCACTGTACCGATACGCTGTGCTTCCTTGTAGGCCTTCTTCGACCAGGAGCCGGTCACGATGTAGTCGGCCGAGCGCCCGGCCAGCAGGTTCATCGGGATCTGCGCGAATTGTTGCGTCGCCCCGCCTTGCAGGAACAGCACCTTGTAATTGGCCGGAATGCCCATCAACTCGCGCAGGTCGGCTTCGGTCTGCGCCAAGATGGACATGAATTCCTTGCCGCGGTGGCTCATCTCCATGACGCTGCAACCGGCGCCATGCCAGTTGAGCATTTCTTCCTGCGCCTGCTGGAGGACTTCTTCAGGAAGCGCAGCCGGGCCGGCGCTGAAATTCCAGACTCGAGTCATCAGGCCGCTCCTCCTTCGTCATTATCACCTTCGTTGGCTTCGCCTTCGCCATCCGACGCCTCATCGGCAGCCGGCGCCGGCGTTTCGCCAGCCACCTCGGCAACCACTTCACCTTCAAGCTCGGCATCGACTTCGACCACCGATTCTGCCACCTTTTCCAGACCGGCCAGCTTTTCGCCGTCATCCAGCGAAATCAGCGTGACGCCCTGCGTGGCCCGGCCCATGCCGCGAATTTCTGCGACGCGGGTGCGGATCAGCACGCCACCGGTGGTGATCAGCATGATTTCGTCTTCGTCATTGACCAGCTTGGCGCCAACGATGTTGCCGTTGCGCTCGCTGTCGGCAATCGCCTTGACGCCCTGGGTACCACGACCGGAGTGACGGAAATCGGCGAGCACGGTGCGCTTGCCGTAACCGTTCTCGGTGGCGACCAGCACGGTCTGTTGATCGTTTTCGGCGACCAGCAGGGAAATCACCGCCTGACCTTCCTGCAGCTTCATGCCGCGCACGCCGCGCGCGCCACGCCCCATCGGACGGACGTCTTCCTCGTCGAACCAGACCGCCTTGCCGGCATCCGAGACGAGCACGATGTCGCTGCTGCCACTGGTCAGCTCGACACCAACCAGAATATCGCCCTCATCCAGCGCGACGGCGATGATGCCGGCCTTGCGCGGATTGGAGAAGTCGGAAAGCGGTGTCTTCTTGACGGTGCCCTGGACGGTGGCCATGAAGATGTACTGGTCGTCGGAGAATTCCTTGACTGGTAGCACGGCATTGATGCGCTCGCCCTCTTCCAGCGGGAAGAGATTGACGATGGGCTTGCCACGGCTGTTGCGGCTGCCCTGCGGTGCTTCGTAAACCTTCAGCCAGTAGCAGCGGCCACGGTTCGAGAAGCACAGGATGTAGTCGTGGGTATTGGCGACGAACAGGTGATCGACGAAATCCTCTTCCTTGATCGCCGCCGCCTGCTTGCCACGGCCGCCGCGCCGCTGGGCGCGGTAGTCAGCCAACGGCTGGGCCTTGATGTAGCCACCGTGCGACAAGGTAACGACCATGTCCTGCGGCGTAATGAAATCTTCGATACCGAGTTCCTGCGTATGCAGCACGATTTCCGAACGGCGTTCGTCGCCGAACTGGTCGCGGATCAGAGTCAGTTCGCCGACGATGATTTCGGTGATGCGCTCCGGCTTGGCCAGGATGTCGAGCAGATCGAGGATCTTGGCCATGACATCCTTGTATTCGCCGACGATCTTGTCCTGCTCGAGACCGGTCAGGCGTTGCAATTGCATCTCGAGAATGCGCTGGGCCTGGGCTTCCGAAAGCAGGTAGCCCTGACTCGACAAGCCGAATTCCGGTGCCAGACCATCCGGGCGCGACGCATCCGACGACGCGCGGATCAGCATTTCCTCGACCACCGGACTGCGCCAGTGACGATCCATCAGGCCGCGCTTGGCATCGGCCGGCGTCGGCGCCGCCTTGATCAGGGCGATGATTTCATCGACATTGGACAGCGCGACAGCCAGGCCTTCGAGAATATGACCGCGTTCGCGCGCCTTGCGCAGCTCGAACACGGTGCGCCGGGTGACGACTTCGCGGCGATGCGACAGGAAGCATTCGAGCATCTGCTTCAGGTTGAGCAGGCGCGGCTGGCCGTCGACCAGCGCCACCATGTTCATGCCGAAGGTGTCCTGCAACTGCGTCTGCTTGTACAAGTTGTTTAGGATGACCTCGCCGACTTCACCGCGCTTCAGTTCGATGACCACGCGCATGCCGGACTTGTCCGACTCGTCGCGGATATCGGAAATGCCGTCGATTTTCTTCTCATTGACCAGCTCGGCAATCTTCTCGATCAGCGACTTCTTGTTCACCTGATAGGGAATCTCGTCGACGATCAGCGCCTGCCGGCCGTTGCCCTTTTCCATATCTTCGAAGTGGGTGCGGGCCCGCATGATGACGCGACCACGGCCGGTCTTGTAGCCTTCGCGCACGCCCATCACGCCATAGATCAGCGCAGCAGTCGGGAAGTCCGGCGCCGGGATGTATTCGATCAGGTCGTCGATCGTGATCGCCGGATTTTCGAGCAGGGCCAGACAGCCGGCCACCACTTCGTTCAGATTGTGCGGCGGGATATTGGTCGCCATGCCCACCGCGATACCGGACGAGCCGTTGATCAGTAGATTGGGGATGCGCGCCGGCATGACCAGCGGTTCGTTTTCCGAACCATCGTAGTTCGGCCCGAAATCGACGGTTTCCTTGTCGAGGTCTTCCAGCAACTGGTGACCGATCTTGGCCATGCGGACTTCGGTGTAGCGCATCGCGGCGGCGTTGTCGCCGTCGACCGAACCGAAGTTGCCCTGACCATCGACCAACATGTAGCGCAGCGAGAAATCCTGCGCCATGCGAACGATAGTGTCATACACCGCGGTATCGCCGTGCGGGTGGTACTTACCGATGACGTCACCGACGATACGCGCCGATTTCTTGTAAGCCTTGTTCCAGTCATTGGAGAGTTCGTGCATCGCGAACAGCACGCGGCGATGCACCGGCTTCAAGCCATCACGGGCATCCGGCAGGGCGCGGCCAACGATCACGCTCATGGCGTAATCGAGATAGGAACGCCGCATCTCGTCTTCGAGGCTGATCGGCAGAGTTTCTTTGGCGAATTGGTCCATGTCTCACATTCGCACCGCTTGCGCGATGCATTATTGGTTGAATCGAGCGGAATTTGCTATTTTACCACGCCCACATCAACCGACAGATGCCGTTTTCCATGACAACAACACCCGAATCCATCGACCTCCTGATTGAATCCCGCTGGATTGCCGCGGTCGATCCCGACGTGGTGCTGACCAATCACGCCGTCGCCATCCGCGACGGCCGCATCCTCGCCGTCCTGCCCGGCGGCGAGGCGCGCAATCGTTACCGGGCCGCCGAAAACGTCAGCCTCAATGAACACATCCTGATCCCCGGCCTGGTCAACCTGCACACCCACGCCGCGATGTCGCTGATGCGCGGTCTGGCCGACGACCTGCCACTAATGGACTGGCTGCAGAAACATATCTGGCCAACCGAGGCCGCCCACGTCTCGCCGCAATTCGTCTACGACGGGACACGACTGGCCTGCGCCGAAATGCTCAAAGGCGGCATTACCTGCTTCAACGACATGTATTTTTTCCCGGATGCCGCCGCTACTGCCGCTAACGAATTCGGCATGCGCGCCGTACTCGGCATCACGACGCTGGAATTTCCCACCCCCTATGCCAGCGACGCCAACGATTACATCGACAAAGGCCTGGCCAGCCGCGAACTGTGGCGCAACCACCCGCTGATCGGCTTCTGCCTGGCACCGCATGCTCCCTACACCGTCTCCGATGCAAGCTTTCAACAGATTCTGACCCTCTCCGAGCAACTCAACCTGCCCATCCACTGCCACATACACGAAACCCGCCAGGAAATCGCCGATAGCCAACTACAGCACCAACAGTCACCACTCGCCCGCCTCCAAAAGCTCGGCCTGCTCGGCCCTGGCTTTATCGGCGTGCACGCAGTTCACATGAGCGAAGAAGAATTGCAGCAAATCGCCGCTACCGGCAGCAGCATCGCCCACTGCCCGACCTCCAACCTGAAACTGGCCAGTGGTTTCGCTCCTGTGGTGCGAATGAGACAGCTCGGCATCAACGTCGGGCTCGGCACCGATGGAGCGGCCAGCAACAACCGTCTCGACCTGTTCGGCGAAATGCGTCTGGCCGCCTTGATCGCCAAAGGCAGCAGCGGTGACGCCAGTGCCCTGCCGGCCCGCGAAGTATTGCGCATGGCGACATTGAACGGCGCCATAGCGCTCGGCCTTGGTCACGAGATCGGCTCGATCACTGCGGGCAAGGCCGCCGACCTGTGCGCCGTCAATCTGGGCAAACTGGAAAACCAACCCTGTTTCGACCCGGTGTCACACCTCGTTCATGTCGCCGGGCGAGAATCCGTTACCGATGTTTGGGTGGCCGGAAAGTGTTGCGTAGACCACAAAACTTTACGACCCGCCGGCCAAAATGACTTGGAATCGGCGATTGCCCTATGGCAGAATAGGCTGGAAGTCCGCTAGGGGCCTAATTTTCAGGTCGAATTGCGGGTCAAGAATTTTCAAATTTTCTTCAACGAGGGAAAACAATGATCAAGAATATCGCCAAGAAATCACTGGTTTTAGCTCTGCTGGCCGGCGTCGGTTTCTCCGCCGTCGCCCAGGAACGTGTTTACGCCATCGACCAACGCAACGCTGTCGTCAAGAGCGGCACCGGCCTGTGCTGGCGTACCGGCTACTGGACCCCGGCCGCTGCCGCCAAGGATGCCGCTGGCTGCGAATGCGACAAGGACCTGCTGCCGGCTGACGCTTGCGGTGCCAAGGCTGCTACCAAACCGACCGCGCCGACCGCGCCGACCGGTGGGGTGAAGCCGACCGGTGAAAAGATCACCGTCGCCGCCGACGCCCTGTTCGACTTCAACAAGGCTGTGCTGCGTCCTGAAGGCAAGGCCAAGCTCGACGACGTCGTCGCCAAGGCCAAGGCCATCAAGCTCGAAGTGATCCTGGCCGTTGGCCACACCGACCGTATCGGTGGTGATGCCTACAACCAGAAGCTGTCGGAAAAGCGTGCCGCTGCCGTCAAGGAATACCTGGTCGCCAAGGGCATCGAAGCCAACCGTGTTTACACCGAAGGCAAGGGCGAAAAGCAACCGAAGACCGGCGCCACCTGCAAGGGCGACAAGAAGACCAAGGCGCTGATCGACTGCCTGCAACCGGATCGTCGCGTCGACATCGAAGTCATCGGCACCAAGTAATCTGCCTAGCTTCAACAAAAGCCCTGCTTCGGCAGGGCTTTTTCTTTTCAACTTTGCCTTGTGAACAACATGCTCAACGCCGATCCCGCCGAACTGGACAAATTTGGTGATCTCGCCCATCGCTGGTGGGACCCGAACAGCGAATTCAAACCGCTGCACGATATCAATCCGCTACGCCTGGAGTGGATCGACAGCCATGTAAAACTGGCCGGCAAGCGCGTTCTCGACGTCGGCTGCGGCGGCGGCCTGCTCTCCGAAGGCATGGCTGCGCTGGGCGCCGAAGTCACCGGCATCGACCTCTCCGAAAAGCCGCTCGGCGTCGCCAAGCTGCATCTGCTGGAAAGCGGCCGCAAGGTCGATTACCGCAAGATTGCCGTCGAACAGCTGGCCGAGGAAATGCCCGGCGCCTTCGATGCCGTGACCTGCCTGGAAATGCTCGAACATGTCCCGACCCCGTCAAGCGTTGTCAGCGCCTGCGCCCGCCTGGTCAAGCCGGGTGGCCAAGTATTCTTCTCGACCCTGAACCGCAATCCGAAGTCCTACCTGTTCGCCGTGATCGGTGCCGAATACGTGCTGAAAATGCTGCCCAAGGGGACGCATGACTACGCCAGGTTCATCAAGCCGTCGGAACTGGCCCGCTGGAGCAAGCTGGCCGGACTGGAGCCGGCCGAGCTGATCGGCATGAGCTACAACCCGCTGACCCAGCAGTATTCGCTGGGCCATGACAGCAGCGTCAATTACCTGCTGCGCACGATCAGGAATGTTTGAGGCGGTCCTTTTCGACCTCGACGGGACGCTGGCCGACACCGCCCCGGATCTGGGCGGTGCAGCCAACCAGCTATTGCAGGAAGAAGGCTTGCCGCCGGCCGCGCTGACGCACTTGCGCCCCTATACTTCGCAAGGCGTGCGCGGCCTGCTCAAGGCCGGCTTTGGCATTGACAGCGCACATGTCGATTACCCGCGCCTGTTTGACCGCTTCCTCGACCTCTACGCCGCCCGTATCTGCGAGGAAAGCCGGTTGTTCGACGGTATTCCGGAACTGCTCGACAGCCTCGAAAGCATGGGCCTGCACTGGGGCATCGTGACCAACAAGCGGATGCGCTTCACCGACCCGCTGGTCGAACTGCTGCAACTGTCACCGCGTACCCGCTGCGTGGTCAGCGGCGACACGACGGCGGAGGCCAAGCCCTCGCCGCTCCCCATCCGGCATGCCTGTGCGCTGCTCGGCTGCGCCCCGGAAAACACCATCTACGTCGGTGACGACCGGCGCGATATCGATGCCGGCCGGGCCGCCGGCTGCCTGACCGTCGCCGTCGCCTACGGCTATCTCGGCGACAGCGGGCCGCTCGCCGACTGGGGCGCCGACCTGATCATCGATCACCCGGCCGAACTGGCCGCCTACCTCAGCGCCAGGCCGAGATAAGCAGGTTGCGCGGCGTCAGGCCTCGCGCACAGAAGCTGGCCAGTTCGACCCTGTAGGCCTGCTCTTCCAGATAAGCGACAAGATCGAGCGCCAGCCAGATTTCCAGCAGGCGCCGAAAGGCATGGCGCACGATGGACAGGCGCATGACTTCGCGCTGGCGCTGCCAGGCGGCGCGTTCGCACTGCCCGGCCTGCATGGCCGAAGGTGCCGGCAAGCCCGAACGTGCGGCCATGGCTGAGAGAAAGCCAGGGAAATCACCGCGAAACCAGGCTGCCGGCACCGGTTTGAAACTCCGGTAAGCGCCGATATTCAGCTGTTGCCATTCGGCAAAGCCAAGCTTCCAGGCCATTTCCTTGTCACGCTGCCGGGCCAGGCGCGGCGACGCCGTCACCGTCTCGGTCACCGCCAGGCGCGTATCGTCGCGCGTCAGCCGGGTCTGCAGGCCGGCCGACAGCGGCTCATAAAAGTCGCCTACGCCACGGTGATAGCAGCATGGAGCAACATCGAAGCGGGCCACGCCGGCCATCGCACCCTGCGCGATCAGCCGCCGGTGCAGCTCGCCGCAGGCATGCAGGGCAACCGCATGACTGCCTGCAGCCGGCTCGGCGCCGAGCGCGTCGGCAACAACGAAATCCTGCGCCAGCGATAGCCGGCGGGCCAGCGCTTCGCCCTCGGCGCACAGCACCGGATCGATCTCCAGCGTCGTCACCGGAACCTTCCAATGCAGCGCCAGCAGGCGGCCAAGGTGCCCCTTGCCGCCGCACCAATCGATAACCGGCACCCCGGCCGACTGGGCTGCCGCAGCAAAAGCTTCGATCTGGCTGCGCTTGCGGCCGGGAATTTCCCAGGCCCAACGCTCACCGGTCGCCGCGGGCTCAGCCGCCGGCCGCCGCGGCAATTCGCCAAGCACCGCAAGTTCGCCGACCGCCGGCAGATGACGCGCCAGCAGGGCCAGCGCCGCCCCCGCATCATCGTTGAGATGGGCGGTTGCGGCATCGTCGAGGGCGAGCAGTTCTCCAGTCAGGGCCGGCCAGCGTGCGCACCAGTCCGGGCGCAACTCGCGAAAGGGCTGGGCGTGCCAGAGCGCGTGAAATTCGGGCAACAGCGCATCGAGGCGTTGCCGACGCTGGCCCGGCGTCACGCCGGGCTGGCCATTTCGCCAGCCGCCGCGAACAACGCCCGCGTGTAGTCATGAACAGGGTTGGCAAGCAGCGCCTCGGTCTCGCCCGACTCAAGCACGACGCCGTCCTTCATGACCATGATGCGATGCGCCATGGCGCGGATCACCGCCAGGTCGTGGCTGATGAACAGATAGGACAGGCCGTATTTGCGCTGCAGCCCGGCCAGCAGGTCCAGGACCTGTTTCTGCACCGAGACGTCGAGCGCCGACGTCGGCTCGTCGAGGACCAGGACGCGCGGTCGCAGCACGAGGACACGGGCAATCGCGATACGCTGGCGCTGGCCGCCGGAAAATTCATGCGGATAGCGCCCGAGCACCGAGGCATCGAGACCGACTTCGGTCAGCACTTCAAGCACCCGCTGCTCGCGCTCGCTGGCACTCAATTGCGGCTGATGCAGGGCCAGGCCCTCGCCAACGATCTGGGCGATAGTCATGCGCGGCGACAAGGCGCCATAGGGGTCCTGAAAGACGACCTGGATCTGCGCCCGCAAGGCGCGCAACTGTTCGCGCTTCATACCGCCAAGCACCTGTCCGGCAAACTCGATGCGGCCACCCGCTGTCCTTTGCAGCCCCAGCATGGCCATCGCCAGCGTCGTCTTGCCGGAGCCCGACTCACCGACGATGCCGAGCGTCTCGCCGGCCCGCAATTGCAGGTCGACGCCGCGCACCACCGGGATCTCCGCGTTTCGCCACCAGCGCCAGCCAGCCGTCCGACCGGGAAAGCTGACCGACACCTGCTCGGCGGCCAGCAGGGTCGGCGCATCCGGCGCCATGGGCACGACCTCGCGGCTCGGCCGGCTGCCGATCAGCATGCGCGTGTACGCCTCCTGCGGGTTTTCAAACAACTGCGCGGTAGCGCCGCATTCGACTAGGCGCCCGCGCTCCATGACGCCAACCCGGCTGGCGAAGGAACGCACGAGGTTCAGATCGTGGGTGATCAGCATGACGGCCAGGCCGTATTCTTCCTGCAAATCGCGCAGCAATTCGACAATCTGGGCACGAATGGTGACATCGAGCGCCGTCGTCGGCTCATCGGCGAGCAACAGCTTCGGCTTGCAGGCCAGGGCCATGGCGATCATCGCGCGCTGCCGCTGACCGCCCGACAACTGGTGCGGAAAACTGTGAAACTTGCGCCCGGCATCGGGAATCCCCGTCCGTTCGAGCAGGGCCACGGCACGTTTGGCCGCCTCCTGCTGCGGCACGCCTTCGTGCAGTTCGATGGCCTCGACAATCTGCCGGCCGATCGGATACAGCGGATTCAAGGCCGTCATCGGCTCCTGGAAGATCATCGCGATATCGGCGCCGCGGATACCGCGCATTTGCCGTTCGCTTTTCTCCAGCAGATTCTCGCCCTGCCACAGGATCTCGCCGCGGGTCCGCGCATCGGCAACCAGGCGCAGGATACTCAGCGCAGTGACGCTCTTGCCCGATCCGGATTCGCCGACCAGCGCGAAACGCTCGCCGGCGGCAATCGAGAAGCTGACGTCACGCACCGCCGCGAAACTGTTTTCCGGACTGCCGAAAGCGACATTGAGGCCCTTGATTTCAAGCAGGCTCATCGCGCATCCGCCTTGCGCGTATCGAGCGCGTCGCGCAGGGCTTCGCCCATGAAAGTCAGCAATAGCAAGGTAACGACCAGCACGGCAAAGGTTGAAAGAGAAATCCACCAGGCATCGAGATTACCCTTGCCCTGGGCGAGCAATTCGCCAAGGCTGGGTACCGAAGGCGGCACGCCGAGGCCGAGAAAATCGAGGCTGGTCAGGGCCAGAATGGCGGCGCTCATACGGAAGGGCAAAAAGGTGATGACCGGCGTCAGGCTGTTGGGCAGGATGTGGCGCCACATGATCTGGTGGTTCGAGAGGCCGAGCGCCCTGGCGGCACGTACGTATTCCAGCGTACGGTTACGATAGAACTCGGCGCGCACGTAATCGGACAGGCTGATCCAGCCGAAGGCCGAGAGCAGCACGACGAGCAGCCACAGGCTGGGCTGGAAGATCGAGGCGAAGATGATGATCAGGTAGAGCTCCGGCATCGAACTCCAGATTTCGACGAGACGTTGCGACACCAGATCGAACTTGCCGCCGAAATAGCCCATCAGGGCGCCGGTCAGTACGCCGATGACGACGCCGATGAAGGTCAGCAGCATGCCGAACAACACCGACAGGCGAAAGCCGTAGAGCAGCCGGGCCAGGACGTCGCGACCGCGGTCGTCGGTCCCCAGCCAGTTTTCGGCCGAGGGCGGCGCCGGATTGGGCGACGGCGCGAAATAATTCAGGGTGTTGAAGGAATAGTGATTGGGCGGATAGAGCGCGAAATTGCCGGGCTCATCGAAACGCTGGCGGATGAACGGGTCTAGGTAATCGGCCGGGGTCGGGAAATCGCCGCCGAAGGTGCTTTCCGGGTAATCCTTGAAGAGCGGGAAATACAGTTGCCCCTGGTAGCTGACGACGATGGGTTTGTCGTTACAGAGCAGTTCGGCGCAGAAACTCACACCCATCAGCGCGATAAAGATGAGCAGGCTCCAGTAGCCCAGGCGATGCTGACGGAAGCGCCGCCAGGCACGCTGGCGCGGCGATTCGGGCTGAACAGGGGAAGCGGTGGCGACGGTCATGTTCAATCGAGCGAATCGAAATTGATCCGGGGATCGACCCAGACATAGCAGAAATCGGAAATCAGCTTGGTGACCAGGCCGATCAGGGTAAACAGGTAGAGCGCGCCGAGCACCACGGGGTAGTCGCGGCGGATCACCGATTCGTAGGAGAGCAGACCCAGGCCGTCGAGCGAGAACAGGGTTTCGATGAGCAACGAGCCGGTGAAGAAGGCACCGATGAAGGCAGCCGGAAAGCCGGTGACGAGCGGAATCAGCGCATTGCGGAAGACATGCCGCCAAAGCACCGTGCGCTCGGAAAGCCCCTTGGCGCGGGCGGTCAGCACGTACTGCTTGCGGATTTCCTCGAGGAAGGCGTTCTTGGTCAGCATGGTGATCACCGCGAAGCTGCCGACGACGCTGGCCGTGATCGGCAGCACGAGGTGCCACAGGTAATCCGTGATGCGGGCCGCCCAGCCGAGCTGCTCCCAGTTGTCGGAGGTCAGGCCGCGCAGCGGGAACCACTGGACGAAGCTGCCGCCGCCGAACAGCACGAGCAGGGCGACACCGAGCACGAAGCCGGGAACCGCGTAGCCGACCAGCACGACGAGGCTGGTCAGCGTATCAAAGCGACTGCCGGCACGTACCGCCTTGGCGATGCCGAGCGGCACCGAAATCAGGTAGGTCAGCAGGAAGGCCCATAGCCCAAGGCTGATCGACACCGGCAACTTGGACTTGATGAGTTCCCAGACGCTTTTATGCTGAAAATAGCTCTCGCCCAGATCGAACACCGCAAAGCGCTTGAGCATCATCACATAGCGTTCGAGCGGCGGCTTGTCGAAACCGTAGAGCGCCTGGATTTCCTTGAGCCGCTCGGCATCGACGCCCTGGGCGCCCTTGTACAGGCTGCTGCCGCTGCTGCCACTGGCCTCGCCGCCGGCACTCTGGCCGCGGCGCAACTCGGTCATCATCTGGTCGACCGGCCCGCCGGGCACGAACTGGATGACGATGAAGGTCAGCGTGAGCACCCCGAGCAGGGTCGGGATCATCAGCAGCAGGCGTTTAAGAAGATAGTTCCACATAGGCGATCAGGGCTTGGCCCACCAGGTCGTCAACACCCATTCCTGGGCCGTGTAGTGTTGCGGCAGTTTTTCCGGGAAAGCCAGCGTGCGCTTGTAGGCGACACGGTGGTTCTTGCTGTAGTAGTGCGGGATCACGTAATAGCCGCTGATCAGCACACGATCAAGCGCCCGCCCCGCCGCCACCAGATCCTCGCGCGTCGTGGCGCGCACAACCTGCTGGACCAGCGTATCGATGGCCGGTGACTTGAGGCCGATGAGATTTTCCGACCCTTTCACCTCGGCCGACGCACTGGTGTAGCGGTCGACGAGTTCGTTGCCCGGACTCTGCGAGGCGGAGAAACCGTAATGCGTCATGTCGAAATCGAATTCCTCAAGCCGCTTCTGGAACAGCGCGTTGTCTACATCGCGCTGGATGACCTGGATACCGAGACGCTCGAGATTGCGCTCGTAGGCGACATCGATGCGGGTCAGCACGTTGTTGTCGAGCATCTCGAAGACGAAAGGCTCGCCCTTGGCATTGCGCAGCGCGCCGTCGCGATAAGTCCAGCCCGCCGCGGCAAGGAGTTCCCGGGCCTGGCGCAGGTTGTCGCGCAAACTGGCCGGCGGCGCAGTGCTGGCCGGCGGCAGGATGGGTTCGAAGACTTCCGGCGGCAGTTGGCCGCGCAAGGGATCGAGCAGTTTCAGTTCATCCGCCCCGGGCAGACTACCCGGCGTGTCTATCGCGGCCAGTTCGGTGTCGGTGTAGAAACTGTTGAGACGGGTGTATTGGCCGAAGAACAGCTGGCGGTTCATCCACTCGAAGTCGATGGCCAGGGCCAGCGCCCGGCGCACCCGGATATCCTGGAACAAGGGCCGGCGCAGGTTCATGACGAAGCCCTGCATGTCGGCACCGTTGTGATGGACGAATTCGTGGCGGATCAGTTCGCCGCTGCGAAAGCGCGGCCCCTGGTAGCCGCGCGCCCAGTTCTTGGCGCGGAATTCGAAGCTGACATCGAAATCGCCGGCCTTGAAGGCTTCGAGTTGCGCCATGTCGTCCTTGTAGATCTGGAAGACAATGCGCTCGAAGTTGTACATGCCGCGCCGGACATTGAGGTCCTTCGCCCACCAGTCCGGATTCTTGCGATAGGTGATGGAACGGCCCGGCTCGAATTTCTCGATCTGATACGGGCCGCTCGCTACCGGCTTGTCGAAACCCAGCTTGTCGAAAGTCTTGGCGCTGCCATCCGGCTGGCGCCCCCAGGTTTTCGAAAAAACCGGCATGGTGCCGACGATCAGCGGCAACTCGGCATTCGGCTGGCGAAACTCGAAGCGCACGTCGCGCTCGCCGACTACCACCACCTTGGCCACGTCGGCATAAACCGAGCGGTACATCGGGCTGGCCAGCTTGCTGATCAGGGTTTCGAAGGAATCCTTGACGTCCTGCGCCAGTACCGGCGCGCCATTGCCAAAGTGCGCCTGCGGATTGAGGTGGAAGGACACCGACAGCTTGTCGGCCGCCACCGTGACGTCATCGGCGAGCAGACCGTAGGCGCTGGCCACCTCGTCACTTGACGGGGCGACCAGGGTCTCGAACAGCAGGCTGCCGACGCCGGGCGCCGGAATGCCCTTTAGCGAGAAGGGATTGAATTTGTCGAAACCGGTCTGCTGCACGGGCGACAGGACCAGCGTGCCGCCCTTCGGGGCCGCCGGATTGACGTAGCCAAAATGGGCAAAACCGGCCGGATAGCCCGGCTTGCCGTATTGCGCGATGCCGTGCTCAGCCCGGGCCGGGGCCACCCCATGCAACAGGCAGAACATCGTCAACAGGGAGTGGATCAACTTGCGCAAGGACGGGAAAACCCTCATCAATTTCATTGAAACCGGAATAACACGCGGCGATCAGGCCGGGGGGACAATTTACCAGCCCGCGCCGGACTTGCGCCAGTCGAGTTTTCTTGGAACGATATAGCGAAAACATCCCGATATCGTCGAACGATCATCACTGATGTACTGTGTGCCCCGAGGACCTTAGCAGTTTTGCGCATGATCCGGAGTGTAACAACTTGACCGCATCCCCGCCCATTGCCGACAATGGGTCGACTCCAACAACAATGAGGCTGCCCCATGCTCGACAGCAAAATCCCCGACTTTTCCCTGCCGGCCACCGGCAACCAGACTTTCACGCTTGCCGCCCAGTCGGGCAAGATTGTCGTCATCTATTTCTACCCCAAGGACAGCACGCCGGGCTGCACCACCGAGGGCCAGCAGTTTCGCGACCTGCATGCGCAGTTTTCCGCTGCCGATGCAGTGATTCTCGGTGTTTCGCGCGACAGCCTGAAATCTCATGAGAATTTCAAGGCCAAACAGGATTTCCCCTTTGAACTCGGTTCGGATGGCGACGAGACGGTATGCAATCTGTTCGCTGTCATGAAACTGAAAAACATGTACGGCAAACAGGTACGGGGCATCGAACGCAGCACCTTCGTCATCGACCGCAACAGCGTTCTGCGCCGCGAGTGGCGCGGCGTCAAGGTGCCCGGCCACGCCCAGGAAGTTCTCGATTTCGTCCAAACCCTCTAAACACCAACTCAAGGCCCATTTCATGCCGCGCAAACCCGCAGCCACCAAGAAGCCCGCCGTTACCAAGATTTTCGTCCTCGACACCAACGTGCTGATGCACGACCCAAGCAGTCTCTTCCGCTTCGAGGAACATGACGTCTTCCTGCCCATCATGACGCTGGAAGAACTCGACAACCACAAAAAGGGCATGTCGGAAATCGCCCGCAACGCCCGCCAGACCTCGCGCACGCTCGATGAATTGCTGGCCTCGAACAGCGACATCGACGAAGGCATCGATCTTTACGGCCCCTCGAGCAAGCTGGCCAGCGGCCGCCTCTTCCTACAGACCGAGGCGATCAGCGGCGAACTGCCGCAGGGCCTGCCGACCTCCAAGGTCGACAACCAGATCCTCTCGGTGGTCATCCACCTGCAGAAGAAATTCCCCAAGCGGCCGGTCATCCTGGTGTCGAAAGACATCAACATGCGCATCAAGTCGCGCGCCCTCAACCTGCTCGCCGAGGATTACTTCAACGACAAGGTGCTCGAGGATACCGACATCCTGTACACCGGCACCCGCGCCCTGCCCGACAACTTCTGGGACAAGCACGGCAAGGGCATGGAGTCGTGGAAGAAGGACAGCAAAACCTATTACAAGGTCACCGGGCCGCTCGCCCCGCAACTCCTGGTCAATGAATGCATCTGGCTGGAGAAGGACGGCTTCACTGCCATCGTCAAGGAAACCGCCGGCAAGACCGCCGTGCTGGAAACCCTGATCGACTACACGCATCCGAAGAATGCCGTGTGGGGCATCACGGCGCGCAACCGCGAACAGAATTTCGCGATGAACCTGCTGATGAACCCGGATATCGACTTCGTCACCCTGCTCGGCCAGGCCGGCACCGGCAAGACCCTGCTCACCCTGGCCGCCGGCCTGACCCAGGTGCTGGAAAGCAAGCAGTTCGCCGAAATCATCATGACCCGCGCCACCGTGCCGGTCGGTGAGGACATCGGCTTCCTGCCCGGCACCGAGGAAGAAAAAATGGCGCCGTGGATGGGCGCCCTCGAAGACAATCTCGATGTCCTCACCCACACCGACGAGGCAAGCAGCGGCGCCTACGGCGGCGACTGGGGCAAAGCGGCGACCAATGACATCATCCGCTCGCGGATCAAGGTCAAGTCGATGAACTTCATGCGCGGCCGGACCTTCCTCAAGAAGTACCTGATTATCGACGAGGCCCAGAACCTGACGCCGAAACAGATGAAAACCCTGGTTACCCGGGCCGGCCCGGGTACCAAGGTGGTCTGTCTGGGCAACATCGCACAAATCGACACGCCCTACCTGACCGAAGGCAGTTCCGGCCTGACCTATGTCGTCGATCGCTTCAAGGGCTGGGCCCATTCCGGTCACATAACTTTACAACGTGGCGAGCGCTCCCGTCTGGCTGACCACGCGGCGGAAGTGCTATAATCCGGCGCACTAAGTAAAGGGGCCGTGTCAGTGACACGGCCTTTTCGTTTCAGCCACGGGCTGTCTCTGCCGGAGGAAATTCTTGAAACGTCGTGACTTTCTGACATCTTTCGCCGCCCTCTCCCTGTTCGCTTCGGAAACCTGGGCGGCAAAAAAACAGGGGGCGAGTAAAAGCTCGGCCAAATCGTCTTCGACCAAGTCCAAATCGGGACATGGCAAAACGAGCTCGGCCAAACCCGCTCACAAATCGGCCGGCAAGCGCGCCCGCGGCCGCAGTCGACAATATTTCGCACCGCCGCCTGCCGGCCCCGTCGTCCATACGGCGGATGATTCGGTCATCGAAAACCCGCCCCCCGGCACCACGGCAGCCCGTCTGCCACCGGTCAAAGCGGCCGAACCACCGAGCGAGTGGCGCACCTACGAAATCACGACGACCTTCAACCTGCGCAACAGCAGTGGCCAGAGCAAGCTCTGGCTGCCGCTGCCCCTCAACCAGGACACGCTTTTCCAGCGGACCTTGGGTCACTCCTGGGAAGGCAACCAGCACAACAGCACGATGCGCCGCCTGCCCGACGGCGACCTGGAGGTTTTTTACTGCGAATGGCGCGACAGCAGCGACGGCAAGCTGCAATTGAAAACCCTGGTCACCACCGCTGACCGCCATTTCGACATTACCAAGCGAACCGTCGCACCGGAACGCGAAGACATCCTGCGGCGCAACCTCCAGGCTTCGCGACTGATCCCGAACGACGGCCTGGCTTACCAACTTGGCGAACGCATCATCGGCCGCATCAAGGACCCGGTAGCGCAAGCCAAGGCCATCTACGACTGGGTGGTCGACAACTCGATTTACGACCTGTCGCTAACCCCCTGCGGCACGGGCGATGTTCGGAAGCAACTGATCAGTGGCCAATACAGTGGTCGCTCGGCTGACATCAACGGCCTCTTCGTCGCCATCTGCCGCGCCGTCGGCATTCCGGCCCGCTGCATCTATGGCCTGCGGGTTGCACCATCGCGCCTCTTCCGCAGCCTGGGCCTGTCGGCCGACGATGCGACGCGCAGCCAGCATGTTCGTGCCGAGTTCTACGTCCCCGGCTACGGCTGGATTCCGGTCGACCCGAGCGACGTACGGCGGGCCATTGCCCTGGAGGTCCTGTCCGATCGCGACAGCAAACTGTTCTCGCTGCGCAAGATTCTGTTTGGCGTCTGGGAAATGAACTGGGTTGCCTTCAATGTTGGCACCGACATCACCCTCCCCGGCAAGAGCTCCAGCCAACCCTTTCTCTTGCTGCCGCAACTGGAAACCCGGGAAGCTTACCGGGATGTCGCCAGCACACTGGCGACGCCTTACACCATCACCACCCGACGCGTCGAAATCTAAGTCGGCGGCGGCGCGTCAGTTCTGCGAATCGACGAAGCCGCCGGTGGCCAGATTCTGGAAGCGAGTGAATTCACCGACGAAGTTGAGACGCACCGTTCCGGTCGGACCGTTCCGCTGCTTGCCGATGATCACCTCGGCCAGCCCCTTGTTGTCGGCGCTTTCCTTGTTGTAATACTCGTCGCGGTACATCATCAGGATCACGTCGGCATCCTGCTCGATGGCGCCGGATTCGCGCAAGTCGGACATCATCGGCCGCTTGTCGGTCCGTTCCTCGACCTTCCGCGACAACTGCGACAGCGCGACGATCGGCACCTGCAGTTCCTTGGCCAGCGACTTGATCGAGCGCGAGATTTCGGACACTTCGGTCGCCCGGTTTTCACCCACCCGGTTGCCACTCATTAGCTGGATGTAGTCGATCACCAACAAACCGAGCTTGCCGCCGTACTGACGGGCCAGGCGCCGGGCCCGGGCACGCAGGTTGGCCGGACTCAGGCCACCGGTCTCATCGATGTAGATCGGCGCCTCATGCAGCTTGCCGAGGGCAAAGGAGAGCTTTGACCATTCTTCGTCGTTCATCCGGCCGGTGCGCAGGCTCTGCGAATTGAGACGCCCAATCGAGGCGAGCATCCGCATCGCCAGTTGGGCGCCGCCCATTTCCATGGAAAACACACCGACCGGCAGGCCGGAATCGACCGCCACATTTTCGGCGATATTCAGCGCGAACGCCGTCTTCCCCATCGACGGACGGCCGGCGACGATGATCAGGTCGCCCGGCTGGAAGCCCGAGGTTTTCTGGTCGAGGTCGATAAATCCGGTCGGCACGCCGGTGATGTCGGAAGGATTGTCGCGGTCGTGCAATTCCTGGATGCGCTCGACCACCTGGGTGAGCAGCGGATTGATGTGCACAAAACCTTCGTTGTGGCCGGCGCCGGCTTCGGCGATCTTGAAAATCTTCGACTCGGCTTCGTCAAGCAGGGTTTCGGCGTCGCGCCCCAGGGGATTCAGCGCATCGGCGGCGATTTCGTCGGCCGTCGCCACCAGTTGCCGGAGCACGGCCCGTTCGCGGACGATTTCGGCATAACGTTTGATGTTGGCGGCCGACGGCGTATTCGCCGCCAGTTCGCCGAGATAGGCCAGGCCGCCGGTCTGCTCGCCTTCGCCAGCGGCATCAAGGGCTTCGGCAACGGTGACGACGTCGGCCGGCTTGGCTCTTTCCAGCAGATTGCGAATCTGCCGGAAAATCCGTCGATGCTCGTCCCGATAGAAATCCATATCGGTGAGCAGATCGCCCATCCGGTCCCAGGCCTGATTGTCGAGCAGCAGCCCGCCCAGCACCGACTGTTCGGCCTCGATGGAGTGCGGCGGTACGCGCAATTGCGCGAGGGTCGGGTCGGTAACTCTTGGTTTTTGCGGGCGCTGGTTCATATTACCTAGTTTAAATTAAAAAGGCTCCGCATCTGCGGAGCCTTTTGTCGTGGAGCGTAACCGGAATTACTCGGCAACGACCGCCACGGTGATGTTGGCCAGCACGTCGGTGTGCAGGGCAACGTCGATCGGGAATTCACCGATGGTCTTGAGCGGACCTTCCGGCAAACGAATCGCCGAGCGGTCGATATCAAAACCGGCCGCCTTCAGAGCGTCGGCGATGTCGGCATTGCCGACGGAACCGAACAGACGACCGTCCAGACCAGCCTTGCGAGCCACGGAAACGGACAGACCGCTGAGCTTCTCGGCGGCGCCTTGCGCGGCAACCAGCTTGTCGGCGGCGATCTTTTCCAGTTCGGCACGGCGCGTTTCGAATTCAGCCTTGGCGGCCGGCGTCGCACGCTTGGCCATCTTCTTCGGGATCAGGAAATTGCGGGCATAGCCGTCCTTGACCTTGACGATGTCGCCGAGGTTACCGAGGTTCACCACCTTTTCGAGCAGAATGATTTGCATGTTTCGTCTCCTCGAAAATTATTGATGGTTATCGGTGAAAGGCAGCAGGGCCAGGAAGCGGGCGCGCTTGATGGCGGTGCCCAACTGACGCTGATAGCCGGCCTTGGTGCCGGTCAGACGAGCCGGCATGATCTTGGCGTTTTCCTGGATGAATTCCTTCAGGACATCCACATCCTTGTAGTCGATCTGTTCGACCTTTTCTGCCGTGAAGCGGCAGAATTTACGACGCTTGAACAAACCACCGCCGCGTTTCTTTTTCTTGTCGTCATCCTTCTTCTTGAAGAATCGAGCCATTTTCGTTTCCTTCCAAAAATTCTATTGAATTCACATGCAGCACGGGCATCTTGCTGGTGCGACTTTTGGCTGCGAGAAATCCGGTTATTTTGACCGCCCCGCCGAGGGGTGCTGCCTGTAGCCAGCGGGCAGATTCACCCAGGGCGAGAACAGCAATTTCCACTTCCACCTGTCGCTCCGTACCGTTTTCGATTTGCGCCGAGCTGTGTTGCAGCCACCCCTCGCTTACCGGAACTCCGCCTGGCGTATAGCGCATTGCTTTGCGCTCGACCAGGTTGCCGGAGAGTTCGATACAGTTCAGTCGTACTCCCGTACCAATATCCTTAGGCAGCAGCCGGCGCTTCAACCGGAGCCGGTGCCGGCGCAGCAGCTTCGCCGCCGAGCAGGGACTTCGACTTCTCGTCCTTCATCATCGGCGAAGGCGTCGTCACAGCGGCCTTCATCTTGACGGTCAGGTGGCGCAGCACGGCATCGTTGAACTTGAATGAATGCTCGAGTTCGTTCAGCGTTTCGCCGTCGATCTCGATGTTCATCAGAACATAATGGGCCTTGTGGATCTTCTGGATCGGGTAAGCCAGTTGACGGCGGCCCCAGTCTTCCAGACGGTGAATCGTACCGCCCTTGGCAGTAACGATGGCGCGATAGCGCTCGACCATGCCGGGCACTTGTTCGCTTTGGTCCGGATGGACGATAAAGCAGATTTCGTAATGGCGCATGCAAACTCCTTTTGGCAAATACCCCCCGTCATGCGTTTGCGGTGGGGCAAGGTGGAAAAGCCCGCGACTATAACAGAATCGCGGGCTTACAGATAGGCCGAAGCAGATTTTTCAGAAGCTGCCACCGACCATCGACAGGACGCAAGCGACACCAAAAATCACGAACTCGGCCAGATCAGCCAGTTCCGGCATTGCAAAACGCATGCCCTTGAACCGAAAGAGGTATCCGCTCAGGAAGTTACCGGCTCTTTTTCCATGCGATGGGAGGTTTCCTTCAACTCGATGAGGAAGAGGATTTCCTCAACCACCGGCAGGGCAAAACCAACGCGCTGACCGCCGCGATTGTCACGCAGCAACTGATAGAGATAGCCGACGACATCGCCACCTCCCCACAACTCGACGATGGTACTCATCAAACGCGGCATATCTTCCAGACACTCGGCCTTGGCAGCCACGGGAATCGGCGGCACGACTTGCGCCGCATCCTCATCGAGCACCAGATCGAGAGAACTCGCCGTGCCGGCCGTGGCACTCCACTGCTGGACTTCAACATTGAAATTTTGATTCAGATTGCGGGAGACCGCCTCAAACTCATTTCGCATACCCGCCATCCGATAAACATCCATCAGACGAATCCATGGCTGCAAAGCTTCCTGCGGGTTATGGTCGATATACTCCTGCAAGGCCTGGGCCGCGCCCTTGACCCGGCCGAACGACAACATGATATCGGCCAGCTCCATTACCGGATTAGCTTCGAAGTGCTCATCCAGCGTCGTCGCCGAAACCGAGAGGACCGAATCGATGGAGTCAGAGGAGATCTTTGGCCCGGATTTCTTGCTTGGCGCGACGACCCCGCCATCCAGTTCAAGATCGACCGCCATCGGTAGCCCCAGGGGTACCGGTTCGACAGCTAGATCGACGGTGCCCGGTTCCTCGCGCTCACCGTCGCGCCGGGGATCAACCACCAGCGCCGGCGTGGCTTCTCTATCTCCCTCATGCTCCGGCAAGTCGAGTGGCCGTTCCTGATACTTGCGCCAACCGAACCAGGCCAGCAAGCCAAGTAGCGCCCCCAGAACGAGGCCGTAAAAACTCCACTCCGAAATAGCGGATGCCGTTTCGGGCGACGAGGCAGGCGGCACGACCGCTCGCCCAGCCGGCGGCGTACCGACCACCGCTCCCCCTGACGGCACGACCTCGCTCGACTTTAGCTCGGGCGAACCGGAAGCGTCGGCGGTTTTTTCAACACGTTGCGAAAAATCCGCGGCGCGTTGCTGCAACTCCTCGAGCGTTCCCTCCATATTCCGCAACTTCTCGGCCGCCGCTAGCTGGGTCGTCGCCTGCGCGTTCAAGGCCGACAGCATGCGAAATTCCAGGCGCAGGATATCGCGCTGGGCATCGGTCGTGGCGTCCCTGGCCGACAACATCAGTTCGGTTGCCAGACGCAAGGAAGGTTCGCCAACGTCAGCGCCATTCGAGAGCAGGAGGCGGTCCGACAGACCGCCACTCGGCGAACGTTTGGAGACTGGACGCGGCGGCAGACGCTGCGCTACCTCAGGAGCACTGGACGTCTGCGCTCTCGGCCGCAAGGAGCGCGCCGGAAGCGATGGTGGCACAACGGAACGTTCCGCCGACGGCCCGGCCGAAGGTGCGGCTGCCGTCTCGGCGAGAGGCGAAGCGAGCAGCAGATACTCGCGGCTGATCTCATGTCCACAGCCCAACGCGATGGCAAGCTGCATAACCGGCTCGCGTACTGGCGCCTCGGAACGAATCTCAAGAACGGAAGGAGTGCCCTTGCGAATCGTGAATTGGGCTTTTTTCAACCAGGGAAGCTCGCCTCCACCAGGCGGCTGGGTCAATCGAAAACAGGCAGGATCGAGACTTGCCTTGCTTTCACCAAGAATATCGACCTCCAGCCGCAAGCGTTCGCCAAGGTTGGGTTGCCCCCGCAACTCGCCCAAACCAAGCGCATAAGCAGCACCTGACATAGCCAGTAGCAAAACCGGCAACGAGTACCGAAAAGCCAAACGATTCAACGAGGGACTCCTTGAAAACAAGAATTCACCCGAATTGTAATCGTTATTTATTAGCAAGATAACGCGAATCATCAAAAGAGGCGATCCAATTCGGGCGGTAAATGACAAACAGCGTTGCCAGCATACCCGAGAGCCACGCCTCGGAAAAACCTAAAAGCATAAAATAGGGGAAATATTCGTTAAACAGATAATCCCAGGGATAGACCCCGGAAAGAAACATCAGCACCGAGATTGCGAAGCCGATGCCAAGGATGGTCAGGGCGGCACCGAAAAACGAATTAACGAAGATGAAGACAAAAAAATTGGCCGGCAGCAGGCGGGAAACCACCAGGTGCACAGCCTGGGCAATCAGTACGCCAAGCCCGGCCAGCAACAAGGCGTTGATGGCATAAGCCAGGATTCCGGCCCCGCCATTCAGCGTCACCCCGGCCAGCACCAGACAAAGCCCGACAAAAGCCAGGCGCGGCCCAAAACACAAGGTAAAAACGGTGGCGCCCAGGAGGTGGAAATTCAAGCCCGGCTTGACACCGGCTTTCAAGCTCCAGACCAGCGTCAGCAGGACAACCATGCCGAGCCAGACATTCATCTGCTCGGAATCTTTTAGCCGATGCCAGGGGGCTTTAAAAACACAGTGGGCGAAAAATGGTAGCCAGATGAGCCAAGCCATCCAGGACCACGTTTCGCCCAACAGGTTATCCGGTAGATTCACATGACTATTTTAGCCGAGTGACGCCCCCAGTTGCGGCACCAGTTCAAACAAGTCGCCGACCAGGCCGTAATCGGCGACCTGGAAGATCGGCGCGTCCGGATCCTTGTTGATGGCGACGATGACTTTCGATTCCTTCATCCCGGCCAGATGCTGGATCGCCCCGGAAATACCGATGGCGATGTACAACTGCGGCGCGACGATCTTGCCGGTCTGGCCGACCTGGTAGTCGTTGGGCACGAAGCCGGCATCAACGGCGGCCCGGCTGGCACCGAGCGCGGCATTGAGCTTGTCGGCCAGCGGCTCGAGCAGCTGGTGGTAATTCTCGCCGCTACCCAGGCCACGCCCGCCGGAAACGATGATCTTGGCGGCGCCGAGTTCGGGGCGTGCCGACTTGGTCAGTTCGCGATGGGTCAGCGTGCTTTGCGCCGTGTCGGCCGCCGCCGCGATGGCTTCGACCGGTGCTGCGTTGCCACTGGCGGCGGCATCGAAGGCGGTGGTGCGCACGGTGATTACTTTCACTGGATCGGCGCTCTTGACCGTGGCCAGCGCATTGCCGGCGTAGATCGGGCGGACGAAGGTGTCGGCCGCTTCGACGGCGGTGATTTCGGAAATCTGGGCGACGTCAAGCAAGGCAGCGACGCGCGGCAGCAGGTTTTTGCCGAAGGTCGTGGCCGGCGCCAGGAGGTGGCTGTAAGCCGCAGCATTGGCAAGGATCAGGGCGGTCAGGTTCTCGGCGGTCTGGCTGGCGTAATGGGCGGCATCAGCCACTTTGACGCTGGTCACGCCTTGCAGGCTGGCGGCTTGCTGGGCAGCGGCGGCGCAATTGCTGCCGGCGACCAGGACGTGGATGTCGCCACCGATTTTGGCGGCGGCAGTGACGGTGTTGAGGGTGGCCGCCTTGAGGCTGGCGTGATCGTGTTCGGCGATAACGAGGATAGTCATGGTCAGATCACCTTCGCTTCATTTTTCAGTTTGTTAACCAGTTCGGCAACGTCCGCAACCTTGATGCCGGCGCTGCGCTTGGCCGGTTCGGCGACTTTCAGGGTGGCCAGGCGCGGCGTCACGTCGACGCCGAGATCGGCGGGCTTCAGAGTATCGAGCGGCTTCTTCTTGGCCTTCATGATATTGGGCAGGGTCGCGTAGCGCGGCTCGTTGAGGCGCAGGTCGGTGGTGACCACGGCCGGCAGGGAGATTTCCAGGGTTTCCAGGCCGCCGTCGATTTCGCGGGTGACCGTGGCCTTGCCGTCGGCAATCACGACCTTGGAGGCGAAGGTGGCTTGCGGCCAGCCGGCCAGCGCGGCGAGCATCTGACCGGTCTGGTTGGCATCGTCGTCGATGGCCTGTTTGCCGCAGATGACGAGGCCCGGCGCTTCCTTGTCGCACAGCGCCTTGAGCAGCTTGGCGACGGCCAGCGGCTGCAGGTCGGTATCGCCGCAATCGACCAGGATGCCGCGATCGGCGCCGATGGCCATGGCGGTGCGCAGGGTTTCCTGGCAGGCGGCGACACCACAGGAGACGGCGATGACTTCCGTCGCGATGCCGGCTTCCTTGAAACGCACGGCTTCTTCGATGGCAATTTCGTCAAACGGGTTCATGCTCATCTTGACGTTGGCCAGGTCCACACCCGAACCATCCGCCTTGACGCGGACTTTCACGTTGTAATCAACCACCCGCTTCACGGGGACGAGAATTTTCATAGCCTCTCCTTTTCGGTCGTTAATTGCTGCTGCGCCTTTGTACTACATCTTGACGCCTGTTTGACAGAGCCCGGGTCATTACGCACAATGACCATACTGTGTCGTATGGAAGACGTACGGTAGCGTATGGAAAACAAAGCTGTCAAGCCCTCCCCCCAAAAATCGACTCGTCCGAAGTCGCCGGTGCCGCGCACCCAACTCGCCCCCGATCACTGGATCGAGTCGGCCATCGACGTACTCGCCCGCGAGGGCGTCGCCGGCCTGCGCGTCGAAGTCCTGGCCAAGGCCTGCGGCGTCACCAAGGGCAGTTTCTACTGGCACTTCAAGGACCGTCAGGCACTCTTCGACGCCGTCCTCGAACGCTGGAAGGTGGGTCGCATCCGCGACATCGAAAAAAGCACGGCGGTCGCTCCCGGCCAGGAGTTGGCGCAACTGCATTACGCCATCGAAGTCTATGGCGCCAGCCGCAACCGCAAGGGCATGGCGATCGAACTAGCGGTACGCGACTGGGCCAGGCACGACGTCCGGGCGGCCGCCGTGGTCGAGTCGGTCGATCTGTATCGTCTGGAATGCACACGCAAGCTGTTTGTCGCATCCGGCATGACGGACGCCGAGGCCAAGAGTCGCAGCCTGCTGCTCTATGCCTGCGTGTTTGGCCTATCGCTGATGCACTACGATCAATTTGACGATAATCCGGGCGATCTCAAACAACGCATCGCCGAACGCATCGTCGCCGCCTAAGGGCGGCACGACCTGAGCCGACCGGCGGCAATCAGTTCGTTTTGCCAGGCCTCGATCTGCCGGGCCAACTCTCCCACCGCCATCGCCAGCGCCGCCACACCGCCCGGCGAATCGTTGCTGGCGGCGAGTTGATCGATCTTGACCTGACGTTCGGCCAAACTTGTCCGGCTGCGATCCAGCCATTGCACCCGCCCCTGCAGAACACCGCGACTGGCGGTCGGCGTTGCAAAAACCTGGCTGAACTCGTCGATATCCAGGCGCAGCAAACAGAGCGTCCGACTCTGCCCGGCCGGCACCAAGGCCAAATCCTGAATCAGGCGCTGCTGGATCAACTGGGCCGGCGGCCCGGCCCAGCGGGCCCGGGCATATTCCCGCAAGCGCGCCGGTTCGGCATAGGCCAGTCGGTAGTTGATGCCCTGCGCATCGAACCACAGCGGCGCCCGCACGTCGAGGGCCAGCCCCAACGAACGGCGCTCCGTCACTGGGCGGCTGGCGAGCGGACCGAGATCATAGACGGCCATGGCGCCGTCAGCCCCCCGCCGACCGGAGGTAAAGCAGGCGGCCAGCAGAAGACTGGCCAGAACCACGAGCCAACGTCGCATCATTTGCCCCCCGCCGCTGAAAACCCGGCCTCCCCCGGCCCCGGCGGCGGCGCCGGGGCGCCGAAGACCAGACCCTGCGGCGAATCCTCGAGAACGCGCAGGACCCGGCTCAACTGCCGCGAAGTCAGGGAAAAATCGGTCGCCAACTCGTTCAGGCGGGGCATCAAGGCCGACGTCCCGCCTGCCGAGGCATCGCCGATGGCGACATCGAGCTTGTCGGTCGCCGTCTGCATCTTGCCGACCAACTGACGCGTATCGCTGAGCAGGGGGCCAATTTCACTAGCCGCCTGGGCCAGGCTTTTGACATTCCGGTCGTCGAGCAGTTTATTGACCTGCACCAGCGTCCCATTGAGGTTTTTCAGGGTCGGCTGCAGATTGGCCGACGCCGCCTCCAGGTTGGCCAGGGTCACCGTCAGATGCCGGCGATTTTCCTCGCTCAGCATGGCATTGGCGCTGACCATCAACTGTTTGGCCTGGCGCAGGGTGGCCGTACCGGTTTCGCCCAATTCGTCGAGCAAGGAAGGAATCATCGTGATACGCGGCGGCTTCTCGTCGTCCGGCAGCAGCGGCTCGAGGCTCTTGCCGGTTTCCAGCAACAGGATATGGGCCAGCCCGGTGACCCCCTGATAATTCAGTTTGGCCACGGTGCCATGGGTCAGCGGCACATCGTCATTGACCGAAATGGTGACCAGAATATTGGTGTAATCATCGGGATCGAGCCGGATATCGCTGACCTTGCCGACCCGAATTCCCCGATAGCGTACCTGCGCCTGCGGATTGAGGCCGCCGATATTCTGCTTGGTGACGACAACGTAATCGTGCGTTGCCTCGCTGGTTCCGCCCAGCCAGTAAACGGCGAGCAAGCTAGCCAGCCCGAGCAAGAGGGCAAAGAGTCCGGCAGCGAAGGCATGCGACTTGTTTTCCATAGGGAGCAATTAGAGCAGTTTCCGGCGGTCAGCGCCAAAGAAGCCGGTAACGAAGGGATGATCGACCGTCATCACTTGATCTTTCGGGCCAAAGGCAATGATGCGCTGCTCGGCCAATACCGCGACATGCGTGGCCAGGCCGGCCAGCGTATTGAGATCGTGCGTCACCATCAGCACCGTCAGGCCGAGCGCCTGTTGCAGCGAACCAACCAGTTCGACGAAATTCTGGCTGCGATCGGGATCGAGACCCGCCGTCGGCTCGTCGAGCAGCAGCAGCTCCGGCTCCAACGCCAGGGCCCGGGCCAAGGCGACCCGCTTGACCATCCCCCCCGACAACTCGGCCGGCATCAGTTTGCCGTGCGCCGTCTCCAACTCCACCATGGCCAGCTTGAGATGGACCAGACGACGGATCCAGTCTTCGTCCAGGCAGCGCAGTTCGCGCAAGGGGAAAGCGATGTTGTCGAAAACGGAAAGTGCCGAAAACAGCGCCCCATGCTGGAACAGCATGCCGAGCCGACGGCGCACGGTACGCTGGATCAACAGGTCGGGATCATCGAGATCGACCCCGAATAACCGTACCCGCCCGGCACTCGGCCGCAGCAGGCCGAGCATTTCGCGCAACAGCGTTGTTTTGCCGCTGCCCGATCCACCGAGCAGGCCGACGATCTGACCGGCCGCAACCTGCAAATCGAGATCGCAATGGATGGTCTGGCTCCCAAAGCGCGTGCACACCCCGGACAACTCGATGACCGGCGACTCGTTCATAACTGCGGCACGCCGATCTGGCGGGTGAATATGGCGAAGACCGCATCCACCAGAATGACCATGGTGATTGCCGTGACAACCGCACTGGTGGTGTTGGCCGACAGGCTTTCGGTATTGGGTTTGACGCGCAAACCGAAATGGCAGGCGACAACGGCGATGACCAGACCGAAGCAAAGCCCCTTGCCGAGCCCGATAAAGAGATTGGCCACGGGAACCGCGCGCGGCAAGTTCTCGATGAAGTAATTGAGCGACAGGTCGAGTTGCAGCATCGCCGCCAACATCCCCCCGAGCAGGGCCACCGCCGATATCCACAAGACCAGCAAGGGCATGGCCGCGGTCAGGCCGAGAATTTTCGGCAAGACGACGCGGATGCTGCGCGAAATTCCCATCGTCGATAGCGCGTCGATCTCCTCGGTGACCCGCATCACCCCGATCTGCGCCGTCATGGCCGAGCCGGAACGCCCGGCGACGAGGACGGCGACCAGCACCGGACCGAGCTCGCGAATGATGGCAATGCCGAGAATATTGACGATGAACAGATCGGCGCCAAAACTTTTCAACTGCAAGGCCGAGAGGTAACTGATGGTGACGCCGATCAGGAAACCGACCAGGGCGGAGACGGGCAAAGCCTGGGCTCCCGCCTTATAGACATTGGCGGCGAATTCCTTGCGCGGAAAATCGGCCGGATGGCGAAAGAGATAGGCCAGATCGAGCAGCACCTGCCCGAACAGCGCAATCACGCCCCGCAGATTGTGGGCTGCCTTGAGCAACAGCCGGCCGACACTCTCCAGGGGATGAAAAGCATGCTTCACCGCCGCCGGCATCTCCCGCGGCAGATCGGCCGCCCGGCCCAGGACCTGGCGATGCAACTCGCCGATTTCCAGAGCTTCCGGCCAGGCATTGCCCCAGGTTCGCCAGAGCAGCACGGCGGCCGCACTATCGAGCCGGGTCAGACCGGAAAGATCCCAGTGTTCGCCCGCCGGCAGCGGCACCGCGAGACGATTTTGCAGATCGGCCAGATGCGGCAGCATGGTGGCCAACGTCCACGACCCGGTCAGGACTACTCTCCCCGGCTCGACCCGCAAGCAGGGGATAGCGTTCACGCGATCTTCCGCGCCGCTCTGGATTTGACCAGATACTCGCGCCCGAGCTGTTTCCAGACCGCCACTTCTTCACCCAGGGCGGCAGCGGTCCAGGGATTTTCGGCCAGCCAGTCGGCCGGCAATTCAAGCAGGAAGCCCGGGCCGTTTGGCCTCACCTGCCAAGCCGGCAAGGCCCGATCATCGCGCGTGCGATGCAGGAGCACGGCCAGGCGCAGGCAAAACACCAGATTCCAGGCACTATCGGTGGCCGGAATGGCCCCCAATTTTTCCAGCTTGCCGCGGTGACCAAGCACCAGCATGGCCAGTCGGGCCTGATCCTTTTTCGAGAATCCCGGCATATCGGCATAGGTCAGGATATAGGCGCCGTGTTTGTGATAGGCGTTGTGAGCGACCGAAATGCCGATTTCGTGCAGGCGCGTCGCCCACGACAGGAACTGCATGTCGATCTCGCTCGGCGCACCTTCGCTCAACTGCGTCAGCGCCGACAAGGCGGTCATTTCGACGCGCTCGGCCTGATCGGCCTCGACCTGGTAGCGCCGCCGGAACTGCGCCACCGTCGAGTCGCGCATGTCGTGATGATGGAAACGACCGAGTAGGTCGTAGAGCACGCCCAGGCGCAAGGCGCCGTCGGCATAGGTCATGCGCTCGATGCCCAGTTCTTCGAAAATCGCCGACATGATGGCGATGCCGCCCGGCAGAACCGGCAAACGATCATTCTTGACCCCCGGCAGATCGAGGGCTTCGGCCGAACCGGCCTTGATCAGCAAGGCGCACAGCCGGTCGAGACCTTCGCGGGTAATGCCGCTCTCGCCATTCGGGTTGAGCCCGTTCAGTTCCAGCACATCGGCAATGGCCCGCGCCGAACCGGACGAGCCGACCGCTTCCTTCCAGCCCAGGCGCTGATAGTCGGTGGAAATCAGTTCGATTTCCTTGGCCGCCGCGATCTGCGCCTCACGCAGGCGCTTGCGGTCGATCCGGCGATCCGGGAAAAAGCGCAGCGTGTAGCTGACGCAACCCATGTACAGCGATTCCATCAATTGCGGGTCATGGCGCTTGCCGATGATGAATTCGGTGGACCCGCCACCGATATCGACAACCAGGCGTTTATGGGCCACCGAGGGCAATGAATGCGAAGCGCCGATGTAGATCAGGCGAGCCTCTTCCCGGCCGGCAATGATTTCGATGGGAAAACCGAGCGCCTCCTCGGCCAACGGCAGAAAGTCCATGGCATTCTTGGCGACGCGCAGTGTATTGGTCGCCACCGCCCGCACCGCCCCGCTATCGAGGCCGCGCAGACGCTCGCCGAAACGCCGCAAGCCGTCGAGCGCCCGCGCCTGCGAGGCCAGATCGAGATATTTCTCGGCATTCAGACCGGAAGCCAGACGCACCGGCTCCTTCATGGAATCGAGCGTGTAAATCTGATTATCGACGACGCGCCCGACTTGCAGGCGGAAGCTGTTCGACCCCAGATCAACAGCAGCAACGGTTTCGTAAATCATCAGCGAGAAACAACCGAAAGGGTGGGACAGAGCGCGATTCTACCACCCCACCCCGCCCCCGATTCGGACAAAAAAACCCGCCGGCTCGCGACGGCGGGTTTTTGTTGGATGCCAGACGACGCTTAGCTGGCCAGCGCCTTCTTGATCTGCTCCAGCGTCGACGGATCGTCAATGGTCGTCAGATCGCCCGGATCGCGGCCTTCCGCCAGGGCCTGCAGCGAACGGCGCAGCATCTTGCCGGAGCGGGTCTTCGGCAGGCCGGTGACGAAATGGACGCGGGCCGGACGGCCAATCGCGCCAAGAATGCTGTCAACCGTGCCGAACACTTCCTTCTCCAAGGCCTTGACCAGTTCCGGCGTAGCAACTTTGGAGGCATCCTTGACCACGGCAAAGGCCATCGGTACCTGGCCTTTGAGCTTGTCCTCGACACCGACCACGGCCACTTCGGCAATCGCCGGGTGGTTCTGGATGGCTTCCTCGATTTCACGGGTGCCCAGACGGTGACCGGCAACGTTGATGACGTCGTCGGTGCGGCCGAGAATGGTGAAGTAACCGTCGTCATCCTTGATCGCCCAGTCGTAGGAGGAATAAACCAGCGGCTCCTTGAACAGCGTGAAGTAGGTGCTGACGAAACGGTCGTCCTGACCCCAGACGGTGGTCAGGCAGCCGGGCGGCAGCGGCGGAATGACCGCGGCGATACCCTTTTCGTTGGCGCCGCAGACCGAACCGTCTTCGCGGAAGATCTGCAGGTTGTAGCCATAGACCGGGAAGGACGGCGAACCGTACTTGATCGGCGTGTTTTCAACGCCCGGCAAGGCAGCCAGCATCGGCCAGCCGGTTTCGGTCTGCCAGTAGTTGTCGATGACCGGCTTCTGCAGTTCGTTCATGAACCATTCGTGGGTCGGCTGATCAAGCGGCTCGCCGGCCATGAAGACGTGCTTCAGGGACGACAGGTCGTACTTGTGCATGTAGGCCGGGTCCTGCTTCTTCAGGACGCGGGCGGCGGTCGGCGCCGAGAACATCACCGTGACCTTGTACTTTTCGACGATCTGCCACCAGATGCCCGGATCGGGACGCAGCGGCGTGCCTTCGTACATCACGGTAGCCATGCCGGCAATCAGCGGGCCGTAGATGATGTAGGAGTGGCCGACCACCCAGCCGATATCGGAGGTCGAGAAGAAGGTTTCGCCCTCGCCACCGCAGTAGATGTGCTTCATCGACGAAGCCAGCGCCACGGCGTAACCGCCGGTGTCGCGCTGCACGCCCTTCGGCTTGCCGGTCGTGCCGGAGGTATAGAGGATGTAGGACGGCTCGGAGGATTCCAGCCACTCGACCGGCACCTGGGCGTCCAGGAACTGTTCGCGCAGGGTGGCGTAGTCGACATCGCGCCCGGCGACCTTGTTGAATTCCTTGTCCAGGCCACGGTCGATCATCAACACCTTGGCCGGCTTGTGTTCGGCCAGTTCGATGGCTTCGTCGAGCAGATGCTTGTAGGGCACGGCCTTGCCGCCGCGCATGCCGGCGTCGGAAGAGACGATCAGCACCGGCTTGGCATCGTCGATGCGGGTGGCCAGCGAACCTGAAGCGAAACCGCCGAAGACCACCGAGTGGATGGCGCCGATACGGGTCGCGGCGAGGATGGCGAAGGTTGCCTGGGCAATCATCGGCATGTAGATCAGGACGCGATCGCCCTTCTTGACGCCAAGACTCTGGTAGATCGCCGCCATGCGCTCGACTTCGCGCTGCAGTTCGGCGAAGGAATAGGTCTTCTCTTCGTTGGTTTCGGTCGACACGAAGATCAACGCGGCAGCGTCCGGACGCTTGGCTGCGTGACGGTCGACGGCGTTGTAACAGAGATTGGTCTTGCCATTCACGAACCATTTGGCAAATGGCGGGCGCGAATAATCGCAGACCTGGGTGAACGGTTCTTTCCAATCGACGAGCTGCGCTTGCTCGGTCCAGAACTCGTCTGGTTTTTCGATGGAATACTGGTGAAACTCCTTGTACGTCGCCATAAAACTCCCTCTAGCTAGATTTTCCTGCACTACATCAACAAACGGGCGGGTATTTATTTTTGCATTTCCCGCTCGGCTAAACGGCGTTCGATCTCTGCCAAGGGCAGAGCCAAACCCAATTCCTGATACATCAACTGCAGCAAGGGCAGCAGTTGCTTGCCCAGAACGCCAAGATGCGGCTTGACCGCCTCGGGGCGGTTGGAAGCCAGCAATTCCAGCGCGTGCTGCAGCGAAATCGTCCGCGTTGCCGCGACGACACCGCCCGCGACAATCCGGTTGCCGCCCTGCTGCATGGCCTGGCGCATGCGCGCCCCGGCCAGCTCGAGTAAGGCAGCGGCCGACGTCGCCTGATCGTTCGGCACGCCGGCCAAACCGATGCTGACCGTGACGGCGACAGTCTGCCCCTGGACGCTGAGCCGTGCCACCTCGACCGCCTGGCGCACCCGCTCGGCGAAGGTCGCGCAATAGGCCGGCGCAGTCCCCGGCGAGATGATCGCATACTGCCCGGCGCCGAAGTGCCCGAGACTGTCTTCCTGGCGTATTTTGCCAGCCAGCATGCGGGCAAAGCGATTGCCGATTTCTGCAGCGACTTCGCTGCCCAGTCGCTCGCCAAGTGCCGTAAAACCATCGAAACCCAGCACCATCAGGCTGCTCTCGCCACCATGCCGGGTGGTATGGGCAATCGCCTGGGCGGTCTGCAGTTCGACAAATTTCTTGGTATAGAGACCGCTCTTCGGATCCTGCACCATGCGCTCACGCCCGGCATCCAGGTCTTCCCGGGCGTTGGCCAGGGCCAGCAGATGATTCAGGCGGAGCAGAATCTCCGAACTGCCGACGCCTTTGGTAATGAAATCCGAAACGCCGATCTCTCTGGCCCGCGCCCGATCTTCTTCGGTTTCTTCACCGGAAACCAGAATGAACGGCAACTCCTGCAGCCGGCGCAGTTTCGAAGAGCGCAGGCGCTCCAGCAATTCAAACCCATTGACTTTCGGCATATTCAGGTCGGAGATCACCGCCTGAATGGAATGATCGAGGATCAGGGTCTGCCAGGCAGCATCGCCATCGGCCTCCTCGCGTATCTGGTAGGAACCTTTCAGATGCTGGATGAGCGTCGTCCGCACGACGCGGGAATCATCGACAATGAGAATGTGCGGCAGATCAGCCATCTCAGTTGCCCCCGATGTCGACGACAACCCGACCCTTAGCCCGACCGGCGATGAATTCGGCGAAGATCGCCGGCAGTTGGTCAAACGCGACCCGTTGCGTCATCGCGGCCAGATGCGGCGGTCGCAGATCGGTCGCCAGCCGTTGCCAGACGCCGCTCCGATAAGGCTCACGGATGTAACCGGAATCGATGCCGAGCAGGGAAACCCCGCGCAGGATAAAGGGCGCCACCGTGGTGTTCAAGGACATGCTGGCGGCCAGGCCGATACTGGCGATCGTCCCGCCCTGCTGCATGGTACTGGCGATCCAGGCCAGCACATCGCCGCCCAGATTATCGACCGCCCCGGCCCAACGGGCCCGGTCGAGCGGGCGAATTTTGGTCAGGTCAAGAGGCTGGCGCAACATGACCTCGGCCGCCCCCAGACGGCGCAAATAATCGGCTTCGCTGGCCTTGCCGGTCAGCGCCACGACGTGGTAACCGCGGCTGGCCAGCATATCGACGGCCAAGCTGCCGACCCCCCCGGTCGCCCCGCTGACGATCACCGGCCCCTTCTCCGGACGCAGCCCGTTTTCTTCCATGCGCACAATCCCCAGCGCCGCCGTGAAACCGGCGGTACCCAGGGCCATTGCATCGCACAAGCTCAAACCGGCCGGCAACGGCACCACCCAATCGGCCGGCACCCTGGCAATTTCGGCATAACCGCCGTGATGAGCAACGCCAATATCGAAACTGGTGGCGATGACCGCATCCCCCACCTGGAAACGCGGATCGGCGCTGGCAATCACCGTTCCCGAAAGATCGATCCCGCCGACACAGGGAAAACGCCGGATAATTTTCCCGGCCCCGGTCGCCGCCAGCGCATCCTTGTAATTGACACTGGAATAAGCCACCCGAATGCTCACCTCGCCGGCGTCCAGACGGCTTTCGTCGAGTTCAACGAAACCGCTGTTTACCTTGCCGTCGTGTTCTTCAATCAGCAGTGCCTTGAAGGAAATCATGATGCTCCTTGATCATCGGGAAATAAATTGTATTCATAATTACGAATTATGAACATAGTTGCAGTTAGCGTTTCTTACCGTGTCTTTACAGCAGAAAGATTTTGCAATACATTGCGGCGCTATGCACAAAGCTCTAGCCACCCTTTTTCTTGCTTCCGCCCTGTCGCTCAGCGGAACCGCTTCGTCGCTCGCCGCCGAACAATTTCGCAAGGAAGAGCAGCAGTCCTTCTTTGAACGTTACACCAACGTTGCCCAGGATGTCATCCTGCAAGGCCTGAAACTGGTTGGCGTGCGCTATCGCTGGGGCGGCAACAACGAAGACAGCGGCCTCGATTGCAGCGGCTTTGTCCGCCTGGTCTTCAAAGACAGCATCGGCGCCTCCCTGCCGCGCACCGCCAAAGAGATGAGCGAAGTCGGGCAACAGATCGATTCCAGCCAGCTCAAGCCGGGCGACCTGGTTTTCTTCAACACCATGCGCCGTACCTTTTCGCACGTCGGGATCTATCTCGGCGACAACCATTTCCTGCATGCCCCGCGCACCGGCGCCGAAGTGCGCGTCGAAAACATGGAAAACAGCTACTGGATGCAGCGCTACAACGGCGCCCGACGCATCATCGACGGCAACTAAAAAAACAAGAAACAAAAACGGCGCGGCCGTTTTTTTTTCGCCCCACTTGCAAGAATGTTTCTCATTCGCATAAACTAAAACCTCACCAGCCCACCCACCGCTCAATTGAGGTTGCTCCATGAAACTGCCGCTTGCCGTCGCCACCCTGACCCTGTTTGCCTGCACCGCCCAGGCGGCCGAACTGAATCTCTATTCGGCCCGCCACTATCAGACCGACGAGGCGCTCTACAGCAATTTCACCAAGCAGACCGGGATCAAGATCAATCGCATCGAGGGCAAGGAAGACGAACTACTCGAACGCATCCGCAACGAAGGCGCCAATAGCCCGGCCGATATTTTCATCACCGTCGATGCGGCCCGTCTGGCCAAGGCACACGAACTCGGTCTCTTCGCACCGGTCGCCTCGCCGAAGCTGGAATCGCGGATACCATCCCACCTGCGCACGGAAGACTGGTTTTCGTTCTCGACCCGGGCCCGCGTCATCGTCTATAACAAGGCGACCATCAAGGCCGAGGACGTGCAGAATTATGCCGACCTCGCCAACCCCAAGCTCAAGGGCAAGCTTTGCTCGCGCTCCGGTTCGCACCCCTACAACCTGTCGTTGATGTCGTCGGTCATCGCCCACCTCGGCGAAGCCAAGGCGGAAGAATGGGCCAGAGGCATGGTGGCCAATTTTACCCGCGCCCCGAAAGGTGGCGACACTGACCAAATCAAGGCGGTCGCCGCCGGAGAATGTGGCGTCGCCGTTTCCAACACCTATTACGTCGCCCGTTTACTGCGATCAACCAAGCCGGAAGAACTCAAGGCCATGGAAAAGGTTGGCATCGCCTGGCCCAATCAGAAGACGAGCGGCACCCATATTAACGTTTCCGGTGGCGGCATGCTGAAAACGGCACCAAACAAGGCGGCCGCTATCCAGTTTCTCGAATATCTGGCTTCCGACGAAGCCCAGGCTTACTTTGCCGACGGCAACAACGAATGGCCGGTCGTCAGCAGCGCCCGGGTCGCCAATCCGGCCCTCGACGCGCTGGGCAAATTCAAAGCCGATCCGTTGCCGGTGAAGAATCTCGCGATGTATCAAGCCAAGGCGCAAATCATTTACGACCGAGCCGGCTACAAGTAAATCGCCGCCTCTCTCGCAATCAGCCGGGCAATCGCATAGACTTTCCGGAATGGACAATAACGGAAACGGGACATGTCGGGCCATCGATTGGTAACGAGCGAACTGATTGCCGCTATCCGTGGCGGCAATCTCAATGCAATGATCGGCGCGCTCGAGGCTGGCGCCGATATCGAAGAAGCCGACATCCACGGCCACTCCGGGCTCCCCTTGCGCACCGCCTGTTTCAGCGGCAATCTGGCGATCGTCGACGAACTGATTGGCCGTGGCGCCGACATCAACGCCGCCGGCAGCAACGGCCCCGGGATGCCTCTGCAGCTTGCCGTACGGGGCAAGCAGTACGAGGTAATCGCCCTGCTTCTAAGACATGGCGCCGAAATACCGCCCGGCCTCGAGATCCCACCGGAAGCCCTGGTTTCGCGGGAGGAAAGAGGGGAACCGGGCATGCTCGAGGCACCCCGACTGGATATTCCGCTGCTTCCCCGTGAGGCCGCCAGCAGCGTGCCAACTGTCTTCGACATTATCGAGAACATCGACATTCCCGGCCACTACGGGACCGATACCAACATGCTGACCATGGACCTCCTGCGCCACAACGAGGCCAAGGAAGATGCGGCCAAAGCAGCCGCCGAGGCCGAAACGCCCAAAGAGACGAAAAGCAGCTTCTGGAAAACCGGCCGCTTGATCAAGTAGCGGCAGATCCCGAGCCAACGCGACGCGAGGCGGAAATCTGCCGCGACAGGGCAATCAGTGGCAACAGGCCGACAGCAACAATGGCCAGGGCGGCGGTTGATGCTTCTGCCAGACGCTCGTCGGAAGCCAGCGTATAGGCCTGGGTGGCCAGGGTATCGAAGTTGAAGGGGCGCATGACCAGCGTCGCCGGCAATTCCTTCATGACATCGACAAACACCAGCAAACCGGCCGTAAACAGGCTGCCACTGAGAATAGGCGCATGCACCCGACGCAGCGTTTCACCCTGCCCCAGACCTAGGCTGCGCGCCGCGTCATCCATGTTCGGCGTGATCTTGGCCAAGCTGGATTCGACCGTATGTAGCGCCACTGCCAGAAAACGTACCAGGTAAGCATAGATCACAGCGGCAATCCCGCCGGTCAGCAGCAGGCCGGGGTTGTAGCCGAACCACAGCAGCCACTGCCCGGCCAACCAGTTATCCAGGCGCGTCACCGGAATCAGCACGCCAACGGCAATGACCGCCCCCGGTACGGCGTACCCCAGGCCGACCAGGCGGTTAAGGGCGCTGCTCAGGGGCGATTTCGCCAGGCGAGCCCCATACGCCATCAGCAAGGCGATCAAGACGCCGATCGTCGCCGTGCAACCGGCCAGCACAAAACTGTTGCGGGCGAGCCCGACGAAGCGCTCACCAAACTGGGCATCACCTTCGGTCAGGGCCATTTTGAGCAGCAAGACGGCGGGCAGGATAAAGCCAAGCAACAAGGGCAGGCTACAGGCCAGGAAAGCCAGCCAGGCCTTGAGACCGAACAGATGAACGCCAGCCATCGGGCGGTTGCGCCCGGTCGTGTTGTGATAACGCGCCCGACCACGCGAAATCCGTTCCGCCATCAGCAAAAACAGCACGAAACCGAGCAGGATGGCGGCCAGTTGAGCCGCAGCGACACGGTCGCCAAGCGAGAACCAGGCGCGGTAGATGCCGGTCGTGAAGGTATCGACGGCAAAATAGGCAACCGTACCGTAGTCGGCCAGGGTTTCCATCAGGGCCAGGGCGATGCCGGCGACGATGGCCGGACGGGCAAGCGGCAGGGACACCGAAAAAAACGCCCGCCACGGCCCCATGCCCAGCGTCCGGGCTGCTTCCAGCATGCCACTGGCCCGTTCGATGAAAGCCGCACGGGCGAGCAGATAAACATAGGGGTAAAGGACGCAGACGAACATCAGGATCGCGCCGGGCAAAGTGCGGATATCCGGAAACCAGTAGTCGCCATGCTCCCAGCCGAAGGCATGACGCAAGGCGGTTTGCAGCGGCCCGACAAACTGCAGGAAATCGGTATAGACGTAGGCCATGACATAGGCCGGCATGGCCAGGGGCAAGACCATTGCCCATTCAAAAATGCGCCGACCGGGGAATTCATGCATCGCCGTCAGCCAGGCCGTGGCGACGCCGAGCAGCGCCACCCCGCAACCAACCCCCAGACAAAGCCACAGTGAGTTGAGGATGTAATCCGGCAACACCGTCTGCACCAGATGCGACCAGGTACCCGTCGTACCACCGACGAACAGGTTCAGCCCGACGCTGGCCACCGGCAAGCCGGCGAGCAGGGCGACGACCAAGCCGACCATCAACAGGGGGGAAGAATGGGGTGCACGCATGTTTCTGAATGCGAATTATAATCGACCGTTATGGCTCAACTTCAACTAAAAGGCGTTATCCAGCGCTACGGCAATCACACGGTCGTAGACGGCGTCAATTTTTCCCTGGCGGCCGGCCAGATTGCTTGCCTGCTCGGTCCCTCCGGCTGTGGCAAGACAACGTTGCTGCGCTGCATCGCCGGTTTCGAGGAAATTGCCGGGGGGGAAATCCGCCTGCGCGGCGAAATGGTCAGCCGCATCGGTCAGCACATCGCCCCGGAAAAACGGCGGATCGGCATGGTCTTCCAGGACTACGCCCTTTTTCCCCACCTCAGCATCGAGCAGAACGTCGCCTTCGGGCTGGGTCGCAACCCGGCCGCAGAGGTCCATCAGCGGGTTAGTCAATTGCTCGCCACGGTCGGCCTCTCCGGGCAGGGAAGCAAATACCCGCACGAACTCTCCGGCGGCCAGCAACAGCGGGTGGCCCTGGCCCGCGCCCTGGCCCCGCGACCAGAGCTGATCCTGCTCGATGAGCCCTTCTCCAACCTCGACGTCGGCCTGCGCGAACGGCTCTCGGTCGAGGTTCGGGAAATCCTCAAGCGCGAGGGCTCGACGGCCGTCATGGTCACCCACGACCAGCATGAAGCCTTCGCCATGGCCGACGAAATCGGCATCATGTTCGACGGTCGCATCCAGCAGTGGGATACCCCCTACAACCTCTATCACCGCCCGGCCAACCGCTTTGTTGCCGATTTCATCGGGCAGGGCGTGCTCGTTCCCGGCGTCGTCGGGACGCTCAACAGCGTACGCATGGAACTCGGCACCCTGACCTCCGACACCCCGGTCGAATGCAACGAAACCTGCGCCCATTGCGACAACGGGTGCCGGGTCGACATCCTGCTCCGCCCGGACGACATCGTGCACGACGACCACAGCACGGTACAGGCCGAAGTGGTGCACAAGGCCTTCCGCGGCGCCGATATTCTCTACACCCTGCGCCTGGCCAGCGGCACCGAAGTCCTGTCACTGGTCCCCTCGCATCACAACCACGCCCTCGGCGAAAGGATCGGCATCCGCCTCGACGCCGATCACGTCATCGCCTTCAAGAAACACGAGGAGTGCGACGATCCGGCCTGCGAGATCAGACTTGAACAACAGTCCCACCCGGTCGCCTGGCAGGACGCCGGCAGCCGGAGTGCCGGCTGACCCGGTAACGCCGCCGATGATTCCCTTTCTCGGCCCGCAGGATAACTTTCCGCCGCTCGAAGCATGTCGGGAGGACATGGGCGGGCTGCTGGCCGTCGGCGCCGATCTTGATCCGGCCCGCCTGCTCGATGCTTACCGGCGCGGCATTTTCCCGTGGGGCACGGTCGAGGGGCAACCCCTGTGGTACAGCCCGGATCCGCGCATGGTGCTTTTCCCCGAAGAATTCCGGCTAAGTCGTTCGCTGAAGAAAACCCTGCGCGCTGGAAATTTCGAAGTCCGTTTCGACAGCAATTTCGCCGGGGTTATCGCCCACTGCGCCGCCACCCGACGCCCCGATCAGGACGGCACCTGGATCACCCCCGAGATGATCGAAGCCTATCGCCGCCTGCATGAACTCGGCTGGGCGCACTCGGTCGAAACCTATGTCGAAGGCGATCTGGTAGGCGGCTTGTACGGCTTGGCTATCGGCAGCATGTTCTATGGGGAATCGATGTTCTCACTGCGCAGCAACGCCTCGAAAATCGCCTTCGCTCACCTCATCAGCCTTCTCAAGAGTCAGCACTGCGGCATGATCGACTGTCAGATGTACACGCAACATCTTGCCTCGCTGGGCGGCCGGGAAATCCCCCGCCGCACCTTCCTCGATCGCCTGCAGGCGCTGACGGCGGAGCCCGGCCCGGGCGCGCCGTGGGCGACCATCACCTTGCCCGCCGACTGGTAAACCATGTCGCAACCCAACGACGCCGCGCTGCCCTTCTCGCTGCTCCAGTTCTATGCGACATCGCCCTATCCGTGCAGTTACCTGCCGGAGCGTCAGGCGCGCTCGCAAGTCGCCACCCCGGCCCACCTGATCGACGCCCACATCTACAGTTCGCTGGTTCGCGCCGGCTTTCGCCGGAGCGGCATCTTTACCTACCGGCCGCACTGCGACCGTTGCCAGGCCTGCATTCCGGTCCGTCTGCCGGTGGCCGACCTGCAACCGAACCGCAGCCAGCGCCGGGCGCTGAAGAAACACGCCGAACTGCAGGCCCGGCAAATGCCGCTGGCCCTGTTCGACGATCACTACGCCCTCTACAACCACTACCAGCAGACGCGCCACCCGGGTGGCGGCATGGATGAGGACAATCACGAACAATATGCCCAGTTCCTGCTGCAGAGCCGCGTCAATACCCGGCTGATCGAGTTCCTCGACGACGACAAGGTCCGCATGGTCAGCCTGATCGATATCCTCGACGACGGCCTGTCCTCGGTCTACACCTTCTACGACCCGGACATTGCGAACGCCAGTTTCGGCACCTACAACATCCTCTGGCAAGCCGCGCAATGCGTTGAACTCGGCCTACCCTATCTCTATCTCGGTTACTGGATTGCCGAAAGCCGAAAAATGGCCTACAAGTCCACCTTTTCGCCCATCGAAGGTCTCGTTAACGGCCAATGGCAACTACTCGACATCAAACCCACCCCATGAATCTCCGCCTGCTGCCCCTGCTCTGCCTGCCATTTGCCGCCCTCGCCGAAAACCCCGTCCCCCACAGCACCTATACCTGCGATGACGGCAGCCGGATCAAACTCTCCTTTTCGCCGGCGGCCGATGGTCGTCCGCAGGCACAACTGCACCTCGCCGACACCACCCTCACCCTGCCGCGGGTTCCGGCCGCGGTCGGCGCCTTCTACCGCAACGAGACGATTCGCCTGCACATCCAGGACGAGCAGGCGGTTTTCGACGATGCACATGGCACCACCCGGCATTGCCTCCTCGGCGCCAACGGGCCGCTGGCGGCAAGCCCGCCGGCCGCCACCCCGAGCAGCCTGGTCGAGATCAGCGGCCAGATTACCTACCACAGCCGCCGCCCCCTGCCGGCGGATGCCGAACTGATCATTCGCGTGCAGGACGTCTCCCGTGCCGGGACCCGGCCCCGCACCCTGGCCGAACAACGTATCGCCGTCGCCGGCCAACCGCTGACCGTCCCCTTCGCAACCAATATCGACCGTGATCTGCTCGGCAAGAAATCACGCGTTACCATTTCGGCCGGAATCGAAAGCGCCGGCCAGTTGCTTTTCGCCAACCGCAAAACTTACCCCGCCTTCAGCGACCAGCAAGCCAAGTATCACACCATCGAATTGCAACGAGTCGCCCGTGCGAAATAGCCTGCCGCTGCTCGCCGCGCTGCTCGCCGGGGCGCTGCCGGCCGCGGCCGAAACGGTCGCCTGTCACGTCACTTACGGCGGCGAAACCCGGCTCATCGAGAGTCCGGCCGTCGCCTCGCCCTACACCGTGGCACCGGTCGCCGTCGGCTCCTATTTCCTGTTCCGCATCGTCTTCCGGCGCGAACCGGCTGACTTGGCCGGTATCAAGCTCTACACCTATGCCGATCGCGACAGTGGCCGCCCCCTCATCCACCAGGCGAGTTATGCCTACCCGGCGAACAATGCGGGCCCCGACGGCTTCACCGGGCAGCAAACGGTATATGAACCGGTACGCGATGGCGAACTGCACTACTGGTGCGAACTCAAGAATGGTGCAGGACAATGAGGCAGAGCCGGAAATCCGTTTTATGGGCGCTCGGCGCCCTGCTCCTTGGCCTGAATGTTCAGGCAGAACCGCTGACCCTGGTGTTCGCCGGCGACATCATGCTCGACGACGGCCCCGGCCGCCTCATCGCGAGCGGCGGCGACCCACTCGAACCCTTTGCCGCCATCCTCAAGGCGGCCGATTACCGGATCGGCAATCTCGAATGCCCGATCGCCGAAAGCGGTCAGCCCCTCGACAACAAGATTTTCAGCTTCCGGGCCCGCCCCGAATCGGTCGCCGTACTAACCGGTCGTTTCGATGCCATGGCCCTGGCCAACAACCACTCCGGCGACTACGGCCAGCAGGCCTTCACTGAGACCATTGCCCACCTGGACCGCGCCGGCATCGCCCATTTCGGCGGCGGGCGCAATCTGGCCGAAGCCCACCAGCCGCTCTGGATAGCAAAAAACGGACTGAAGATCGCCGTGCTCGGTTACAACGAGTTCAAGCCGCGCGCTTTCGAAGCCGGTGCCGACTGGCCCGGCATCGCCTGGAGCGAGGACGACCAGGTAATCGCCGACATTCGCGCCGCCCAGGCGGCCGGCGCCGACCTGATCATTCCCTTCATGCACTGGGGCTGGGAAAAGGAAAGCCTGCCCGGCGAACGCCAAAAGAAGCTCGCCCGGAAGATGATCGACGCCGGCGCCGCGCTGGTCGTCGGCGGCCACCCGCACGTCACCCAGGGGGCCGAAACCTATCAGGGCAAGCCGATCATCTACAGTCTCGGCAATTTCGTCTTCGACGGGTTCGACGATCCCGCCGCCCGCCGCGGCTGGCTGCTGCGTCTCAGACTCGACAAATCCGGGGTGCTTTTCTGGGACACCCTGGCGGCGCAGATGGACGATGCCGGGACGCCCTACCCGGTGGCCGGGGCCTTCACTCCCTGCGGCCGCGGCGGCGAGAGCGCCCTTTCGGAATGCCTGAATCCCTGAGCCGGCAGTCGTGACCCCGGGCCATCCCGACGACGGGTCCGCCCGGCCTGGCACTGAGCGCTGCCGAGTTCAACTGTTGCGCCGCAACAACGCGCCCTGAGAGACGGCCAAAAACCACTTTATTGCGTTCCATTCGCCCAGCCGAAGTGCTAGATTGCCGGCTCCGCGGCGCCCCCCCCCGAGCGGACCCAAAGCGGGCGCCATGCCGTTGAAATAAAACATTATTTGCGCCCTCGGCGCAACAGGGGAATGCATGCACGCACGCCAAGCGTTACCGGCACTGACGGTAGCCGCCATCGGGGTGGTTTTCGGCGACATCGGGACCAGTCCGCTCTATGCCTTGAAAGAAATTTTCAACGGCCATCACCCCATCCCGGTCACCCCTGAAAACATCCTCGGCATTCTTTCCATGATCTTCTGGTCGATCATGGCCCTGGTTTCCATCAAGTATGTCGCCCTCATCATGCGCGCCGACAATCGCGGCGAAGGCGGCTCGCTGGCCCTGCTGGCCCTGGTCACGGAACGCGCCAAAAACCCGAAACTGTCCTGGGCCATCACCCTGCTCGGTATTTTTGCCGCCGCCCTGTTCTACGGTGACAGCATGATCACGCCAGCGATTTCGGTACTTTCCGCCGTCGAAGGCATGGAAATCATCACCCCGACGCTGAAGCCCTACGTGATACCGATCACCTTGACGATCATCACCGGCCTGTTCTTCATCCAGAAACGCGGCACCGGCACCGTCGGCCTGTTTTTCGGCCCGGTCATGGTCGTCTGGTTCGCCATTCTCGGCCTCCTCGGCATACTCCAAATCGCCCACACGCCGTCGGTGCTGTTCGCACTCAACCCCGCTTACGCCGGCAATTTCATTCTTGCCCACCCCGGCCTCGCCTTCCTCGCCCTCGGTTCTGTCGTCCTCGCCGTAACCGGCGGCGAAGCGCTGTATACCGACATGGGGCACTTCGGACCGTTCCCGATCCGGCTGGCCTGGTTTGCATTCGTCATGCCGGCCCTGGTTCTCAATTATTTCGGCCAGGGCGCCTTGTTGCTCACCGACCCGGCCGCGATTGCCAGCCCCTTTTTCCACCTGGCGCCGGACTGGGCGCTGGTGCCGATGGTCGGCCTGGCCACCATCGCCACGGTGATCGCCTCGCAGGCGGTGATTTCCGGCGCCTTTTCGGTGGCCCGCCAGTCGATCCAGATGGGGCTGCTGCCCCGCATGCAGATCATTCACACCTCCGGTCACGAACAAGGACAAATCTATGTCCCATTCACCAACTGGACGCTTTATCTGGCCGTCGTCGCTCTCGTCATCGGCTTCAAGAATTCCTCCAATCTGGCCGCCGCCTACGGCATCGCGGTGACCGGCACGATGCTCATCGACACCATCCTGATTGCCTTCGTGATGGTCCTCATGTGGCGCTGGAATGCCATCGCCGTGGCCGTCGTCGCCGGCCTGATGCTGCTGGTCGACCTCGCCTTCTTCGCCGCCAATGCAATCAAGATCCCGGAAGGCGGCTGGTTCCCGATCGCCATGGGGATCATTTCCTTTACCGTACTGACCACCTGGCGCCGCGGCCGACGGCTGGTTTCCGAGGAAATGGCCAAGCAGGGCATTCCGATGGATGCCTTCCTGCTGGCCATCGACGGCGTACACCGCATCCAGGGCACCGCCGTCTTCATGACCAGTTCCAAGGAAGGCGTGCCGGCCGCCCTGCTGCACAATCTCAAGCACAATCAGATATTGCATGAACGGGTCGTGCTGCTCACCATCCAGACCACCGACACGCCGCACGTCAATGATTTCGACCGCATTTACCTGCACAACCTGAACAAGGGCTTCAAGCGCCTGATCGTCCGCTACGGCTTTATGGAAAGCCCCGACGTCCCCGGTGTCCTGGAACAGTGCAAACGTTTCGGCGAGCGCTTCGACATGATGGAGACCACCTTCTACCTGTCGCGCGAAACCATCGTCCCCTCGATGGCCCGCAAATTCACCCTGCTCCGCGCCCGACTCTTCGCCGTGATGTCGAAAAACGCGACCAGCGCCAGCGACTTTTTCCAGATCCCGACCAACCGCGTGGTTGAGCTGGGTACCCAATTGATTATTTGACCAGGACCGCCCAGGCGCTGGCCGATCATCCCGGCAATTGCAGCAAGGACTGCCGGAGTCCGCCAGCGTTACGGTAAAATAGCCGGCTATGCTCTATTCCCTCTTCCGCAAATTCCTTTTCACCCTGGATGCCGAGACGGCGCACGGTCTCGGCATGCACGGCCTGTCCCTCCTCAATGCCGCCGGCTTGGCCGGTCTGCTGGCCAAGCCGGTGGCGCCTTGTCCGCTCGAGGTGATGGGACTCAAATTTCCCAACCCGGTCGGGCTGGCTGCCGGTCTGGACAAAAACGGCGATTACATCGACGGTCTGGCCCGCCTCGGTTTCGGCTCGATCGAAATCGGCACCGTCACGCCGCGCCCCCAGGACGGCAATCCGAAACCGCGACTGTTCCGCATCCCGCAAGCCCAGGGCATCATCAACCGCATGGGTTTCAACAACGCCGGCGTGGACCGCCTGCTGCAGAACGTGCGGGCCGCCGAATTCCCGAAAAGGGGCGGCATCCTCGGCATCAATATCGGCAAGAATGCGACGACGCCGATCGACCAGGCGGCCGAGGATTACCTGATCTGCCTGGAAAAGGTGTACAACGATGCCAGCTACGTCGCCGTCAATATTTCCTCGCCGAATACCAAGAACCTGCGCGAGTTGCAGAAGGACGAAGCGCTCGACGACCTGCTGGCGCAACTGAAGGCCAAACAGGCGCAACTGGCCGATCACTACGGCAAGTACGTGCCGATGGCCCTGAAAATCGCCCCCGATCTCGACGCCACGCAAATCACCGCAATCGCTGACGCCCTGCGCCGTCACCGTATCGACGGAGTCATTGTGACCAACACCACGCTCGCCCGCGACGGCGTCGAAAATCTGCCGAACGGCCAGGAAACCGGCGGCCTGTCGGGCGCTCCGCTCTTCCAGAAATCGACCGCCGTGCTCAAAAGCCTGGCCACGGCCCTGGCCGGCGAATTACCGATCATCGGTGTCGGTGGCATTTTGCAGGCTTCGGACGCGGCCGCCAAAATTGACGCTGGCGCGAGTCTGGTGCAGATCTACAGTGGCTTTATCTACCGCGGCCCGGAACTGGTCAGCGAAGTGGCGGCAACGTTGGCCGCACGAATGCAGAAAAATGTCTAAGACCATCCTCCGCTTGCGGTTGTTTGCCCCGTCGCAAAACGCGATAATGCATAGCTAACTTGAATTTCCAGCCCATGGCCCACTATATTTTCATCCTCGTCGGCGCGGTCCTCGTCAACAACGTCGTTCTCGTCAGGATTCTCGGCCTCTGCCCCTTCATGGGCGTCTCCAAGAAGCTGGAAACCGCCTACGGCATGGGCGCTGCCACCACCTTCGTGCTCACCGTCGGCACCGGGGCGAGCTGGATCATCGACACCTACCTGCTGATTCCCTACGGCCTGACCTACCTGCGCACCATCGCCTTCATCGTCACCATTGCCGCCTTCGTGCAATTGACCGAGACGGTGGTCCAGAAGACCAGCCCCTCGCTGCACCAGACGCTGGGCATCTACCTGCCGCTCATCACCACCAACTGCGCCGTGCTCGGCGTGCCGCTGCTGGCGCTCGGCGCCAAGTACAACTTCGTCGAATCGCTGCTCTTCGGCGCCGGCAGCTCGCTCGGCTTTTCGCTGGCGCTGGTGCTCTTTGCCGGCATCCGCGAACGCGTCGAAGGAGCCGATGTGCCGCATTATTTCAAGGGAACCGCCATTGCCCTGGTCACCGGCGGTCTGATGAGTCTCGCCTTCATGGGCTTCGCCGGCCTCGACAAGTATCAATGATCTCCGCTATCGCAGTCATGGCGCTCGGCGCCGTCATCCTGGGCGCCCTGCTCGGTTACGCCTCGGTCAAGTTCAAGGTTGAGGGCGACCCGCTGGTCGACAAGATCGACGGCATCCTGCCGCAGACGCAGTGCGGCCAGTGCGGCTTTCCCGGCTGCCGGCCCTATGCCGAGGCGATCGCCAAGGGCGCCGAAATCAATCTCTGCCCGCCGGGCGGCGCCGAAGGCGTGCAACGCCTGGCCGACCTGCTCGGCCGCGAAGTCAAGGCGCTCGATGCCGAGGAAAAGCCCAAGGCCGTGGCGATCATCGACGAAAACACCTGTATCGGCTGCACGCTGTGCATCCAGGCCTGCCCGGTCGATGCCATCGTCGGCGCCGCCAAGCAGATGCACACCATCATTGCGCCGCTGTGCACCGGTTGCGAACTGTGCCTGCCGCCCTGCCCGGTCGAGTGCATCAGCATGCAGGTGATCACGGAAACCGTCGATAGCTGGAAATGGAAATACCCCGTGGTCGACATCAAGACCACCGGCATGACTTCCACCAGGAATACCCCCACCGGCGGTGCCGGTGGCATAAAGGCCGCCTGATGCTGCAACTGTTCAAATTCAAGGGTGGCGTCAAGCCGGCCACCAACAAGACGCAATCGGTCAGCCAGCCGATCGCCATCGCACCGCTACCGAGCCACGTTGCCGTGCCGCTGCACCAAAGCATCGGCGGCACGCCGCGGCCGATCGTCGCGGTCGGCGACAAGGTTTTGAAGGGGCAAAAAATCGGCGAGGCCGACGGCTGGATTTCCGCCGCCGTGCATGCCCCGACTTCCGGCACCGTCATCCATGTCGGCCAGCAAACAGTCCCCCATCCCTCCGGCCTGGCCGCCGACTGCGTCGTCATCGAACCGGACGGCAAGGACGAGTGGATTGAACGCAAAGCGGTCGACTACCGGTCGCTGGCACCGGAAACCGTCCGCGAATTGCTGCGTGAAGCCGGTGTCGTCGGCCTCGGCGGCGCCGTTTTCCCGACCCATGGCAAGCTCACCCCGGCCAAATCGGTGCCGATGGAGCAACTGGTCATCAACGGTGCCGAGTGCGAACCCTTCATCACCTGCGACGACCTGCTGATGCGCGAGCGCGGCGAGGAAGTGGTACGCGGCGCGGCCATTTTCCGCGACCTGCTGCAACCGCAGAAGGTGCTGATCGGCATCGAGGACAACAAACCGGAAGCCGTCGCCGCGATGCAGGCTGCGGTCAAGGCGGTCGGCGAGGATTTCGAAGTCATCGCCGTGCCGACCCGTTACCCGGCCGGCGGCGCCAAGCAACTGATCCGCGTCCTGACCGGCAAGGAAGTCCCGAACGGCAAGCGCTCGACCGATCTCGGCGTGCAATGTTTCAACGTCGCCACCGCCTATACCGCCTGGCGCGCCCTGGCCCACGGCGAGCCGGTGATTTCCCGGCTGGTCACGGTGACCGGCAATGTCGCCAAGCCGCGCAACTACGAGGCCCTGATCGGCACGCCGATGGACGAGCTGCTGGCCCTCGGCGAACCGAAGGCCGACACCAACGGCATCATCATGGGCGGCCCGATGATGGGTTTCCTGGTGCCGGACGTCAAAGTACCGGTGGTCAAGGCCACCAACTGCCTGATCGCCCATTCGGATGCCCTGTTCCCGCCGAAGGCGCCGGAAATGCCGTGCATCCGCTGCGGCGAATGCGCCCGCGCCTGCCCGCACGAACTGCAGCCTTTCGAGATGTACTGGTTCTCGCGCGCCAAGAATTTCGGCAAGACGCAGGAATACAACATCTTCGACTGCATCGAGTGCGGCTGCTGCTCCTTCGTCTGCCCGAGCCGGATTCCGCTGGTTCAGTATTTCCGTTTCGCGAAGAGCGAAATCTGGGCGCGCGAAAAGGAAAAGAAGGCTTCCGAAATCGCCAAGACCCGTTTCGAGTTCAAGCAATTCCGCGACGAGCGCGAAAAGCAGGAAAAGGCCGAAAAACTGGCCAAGGCCGCAGCCGCCCAGGCCGCCAAGAAGGCCGCGGAAGCCGCAGCCGCCCAAGCGACCGGCGAAGCCGCCGAGGCTGTTCCGCCCCCCGCCGCAGCGGAAACCAGCCCGGCCGATGCCGTCAAGAAAGCCGCCATCCAGGCTGCCATGGCGCGCGCCAAGGCCCAGCGCGAAGCCGCCGCCAGCCGCAATACCGAGAGTCTGACTGCCGAACAGCAGCAGGACATCCAGGCCATCGAAGCCCGGCGCATGGCGTCCGGCCTTGCAGTGCCGGCCGAACCAAAAGCAGAATGAGCATGGACTTTTCGACACCGCCCTACCTTCTGAAAAACGCCAGCGTCACCCGGGTCATGACCCAGGTGCTGCTCGCCCTGGTGCCGGCCATTGCCGTCTACACCTGGCTGATCGGCCCGGCCATCCTGATCCAGATCGCCATCGCCAGCCTCGCTGCACTGCTTGGCGAAGCGCTGATGCTCAAGGTTCGCCGCCAGCCGCTCGCTCCCTTCCTCGGCGACGGCTCGGCCATCGTCACCGCCTGGCTGATCGCTCTCGTCTTCCCGCCGCTCGCGCCTTGGTGGATGGTCGTCGTCGGCACGCTGTTCGCCATCGTCGTCGCCAAGCAACTCTATGGCGGCCTCGGCCAGAACCCGTTCAACCCGGCAATGGTCGCCTTTGCCGTGTGCATCGTCTCCTTTCCGGCACTCATGTCGCAATGGCCGAACCAGGCGCTGCATCTCGGTTTTGCCGACCAGTTCCAGATCATTTTCGGCCTCACGCCGCGCCTCGATGCGCTGACCGCTGCCACCCCGCTCGACGCCCTGAAGACCGGCCTCAAGCTCGGCGAAGGCCAGGTCGGCGTTGCCGCCCTGCTGGCCAATCAGGACGTCTATGGCCAGTTCGCCGGCCGCGGCTGGGAATGGATCACCCTGTGCTACCTGCTCGGCGGCCTGTGGCTGTGGCAGCGCAAGATCATCACCTGGCAGGTACCGACCGCCTACATCGGCGCGCTGGCAGCCATCTCCGGCGCGCTCTGGCTGTACGACCCGGCGCAGTTTGCCAGCCCGCTGTTCCATCTGTTCTCGGGCGGCGCCATGCTCGGCGCCTTCTTCATCGCCACCGACCCGGTGAGCGGCTCGACGACGCCGCGCGGCAAGCTGATCTTCGGGGCCGGCGCCGGCCTGCTCACCTACCTGATCCGCGTCTTCGGCGGCTACCCGGACGGCGTCGCCTTTGCCATATTGCTGATGAACATCTGCACTCCGCTGATCGATCTGTACACCCAGCCGCCGATCTTTGGCATGAAAAACGGAAAATAAGATGTCTACCGCCAAGGAACTCACCGCCCCCGGCATGGCCGCCCGCTCGGCGGTCATCCTTTTCCTCTTCGTCATCGGCTTTACCGCTGTCCTGGCAACCGTCTTCTCGATGACCGAACCGACCATCAAGGCCTCGGCCGCCGAAGAAGAAATGCGCACGATCAAGGAAGTCCTGCCCGCCGCGCTCTACGACAACGATCTACTGCACGACACCGTGGATCTGCCGGCCACTGCCGAGCTCGGTCAGGACGACAACTCCAAGGTCTACCGCGCCCGCCTCGCCGGCCAGCCCTCGGCCCTGGTGCTCCAAGCCGTCGCCCCTGACGGCTACGCCGGCAAGATCCGCCTGCTGTTGGCCGTCCGCAACGACGGCCGGCTAGCCGGCGTGCGCATCACCCAGCACAAGGAAACCCCGGGCCTCGGTGACTACATCGACCCGAAGAAGGACAAGAACAAGAGCCGCCCGTGGATCACCCAATTCGACGGCCTGTCCTTCGACACACTGGGCGAGAAGGACTGGAAGGTCAAGAAGGACGGCGGTCATTTCGACGCCAATGCCGGCGCCACCGTCACCCCGCGCGCCGTCGTCAAGGCCGTGCGCAAGGCGCTGAAATTCGCCAACGAGAACCGCGACCGGCTGTTCGTGTCCACCGCAGCAAAGTAGAACGGAACCCGCAATGATTACCTGGGCAGAATTCAAGGAAATATTCGTCAACGGCACCTGGCGGCAGAACTCCAGCCTGGTCCAGATGCTCGGCATGTGCCCGCTGTTGGCCATGACCACCAGCCTGGTCAATGGCGCCATGCTGTCGCTGGCGACCATCATCGTCATGGGCTCGTCCGGTTTCGTGGTTGCCCTGCTGCGCAACTTCATCCCCTACGAAATCCGCATCCCGGTCTTCATCCTGATCGCCGCCGTCATGGTCACCGTCGTCGACCTTGGCATGAATGCCTACATGCACGACATGTACAACATTCTCGGCATCTTCATCCCGCTGATCATCACCAACTGCCTGGTGCTCGCCCGCATCGAAACCTTCGCCGTCAAGAACGGCCCGCTGCAAGCCATGTTCGACGGCGCCTTCATGGGCCTCGGCATGCTGTGGACGCTATCCCTGCTCGGCGCCATCCGCGAATTCATCGGCACCGGCACCGTACTGTCCGGCATTGAAGCCGTCATTCCCGGCTTGCACCAGATCGAAGTGCTGCCCGCCGACTATCCGGGCTTCCTGGTTTCCATCCTGCCGCCCGGCGCCTTCATCGTTCTCGCCTGCATGGTTGCGGCCAAGAACTGGTATGAAGTTAAAGCCGCCGAACGCGCCAAACGCCAACCGCCGGCACCGATTTCTGCGGCCGGCTGCCACTGATTAGTCGCTAGTTATTAGCTAACGACTAATGACTAGCAACTAGCAGCTCCTGCATCTTTTCGGCTGGTTCCGGCCGACCAAACAGGTAGCCCTGAAACTGGTCGCAACCATGCTTTAGCAGGTAGACCCGCTGCGCCTCGGTTTCGACGCCCTCGGCAATGACCGAGAGGTCGAGTTCGTGAGCCATGGCGATCATCGCCGGGACCAGCTTGACGGTGGTCCCCTGCTCGCTGATCTCGCAGACGAAGGAACGGTCGATTTTCAATGACTGGACCGGAAACTGGTTGAGATAACTGAGGGAAGAATAACCGGTCCCGAAATCGTCGATCGCCACATCGATGCGCATGCCGCGCAGGGCATGCAGGACCTTGGCGGCACTGCCGGCATTGCGCATGAGCAGCGACTCGGTCAGCTCGAGGGCCAACAGTTCGGGCGGCAATTGATAACGCGCCAGCAGATCGGCGATCAGTTGCGGCACATCCTGCTGGGCGAACTGGTGAGCGGAAAGATTCACCGCCACCGGCACGACGGCCAGCCCGGCATCCAGCCAGGCCCGCTGCTGGCGGCAGACTTCATCGAGAGCCCAGGCCCCGAGCGCACCGATCAGGCCGCTTTCTTCGGCCAGCGGAATGAAGCGACTCGGCGTAACCATCCCATGTTCGCGGCTCAGCCAGCGCATCAACGCCTCGGCGCCGATCAGTCGAGTACTCTTGGCATCGACCTTGGGCTGGTAGTACATCATGATTTCGTGACGCTCCAGGGCGCCCCGCAAATCATTTTCCAGGAGCAGTTCACCGAGCGAGGTATTGTTGATGCCGGCCGAATAGAAACGCGCCGTATTGCGCCCTTCCTCCTTCGCCCAATACATCGCCGCATCGGCTTTGCGCAGCAATTCCGAGACCGTCTGCCCGTCATCCGGCCAGAGCGCGATCCCGGCGCTGCCGGTGACGGTCAGGGTGTGCCCGGCCAGCACATAGGGCCGGGCGAGGACGGCGAGCAATTTGCGCGTCACATGCATGGCATATTGCAGATGCTCGATTTCCGGCAGGACGACGACGAACTCGTCGCCACCCTGGCGACACAGGGTATCCGTTTCGCGCAACACGGAGAGACAGCGCTCCGCCGCCTGGACCAGTAGATGGTCGCCGACCTCGTGGCCCAGGGTATCGTTGATATTCTTGAAGCGGTCGAGGTCGATAAAGATCACCGCCGCCTGCTGTTCGCTACGCCGCGATTTGGCAATCGCCTGGGAAATCCGGTCGTCGAGCAGAACGCGATTGGCCAGCCCGGTCAGGGCGTCGTGATGGGCCAGGTGCTGGATCTGCGCCTCGCTTTCCAGGCGCTCGGAAATATCGGTAAAAATCCCGATGTAATTGCGCGTCATTCCGGCCGCATCGCGCACTGCCGAGACTGACAGCCATTCCGGATAGACGCCGCCATCCTTGCGCCGATTCCAGATTTCGCCGTGCCACTGGCCGCGCTTGAGAAGCTCCGACCACATCTGGCGATAATATTCCGGCCCCTGACGCCCCGAATTGAGGATGGCCGGCGTCAACCCGACCACTTCCTCGCTGCTGTAGCCGGTAATCTCGCAGAACGCCGGATTGACCGCGACTATCCGCGATTCGGCGTCGGTAATCGTCATGCCTTCGGCGGCGCAGGTAAACACCTGGGCGTACAGGCGTAACTGCTCCTCGGCCCGACGCTGGGCTTCGTAGCGCTGTTGCAGATCGCGCCGGTCGCGGTCAATGCGGACAATGGCGTAGACCACGTAGATCACCAGGAGGAGCGACAAGAGGTAAAGCACCTGGCGGAAATACCCGGAAACCTGTTGCGACTCCTCATGCGCCTCGGTATAGAGGCGGGTCAGCTCTTCCCGCAGTTTGGCGGTCGGCGCATGGCTGATATCGAACACCAGTTGATCGACTTCCGGACGTTTTTCGATAATCACCCGGGCATGGACCAGCAGATGGGCCAGCGACAGTTGCCCGAAGGCCGGCGCCGAGCGTCCCTGCAAACGTTCCAGTTCGGCTTTCAGGCGGGCTCCCTGCTCGCGCTCCAGCCCCTGGCCAAAACTGAGGATCGCCCGGACGAAATGTTCGAGCTCGGGCGGCGCTTGCCGTCCCGCCTGATCGAGATAGTTTTCGGCGGCCAGCGGGAAATAGCGCAGCGAATTGCGCAACACCGCATTGTTGCGCTGGAAGAGATCGACTTCCTGTTCCTTGGCCGTTTGCGCCGCCAACAATTCGGCCAGTTTGACCGTCAGCCGCGACAAACGATCATGGCTCACCCAGCTCGGAAAATTGCGGATATTGGCCCGCTCGTCGCGGATTTCCGCCAGCCGCCGGACCACCGGATCATAGTTATGGAGCAGATCGGCATAGCTGCCAAGGACCGCCAGATCAAGCTCGACATCGGCCTGCTGGACGCGCCGCAAGGACTGCATGTAGGCGTAATGCCCCTCCGGCGAGACCTCGCCGGCCCGCATCGAAAGCCAGGTCAGAAAACCGATCAGGAGGAGCACCCCAAAACCGAGAACCGCCCAGCGACCGGCCCGTTCCTGCTTACTCATTTGAGGAGCACTCCCTGCCACTCGCCGGTCAGGCTATTGAGGAAAGCGACAATGGCCGCGACATCCTCGTCCGGCAATTCCCGCCCGAGCTGGTAGCGGCCCATGATGACCACCGCCTGCGCCAGCGTCTCGACCGACCCGTTATGAAAATACGGGGCAGTCAGCGCAATGTTGCGCAGCGTCGGGACTTTGAAGACATATTTATCTTCTTCCCGCCCGCTCACGTTGTAGCGCCCAAGGTCAGCCTTGGTTTGCGGTTGCCCGGAAAAATAGTCGCCGAGCACACCGAACTTCTGATACATGTTGCCGCCGAGCAGGGCGCCCTGGTGGCAACTGGTGCAACCCAGTTCGCTGAAGCGGCGATACCCTTCCACGGCCTGAGCGCTGAGCGCCGCCTTATCGCCCTGCAGATAGCGGTCAAAGGCAGAGTTGCGCGTCAGCAAGGTACGTTCGAAAGTGGCGATGGCATCCGCGACATTTCCCGCCGTCGGGCCAGCCCCGTAGGCGCGGCGGAACTCGGCGACGAGCGGCGTATCCTGGCGCAGACGGGAAAGCACCTGTTCCCAGTTGCTGCCCAGTTCCAGCGGATTATGAATCGGCCCGGCCGCCTGTTCCTCCAGGCTGGCGGCACGACCATCCCAGAACTGGACGAAATTCAGACTGCTGTTGAATACCGTCGGCGCGTTGATGCTGCCGAGCGCCCCGCCAATGCCGCGCGAAACCCGACGACCGTCGGCCCCGCCATGCCCCAGATCATGGCAGGAAACGCAGGCCAAGGTCTGGTCGGCAGAGAAGCGCTGGTCACGGAATAGGCGCTCGCCGAGGGCCACCCGCTCGGGGGGCAGAACCGGCAAGGGCGGCAAGGGCTGGATCGAGTGCACGGAATCCAGATGCTTCGCGGACGTGTTTTCGGCGGGCTGAACGACTTGCGGCGCGGCCTTGTCATATGCCAAGAGCAGCCAGACCAGCCCGCCCAGCAGCGGCAGGACAAGAATGGCAAAAAGAAAAATTCGCCTGACAGAGGAGTTCATTTTTTATCGTTTATTGAGCTGTTCCCGCGATGAGCAAGTGCGTGCCGACGTCATGCCGCCCGCCCCACACCTTTTTGACCCCACCATTGGGCATCATACCCCGCTGCATCCGCCAGCCGCGCAAAGGAATCTTCGTTTTTGCCAGAATTCTCTTCAGCTCGCCCGAAAATGGCGAAAAAAATGAACGGCCCGCCAGCCGAAATCGTCAGATCCACGCCAACACGGCACCGGCCGCTCGGTTAGAATCGGTTTTCACTCCACCTCCAGGCCGCAGCACAACACCTCTGTGAACAAAACCCAGATCGAAAAGTTCTACGCCCGTCTGGCCGCCAGCAATCCGGCGCCGACCACCGAACTGCATTACGCCAGCCCGTTCCAGTTGCTGATTGCCGTCATCCTCTCCGCCCAGGCGACCGATGTCGGCGTCAACAAGGCGACCGCCCGACTTTTCCCCATCGCCCCCACCCCGGAATTGATGGCCGCCCTCGGCACCGAGGGGCTGGCCGACTACATCAGGACCATCGGCCTCTACCGGACCAAGGCGAAGAATGTCATCGCCACCTGCCGCATCCTCCTCGAACAGCACGCCGGCCAGGTTCCCGACGACCGGACCGCCCTCGAAGCATTGCCCGGCGTCGGTCGCAAGACGGCCAATGTGGTCCTCAACACGGCTTTTGGTCACCCGACCATTGCCGTCGACACGCACATTTTCCGGCTCGGCAACCGCACCGGCCTGGCGCCCGGTAAAACCGTGCTCGAGGTCGAGCAGAAATTGCTGCGTGTCACTCCGGAAAAATACAAAAAGGACGCCCATCACTGGCTGATCCTGCATGGGCGATACATCTGCAAGGCCCGCCAGCCGGAATGCGGGCGCTGCGTCGTCGCCGAACTCTGCTGCTTCGCGGGCAAAACCCTATGAAGGTCGCCAGCGGCCTGGCCAGCGGCCGGCAAGCCAGTGCCGAACTGGCCGCGCAAGCGGTCCGCGGCGCCCTCGATGCGGCGGGGCTGGAACGGGCCGACAGCGTCCTGCTCTTCCTCAGCCGCGATTTTCAGCGCCACGCTCAGGCCGCGGTACTCGCCGCGGCCCGGACCGCCAACTCGCTGCAGATTTTCGGCAGCACGGTCAGCGGCTTGTTCACCGAGCGCGCCGAATTGCTCGACCAACCCGGCGCCGCCGCATTGGTCATCGCCGACGGCGACGGCGACAATCCGGCCGCCGGGGCACCCAAGCTTTCCTTTTGCGGTCACGGCGCCCTGCCCTGCGAATGGCTCGACGGCATCCCCCGGGTTGGCCTGCTGGATAGCGACGCCCAGGCCTGGGCCCATGGCCGACTGCACGACGAGGCCTGCTGCGAAATCGGCATTCGCGGCCACCAGGTCGGCCTTGCCCTGTCGACTGGCTTACGGCTGTTGAGCGCCCCCCTGCCAGTCGATCTCAGCGAGGCCTACGAACTGCGCCAGGTCGCTGGTCAATCCGCCGCCGCCAGCCTCCGGCGCAGCCTGCCGGCCGCCTGGCGCGAGGCGCCGCCGCTGCATCAGGTCGCCATCGTCCGCCAGCCGAACGAACCCGGGATCGCCATTCTCTCGGCCAATGCCGATGGCTCGCTGACCTTGGCCGAGCCCTTGCTCGCCGGCGAGCGAATATGCTGGGCGATACGGCAGCCGCTGGCCGCCGAACAGGACATGCGACAATCCCTGCTGACGGCAAAAGCCGCTCTCAGTCCGCCGGATTTCGCCCTGATGTTCTCCTGCATCGGTCGCGGTCCGCTTTTCTACGGCGACGAGGACCGCGACCGTGCCGCCTTCCGCGAACAGTTCCCCGGTCTGCCCATGCTCGGCACTTACGGGCAGGGACAAATTGCGCCGGTCGGCGGGAGCAACCGCCTGTTTCACAATTCCGTCATCACCCTACTTTTTGCAGGTGCTCATGTTTAATCCTTCCCGCGAGCAAGTCCGCCGCTTTTTTTGCGATTCCTGGAAAAAATATCGGGAGCGGCTCCCGCTGGTCGGGGCCGAAGTCGCGGCCGCCGACATCGCCGCCCGCCACCCGGAATATCACGTCTGGCTGGACGACGGCGAGGCTGCACTAAACAAGGAATGGCCACCGGAAGACGGCCAGATGAATCCCTTCCTGCATCTTTCGCTGCATCTGGCCATCCATGAACAGGTCAGCATCGATCAGCCGCCCGGCATCAGGGCCGCCTTTTCCAGCCTCTGTACCCGGCTCGAAGCGCACGCCGCCGAACATATCCTGCTTGAATGCCTGGGGGAAACCATCTGGCGCGCCCAGCGCGAAGGCGGCGGGATGGATGCGCCGGCCTATGTCGACGCCGTGCGCCGCAAGGCCAGCCTGCTCTAGGCCGGCCGCTTGGGGGCCTGGCGCCCCCCAAGCTCAGCGCGGAATGCTGTAATTCGCCTGGCTCATCAGGTCGACCCCGCACTCCAGGTTTTCGACCCAGGCCAGGAAATCCCTGATCGCTGCCGCGCCGACAAAGCGACTGCCGTGTTGCGGCACGATCTGCTCGATGTCGAGTTGGCGCACCATATTGACCCAGAAACGTGCCACCTTGCGCGATACGATATAACGCCGGTGAAAACCTTCCATGTATTGCACGTGGCCGGCAAAATCGGTGACCGCTTCAGCCGCCTTTTCGTGCGGCACCAGCGAAGCGCCGAGGTCGCCAGAAAACAGAATCTTGGCCACCGGATCGTAAAACTGGAAATTGCCTTCGGAATGCAGGAAATGGGCGGGCAAGGCGATGATCCGGCATTCGCCCAGGCGAATTTGCGTTCCCTGATCGGGGATGCCGATAATGCGGTGAGAAACGTCCTTGCCGGTCGTGAAATGCGGCACGAAACGCGTCCACAAACTGGAAATCATCACTTTGCACTGCGACGCGACAAACCATTTATTGACCGACGCGATGATGTCCGGATCGGGATGCGAGGCGAGGATGTAATCGAGATCCTTGGACGAAAAGTATTTCTGCATATCCATCAGGAGGCCGGTGTAGGTCATGTTGCCACCGGGATCGACCAAGGCGCCATGGCCGTGGTCGGCGATCAGGAACTGATTGCACTGGACCGCGCCGCTCGCCGAATCATCGACCAGATCATAAAATGCGTGAACGATGTGCTTGCCATCGTTGAACAACTCAACCGCCATAATGTCCCCTTTCAACAAGCTGACATTATCGCCATAGTGTCAGTCTTTTACTACCCGGAATGGCAGCAATTTCGTAACTAAGTCTCGTCGGCCGGCGGTGCCACCTTGATGATTTCCTCCAGCGAAGTCACCCCTTGCGCCACCTTCAGCGCCCCCGAAATGCGCAGCGGCCGCATCCCCTCGCGGAAGGCCTGCTCGCGCACCTTGGCCTGCTCCAGGCCGGGTTTGATCAGTTTGCGCACCTCCACCGAATTGATCAGGATTTCATAGAGACCGACCCGCCCGCTATAACCGGTCATCCGGCACTCCAGGCAGCCGACCGGGTGATAGATCTGCGCCGGCTCACCGGACTTCCACGGCGCGACCAGCGAACGCCAGGCCGCCCGTTGCTCGTCGCTGGTCGGCTGCGCCTTCTTGCAGTGCGGACAGAGGGTCCGCACCAGACGCTGGGCCATGACGCCGAGCAGGGTCGAGTTGATCAAATAGGGCGGCACGCCGAGATCGAGCAGCCGGGTGATGGCCGATGGCGCATCGTTGGTGTGCAGCGTGGACAGCACGAGATGCCCGGTCAGGGCGGCCTGGATAGCCATTTCGGCGGTTTCCAGATCGCGGATTTCGCCGATCATCACGATATCCGGATCCTGCCGCATCAGGGCCCGGACGCCGTCGGCAAAACCAAGGTCGATGTTGTGCTGGACCTGCATCTGGTTGAACGAGGACTCGACCATCTCGATCGGGTCTTCGATGGTGCATACATTGACTTCCGAGGTCGCCAACTGTTTCAGGGTCGTATAGAGCGTCGTCGTCTTGCCCGAACCGGTCGGCCCGGTAACCAGAATGATGCCGTTCGGCGAGCGCGTCATCTGTTGCCAGCGCGTCTTGTCCTCTTCGGAAAAACCCAGCGAGCGCAGATCGCGGACCAGCACTTCGGGATCGAAAATGCGCATGACCAGCTTTTCGCCGAAGGCAGTGGGCAGCGTCGACAGGCGCAATTCGACTTCCTGCCCGGCCGGCGTCCGGGTCTTGACCCGACCGTCCTGCGGCCGCCGCTTTTCGATCACGTCCATCCGGCCGAGCAGCTTGATGCGGCTGGTCATCGCATTCATCACCGTCATCGGGATCTGATAGACCTGCTGCAGCACGCCGTCGATGCGGAAGCGGACAATGCCGATATCGCGCCGTGGCTCGATGTGGATGTCGGAAGCCCGCTGGTCGAAGGCGTATTGCCACAACCAGTCCACGATGTGCACGATGTGCTGGTCGTTGGCATCGAACTGGCGGTTGCCCTTGCCCAGTTCGACCAGTTGCTCGAAGCTCGACAGGCCGGACGTCACCTCCCCTTTGGCGGCGGCTTTCTTGACCGATTTGGCGAGACTGAAGAATTCGACCAGATAGCGCGAAATATCTTCCGGATTGGCCATCACCCGGCGGATTTCCTTGCGCAGGATGGGCTTCAGCTCTTCCACCCATTCCCGGACAAACGGCTCGGCGGTGGCGATAACGACTTCCCGCGTCGTCACCAGCACCGGCAGAATACCGAAACGGGCCGCGTAGGCGCTCGACATGATCTCGGCCACCCCGGTGAAATCGATCTTCAGCGGGTCGATATGGAGGTAGTCCAGACCGCAATGCTCGGCCAGCCATTCGGTCAGCATCTCGATACTCAACAAGCGGCCCGGCGCCTTCTGGGAGCGCCATTTCTGGTCGGCGATCACGATCAAGGGATGAATGCGTCCGCCATGCAGGCGGCGCTCGGTCTTCAACGCCTCGGCGGCGGGCGCATCGACCAGCCCATCGGCCACCATCATCTCCAGCACTTCGGAAAGCGCCAGCCGATGCTCATGTGCATATTTGTCATTCATGCGCGGCAATATAGCGCGACTCGTAATGCTTTGTAAGCAAGCTGCGTTCGGTTTGCAGTCATTTACACCTCCGGGGGAAATACCCGCCCGCCGCGCTCGGCCGATGCCACCGGCTTTTTCATCCCTAGCCCCGACGCAAGGGGGTCAGCAGCGACGCCAGACCGTTGTGATCGATTTCCTGCATCAAAGCCAGCAGGCGGCCGATCTCCCCGGGCGGAAAACCCTCCCGGGCAAACCAGTTGAGGTAATTACCCGGCAAGTCGGCAAGCAGTTTTCCCTGGTGTTTGCCGAAGGGCATGGTGCGGGTCACCAGTAACAAAAGGTCTTCGGGCTGCATCGGCGAATCGGCTCACTCGGGGGCAAAACGACATTGTGCCAAAAACTGCCGGGCAATCCCCGTTCGGCGTATTGTTCGCCTCTTACAAGCAACGGTCATACGCCATGAGCCCCATACCCACCCTGCCGGCCACCACCCTCATCGCCGCCATCCGCGCCAGCAACGCCGGTCGCGATCCGGAACGCCTGGCCATGAAATACGCCAAGATGGCGCACAGCCCGTTCATCTTCCTGCGCGGCGCCTGCCATCTGTTCTACCCCGCCCTGCCGGCCAGCCCGCTGTTCCACCGGGCGCCGCTGACCTGGGCCTGCGGCGACCTGCATTTCGAAAATTTCGGCAGCTACAAGGGCGACAACCGTCAGGTCTATTTCGACATCAACGACTACGACGAAGCCGCCCTCGCCCCGGCGAGCTGGGATCTGCTGCGCCTGCTGACCAGCATCCGCTGCGGCGCCGACGAACTGCGGGTAACCGCCGAGGAAGCGCACGCCGTCAGTCACTGTTGTCTCGACGCCTACCGCCAGGCGCTGGGCCGCGGCAAAGCGCTCTGGGTCGAGCGCGATACCGCCGGAGGACTGATCAAGGATTTGCTGGAAAACCTGCAGAACAGCAAGCGGGGCGACTTCCTCAACAAGCGAACCACACTCAAAAACGGCCGGCGCCAGCTCAAACTCGATGGCATCAAGGCACTAGCGGCCACTGACCAGCAAAAATCCAGCGTCACCGATTTTATGCAGCACTTCGCCGCCACCCAGTCCGAGCCGAAATTTTTCGCCGTGCTTGATGTTGCTCGCCGCATCGCCGGCACCGGCAGCCTGGGTGTCGAACGCTTCGTCGTGCTGGTCGAAGGCAAAGGCTCGCCGGACAGCAATTACCTGCTCGACCTCAAGGAGGCACGGCCCTCGGCCATGGCGCCCAGCCTCGCCGAACTCGGCATCAAGCAACCGGCTTGGGCCGACAAAGCCAGTCGGGTGGTGGCCATCCAGCAACGCATGCAAGCCATTGATCACGCCTTCCTGCACCCGGTCCACCTGGCCGGGCAGCCGGCCATCCTGCGCGGTCTGCAACCAACGGAAGATCGCGTCGCCATCGGCGAGTGGGGCAAGAAACTGGATCGCCTGAAAGAGGTGGTCGCCACCCTTGGCCGCATCCTCGCCTGGGACCAGTTGCGGGCCGCCGGGCGCAGCGGTTCGGCCAGCCCCGACGAGTTGATCGCCTTTGCCGCGGACGACGACTGGGGCAAGGAAATGCTGGCCGCGGCCAGCGCCATGAACAGCCTGACCAAACAGCAATGGAAAAGCTTTGTCGAGGCCGTCAAGGATGGTCGCCTGAGCGCATAGACAGTACCACCCCGGCCGCTTAGAATGCGCCCGGTCGCGGGGTGGTCAGACCTTTCCCCGCCGGCATGACCGAGCAATGGATACGAAAAGCGAAATGACCGACTTTCAGAACATGGCCGACCTCGACGGCGAAGAAGAAACGCCGGAACGCGAGGCGGCAACCAAGCGCAGCACCTGGATCAGCGTCGCCGTCAATGTCGGCCTGACCATCGCCCAGGTCGTCGCCGGCCTGGTTTCCGGCTCGCAGGGCCTGATCGCCGACGGCATTCATTCTCTCTCCGACCTGGTCGCCGATTTCGTCGTGCTGCTCGCCATTCATCACAGCAAGAAAGCGCCGGATGACGATCATCACTACGGTCACCAGCGCTACGAAAATGCCGCCTCGCTAGTCCTCGGCAGCCTGTTGCTGGTGGTCGGCGGCGGCATGATCTGGTCGGCGGCGCACAAGCTGCAGGCGCCGGAAAGCATCCCCACCGTGCATCTGCTGGCCCTGTGGGTGGCGCTCGGCGCGCTACTGGTCAAGGAAGGCCTGTTCCGCTATATGCTGGCGGTCGCCGAGCGGGTGCGCTCCAGCATGCTGGTGGCCAATGCCTGGCACGCCCGCTCCGACGCCGCCTCGTCGCTGGTGGTGTCGATCGGCATCGGCGGCAATCTGCTTGGTTTTCCGCTGCTCGACCCGATCGCCGCCCTGATCGTCGGCTTCATGGTTGCCCGCATGGGCTGGAGTTTCACCTGGGACGCCCTACACGACCTGACCGACCGCGCCGCCACCGAAGAGCAGGTCAGCGCCATTGCCGCCGAAATCCTGGCGACGCCCGGCGTCCTCGGCCTGCATGAACTGAAGACCCGCAAGACCGGCGACATGATCCTGGCCGATGTCCATCTCGAAATCGACGGCGACCTGACGGTCAGGGAAGGTCACGATATCGCCCACCGGGCCAGAATCAACGTCATGGCCCGCCATCCGGTGCTTTACCTGATGACGCACGTTGATCCGGCCCCCTCGGAAAGCACGGCCGAACTGCCGGCAGCAATCCTCTAAGTAAAACACCCGCACAGAAAAAAGCCGCCTGAATCACCAGGCGGCTTTTTCTTGTCCCCACCCTCGGCAGGGAACTGACTGATTTATTTACCGGACAGCGCCAGCATCAGGTCGTTGATACGCTTCACAAAACCGGCAGGATCATCGAGCTGACCACCTTCGGCTAGGGTTGCCTGTTCGAAGAGCAGGGCCGCCCAGTCGTCGAAACGGCTTTCCTCGTACTTCAGGCGCTGCACCACCAGATGATGCGGGTTGATTTCGAGGATCGGCTTGGAATTCGGCATGGCCTGGCCGGCCGCCTTCATCAGGCGGGCCAGGTTGCCGGACGGGTCGTGCTCGTCGGAAACCAGGCAGGCCGGAGAATCGGTCAGACGGTAGGTGACGCGCACGTCCTTGACCTTGTCGCCGAGCGAGGCCTTGACCTTGTCGATCAGTTCCTTGTATTCGTCGGCCGCCTTTTCGGCTTCCTGCTTTTCGGCTTCGTCTTCCAGCTTGCCGAGATCAAGGCCGCCCTTGGCTACCGATTGCAGGTGCTTGCCGTCGAATTCGGTAAGGTGACCGACCACCCACTCATCAACGCGGTCGGAGAGCAGCAGCACTTCGATGCCCTTCTTGCGGAAAATTTCCAGGTGCGGACTGTTCTTGGCGGCGTTGAAGGTATCGGCGGTGACGAAGTAGATCTTCTCCTGGCCATCCTTCATCCGGCCGATATAGTCGGCCAGCGAGACGGTCTGCTCGGGCGTGTCGTTGTGCGTCGAGGCAAAGCGGATCAGGCCGGCGATCTTTTCCTTGTTGGCAAAGTCTTCACCGACGCCTTCCTTGAGCACCGAGCCGAAGGCTTCCCAGAACTTGGCGTATTTTTCCTTGTCGTTCTCGGCCAGATCTTCGAGCATGCCCAGCACCTTGCGCGTGCAGCCGCTGCGGATGCCGTCGATATCCTTGCTCTGTTGCAGGATTTCGCGCGAGACATTGAGCGGCAGGTCGGACGAATCGACCACCCCGCGCACGAAGCGCATGTACAGCGGCATCAGTTGTTCGGCATCGTCCATGATGAAGACGCGGCGCACGTAGAGCTTGATGCCGTGGCGGGCATTGCGGTCCCACAGGTCGAACGGGGCGCGGGCCGGAATGTAGAGCAGTTGCGTGTATTCCTGCTTGCCTTCGACGCGGGCATGAGTCCACGCCAGCGGCTCGTCGAAATCATGCGCGACGTGCTTGTAGAATTCCTTGTACTGCTCGTCGGTGATATCCGACTTGCTGCGCACCCACAGCGCATTGGCCTGATTGACCGTTTCGTCTTCGCCGGTCGCGACCTGCTCGCCCTTCTCCTGATTCCACTCTTCCTTTTCCATGACGATGGGCAGGGTGATGTGGTCGGAGTACTTGCGAATGATCGACTTGAGCTTCCAGCCGCCGAGGAATTCATCCTCGCCTTCGCGCAGGTGCAGCGTGACGTCGGTACCGCGCGTCGCCTTCTCAACCATCTCGACGGTGTAGTCACCCTCGCCGGCCGATTCCCAGCACACCGCCTGATTGGCTTCGACACCGGCGCGCCGGGAAACCACGGTGACCTTGTCGGCGATGATGAAGGAGGAATAAAAACCAACACCGAACTGGCCGATCAAATGCGCATCCTTGGCCTGGTCGCCGGTCAACGCCGAGAAGAATTCCTTGGTGCCGGACTTGGCGATGGTCCCCAGGTGCTCGACCGCTTCGTCGCGGGAGAGACCGATGCCGTTGTCGGAAATGGTGATGGTGCGGGCGTCTTTGTTGAACGAGATGCGGATTTTCAGATCGGCATCGTCGCCGTACAGCGCGCTGTTGTTCAGGGCTTCGAAACGCAGCTTGTCGCAGGCGTCGGAAGCGTTGGATACCAGCTCGCGCAGGAAAATCTCCTTGTTGCTGTACAAGGAGTGGATCATCAGTTGCAGCAGTTGCTTGACTTCGGCCTGGAAACCCAGGGTTTCGCGATTAGCGGTAGCGGACTCGGACATGCTTTGAACTCCCAATCAAACCAATAAGGTGAGCGGGAGATGGGGGCTGCCTGACGGAATTCAAGAGGGCACCGGTAAAAGGCTGAAAACGCTCAGCGCATGTCCTTCGCCGCGCGCAAGGCATCGGCCTCGAGAACCATGGTATCGGTGCCGACACAACTCAGCATATCGATTTCCTCGACCACCGGGTGGTCGGCCGCCGGATTGCTTGGCGGCGCCCGCAGACCGCTGCGCTGAGCTACCCATTCGGCAAGAATGATTTCGTGCTCGGAGAGTCCGGTCGACATGCCGGGTGGCACCTCGGCCCCCAACTCGATCAGGGTGCGAACAACTTCCTTGCGGCCGCCGCGAATCGCCATACTGAGCGGCGAGGTGGGCAGACTATTGTCGTCGAGATTAACTTTTGCCCCGCGCCCAGCCAGTTCCCGAACGATGTCGACAAAACCCATGAAGCAGGCGATACCCATTGGCAAACCGGGGTCGCCCTGCCCGTCGTTGAACTCGACCGTGGCGCCGGCATCCAGCGCGGCCCGCACCTTGCTCAGCCGGCCGCTACGAATTGCCACAATCAGTGTAAGTTGAACCGTCATCGAAAACCTTGTCGCAAAAACCGATGGCTATTATAAATTTCCCTTCTCCCCGGTCTGGCAAAGGCCGATGTAAAGCCAGGTGAAGGAAGGTTAATTTTACGACCGTCGGCTCATTCGATAGTTTCGTAAACCACGGCGACGATATCCAGCTCCCGAATTCCGAGCGGGCTCTGGAAGCGCACGCTATCGCCCAGGCGCGCCTTGATCAGGGCGCGCGCCAGTGGCGAAATCCAACTGATGCGGCCGCTCGCCACATCGGTCTCATCGACACCGACGATGGTATAGGTGTTCTCCAGGCCATCGCCATCAGCGACGGTCACCCGGGCGCCAAAAAATATCTGGTCGTTGTCGCCCTGGCGCAACGGATCGACGATTTCGGCGTTATCCAGGCGCTTGCTCAGGAAACGGATGCGCCGATCGATCTCGCGCAGGCGGCGCTTGCCGTAGATGTAGTCGCCATTTTCCGAACGGTCGCCATTCGAGGCGGCCCAGGCGACAATCTCGACGACATGGGGCCGCTCGCGCTTGACCAGGTGTTCGAGCTCATCCTTCAAGCGTTGATGCCCGGCCGGGGAAATGTAATTACGCGTTCCGGCCGGCAATTTCAGCGAGGGAGAAAGCCCCTCCTCCTCGTCCTCGCTATCGCTCTCCCGGACAAACGCCTTGTTCATCAATAACCGATGCTGTAGTGCTCGACATCGACACGAATCAGTTCACGCCCAAGGATGGCCGCCGTATAGCGGGCAAATTGCTCGGCCCAGGTCGTCCGCTCGCGGAAACGCTCTTCGCCGGCATAGCGGGCGACGCTGAGAATACGGTCAACGGCGAGTATCTTGCCGGTCGGCGTCGCCACGTCGCATTCGAGAACCCTAAACTCGTGGTCGAACCACTGGCGGGCATCGTCGCTCGCCGCTCCACCGCTGGGCTTGAAGTCATATTGCTTGTCTTTGCCGAACGACACGATCACCAGATGTTGCATTCGTCTCTCCTCTCGTTGACTCTTCGGGTTATTCTAGCAAAACACGCACGCTGTCAGGAGTCCCCGCATGGCCACCCAACCGCTGAACGAGCAGGAAATCAGCGATATCCGCACGCAGCTACAAGAATTGCTGGTGGAACATCGCGACCTCGATCTGGTCATCGTACACCTGATCGAGAACCCACCGCCGGATGACCTGTTGATCCGCCGCTTGAAAAAACGCAAACTGGCGCTCAAGGACCGGATTTTGTTGCTTGAGGAACAACTGGTGCCGGATATTCCCGCTTAGTTACGAGTTATTACTCGCTAGTTTTTAGCAAAAGCAGGGCGCCACAGCGCCCTCAAATATTGCTAAGTACTAACGACTACCGACTAACGACTAGTTCCTTTCCGGCGGGATCCGGAAAAATATCCAGTAAACCCCGCCGATCGCCCCGGCCACGGCCAATTCCCACAACATCGGCAGTTGCCAGACGAGGGCCGCCAGAAGCGCCAGCCAGGCCAGGTAGCTGAGGACTTTCAAATCAGAGGATCATCCGGCCGACATACCAGGCCAGGGCAGCCATCACGGCGCTGCACGGAATGGTCAGTATCCATGCCCAGACAATGCCGCCGGCAACCCCCCAGCGCACGCGCCGGGCGCCGCGCGTCGAACCGACCCCGGCAATGGCGCCGGTAATGGTGTGCGTGGTGGACACCGGCACACCGAGCGCCGTCGCCATGAACAGGGTGATCGCCCCGCCGGTATTGGCACAGAAGCCTCGCGGCTGATTGAGCTTGGTGATGCGATTACCCATGGTCTTGACGATACGCCAGCCGCCGAACATGGTCCCCAAGCCCATCGCCGTGTAGCAGGAGAAAACGACCCAACTCGGAATCGGCGCGCTGGAAGTCGACATGCCGGCGGCGATCAGCAGCATCCAGATGATACCGATGGTTTTCTGGGCATCGTTGCCGCCATGACCGAGGCTGTAAGCCGCTGCCGAAAGTAGCTGAAAACGCCTGAAATGCTTGTCCACCTTGCGCGGCGCCATATTGCGGCAAATCCACGAGACCGCCACCATCAAAGCGCCACCGATGACAAAACCGAGGAAAGGCGCAATGAAGATGAAGGCAATGATCTTCAGCACGCCGGCCTGAATCAGGCCGCCGATCCCGGCCTTGGCGATGGCCGCACCGACCAGGCCGCCGACCAGGGCGTGCGAGGACGACGAGGGAATGCCGTAATACCAGGTGATGATGTTCCAGATGATGGCCCCGACCAGCGCCCCGAAAATCACGTAATGATCGACGATGCTCGGGTCGATGGTGCCTTTGCCGATGGTCCCGGCAACTTTCAGTTCAAACAGGAAATAGGCGAGAAAATTGAAGGCTGAGGCCCAAATCACGGCCTGATGCGGCTTGAGGACGCGGGTCGAGACAATGGTGGCGATCGAATTTGCCGCATCGTGGAAGCCGTTCATAAAATCGAACAGCAAGGCAACGACGACCAGGGTGACGACGACCCCGAAACTGATGTGTACGGTATCCATACCGAGCGATCCGCTCAGGAGTTTTCGAGAACGATGGCTTCAACCGTGCCGGCGACGTCCTTGCAGCGATCGCTGACCGACTCGAGGATTTCGTAAATTTCCTTGAGCTTGACGACCTGCCGGACATCCGGTTCCTCGCGAAAGAGCTTGGACATGGCTTCGCGCAGCATGCGGTCGGCATCCGACTCAAGATTGTTGATTTCGTGGCAATGGCGCAGGATTTCGGGCGCGTTGTCCATGCTGTGCAACAGCTTGACCAGCGACTGGACGCTGCTGCAGCACTGTTCGGTAACCTCGGCCAGCGCCTTGGCTTCCGGCGGCACCCGCTGGATGTCATAGAGCGACATCGACTCGGCCACATCCTGGATGTTGTCGAGAATGTCGTCCATGCTGTTGATCAACTGGTGGATCTCGTCGCGATCAAAAGGGGTGATGAACGAGGTATGCAACTGAGCCAGTGTGCTGTGCGTGATTTCGTCCGCCAGACGTTCCAGCTCGTCAATTCTTTCCGCATGCATTTGCGCCTGTTCAGGCTCTTCTACCAGCGCCCCAATCAGTCCTGAAAGTGCTTTGCCGCCCTGCACGATAAGCTCCGCATGGGCGTTGAAAAGATCGAAATACTTGCCCTCCCTGGGCATCAGCCGTCCGAACATGACCGTCCTGTTATGAAATTATTACAGTCCGCTATTCTATCACGCGGTATTAGCCGGCCACTGGCTACTCCACATTGTCGAAAGGCTTGCCGTTAAAATATGGCATGCCCCGCCCGCCCCTTGCCGCCGACACTTTTGGCGACCCCTTCGACCTCGATCGCTTGCCCCTGGCCCGCGCCGCCGCCGGTTACGCCGTCCAGCGCCTGGATACCGACACCCTGCTTGATCGCGCCACGGGTTGTTTCCTGCCCGTCCGCTCGCCCGACCTGCAGGGACTGTTCGACAGTTTCGACGAAGCCAGGACGGCGGCTGGCGCCTGGGTAATGAAAAACTGCCCTCCGCCACAGGATCACCGCCTGGCCATCGTTCCGGCCACCTTCGACGGCCTCATGAAACGCCACATCCTGATCTACGGCGTGCTCTGCGGCCAACCCTAATCACGGAGAAAAAATGACCCCATTCCCGACCCGCCGCCTCGGGCGCAGCGACCTGAACGTGCCCGAGGTCTGTCTCGGCACCATGACCTTCGGCGAACAGACCGACGAGACCGACGCCCACGCCCAGCTCGACTACGCGCTGGCCGCCGGCATCAATTTCATCGATACCGCCGAGATGTACGCCGTGCCGCCCCGCCCGGAAACCTGCGGCGCCTCGGAAAGCATCGTCGGCCGCTGGCTGGCCCGCCAGCCGCGCGACAAAATCATCGTCGCCACCAAGGTCGCCGGCCCGAGCCGCAACCTGCACTGGATCCGCAACGGCCCGCCGGCCCTCGACCGGACCAATATCCGGGCCGCCATCGAAGGCTCGCTGCAGCGCCTGCAGACGGATTACCTCGATCTTTATCAATTGCACTGGCCGGAACGCAACCAGCCAATGTTCGGCCAGTGGCAGTTCGACCCGGCCAATGAGCGGGAATGCACGCCGATCCGCGCCCAACTCGAAGCGCTCGGCGAACTGGTGCGCGAGGGCAAGATTCGCCAGATCGGCCTGTCCAACGAACATCCGTGGGGCATCATGCAATTTATCCGGCTGGCCGACGAACTGCAGTTGCCTTACGTCGTGTCCACGCAAAACGCCTACAGCCTGCTCAACCGCAGCTTCGAAACCGGCCTGGCCGAAGTCTGCCTGCGCGAACAGGTCGGCCTGCTCGCCTACTCGCCACTGGCTTTCGGCCACCTCAGCGGCAAATACTTCGACAATCCGCAGGCCGCCGGGCGGCTCAGCCAGTGGCCGGCTTTCGGCCAGCGCTACAGCAAGCCGAACGTCGCTCCGGCGGTCGCCGCCTATGTCGAACTGGCCCGCCGCCACGACCTGACACCGACCCAGCTGGCGCTCGGCTTCGTGCGTTCACGCTGGTTCGTTGCCAGCACCATCATCGGCGCCTCGTCACTGGCGCAGCTCAAGGAAACCCTGCCGGCGACGCAAACGCCGATTTCCGCCGAACTGCTCAGCGAAATCGACGCCATCCATCTGCGTTACACCAATCCGGCCCCATGAGTGAATCGCTGTTTCCTGCCCTGGCGGCGGCACTGGCCGCCACCGATGTCGAGCACAAGCTGAGCCTGACCCGGCGCCTTGCCGCCGACTGGCAAAGCGGCCAACTCGACTGGCGCGACACAACGCCCCTGGAACTGGTTTGCGGTCGCCCGCCCCGGCCGGAGCTGGTGCCGCCGCTGCGCGTCCCGCAGCGCAACCCGAAAAGCCCGGAAGGCCGGGCCCGCCTGCTGCACGCCATCGTGCATATCGAATTCACCGCGATCAACCTGGCCCTCGACCATGCCGCCCGTTTTCGCGGCCTGCCGCAACAGTATTACGCCGACTGGATCGGCGTCGCCGCCGAGGAGGCCGATCACTTCGACCTGCTGCGCCAGCGCCTGCGCCAGTTGGGCCATGAATACGGCGACTTCCCGGCCCATGCCGGACTGTGGAAGATGGCGGAAAGAACCAGCGTTGACCTCCTGGCACGCATGGCTCTGGTCCCCCGCCTGCTCGAAGCGCGCGGTCTGGACGCGACGCCGCCCATCCAGCGCAAGCTGGCCGCCGCCGGCGACGAGGAATCCGCCCGCCGGCTCGACATCATCCTGCGGGACGAGATCGGCCATGTCGGACTGGGCGATCGCTGGTTCCGCCAACTATGCAGCGAACGCCGCCTGGAACCGGAAAGCACCTATCGGCGACTATTGCTCGAATTCGAGGCCCCCTGGCCGCCGGCCCCGCTCAACGAGACGGCACGCCTGGCCGCCGGTTTTTCGCCCGGCGAACTGAGCGCCCTGCAGGCCGGCCGCAGCTAGCGCGTCGGCAACCAACGCAGCAAAGCGGCGAACAGTTGATCCGGATTGACCGGTTTGGCGACATGGGCACTCATGCCCGCCGCCCGGCAAACCTCGATATCTTCGGCAAAGACATTGGCGGTCAGGGCAAGAATCGGCACGGCTTCGTACCCCGCCAGTTGGCGGATGCGCCGGGTCGCCTCCAGACCGTCCATGACCGGCATCTGGACATCCATCAGAATCAGGGCGAAATGACGGGCGGCCGCCTTGGCCAGGGCTTCCGCACCATCCTCCGCCACGGCGAAATCGAGCTCGACACTGGCCAGCAATTCTATGGCGACTTCACGGTTGATCTCGTTATCTTCAACCAGGAGCACGGCCTGCCCGGCATGCCCTTGCCGCAACTGGCGCTCGATCGCCTGGCCATCGAGAACGGCCGCCGTCGCCGGGGAACTAAGCAGATTGAGCAAGGTATCGTGCACCCCGGAGGGCGAAACCGGCTTGCTCAACATCGCCCGGAAACCCGCCCGCTGCCACGAACCCGGCTCCAACTCGAGATCGTAGGCGGTCGCCAGCAGGTACTGCGGCGGCTGGCGCAATGCCATATTCGCCAACTCGAGCGCCGCTTGCCGGCCGTCGAGACCAGGCATCCGCCAGTCGAAAATAACGATCCGGAACGGATCAGCCCTGGCATCCGCCAACTTGATCGCCGCCAGCGCCAACTCGCCGCTGGCCACCGACTCGACCCGCAGGCCCAGGCGTTGCAGCATCTCGACCAGCACTTGGCGGGCTTCGGCATGATCGTCCACCACCAGCACGCGCTCGCCGGCAAGCTGGGGCAGCGGCGGCCGCATCGGCAACTGACCGCCGGTCTTGCCGAGACGGGCGGTAAACCAGAACAGACTGCCTTGGCCCGGCTCGCTATCGACGCCGATTTCTCCGCCCATCATGGCCACCAGCCGCTGGCAGATGGTCAGGCCGAGACCGGTACCGCCGTATTTGCGCGTCGTCGAACTATCCGCCTGCTCAAAAGCCGTGAACAGGCGCGGCATCGCCTCCGGCGCGATCCCGACACCGCTGTCCTCGACTTCGAAACGGACCACGAGCTGATCGCCGGCATCCGCCACCGCTTTGGCACGAATGATGATGGAACCCCGCTCGGTAAACTTGACGGCATTGCCGGCAAAGTTGAGCAGAATCTGCCCGAGCCGCAACTGATCGCCCTGAAAACTGCCGCCCAGTTCCGGCGCCACGTCGCGCACCAGTTCGATACCCTTGGCACTGACCCGCTCGGCGGTCATGCTGCAGACGTGGTCAATGACGGCCTCCAGATCAAAACTGGCGAATTCAAGATGCAGCCGCCCGGCCTCGATTTTGGAAATATCCAGGATATCGTTGATGATCGACAACAGATGCTGCGCCGCATCGCTGATTTTCCGCAGGCGCTCGATCTGCCCGGGATCGCGCAACTCCCGCTGGAGCAGATGGGTCAGGCCGACGATGGCATTCATCGGAGTCCGGATCTCGTGGCTCATATTGGCCAGAAACGAACTCTTCGACTGGCTCGCCCGCTCGGCGTCATCCCTGGCCATCGCCAACTCCTCGTTGGCCGCTGCCAGAGCGCGGGTACGCTGGTCCACTTTCGCGTCGAGCTCGGCCGTCCACCGGCGCAAGTCTGCCGTCTGTTGGCCGATGGTATCGAGCAACTGATCGAAAAGGCGTCCCAGACGAACCAGCTCATCATCGCCGGGCGCGGCCCCGACCCGCGCTTCGGCATCGCCCCTGGTATACGCCCGCATGACCGTTTCCAGGCGCCCGAGCGGGGCCAGGAAACTGTGCGCCAGGCGCCAGGAAACCCAGGTGGCAAAGGCCGAGGCGATGAGCAGACAGGTCACCAGCAGGGCAAAGGCCCGCCAGCGGAAAGCCAGGAATGGCGCTTCCGGAATTCCGACGTAGAGCATGCCAACCCGCTGCCCGGCAAAATCGAGCAAGGGCTCGTAGGCCGTCAGCGCCCATTGATTGACGACAAAAGCGCGCCGCACCCAGCTTTCGCCCCGATCAAAGACGGCCTCCTTGACGCTTTGCGAGACGCGGGTGCCGATCGCCCGTTCGCCATCGGCGCGCCGCACGCTGGTGGCAATCCGCACATCGCCGAGAAACAGCGTCACCATCCCGCTCGCCTCGAATTGCCGGAGCCCGCTGGCGGTGATGATTTTCGACACTTCGTCCACGAATTCGGCATTCCGGTTGAGCAGGATTCCGCCGACCACGGTCGCCACCACCTTCCCCGCCGCATCGCGCATGGGCGCCGCCGCCACCACCAGCAGACCGCGCCTTTCCTCCTGGCGCTCGCTCGGCTCGGCCTGCGGCGTCGCCAGCAGATCGAGACGGGCCCGCTGCGCCAGATCGGCGGCCAGCAAACGCAGTTTTTCCGGCGGCAGCACCTCGAGGCCGACCGCCCCCTCCCCCTTTTTCAAGGCCTCGGCAAGAACCTGCAGATCGACATAGGTCGAGCCGGCAGCCGCCCCGCTGCTGTCCGCCAGCACCTGTCTTTCGGCATCGACAATGGCGAGAAAATCCAAACCGACGGTTTCCTGCCGGGAGGCCAACACTTCGGCCAGGGGCACCTCCTTGTCGTCACGCCGGACCAGGCCGTGCAGACGCTGCGAGTCGGCCAGGCGACGGGCCGTAAGCAACGTTTCGTTGGCGATGCGTTGCAGATGGCTGCGGGCCATCGCCAGATCGCCAACCACCTTGATCTGGACCAAACGATCAAAATACAAATTGCCGACCACGAACAGGATGCCGCCCAGCACCGGCACCGCCAGCATTGGCAGCAGCGCCAGAATCCACAGGCGGCGTTTCAGCGACCCGTGGCCAAAACGCAAAGCGCGGGTCAGCTGGTTGATCATTTCCCGAATAATGCTTACTCCTGCACCTTCCCGTGCGACAAGCCAAAAACGCCAGGGAAGCTTTTGTCATGTGGGGCGGGATGATGCGCCGATGGCGGTATTTAGGCAAATCCGGGCCTTGCCCGGAACTTCTCGTTTCCGAGCCGGGCAAAATAGGGTAAACTATTGATATCAATGCGTTGATCCATTGCCCGCAGGGCCCCCGAGCAGCTACCGCTTCATCCCTCGTTTGCAGTTCACTTACAGGTCGCACCATTGAATCGCCCCCTAGGCATAGCTGCGTCAGGGGAACTCAGGCCGCCCGACCATCGGGCCAACACGTCGCAAGCCAAGAAAAGCAAGCCGCGACGTCGAAAGGAAACAGCATGACAACAACTGAGTCTACAACTGCTCAGAGCTTCGCCGATCTCGGCTTAAGCGCATCACTTCTCAAAACCCTGTCTGATATCGGCTACGAATCCCCGTCGCCCATCCAGGCCGAGTGCATCCCCATCCTGTTGCAAGGCCGCGACCTGATCGGTCAGGCCCAGACCGGCACCGGCAAGACCGCCGCCTTCGCGCTGCCGCTCATGGAACAGATCGACGTCAAGCTGACCAAGCCGCAAGCCCTGGTCCTGACGCCGACCCGCGAACTGGCCATCCAGGTCGCCGAGGCGCTGCAAAGCTACGCCAAGAACCTGCCCGGCTTCCATGTCCTGCCGATCTATGGCGGCCAGAGCTACACCATCCAGTTGAAGCAGTTGTCGCGCGGCGCCCACATCATCGTCGGCACCCCGGGTCGCGTCATGGACCACCTGGAACGCAAGACCCTCAATCTCGACAACCTGAAGACCCTGGTCCTCGACGAAGCCGACGAAATGCTGCGCATGGGCTTCATCGACGACGTCGAATGGATACTCGAACGCACCCCGGCCACCCACCAGACGGCACTGTTCTCGGCCACCATGCCGGAACAGATTCGGCGCGTCGCGCAAAAATACCTGGTCGAACCGCGCGAAATCAAGATCAAATCGGCGACCAGCACGGTTGAGGCGATTCGCCAGGTTTACTGGCAGGTCAGCGGCATGCACAAACTCGACGCCCTGACCCGCATCCTCGAAGTCGAAAAGGACTTCGACGCCGCCATCATCTTCGTGCGCACCAAGAACGCCACCGTCGAACTGGCCGACAAGCTGGCCGCCCGCGGCTATGCCGCCGCCGCCCTGAACGGCGACCTCAACCAGCAGATGCGCGAACGCGTCATCGACCAGTTGAAGTCCGGCGCCCTCGACATCGTCATCGCCACCGACGTTGCCGCCCGCGGCATCGACGTGCCGCGCGTCAGCCACGTCGTCAATTACGACATCCCTTACGATACCGAAGCCTACGTGCACCGCATCGGCCGCACCGGCCGTGCCGGCCGCACCGGCAACGCCATCCTCTTCGTTGCCCCGCGCGAAATCCGCATGCTGCGTACCATCGAGCGCGCCACCCGCTCGCCGATCGCACCGCTCACCCTGCCCAGCCGCGCCGACGTCACCAACAAGCGGGTTGCCGATTTCAAGGAAAAGGTTGCCGAGGTGCTCAATGCCGAAGGCCTCGATTTCTTCTCGAACATCGTTTCGCAGATTTCCGAAGAACACGATGTCGGCGTCGAAGAAGTCGCCGCCGCCCTGTGCATGCTGGCCCAGGAAAGCAAGCCGCTGCAGATCGCCGGCGAAGATCCGGCCCCGGCCCGCGCCTATCCGGCCGCCAGCGACAGCCGTCGCCCGGCCGCCTTCGGCGAACGCGACCGCAAGCCGCGCGAAGAACGCAGCGAACGTCCGCGTTTTGAAGATCGCGGCGACAAGCCCCGTTTTGAAGAGCGTAGCGACAAGCCCCGCTTCGAAGACCGCGGCGAGCGCCCGCGCCGTGAAGAACGCCCGACGCGTTCGGCGCCGACCGGCGACATGGTACGCTACCGCATCGATGTCGGCCGGGATCACGGCGTCCAGGTCAAGGACATCGTCGGCGCCATCGCCAACGAAGCCGGCATCGAAAGCCGCTTCATCGGCCGCATCGCGCTGTACGACGAATCGAGCACCGTCGAACTGCCGGCCGGCATGCCCAAGGAAGCCGACAACGCCCTGAAACGCACCCGCGTCCGCGGCGTGCCGATCAACCTGCGGCCCGACGAAGGTCGCCCGGATGGCGACGATCGGGGCAACTTCAAGAAAAGAAAATTCGGCGACCGCTAAGTAACAACCGGAAAACGCCCCTATTTATCGAGGGGCGTTTTTTTTGTTCATTGGCCCCTCGGAATCCCCGCCACCGGCAGACATCCCGACTCTCCGAGAAATCACGCCGGCGGGCGCCAAGCGCCGCACATCCCGATCGTGGTACGATAAATCCTTACCTCGCCTCGGCAAAATCAGAAATGCACTGATTTATTCCCCACCGTTCGCAGTGGGCGAATGCAGCAAGAAAGCGCTCATCTCGCGAGCGGCCTAGAGAGAGAAGGCTTGCAAATAGGAATATATCTCATTTAAACTAAGGGCAGCCAGCAAGATTCCAACTGCCCCAGGAGCCTGTTTTCCGCTCCGCCATGCCGTTTCGGGATGCCAGCCAGACATCCCTTTGACGAGTTGCCATGGCTGCCAAATTTTCCCTGCGTTTCCTTTGTCCGTCGCGCGCCTTTACCGCGGTTGCGGGCTCACAGCCGTCCGATCCGGAACTGGCTGCTGCGCAGCGGCGCAGTGCCTGGCGCAAACTCCTGCTCAAGCTGCACTGGATCAGCTCGGCGCTGTGCCTGCTCGGCATGAGCCTGTTCAGCATCACCGGCATCACGCTCAATCACGCGGCGCAGATCGAGGCCAAGCCGCAGATCACGCGCAGTATGCTGCCCTTGCCGGCCGATTTGCTGCCCGGTTTGCAAGGCCTGGCGGAAGCAGCGCCGGCGCGTTTGCCGCCAGCGGTCGACGCCTGGTTGGGAGCCAATTTCCACGTTGACCTGAGCGCAGCCAGTCCGGAATGGTCGGCCGAGGAAATCTACCTGCCGCTGCCGCGACCGGGCGGCGACGCCTGGCTGCGCATCGGACTCGAAGACGGCGAGGTCGAATACGAAGTGACCGAGCGCGGCTGGATTTCCTGGCTCAACGACCTGCACAAGGGGCGCCATACCGGCGGCGTGTGGAGTCTGTTCATCGATCTCTTTGCGCTGGCCTGCCTGTTCTTCTCGGTCACCGGCTTGCTGCTGCTCCAGATGCAGGCCGGACAACGGCCCTCGACCTGGCCGCTGGTCGCTTTCGGTTGCCTGCTGCCGGTCCTCATTGCCCTGCTTTTCATTCATTGATCCCCACGGAGAATTTCATGCAAAAACGCAAACTCCTGCTCACGGCCGTGCTGGCCAGCGCGCTGCCGGCGCTGGCGGCGGAGTTGTCGGTCAAGATCGACATTCCGCAACTGGCGGTTGCCGAATACCACCGGCCCTACATCGCCATGTGGCTGGAAAAGGCCGACGGCGGTCAGGTCACGCAACTGGCCGTGTGGTACGACCAGAAAAAGAAGGACAACGGCGGCACCAAGTGGCTCAAGGACATGCGCCAGTGGTGGCGCAAGGGCGGTCGCGACCTCGAAGTGCCGCTTGATGCGGTGACCAGCGCGACACGCGCGCCCGGCCTGCATGCTCTGAATTTCGCTGCCGGCAAGGCGCCGCTCGGTCAGTTGGCGGCCGGCGAATACACGCTGTTTGTTGAAGCCTCGCGCGAAGCGGGCGGCCGCGAAGTCGTCCGCGTGCCGCTCAGCTGGCCGCCCAAGGAAGCTCGCTCGACCGGCAGCAAGGGCCAGGAAGAGCTGGGCAATGTCACCGTGCAACTGAAACCCTGATTTCTTCGGAGGAAACACCATGCATTCCCTGACTCGCTCCTTTCTCGCCGTCGCCCTGCTGGCCTCGGTTTCGGCGGCACACGCGCATCGCACCTGGCTGCTGCCCTCGGCTGCCCAGGTGGATGGCAAGGATCCCTGGGTAACGGTCGACGCCGCCGTTTCCGAGGATTTGTTCGAACTGGGCGCCAATGCCCTCAAGCTCGACGGCCTGAGCATCACCGACCCGGATGGCGGCAGCGTGCAGCCGAACCAGACGTCCACCGGCAAATATCGCAGCAGCCTCGATCTCAAACTGGCGAAAAGCGGCACCTACCGGATTTCCCTGGTCAGCGAGACGGCCATGGCCAGCTACAAATTGAATGGCGAGATGAAACGCTGGCGCGGCAATGTTGCCGACCTGAAAAAGGAAGTGCCGGCCGAGGCAGAAGAACTGTCGGTGAGCACGACGCTTGGCCGCCTGGAAACCTTCGTCACCGCCGGCAAGCCGAACGGCACGGCACTCAAGCCGGTCGGTAGCGGCCTGGAGCTGATTCCGCTTGATCACCCGAGCGAGTTCCTGGCCGGCCAGCCGGCCCGCTTCCGCCTGCTGCTCGACGGCAAGCCACTGCCCGGCCTGACCGTCGCCGTGGTGCCCGGCGGCGTCAAATATCGCGGCGTACTCAAGGAAACAGCGCTGACTACCGATGCCAAGGGTGAATTCACCGTCAATTGGCCTACGCCGCAGATGTACTGGATCAACGCCGGCTACCCGGCGCGCGTCAATGTGCCGGAAGGCCAGCCGCGTCCGCCGATGCCGGCCAAGCGCTACAACTACAGCGGCACTTTCGAGGTCCTGCCGCAATAAGGCCTGGTGCTTAGAGCGTGGCCGGATGATCCCACGGCGCCCATTTTTCGGATTTTCGATGCTCTGGATGCTTGAACCGGCGCGCGGTATCGCTGCCATCGCGCTGACCCTGGCCTATCTTGGCTTGTGCTGGTGGGCCTGGCAGCGCCGGACATTTTCTCCTTCCCCCGCGACAAATGCCGACTGGACGGTGGCCTACGCCAGCCAGACCGGCACGGCGCAGGCCCTGGCCCAACGCTCTGCTATTGCGCTTGAGCGCAGCGGCGCGACGGTGTGCTGCCTGCCGCTCAACCAACTCGATGCGGCCAGTCTGCAGGCCGGCGGCCGTTTCCTGTTTGTCGTCAGTACGGCCGGTGAGGGCGATGCGCCGGACAACGCGGCACGTTTTGCCCGCCAATTGTTGGGCGAGACACTCGATCTGGCCGCTGTCGAGTTCGCGCTGCTCGCCCTCGGCGACCGCAGCTACCGGCATTTCTGCGGCTTCGCTGAACGCCTGGCGCAATGGCTGTTGGCGCAGGGCGCCCGCCAGCGCTTTGCCCGGATCGCGGTTGATCGCGGCGATAGCGTGGCGCTTGCGGCCTGGCGACAGCGCCTGGCCGAACTCGGGGCGGCCGAAGAATTTATTGAAAGCGCCGATGATTTCCGCCCCTGGCGCCTGATCGACCGTCAGCATCTCAATCCGGGCAGTGCCGGCGGCGAGGTCTATCAGCTAAGCTTCGCCGCAAGCGGCGAAACACCGCTCTGGGCGGCCGGCGATCTGGCGCAGATCCGGCACGCGGCTGACGCCAGTTGCCAGCGTGACTACTCGATTGCCTCGCTGCCCGAAGAAGGCGGCCAAGTGCGCCTGCTCGTCCGCCGCCATAGTCGGGCCGACGGTTCGAGCGGCATGATGTCGGGCTGGCTGACCCGGGATCTGCCGCTCGGCGGCGAGATCGCCTTGCGCCTGCACCGGCATCCGGCATTCCATCTCAACAACAACCGTTTCCGGCCGCTGATCTGCATCGGCAACGGCGTCGGTCTGGCCGGTTTGCGCGCCCTGCTGGCCAGCCGGATTGCCACCGGCTGCGACGACAACTGGCTGCTGTTCGGCGAACGCAACAAAAGGCAGGATTTTCACTGGCAGGACGAGTTGACCGCCTGGCAGGCGGCCGGCTTCCTGGCCCGGCTCGATACGGCGTTTTCGCGCGATGCCGACGACGGGCACTACGTTCAGGATTGCCTGGCCGCCCAGGGTGAACTGTTGCGGCAGTGGGTGGCGCGCGGTGGGGCTGTATATGTCTGCGGTAGTCGCCAGGGAATGGCGGCGGGTATCGATCGGGGGCTGCGCGAGATAGTCGGTGACGAAGGCGTCGACCGCTTGCAGCGGGAGGGGCGTTATTGCCGCGACGTGTTCTGAGCAGGATGGCGGAGCGCAATACTTTTTTACAAAGAGTTGCGTTTGTTGTTGAGAATTATTATCATCTGAACCGTATATTCATCCAGCCAGCCATCTGCGAAAACCGTTCCCCACGGTTTCGCTGGAACGCCAGCCAAATCCGCTAAATCTTCACAGGAACAGGCTCATGGCGCATATCCGCAGTCGCAAGCATACCCACTCTTCTCACCTCCTGGCGCTGGTCGCCGCCACTCTGCCGGTCGCCGCACTGGCCCAGGAATCCGAAACCTCGCTGCCGCCGATGACCGTCAAGGCCGTTGCCGACGTACCGTTCAAGGCTGAGCGGGCGGCCAATTCCAAGCTCACTCAACCGCTGCTCGACACCCCGCAAACCGTGCAGGTGATCAAGAAGGAAATCATCCAGGAACAGGGCGCCGCCTCGCTGATGGAAGCGCTGCGCAACACGCCGGGCATCACCATGCAACTGGGCGAGAACGGCAATACCTCGGCCGGCGATACTTTCCAGATGCGCGGTTTCTCGACGCAGACGGCAACCTTCGTCGACGGCATTCGCGATCTTGGCGCCGTGTCGCGCGACGTCTTCAACATCGAGCAGATCGAGGTCGTCAAAGGCCCGGCCGGCTCCGATATCGGCCGCGGCGCCTCGTCCGGTTACATCAACCTGATTTCCAAGCGGCCCGGGCTGGACAGTATCAATACCGCTTCGGTCGCCGTCGGTACGGCCAACAAGACGCGCCTGAGCGCCGATTTCAACCAGAAGGTCGGTGAAACCGCCGCCGTGCGCCTCAATGTCATGGCCCAGGATGGCGGCGTCGACGGTCGCGACCAGGTCAAAAACAGCGGCCTCGCCATTGCGCCGGCCTTCGCGCTCGGTCTCGGCACGCCGACCCGCTTCTATTTCTACTCGCAGCATATACGCCAGAACAACGTGCCGGATGGCGGCATCCCGACCATCGGCATGGAGGGCTTCTATAACAGCAACGCCAACTTGAAGGCCGGCGCTCGGGTCGATAGCAAAAATTTCTACGGCGGCAAGAACGATTACGAAAAGGTCGATGCCGACATGCTCACCGCCAAGTTCGAACATGACCTGGGCGACGGTACGACCATCCGCAATATCAGCCGCTATGGCAAGACTTCGATGGATCGAGTGATGACCGGCATCAACACGCTGAGCGCCGCCTCGGCCGATCCTTCGAGCTGGACGGTCGCCCGCCTGCGTCAACGCACTGATCAGGAAAACGAGATTTTGGCCAACCAGACCAGCCTGAGCGCTGAATTTTCCACCGGTTTGGTCAAGCATTCGCTGATCGCCGGCCTTGAGCTGATGTACGAACGCCAGAAGACGCTGACATTCGCCAGCGCGGCGCAGACCATCAACGGCGTTGCCTATTCGGCCATCCTCAATCCGAATGCCAACCTCTACGACCCGGATTCCTCGCTCGATCTCGGCACACCTTACGCCACTGGCGCCTATATCGACGGCAAGACGACCACCGCCGCCCTCTACCTCTTCGACAACCTCAAGCTGACCGAGCGCTGGATGCTCAACGCTGGCTTCCGTGCCGAACATTACAAGACGACGACCGACGGCCGTACCCAGGTCACGACCAACAATCAGGCCCTCTATCCGGGATATGCCGTCAATCAACTGGCACCGGACAGCCTGGAAGTCTCCGACAATCTGCTGAGCTGGAAGGTCGGCGCGCTCTACAAGCCGGCCGCCAACGGCAGCATCTACATTGCCTACGCCAATTCGCTGACCCCGCCGGGCGCCGCCAACTTCGCGCTCTCCGCCTCGACTTCGAGTTCCAGCAACGCGACTTTCGAGCCGCAGGAAACGACCAATATCGAACTCGGCAGCAAGTGGGATCTGCTCGACAAACGCCTCAACCTGACGGCCGCCCTCTATCGCACCGAGAACGACAAGCAGGTTTCCTATAACGCCATTGACGGGACCTACTCGCAATTCGGCAAAACCCGGGTCGAAGGCATCGAACTGGCTGCCGTCGGTCAATTGACCAACTTCTGGCAAGTCTCGGCCGGCATCGCCCAGATGCGGACCACGGCGCTCGACAACTACAGCTTCAGCACGACCAGCGGCGTCTCATCCTCATCCGGCGTGCGTTGGGCGCCGGATCTGACGGCGACCTTATGGACCTCCTATTCGCTCGGCGATTTCACCCTGGGCGGCGGCGTCCGCTACGTTTCCGAACAGAAGCGCCTGATCACGGGCGACAACGCGGCAACGACCAATATGCCGAACATCCCGTCGTCCTGGGTGACCGACGCGATGGCGGCCTACAAGCTGAGCAAGAAGGTCAATCTGCGCCTCAACGTCTACAACCTGTTCGACGAGGAATACATCAGCACCCTCAACAACAGCGGGGCACGGATGACGCTAGGTACCCCACGGTCGGCCATGCTAAGCGCCAACTTCACTTTCTGACCGGTTCGCCGGCCATTCCGAACCCGTTCGCCAGACGGCCCGTTGCTCAAGGAGTCCCGCATGTTGTTGCATATTCCCGAAGTCCTGAACAAGCAGGAAGTCGCCACTATCCGCCAGATACTCGATGCCGAGGGCTGGGTCGACGGCCTGCAGACGGCCGGCCCCCAGGCTTCGGGAATCAAACACAACGAACAGTTGGCAGTCGACTCGCCGCTCTTTGCCGATCTCTCGCAACGGGTGGCCGAGGCCCTGCAGCGGCATCCCCTGTTCGTCGCGGCCGCCCTGCCCAAGCATGTCTTGCCGCCGATGTTCAACCGCTACTTGAACGGTGGCCACTACGGCAACCATATCGACAACGCGATCCAGACCGACCGCTTCACCGGCCAGAAAATCCGCACCGACGTGTCGACCACCGTCTTTCTCAGCGAACCCGACGAATACGAAGGCGGCGAGCTGATTGCCGAGGACAGCTACGGCTGCCACGAGGTCAAGCTGGCGGCCGGCGATGCCATCGTCTATCCGTCGACCAGCCTGCACCGCGTTGAACCGGTGACGAGCGGCGTGCGCATCGCCTCCTTCCTGTGGACGCAGAGCCTGGTCCGCGACGCCTGGCGCCGCGCCATGCTCTTCGAACTCGACATGAACATTCTCAAGCTGCGCGGCCAGATCGGCGACACGCCCGAAGTCGTCGCCCTGACCGGGCATTATCACAAGCTGCTGCAGCAATGGGCGGAGTGAACATGGCGCTGCCACCGCTGACGGGCATTCCCCACGACCTGGTGGCCGCCTGCGACTACGAAACGCGCGCCCGCCGCCATCTCGACGACAATGCCTGGGCCTACCTGCAGGGCGCAGCGGCCGATGAGCTGAGCCTGCGTAACAACCTTGCGGCATTCCAGTCCATTGCCTTGCGGCCGCGCGTCCTGCGCGACATGCGCCGCGGCCACACGCGCTGCCGCCTGCTCGGCGACGTTTTTGAACATCCCTTGCTGCTGGCACCGATCGCCTACCAGCGGCTCTTTCATCCGGACGGCGAGCTGGCCACGGTACGCGGAGCCGGCGTCATGGGCGCCGGCATGGTGGTCAGCACCCTGGCTTCGAGTCGTTTCGAAGAAGTGGCGGCCAAGGCCAGTGCGCCATTGTGGTTCCAACTTTATTGGCAAGGTGGGCGGGCCGCCTCGCTGGCGCTGCTCCGCCGCGCCGAGGCGGCCGGCTACGGGGTATTGGTGCTGACCGTCGATGCGCCGCTCAGTGGTATCCGCAACCGCGAGCAGCGCGCCGCCTTCGCGTTGCCCAGCGGAGTGGCCGCCGTCAACCTCGCCGCAAGCCCGACAATGCCGCCGCTGGCGCCCGGCGACAGCGCCGTGTTCGGCGGCATGATGGCCCTGGCGCCGACCTGGGCCGATGTCGAGTGGCTACGCGCTCAGACCAACCGGCCGATTTTGCTCAAGGGCGTGCTGCACCCCGAAGATGCAGCGCAGGCGGCGAATTGTGGCGTCCACGGCCTGATCATCTCGAACCACGGCGGCCGCGTCCTCGACACCACACCGGCGCCGCTCGACGTGTTGCCGGAGATTCGCGCCCGGGTTGGGGCTGATGTCACGCTGCTGCTCGACGGTGGCATCCGGCGCGGCACTGACGTCTTCAAGGCGCTGGCGCTGGGGGCCGACGCCGTGCTGCTCGGCCGCCCCTATATCCACGCCCTGGCCGTTGCCGGGGCGCTCGGCGTCGCCCATCTGATCAAGCTGCTGCGCGAAGAACTGGAAGTCTGCATGGCACTCAGCGGCTGTGCCTCCCTGAGTGAAATCACCCCCGATCGTCTGTACCTGCCGCACTGAACGACAAACCAACAACAACCTGGAAAGCCCCGGCACTTGGGCAACCGAGCGCCACGCCCGCGCGATGAGAAACACTATGTCCCCGTACCCGCTTGCCCATACCCGCTGCCTGCTCTCGCTCGGACTGCTGCTCACGCCCATCGCCGCCGCCCTCGCCCAGACGGCGCCGGTCGAAGAGCGCGTGCTCTCCGAAGTCAGCGTCAGCGCCAAAAAGACGCAAAGCCAGGAACTGCGCCGCAATGCGACCGCCGGCAAGATCGTTATCGACCGCGAGGAACTCGATACGATCGACGCCTCGTCGATGGCCGAACTGCTCTCCAAGCTGCCTGGCGGCGGCAATTTCACCGATATGGACGGTGGACCGCGCGGCAAGCAGCGCGGCCCCGACCGCAACATGCCGCAGGTCCTGGTCGACGGCCAGCCGCTGCCGGGCGGCGGGCGCAACCCGATGGCCGCCTTGCGCCTGCCGGTCGAGCTGATCGAGCGCGTCGAGATCATCCGCAACAGCACCGCCGAGTTCCCGGTGCTCAGTCCGGGTGGCGTAATCAACCTGATCCTGCGCGACGTGCCCAGCCAGCTGACGCGCAGCGCCAAGGTCGGCATCGGCTTGACCGACGGCGAGCCGTCGTATCGCCTGGAAGGCCAGTACGGCGAGCCGGATGCCGGCGATTTCGGCTACCTGCTGTCCGGCGCCTTCAACGCCCGGCCGGTGGTCGGGACGCAGGAGATGCAGGCGAAAACCTACACTGGCGGCGTGTTGACCGACACCATCCGCGAGAAGGCAACGCAGACCGGGCACGACAACAACCTGACGCTGAGTCCGCGCGTCTCCTGGAATCTCGGCAGCGGCAACCGCCTGACCCTGACCCCTTTCCTGACCTATACCGACAGCCTGCGCGACTCGACTATCGAGCGCGATACCTCCGGCGTCGCCTCGACCGATCGCCTGCGCCAGGAAACGACGCGCGCTACCGGTCGACTCGCCGCCGAGTGGCGAAACCAGGGCGCCGGCGGCAGCGAAACCACGGCGCGCCTGATGCTGCAGGGCGAGCGTGACGACAGCGAACGGACGACGCGCATGTACGATGCCGTCGGCAGCCTGACCGCCAACCAGCGTGACAAGACCTTGCGCGAGGAGAGCGAAATCATGCTCGAACTGCGCCGCAAGCAGCTTTTCTTCGAAAATCACCTGTTGACCGGTGCGCTCGAATGGCGCGACAAATCGACCGACGACGATCAGCAGCGCACCGGCGGTGGCGCCAGCAGTTCGGCGCAGCTGACCGAAACCCGCGTCGTCGGCTGGCTGCAGGACGAATGGCAGGTCGCCGAGCAGCATGTGCTGACGCCGGGCCTGCGTCTGCAGGTGTTGCAGACGAAGATCGACGACAGCAGCAACGGCCGCATCGAGCGCAATTACAACTCGGTCGATCCGTCGCTGCATTACCTGTGGCAGGTCACCGATGCATGGAATTTCCGCGCCAGCATTGCCGGTAATACCCGCCAGCCGCAGACGCGCGACTTGAGCCCGATCGTGCGCGAGGCAAGCGGCGTCAATTCGTCCGCGAATCCGGATCGCGGCGGCAACAGCCAACTGGCGCCGGAACGCCTGCGCAGCATCGAACTGGGCATCGAGCATTATCTCGAAGGGCGGGGCGGCACCATCGGCTTCTCGGTCTTCGACCGGACCATCGACAACTACGTCCAGCGCCTGATCGAAAACGAAGCCGGGCGTTGGGTCGAGCGGCCGCGCAATGTCGGCAAGGCGCAACTGCGTGGCGGCCTGGTCGATTTCAAGGCAAAGATGGCCGCCATCGGCCTGCCGAATCTGACCCTGCGCGGCAATCTCGCCTACACCGATACCAAAATGCTCGAGCAGGTGGCGGGCCTGGGCGCCGGCGAAGGGCCGCGCAAGAGTGCCAACCTCGGCATCGATTACGAGGTCCCATCCTGGCGCCTGACGATGGGCGGCAATTACAGCTATTCGTCGGCGCTCGACCGCGAAAGCAGCGCCACCGTCCGCCAGCAGCAGGGCGAACGCCGGCAACTCGATCTCTACGCGCTGTACAAACTCGATCGCCAATTGGCGATCCGCTTCTCGGCCCAGAACGTGACCCGCCAGACGCGGACCGATACGCTAAGCGAGAGCGATACCAACGGTCTGCTCAGCCGCCAGGAAACCGCCAGCACACTAGGCCTGGCCAGCTATTTCGTAACCCTGGAAGGCAGGTGGTAAGGAATAGAAACGCCAGGCTGACCAGCGCTTACTCCCGCTGGCTGCCCACACCAGTTGGTCTGCCCCGCCCACCGCAAGGACCAGGGTCTATGCCCCGGGGCCAATCTCAGCAGCGTTAAGCCGCAGGACACGCGAATCCGTCCGGGCATGACGATTGAGCGGAACGATACGCCCCCGCCCCAGGGCGGCGAACATTTCCATGCGCTGGAAAAGCAAACCGCGCCGCCCGCGTGAAAAGTTCATGACTAAAGCCAGCCCCGTCCGTCAGGCCAGTCGCCGGCCGCGAAAGAGCCCGGGAGCGGTGTCTTTCTAGCCGTTTCCATGGCCTATCCGAATCCTGACGAATGGCATAACGACGAATTGCCATTAAGTTATTGACATTGATTCTCGTTTACCTAACAATGCGATCAATTCTCATTACCAGTGAAATACGCCATGGACACCTTGCCCAAATCACCATCCGCCAGCCAAAGCACCGGAAAGACCAATGACCGGGCTCGCCTCCCCAGCGCACAGATTCTCTGCGGCAACAGCGCCGTCGAAATCGAACATGCCGGCCAGCTCTACCTATTGCGCGTAACCCGGGAAAACAAGCTGATCCTGACCAAATAGCGTTTCTTCGTAGCCCATCTCCCGTTCCGCCAACCCGAAAACATGAATTTCGCCCTTTCCCGCCCGTCACCCTTGCAACGCAGCGGCCTGTTCGGCGTCGTCATCGGCCTGCATGCCGGAGTTTTCCTGCTGATTCTGGCGGCCCGGACAATTGCGCCGCAGGTCATCGAGATGCCAATGATGGTCGACCTGCTGCCGGCTCCGGAAGCCGAAAAGCTGCCGTTGGCCAACCCCCTGCCAATGGCCAGACCGCAGTCGGTGAAACAGCACGCAGCACTGGCGCCCGCCCCGAAATCTGCCGCCCCGAGCATCGACACCAGCAGCAGCAAGCAGGCCGTGGTCAGCGCTCCGCCGGCCGCCCCCCCCGAATCCCAGCCGACCGCCAGCACTAACGCACCGGCCGCCGAGCCGGTCAGTTCGGCCCGCTTCGATGCCGACTACCTGAAGAACCCGGCCCCCGCCTACCCGCCGCTGGCCCGCCGCATGGGCGAGGAAGGCAAGGTCATTCTGCGCGTCTCGGTGCAGCCACAGGGCACCGCCGACAGCGTCGAGATCCGGACGTCGTCGGGCAGCCCGCGCCTCGACGAAGCCGCCCAGAAAACCGTGCGCAACTGGAAATTCATCCCGGCCAAACGCGGCGATGTCGCGGTTCAAAGCTGGGTCCTGGTCCCCATCATTTTCAAATTGGAGCAATAACATGCAGGAAAACATTCAGGAAACCGCGTCGAACGCATTCGGCTTCGCCCACCTGTGGGCCAGCGGCGACGTCATTTCCCACACTGTCGCCGTTATCCTTGCCCTGATGTCGATGGCTAGCTGGTATCTGATCCTGGCCAAGGCCGGGGACTGGTGGACGGTGCGCCGCGCCGCCCAGGCCGTCGGCAAGTTCTGGACAGCAACCAGCTTTGCCGAGGGCATCGAGCGCCTACGCGAAGCCGGCACCGAAAGCCCCTACGCCCAGCTCGCCGAACAAGCCAATTGCTGCAACCATGAATGCGAAGCCGTCACCGGCCGCCTCGCCTCGCGCTTCGACCCGGCCGAACAGATGGAACGCGCCCTGCGCCAGCAACTATCGAGCACCCAGGCGAGCATGGAAAACGGCCTGACGCTGCTTGCCACGACCGGCGCCACAGCCCCCTTCGTCGGCCTGTTCGGTACCGTCTGGGGCATTTACCATGCCTTGGTCGCGATCGGCCTGTCCGGCCAGGCGGCCCTCGAAAAGGTCGCCGGCCCGGTCGGCGAGGCGCTGATCATGACCGCCGCCGGCCTCGCCGTCGCGCTGCCCGCCGTCTTCGCCTACAACGCCTCAAGCCGCGCCAACCGCGTCATCCTGGCCGATCTTGACGCCTTCGCCCACGACCTGCATGCCTTCTTCACGGTCGGCAAACCCTTCGCCGCCAACAGCGCCCAGATCCACCCGATGCGCGCCCGCGCTGCCGCCGAGGTCGCGTAATCATGGCGATGGGCAACTTCAACGCGCCGAACCACCAGATGCCGACGGCGGAAATCAACATGACGCCGCTGGTCGACGTCATGCTGGTCCTGCTCATCATCTTCATCATCACTGCGCCGCTGATGACCCATTCGGTCAAGGTTGAGTTGCCGCGCGCTTCGAGCACACCGACGCCGGAAAAGCCGGCCACCCTGCAGGTGGCGATCAATGCCGACAACAAAGTTTTCGTTGGTTCAGAGGCGGTGGATCGTACCCGGCTCGAACAAAAGTTCCGCGACGCCGTCGCCCGGGACGCCAATGTCGAGATGCACCTCAAGGCCGACAAGGCCACCCGCTACGAGTCGGTCGCCGAAACCATGAGCGCTGCCCGCCGCGCCGGTCTGAGCAAAATCGGTTTCGTCACCCAGCCCGCCAACGAATAGCACCAGAAACCCGCTTTACTTCCTTTCGATTTCACACCCACCGCTCAAGCCAGCCAGCCAGAACGCCAGCCAGCCCTTCCGGGAAGCCAGCTTCAAGGTCAGCCAGCCAGAGACTTTTCAGGAGTCCTGCCATGTTGTTCCCGAAACACGTCCTCTCTGCCTTGCTGCTGTCCGCGACCCTGGCCGCCCCGGCCCTCGCCCTCGAATACCCGATCGGCGTGCCGCAACAGCGCGCCGGCATGGAGATCGCTGCCGTCTATCTGCAACCGGTCGAAATGGAACCGGAGGGCATGATGAAGAAGGCCACCGACTCCGACATCCACCTCGAAGCCGACATCCACGCCCTGGCCAACAATCCGAACGGTTTCGAGGAAGGGGCGTGGCTGCCCTACCTGGCGATCAAGTTCGAGGTTGCCAAGATCGGCGCCGACTACAAGGTGAGCGGCGATTTCATGCCGATGGTCGCCAACGACGGCCCGCATTACGGCGACAACGTCAAGCTGGCCGGTCCCGGCAAGTACAAGGTGAAATACACCATCCAGCCGCCTTCGGCCAACCCGCATGCCCATTTCGGGCGCCATACCGACCGCGCCACCGGCGTCCGTCCGTGGTTCAAGGCGTTTGAAGTCGAGTACGAATTCACCTACGTCGGCATCGGCAAAAAAGGCGGTTACTGATCATGAAGCTCTCCCAACTGACTGCCGCGCTGGTCGCGGCAGGGCTGGCCCTGCCCGCCCTCGCCGCACCCGATAGCGCGACGCTGCAAAAGCTGCTTGAGCGCATGGAAAAACTGGAAGCGCACAACAACGAACTGGAAAAGAAGCTCAAATCGCTGCAAGGCGAAAGCGAGGAAATCGCCAAGGGTCTCGACAGCCCGCGCCTTTCCGAGAACGAGCCGGAACTGACGGTACGCCTGAAGGCCGTCGAGAAAGACGCGCTGGAAATGAAAAAGGCCGCCAGGATCGCCGAAGGCCTCGACGGCATCAAGGTCAGCGCCGCGCTGGCCACCGTCGGCCAGCACGCCAGCGGCCTGCCGCAAGGCATCGAGAATGGCAGCAGCCAGCTCAATTACCGGGCCGACGTCTCGGTCGAGTTGCCGCTCGCCCCGGTCGGTGACATCGAGCACAAGCTGTTCGCCCATCTGCGCATGGGCCAGGGTCTCGGCCTCAACGCCGCCTTCTCCAATCTCAGCTTCTTCTCGAGCGCCCCGAATGCGCTCGCCTTCCGCGCCTCCGGCGCCAGTCCGGACGACTCGGTGACCATCCTCGGCCAGGCCTGGTACCAGGCGGCAATCCCGCTGCCTTTCCTCGGCTTCAAGCCCTACTCGCGGGAAACCCTGGAGCTGACCTTCGGCAAGATGGACATCTTCGGCTTCTTCGACCAGAACGCCGCGGCCGGCGACGAAACGAAGCAGTTCCTCAATTCCGTCTTCGTCCATAACCCGCTGCTCGATGCGGCCGGCGAAGTCGGCGTCGATGCCAACGGCTTCCAGCCCGGCTTCGTCGCCTCCTACCTCAACTACGTCGACAAGACCCAGCCCTGGCGCTTGTCGCTCGGCCTGTTCGGCGCCGGCGACAAGGGCGCCAACTACCAGCGCAGCCTGACCTCGCCGCTGGTCATGGTGCAGGCCGAGAAGGAACTCAAGCTGTTCGGCGGCCTGAGCGGCCATTACCGCCTCTATGCCTGGAACCGCAACGAAGGCGTCGATTTCGACGGCGTCACCACGAGCAAACACACCGGCCTCGGCGCCTCGGTCGACCAGCGCCTGGGCGACGGCGTCCGGGTTTTTGCCCGTTACGGCAAGCTGGTCAAGGGCGAATTGCCGTTCAACCAGGCGGCCACCGCCGGGGCCGAGTTTTCCGGCAGCTACTGGGGCCGCGGTGCCGACGCCATCGGCATCGCCGGCGCCTGGCTGCAATCGGGCAAGGGCTATCGCAACAGCACGGCAACGGCCTATTACGACAACGACCAGACCCAGGCGGCCTACACCTTCACGCCGCAGGGCGCCGAAAAGGTCGCGGAAATCTACTACCGCTACCGCCTGTCGCCGCAGTTCGAACTATCGCCCGACTTCCAGTACGTCACCAACGGCGGCGGCAATGCCGATGCCAAATCGGTCAAGGTCTTTGCGCTGCGCGCCAACATTGCCTACTGAGGTTTTTTCATGAAACACACTCTCCATTCCGTGGCTTTCAGCCTTCTCCTGGCCTCCGGCGCAGCCCTGGCCGATGACCTGCCGACCTTCAAGCTGTTGATGAAGGACGGCCATTTCATCCCGGAAACGCTGGAGGTTCCGGCCAACACGCGTTTCCGCCTGGAAGTAAAGAACGAAGGACCGGGCGCCACGGAATTCGAGAGCCTGGAGTTGAAAAAGGAACTGGTGCTCGCCCCCGGCGTCACCCGCAGCCTGGTTTTTTATCCGATGAAACCGGGCAGCTACAAGTTCTTCGACGACTTCCACCCGAGCACCGGCCAGGGCCGGATCGTCGCCAAGTAGGTATTAGCTGCTAGTCGCTAGTCGTTAGTTACTAGCAACTAATACCCCCTAACAACTAACATCGAATGGCTAACAACTAAAATGGGAAACGCCTTTTTCGTAGTCTGGCGGGAAAGCCTGGAAGCTTTCCTGATCGCCGGCATTCTCTACGCCTGGCTGCAGGCCAACGACGACAGCGGTCGTGGCCGGCGGGCGCTCTTTCTCGGCCTGGCGGCCGGCGCCGGCCTCGCCCTGCTGCTCGGCTGGGCATTGTTGACGGTGCAGGACGAACTGAGCGGCAGCGCGCTGGAAATCTTCCAGACGGCGACCCTTTTCATCGCCGCCGGGCTGATCACCCAGATGGTGCTGTGGATGCGCCGACACGGCCGGCAGATGAAGGCCCGACTGCATGCCGATCTGGCGGCCGCGAGCGAACGCTCCGGCTATTTCGGGGTGGCCGTCGTCGCCGCCCTGGCGGTCGCCCGCGAAGGTGCCGAAACGGTGATCTTCCTCTACGGCATGGCCCAGGAAGGCGACCTGAGCGCCCTGCTGCTCGGCGCCCTGGCCGGGTTTGCCGGGGCCGGCGCCACCGCCTGGCTGGCCGCCAAGAGCCTGGCCCGCCTCAACATCGGCCTGCTGCTGCGCCTCTCCTCCATCCTCTTGCTGGTTCTCGCCTCGGCCCTGCTGGTCGCCGCCATCGACCGCCTGCTCGGCGCCGGCTGGCTGCCGCCGCTGCTCGACCCGGTCTGGGACAGCTCTGCCCTGCTCGACGACGGCACCAAGCTCGGCAAACTGCTCGCCGATTTCTCCGGCTACCGCGCCCGCCCGGCGCTGACTTCGCTGCTGGCCTGGGCAGCCTATTGGGGCGTCGTCATTTTCGCCTGGCGGAGAAGCCATCATGGCTGAACACATCCTGCGCTTTCACGCCAGCCGGCCGACCTCCGACCACACTCAAAGCGCCGACCATATCGACCACGGCCGGCCCCCGGGCCGGCTGGCCAGCATCGGCCTTTTCCTGCGCCAGCACCGCAAACTGATCATCAGCGTGCAGTGGCTCGTCGTCGTGCTCTACGCGGCAATGGTCATCATCCCGGCCTTTTTGCCGCTGCCGGCGGACGACGCGCACATCTGGGACAATCTCCGGCTATTCGCCCAATTCTGTTTCTGGGGCCTGTGGTGGCCGGGCGTCATGATCGCCACGGTGACCATGGGCCGCGTCTGGTGCGGCCTGTTCTGTCCGGAAGGTTCGCTGTCCGAATGGGTCAGCCAGTACGGCCGGGGAAAGGCCCTGCCGCGCTGGCTGAAATGGAGCGGCTGGCCCTTCGTCGCCTTCGTCTGCACAACGGTGTACGGCCAACTGGTCAGCGTCTATGAATATCCGCAGGCCGCCCTGCTGGTCCTCGGCGGCTCGACCCTCGCCGCCCTGAGCATCGGCCTCCTCTACGGCCGCGAAAAGCGCATCTGGTGCCGCTACTTGTGCCCGGCCTCGGGCGTCTTCGCCGTCCTGGCCAAGATCGCGCCGCTCCATTACAAAGTCGACCGCGCTGCCTGGGATCGCCATGAAGGCGACTTCGCACCGGTCAATTGCGCCCCGCTGCTCGACGTCCGACGCATGAGCAGCGCTTCCGAATGCCATAGCTGCGGGCGCTGCGCCGGCCAACGCGACGCCGTCACCTACGCCGCCCGCTCGCCATTCAGCGAAATCCTCGATTTCACCAACCCGGCCAAAACGCCGGATGCCCTGACCCTCGTCTACGGCGTCCTCGGCGTCGCCACCGCCGCCTTCCAATGGACGCTCAGCCCCTGGCTGCTCGCCATCAAGCTGGCCGCCGCCGACTGGCTGGTCGAGCACAATCATTTCGCGCTGCTCGACAATGACGTACCGTGGTGGCTGCTGACCCATTACCCCGAAGCCAGCGACCTGTTTACCTGGCTCGACGGCGCGCTGGTGCTCGGCTACCTGCTCGGCGGCGGTTTCCTGCTCGGCAGCCTGCTCCTCATCGGCCCGGCCCTGGCCGCCCGACTGCTGAAAACCGAACAACTGAGCTGGCAACGCTTCACCCTGGCTTTAACCCCGCTCGCTGCGGCCAGCGTCATCCTCGGCCTGTCGATGCTTACCGTGACCCACCTCAAGGCCGAGCATTTCTGGCTCGGCTGGCTGCCGTATTTCCGCATCACCCTGCTCAGCGCCGGTTGCCTGGGCAGCCTGTGGCTGGCCCTGAGCCTGGTCCGCAAAGCGACAGCCGGCTTCCTGAAAAGCGCGCTTGCCTTGATCGCCATGCTGCTGCCGGCCGGCTTGATGGCAAGCGTCTGGACGCTGGTTTTCTTTGTCTGGTAGGGCGTTCAAGACGAAATAGCAAAACTCCCTAGCGCTTTTGGATGGCATAATCGAGCGAACACAAAAGCATAGGGGGCGACCGTGGCTGCGCTGATACCGGCAATCGGCACCATAGGACTAGCCCACAGGGGGCACGTCTACACCGTCCACCAATGGTGCCGCGCTCGATTCGTCGCCGACAACGCTGACCAGCCGGAAAACGGCAAGGGGCGGCACAGCAAAGCCAGTTTCAAGAGCCTCGGCATCCAGGCCCAGGGCCGCACCACCATCCTCAAGATCAACTACCGCAACACGCAAGAAGTGCTTGAGCTAGCCAGCGGCATCGCCAGCGAACCGCTCAAACCAACGGCCTCGGACGAAGACGGCATCCCGCTCGTCGCCCCGATCAGTGCCGGCCGCCACGGCCCGAAGCCGCTGCTCATCAAACTGCCGAGCATTCAGGAAGAAGCCGGCTACATCGCCAAACACCTCAAGGAAGCCCACAAAACCGGCACGCCGTGGAGCGACATGGCAGTGATCTACCGAGACTACGGCATCGGGAAACCAGTGCTGGCGACGCCAAGAAAAGCCGGCATCCCGGTCACCTATCAGGACAATCCTCGTGACTTAGCGCTTTTGCATATTTCATCGTCAGCGCAGTAAGCTGGTCACGTTACGCTATAATTTGATCCGTAACCAATTGATATCTATAGGCTAAATATGACGGCCTAAATATGTCAACATACTATCTCAACTTGCTTCCTTTATTCAAAGCGCAGCTTTCCTCGAAGCTGCTCGGCGTAAACCTCAGTATTTCACTCGCCAGCGCGATCTGACCTTCTCCCACCTGATCGCCTTCCTGCTTTCCTGCGTACGTGGTGCAGTACAGGTTGAACTTGATACTTTCTTTGCTTTGCTGGAACGGCGAACCCGCTTGTGTCGCGTGGTGACCGCCAGCGCTTTCTCGAAGGCGCGCAGTCACCTGTTTGCCAATGTCTTCGAGCCGCTCAATGCCGAATTGCTCCGCCTGGTCGACGAGGCCATTCCCGCGCAGCCGCATTGGCTGGGGTTGCGGGTGCTGGCCGCCGATGCGTCCAAGGTTCGCCTGACTTTGCTCGACCGAGCGGGAAAGCGCTGCATTCGCGAGGCCACCCTGTTCGGCTTGTTTCGTCCGGGAATCGAGTTGTTCGATTCGCTGATCCTGCACAGTTCGCTGGTCGGCGAACGGCAGATGCTGTTCGAGCGCCTTGACCGCTTTGGCAGCCAGGACATGCTGGTGCTTGATCGCGGTTATCCCGGTCGCTGGTTGGTCGCTCTCTTGTGCCAGCGGGGTATTCCGTTCTGCATGCGCTGCGATTCTTCGTCGACCTTTACGGCCATCACCCAATTCATGCGCTCCGGCCAAGACGAAGCCGTAGTGACATTGCCGCCGCCGAATCGCCAGGATGCCATCGATTATGAGTGCACTCGCCAGCCGTCGACCGTACGTCTGATTCGCCAGGTGACACCGGAGGGCAAGGTACGCGTGCTCATGACTTCCTTGCTCGATACCGCGCACTATCCCGCGCCGGCATTCGCTGACCTTTATCACCGACGCTGGCGCATCGAGGAGGCCTTCAAGCGCCTCAAGCATCGCCTGAGTCTGGAGCACACCTCCGGGCTGACCTGGCGGGCCGCCTGCCAGGATGTCGGGGCCAAGATGGTTTGTGACAACCTCAATGCCCTGGCCGCCTATTTGGCCACGGAACAACTGAATGAGCCGGACTCGCCGTGGCGGGTCAATCGGACGATGGCGTTCAGTCACCTACGCCGCCTCCTGCCGCGCGTGCTCGCTGGCATGCTCCGCATGACCGCCCGTTTGGCCGCTGAACTGTTCTGCGAAATCACTAAAAACCTTCAGAAATTTATCCCAGGGCGAAGCCGACCTCGACCAAAACGCCCAAAACCGCACAAGTCGCACGCCTATAAAACAGCACCATGACAAAATGCTAAGTTGCGAGGATTGAACCCAACCCTACCCCAGCCGCCCAATCCGCTCCGCCGCCGTCTGCAAATGTCTCTCCAGCGCAGCGAGGCATTCGTCAAATCCGGCATTGAATCCCGCTTCCTTGTTCAAACGCTCCAGATAAGTCTGTGCCAGCGCCAGTGCCTGGCGCCACTGGGCCGTGCGGATCTGGCTGTCGAAACCGGCGGCCGGCAGCGTGGCGGGGAGTTCGCCGCTGCTGCGCGGGGCGAAGGCCATGGGGAGCATGTCGTACGCGGGAGCCAGTTGGTAGGGGCGGCCGCTGTCGGTGACGAAGGAAAGGTTGCCGGGGTGCATGTCGGTGTTGCCGATCAGTGTGCCGAAGGCGTGCAGCAAGCAGGTGGTTTCGTGCGCCTGGCCGGTGATCTGGCGCTCGGCGAGCAGGCGGGCGGTCATGGCCGGCCAGCCGCCGCGGCCGAGGCCGATGAATTCGGCGTCCATGGCACTTAGCGAGATGAGGCCGCGCCGGCCGTGCGGGCCGCTGCGGTCGAAGCGTTCGACTTCGAGAAAGCGTTGCCGGCCGTGGTCGATGATGCGCGTGGCGACGGCCGCGATGGCGTTTTCGCGCAGCAGCGTGAGGGCGTGGTGTTCGGCCAGCAACAGATCGCGCCAGCGTTGGGCAATGGGGTTGTCGGCGCCCGCCCCGACATCGAGCGAAAACTTAACGAGCACATGGCGCGGGCCGTTGGCGGTTTCGGCATAGGCGCCGAACTTGGGTTGCTCGCCGCCGGCCGACGAGGCCGGGGTTTCGCCGCCGAGTGCTTGCCGGGCGCGTTCGGCGTAGGCGGCGGCAAGCCCGGCAGCCGGCAGCGCCACCGGATCGGGGCGCAGGATGAAGTGCTGGCGCCCGGCGTCACCGACGATCAAGTTGCCGATGGCGTCGCTGCCCGGCTGGCTGAGCAGGGCGCGCAGAATGTGTTCTTCCTGCCAGTCGCCGAGTCGGGGCGGCAGGCCGAGCGTTTCGGCCTGGGCGGCGACAAAGGCACGCCCGAGAAAGCCCTGCGGCCGCATGTCGTCCAGCCACCAGGGGAAGCCTTCGCTGTGGCTGGTGCTGCTGTCGGCGTTGGTCATCACATACCCCGTGGGCTGCACCGGGCTGAGTTGCCCGAGCGCCTCGACCTGTCCTTCCGGCGTAACGCGATAGATGGGCACATCCGGCATGGCCAGCAGGGGCCGGCGCAGCGCGTAGTGAATAGATCGATACGGGCCAAAGCGGATGATCTGATTACCCAGCGACTGCATGGCGCGGGATAGCGTAGCTTGGCTGACTCGCATTTTTTCAGCCAACTGTCCTGCTGTCAGCGGGCCGCTGGCGAGCAATGTGCGGATATTCAGCGCGTGATCTACCGGCATTTTGAATTGATAAGTGAATAGATAAACGAATCGATCATATTCCAGGCCAGGCTGATTGGCAATTTGACCGGAATTCGCGCTTTCTCAACACAGCCCCTTCTGCGAAAATCGCCGCTTTCCCATCTTCAGCCCAATCATGATCCAAGGCCAGTTCCGTTCTTCCATCCTGCAAGTGCCGGGCGAGGTGACGCCGCTCAAGCTGCGCGGCTATCTGCGTCAGGAGATTGCGGCGGTGCAGGCAACGGCGCAGAACGCCGAGGACATTATCGTCGTCCGCCTGTTCGTGCTGGAAAAAGTGTTGTTCGCGCTCGGGGCCAAAAAGGTGGACAGCATTCTGCAAGGTCTTGTCGGCAAATGCCCGAACATTCAGCGCATCGAGCTGGAGGCGCTGTCTCGCCCCTTGACCCAGGATGAAATGCAGGAAGCCGCCGACGAAGCGCAGGCCACGCTCCAGAAACTCACGGACCGGGTGATGGCTTCGGGCGGCAAGCTGGCGCCGGATACCGGCGCACCTTAGCGGCTGGCCGGAAAACGCTGCTTTTCTTCATCTGCTGAGCAATCCGGCGTAAAGTGGCGGTCAGCCGGGAAAATACCCGGCCGACCGCCCCAACCTGAATGCACCAGCAAACGTGAATACTTCTCTTTCGCCAGCCAACGCCATCCTCCTCGTCGGCCACCCGAATGTCGGGAAATCGGTTCTTTTCCACCGTCTGACCGGCGCCTACGTCAACGTTTCCAATTATCCCGGCACGACGGTCGAAGTCACCCGCGCCAACACCCGCTTCGACCACGCCGCAGTGCTGCTCGACACCCCGGGCGTCCTTGCCCTGCCCTCGCGCAGCGACGACGAGCGGGCGACGATGACGGCCCTACTGCACGAAAATTCGCGCTGTCTGGTGCAGGTCGGCGACGCCAAGAACCTGCGCCGCACGCTAACCCTGACCGCCCTGCTCGCCGAACTCGGCGTCCCGATGGTGCTGGCGCTGAACATGCACGACGAAGCGGCGGCGCGCGGCGTCACCGTCGATGTCGCGGCGCTCTCCGAAGAACTCGGCATCCCGGTGCTGGCCACCGTGGCGACCGGCGGCGAAGGCATCGGCGAACTGACCGGCAGCCTGGTCAATGCCCGCAAGCCACAGGCCCTGCTCCGCTACGACGCCGATTTTGAAAAAGAGATCGCCGCCATGGCCGCCGCCATCAACCGCCTGGCGCCGCATCCCAAACTCGCCGCGCGCGGCCTGGCCATTCTCTTCCTCGGCGGCGACTCCGCCGTTGCCGACTGGCTGAAAGAAATGGCCGTCGAGAATTACCCGGAACTCGAAACGCTCTGCCAAGCCGCCGGCCAACGCACCGACGGCGACCTGCCGACCCTGCTCGCCCGCGAGCGCACCGAGGCCGCCGACGCGCTGGCCGCCAGCGTCATCCAGCGTGCCGTCCGGAGCAGCCCGCTGCTCTCGCAGCGCCTGGGTCAGTATGTCGTACATCCGGTCTGGGGCGTGCCCATCCTGCTCGCCGTGCTCTACGTCGTTTATCAGTTCGTCGGCGTTTTCGGCGCCACAGTACTGGTTGGCCTGCTGGAAAAAGACCTGTTCCAGGACATCCTCAACCCAGCCTTTACCAACCTGGTTAACGCCGTGATCAGCCTGCCCTGGCTGTCGGAACTGCTGGTCGGCCAGTACGGCTTGTGGACCATGGGCATGACCTACGCGCTGGCGTTGATCCTGCCCATCGTCACCACTTTCTTCTTCGCCTTCGGCGTGCTCGAAGATTCCGGCTATCTGCCGCGCCTGACGGTGATCGCCAACCGGCTGTTCTCGCTGATCGGCCTCAACGGCCGGGCCGTGCTGCCGATGGTGCTCGGCCTCGGCTGCGTCACCATGGCGACGCTGACGACGCGCATCCTGCACAGCCCACGCGAACGCATGATCACCATTTTCCTGCTCGCCCTGGCCATTCCCTGTTCGGCCCAGTTGGGCGTCGTCCTCGGCATGCTCGGCGGCGTTTCCTTCACCGCCGTGCTCGTCTGGGCCCTGGCCATGCTCGCCATCCTGCTGCTCTCCGGCTTTCTCGCCTCGAAGCTGCTCCCCGGCCGACGCATCCCGCTGGTCACCGAACTGCCGCCGATGCGCCTGCCGATCCTCGGCAATGTGCTGAAAAAGACCGGCGGCCGGCTGAAGTGGTACCTGCTCGAAGTCATTCCGCTCTTTCTGCTCGGCACCTTCATCATGTATTCGCTCGACAAGAGCGGTGCCCTGCCGGCCATCATCGAAGCCGGCGAACCGTTGGTTTCCGGCTGGCTCGGCCTGCCCAAGGAAGCTTCGGCCGCCTTCGTGATGGGCTTCCTGCGCCGCGACTTCGGCGCCACCGGCCTCTTTGCCATGGCGCACAGCCTGTCGCCGATCCAGGCCGTGGTCGGCATGATCACCCTCACCCTGTTCATCCCCTGCTTCGCCAGCCTGATGATGATGATCAAGGAACAAGGTGCCAAGGTCGCTCTCGGCATGGTTGCCGTCATCGTCCCCTTCGCCTTTTTCGTTGGCGGCCTGTTCAACCTCCTGCTGCACGCCGTCTGGTAAGCCCATGAGTCCGAAACACGAAGCCCGCCTGCCCCTCGCCTTCATCACCCCCGGCACAGAAGTCCGCCTGGCCGCGCTCGGTGACGAGATCGACCCGCTGCAGCGCGAACAGCTGACGGCCTACGGCCTGGCCGAAAATCGGCCGCTACGCGTGTTGCAGCAAAAACCGATGACGGTGATTCTCGCCGACGAGGTTGAACTTGCCCTCGAACACGCGGTCGCACGCCATATCTGGGTGGAAATAGAAACGCCGCCGGGCTAAGCTCTGCATTCAGGCAAGCCAGCCGAGTCCGCCAGCCAGCCGCCAATTTTTTCAACGAACTCCGGAGAATAAAATGAAGGGCGACAAGAAAATCATCGACATCCTCAATGGCTTGCTGGCCGGCGAACTGACCGCCATCGACCAATACCTGATCCACGGCGAAATGTATAACGACCTGGGCTTTGGTCATCTCGCCGAGAAGGCCCTGCACGAATCCGAGCACGAGCGTCAGCACGCCCGCGCCCTGATCCAGCGCATCCTCTTCCTCGACGGCACACCCAACCTGGCCAAGCGCGACGCCCTGAAAATCGGCAAGAACGTGCCGGACATGCTGAAGGCCGATCTCGACGTCGAATACAAGGTCGTCGGCGAACTGAAGAAAGCCATCGCCGCCTGCGAAAAGGCCCAGGATTACGTCAGCCGCGACATGCTGGTCGTCCAGCTCGAAGATACCGAGATGGACCACGCTTACTACCTGGAAAAGCAGATCGGCCTGATCGATCTGGTCGGCCTGGCCAATTACCAGCAGAGCCAGATGTCCTCCGGCTCCCCGGCTTAAGGAGCGAACATGAAAGGCGACAAGAAAGTCATCGAAGCCCTGAACAAGGTGCTGAAAAACGAGCTGACCTCGATCAACCAGTATTTCCTGCATGCCCGCATGTTCCGCAACTGGGGCCTGGAAAAACTCAACGACTACCAGTACAGGCAGTCGATCCGGGTGATGAAGGAAGCCGACGAAATCATCGAGCGCGTCCTCTTCCTCGAAGGCCTGCCCAACCTGCAGAATCTCGGCAAATTGCTGATCGGCGAAAACGTCGTCGAATGCCTGCAGGGCGATCTCAAGTACGAACACGAAATCCAGCGCCCGCTACTGATCGAAAGCATCGCCCTGTGCGAGGAACTGCAGGACTACGTCAGCCGCGACCTGCTTGAGGACTTGCTCGAACACTGCGAGGCCGCCATCGACTGGCTGGAAACCCAGCACAGCCTGATCAGCGACGTCACCCTGCCGAACTACCTGCAGGCCCACAAGGAACCGGGCGGCGACTGAAGCTCGGCACCGGACGCCACGAGAAACCGCAGCCGGGCCTGCGGTTTTTTATTGCCCGACGACTTGTTTGGACCCGCCGCGCACCGGCGTTCGCTCAGTGGGTCAGAAAATCGAGCACCATGCGGTTGAACTTGTCGGCGTGCTCCCACTGCGCCCAGTGGCCGCAGCGGTTGAAAATGTGCATTTCGGCATTCTGCAAGCCCCAGACCAGGCGCAGACCGATATCCATGGGCACGAAGCGGTCGTCCCGGCCCCAGATAATCAGGGCCGGCGCACTGATTTCGCCAAGGCGGGGACCGTAGTCGGGGAATTGCTTGGGATTGGCGGCAAAGCTCTTGACGAAGTTTTCCAGGTGCTCGCGGCGCGCCAGCATATTGTCGAGGCGAGCCTGATAGAGCTCCTCGGTCAGGCTGCTGCTGTCGAAAACGAAGACCGCCATCATCCTCTTCAGGTTGTCGATGGTCGGCTCACGGTACAGAGCCTGGATCAGCTTGATGCCCTCCGTCGGCATCGGCACGAACTGGCTGGGGCCGCCGGTGCCGCCGCCCATCAGCACCAGCTTGCCGACGCGGGCCGGATTGGCCAGGGCGAAGGCGACGGCACTGTGCGCCCCCATCGAATTGCCGATGAGATGCACGCGTTCCAGATCGAGCGCATCGAGCAAGCCTTTCAGGGCACGGGCATTGAGGTCGGAACGCGAAGCGCGGCAGACGATCGGATCGCTCTTGCTCCAGCCCGGGCAGTCCATCAGGATCACCCGATAGCCAGCGGCGACCAGCGGCTCGACATTGCGGTTGAAATTGGCCCAGCCGCTGGCGCCCGGCCCCGAGCCGTGCAGCATGACGACCGTCTCGGCACCACTGCCACAGTCGTTGTAATGCAGTTGCAGATCGAGGTCGCCTTCCTGGATGCGGACAAAACGGCTGCTGGCGGTTTCGCTGAGGACTACGGTAGGGGTGTTCATGGTGAGCTTTCCTTTATTCGGTGTTGAATTCTCTGCTGGGAGGCGGCGGCTATTGAGCGAAAGGGCGCGGCCCGAGGCCGATCGGCGCCGGGGCACAATCGACCAGGCGGGAAAAGAGCGCCGAAAAATCCTCGTTCAAGCCGTCGCGCCCGGATTTTTCCGCCATCTCGGCGACGAACTCGGCATCGACCGCCGCCCAGTCGGCCGCCGTCAGACGCTGGCGGACCAGCGGCAGCACGACATCTTCCTCAAGCAGCATGTGCTCGCGATAGAACTCGGCGTAGGTGTCGAAGGCTGTGACGAAAGCTGCGAAACGCCGCTCATCGGCCAGGTAGTCGGCGAGTGCACCGTGCAATGCGGCAATCCGTTGCGGCGCCGCGGCGTGCTGGACGCCCAGGGTCGCCAGCGCCGCGGCGCCCTCGGCGGTGCGTTGCGCCAGGTATTTGAAAAGCAGATCCTCCTTCGGGTGATGGCGCTGCTCGGCATAGGCATCGAGGTAATGGACCATCGCCTGGAAGAGCTTGATGTCCGGCGCCAACCGGCCGGCGGCGACTTCCCTGAGCATGAAACGGATGGCGTGCAGAATCGCAGCCAGCGATTGGTGCTCGTCGGAAATGATGCGCAATGCTTGCATGGGGAAACTCCGGTGATCTTTTTAAGTGGAAAGCATTGCCTGGTGCTTGCTGGCCAGGCCGAGATAGCTTTCGATGACGCGCGGGTCGTTGCGCAAGAGTTCGGCCTCGCCTTCCATCTTCACCCCGCCGTTTTCCAGCACGTAGGCGTAGTCGGCCACTTGCAGCGCCGCCCGGGCATTCTGCTCGACCAGCAGGATGGAAACCCCGCGCTGCCGCAGTTGGCCGATGATGCGGAAGATCTCGCGGACGATCAGCGGTGCCAGGCCGAGGCTGGGTTCGTCGAGCATCAGCAGCTTGGGCTTGGCCATCAACGCCCGGCCGACCGCCAGCATCTGGCGCTCGCCGCCGGACATCGTGCCGGCCGCCTGATGGCGGCGCTCCTTGAGCCGGGGAAAGAGCGCGAAAACGTCTGCCATCGTTTCCAGATGGTCGCGATGACCGTGCCGGTTGCGCTGAAAAGCGCCGAGCAGCAGGTTGTCCTCGATGCTCATGCTGCCGAACAGTTCACGCTTTTCCGGCACCAGGTTCATGCCGCGCACGACCATGCGCTCGACTTCCGGCACCTGCTCGATGCTGCCGTCGAAGGCAACCTGGCCGGAAGACGGCAGCAGCCCCATGATCGCCGACAACGTCGTCGTCTTGCCGGCGCCGTTCGGGCCGATGACGGTGACGATCTTGCCCGCGCCCACCGTCAGGCTGAGCTTGCTGACCGCCTCGACTTTGCCGTAAGCAACAGACAGGTCTTTGACTTCAAGTACGTTCCTGCTCATGCCGCTACACCTCCAAGGTAGGCCTCAAGCACCGCCGGATCGTTCTGCACTTCCTCCGGCAGCCCGGTGGCGATCTCTTCGCCGAATTCCATGACCACGACGCGGTCGACCAGGCTCATCACGAAATCCATGTCGTGTTCGACGATGAGCACCGCCATGCCTTCCGAGCGCAGGCGCTTCAGTAGTTCTGCCAGGGCCTCTTTTTCCTTCAGGCGCAGGCCGGCCGCCGGCTCGTCGAGGAGCAGCAGGCAGGGGTCGGAACACAGGGCGCGGGCGATTTCGAGAATGCGCTGCTGGCCGAGCGCCAGGCTGCCCGCTTCGAGATGCATGAAACCGCCGAGCCCGACCCGTTCGACCTGGATCGCCGCTTCGCGCAGCAGGCGGGCTTCTTCAACGCGGTCCAGACGCCAGGCAGCGGCCAGGACACCCTGGCTGCCGCGCCGGTGGGCGCCGATGGCGACATTTTCCAGCACGCTCATCTCGGGCAGCAGGCGCACGTGCTGGAAAGTCCGGCTCATGCCGAGGGCGGCGATTTGCCGCGAATTGTGGCCGGCCACCGCTTGGCCGCGAAAGAGGATTTCGCCGGAAGTCGGCGTATCGACGCCCGACAACTGGTTGAACATGGTGCTCTTGCCGGCGCCGTTGGGACCGATCAGCGCCAGGATTTCGCCGGCTTTGACATGCAGGTTCATGTTGTTGTTGGCGACCAGGCCGCCGAACTTGCGCGTCACCGCCCGCGCTTCCAGGATCACTTCGCCGTGCGGCGGTTGCGCCTTTTTCGGCAAGGCTTCCGCCGCAGCGTCGATCTGCTTGGTGTCGACGCGCACCGGCACCAGCCGGGCGAGCAGCGGCCACAGACCGGCGCGGGCGCGGTGCAGGAGGACGATCATCAACAGGCCGAAAACGATGACTTCGTAATTGCCGGCCGAACCGAACAGATGTGGCAGGATTTCCTGCAGCCACTGTTTGAGCACGGTGATCACCCCGGCCCCGACCAGGGCGCCCCAGACCTGCCCCGCCCCGCCGACGACGGCCATGAACAGGTATTCGATGCCGATGTGCAGGCCGAACGGCGTCGGGTTCACAAAACGCTGCAGGTGGGCATACAGCCAGCCGGCGGCACAGGCGTGCAGGGCGGCGATGACGAAAATCACCATGCGCGCCCGCGAGGTATCGACGCCCATCGCCTCGGCCATCACCATGCCGCCTTTGAGGGCGCGAATAGCCCGGCCTTCGCGCGAGTCGAGAAGGTTCTTGGTGGTGAACAGGGCGGCCAGCACGAAAGCCCAGACCAGGTAGTAGTAATAACGGTTGTCCGTCAGTTCGAAGCCAAAGATATTGATCGCCGGCAGGTTGGAGAGGCCGGCATGACCGCCGAGGAATTCCATGTTGCCAAACAGGAAGAACAGGCTGATCCCCCAGGCCATGGTGCCCAGGGGCAGGTAATGCCCGGACAGCTTCAACGTCACCGAACCGAGCACGACGGCCACCGTCGCCGTCAGCAGCAAACCGATCACCAGCGCCGCCCACGGCGAACCGCCGAGAAAAGCCAGCCAGGACGGCAGCTCGGCTGCCGTGCTGAGCCAGGCGGTGGTGTAGGCGCCGAGCCCGACGAAGGCCGCCTGGCCGAAGGAGGTCAGGCCGCCGACCCCGGTCAGCAGCACCAGGCCGAGGGCGACCAGGGCAGAGAGGCCGACGTAGTTGAGCAGCGTCACGTAGAACTCGGGGAGGAGCAGCGGCGCCAGCAGCAGCGCGCCGAGAAAAACGGCGAGTACCAGGCGCGGACTGATCCAGCCGTCGCGGCGAGCGGTCGTCACGACGTGCGCCGTTTCCTCTTCCTCGACATGGCGGGTGGACCACGACAGCCAGATCAATACCGGAATGATCAGGGTGAACACCAGGACATCCTTGTAGGCGCTGGCCCAGAAGGAGGAGAAGGATTCGAGCAGGCCGACGATGATCGCCCCGGCGGCAGCCAGCGGATAACTGGCGAGGCCGCCGATGATCGCCGCGACGAAGCCCTTGAGGCCGATCAGGAAGCCGCTGTCGTAGTAAATGGTGGTCAGCGGCGCGACGAGCAGGCCGGACAGCGTGCCGATCAGGGCGGCGAAGAAAAAGGTCTGGCGCCCGGCCAGCGCCGGCGAGATGCCCATCAGGCGCGCGCCGTTGCGATTGATCGCGGTCGCCCGCAGGGCTTTGCCGGCCAGCGTCCGGTCGAAATACAGGTAGAGGCCGACGATCAGCGCCAGCGAAGCGAACAGGACGACGATGGTGTGGCCGCCGACGAGCAGCGAACCGACTTCGATCTGCGCTTCGCTGAACGGCGCGGTGCGCGAACCTTCCGGGCCGAAGATCAGCAGGCCGAGGCCGACCATCAGCAGGTGCAAGGCGACGGCAACGATGAGCAGGACCAGCACTGGCGCTTCCGCCACCGGCTGGAAGGCGACGCGATAGATCATCGGTCCGAGCGGCACGACGATGGCCAGCGCCAGGCCGGCTTTCGCCAGCTGTGGCAGGGCGGCCAGCGGCAGCAGCCAGAGCAGGCCGGCGACGGCCAGCGGATAGGCGAGATTCCAGAGCAGCGAGCGGCCCAGACGGCGCCGACCCGGCTGGCTGTCGATGATGTCGGCAGCCAGCGTCAGCACACCGGCCCCGAGCAGCAGCCAGACGGTGCCGGGATATTGACCGGCTTCCAGTGCCGCCATGGTCAGCGCCCCCCAGGCGAGGAACTCGCCTTGCGGGATGAAGATGATCCGGGTGACGGCAAAGACCAGGACCAGCGCCAAGGCCAGCAAGGCGTAGATGGCACCGTTGGTGATGCCATCCTGGGCCAGCAGCGCGAAAATTTCAGCATCCATAAAGGACTCCAGTGCGACCACTGCGGTCGACGATCAGTACTCGGCAACAGGCGGGCGCCGCGGCGCCCGGCCCGATTCGTCAGACGGTGATGCCGCGCTCGCGGGCCAGGGTCATGGCGGTGTCTTCGATCATGTCCTCCTGACCGCCGACCATGCCGCGCCGGCCCAGCTCGACCAGGATTTCACGGGCCGGCACGCCGTACTTGACCGAGGCGCGCTTGGCAAAGAGCAGGAAAGAGCCATAGACGCCGGCATAGCCGAGGGTCAGCGCATCGCGGTCGATGCGGATCGGGAAATCCATGATCGGCACGACCAGGTCTTCGGCGACGTCGGTGATCCTGGCGACATCGACACCGGTTGCGATGCCCATCAGGCTGCACACGGCGATCAGCACTTCCATCGGCGTGTTGCCGGCACCGGCGCCGAGGCCGGCGGCGGCCGCGTCGATGCGGTTGGCACCGACTTCGATGGCGGCGATCGAGTTGGCGACGCCCATCGCCAAATTATGGTGGCCGTGAAAACCGAGTTCGGTTTCCGGCTTCAGGGCGTCGCGCACGGCGCCGAGCCGGGCCTTGACGGTGTCCGGCAGCAGGTGGCCGGCCGAATCGGTGACGTAGATGCAGTTGGCGCCGTAGCTTTCCATCAGCCTGGCCTGCTTGACCAGGCCTTGCGGACTGTTCATGTGGGCCATCATCAGGAAGCCGACGGTATCCATGTCGAGCTTCCTGGCCATGGTGATGTGCTGTTCGGAGACGTCGGCCTCGGTGCAGTGGGTGGCGACGCGGATGGTGTGGACGCCGAGGTCGCGCGCCATCTTCAGGTGATCGACGGTGCCGATGCCGGGCAGCAGCAGGGCCGAAACCTTGGCGTTCTGCATCCGTGGAATGACGGCGCCGAGGTATTCCTCGTCGGTGTGCGCCGGGAAGCCGTAATTGACCGAGGAACCGCCGAGGCCATCGCCGTGCGTGACTTCGATCAGGGGAATGCCCGCCGCGTCGAGACCGCAGGCGATGCTGACCATCTGTTCCAGGGTCATCAGGTGACGCTTGGGATGCATGCCATCCCGCAGGGTCATGTCGTGGACGGTAATGCTCTTGCCGCGCAAACTCATGTTCTTCTCCTTAAGCGGCGACCGGCTCAAGCTTGAGCGCGCCCTTGATGATTTCTTCGGCAAACATCTCGGCCGTGCGCGCAGCGGCGGCGGTCATGATGTCGAGATTGCCGGCGTAGGTCGGCAGGAAGTCGCCGAGGCCCTGCACTTCGAGGAAGACGGAAACGCGGTTGCCGTCGAACACCGGGCCGTTGACCAGGCGATAGCCGGGCACGTATTTCTGGACTTCCTTGATCATGGCGTGGATGGATTCGCTGATGGCATCGCGCTGCGGCTCGCTTTCGGTCAGGCAATGCACGGTATCGCGCATGATCAGCGGCGGCTCGGCCGGATTGATGATGATGATCGCCTTGCCCTTGGCGGCCCCGCCGACCTGCTTGATGGCGCCGGACGTGGTGCGGGTGAATTCGTCGATGTTCTTGCGGGTACCCGGGCCGGCGCTCTTCGAACTGATCGTCGCGACGATTTCGCCGTAGGCCACCTTCTGCACGCGGGAGATCGCCGCGACCATGGGGATCGTTGCCTGACCACCGCATGTCACCATATTGACGTTCATCGCGCCCTGCCCGACCAGAGTCTTGAGATTGACCGGCGGCACGCAGAAGGGGCCGATGGCGGCCGGCGTCAGGTCGATCATCATGACGCCGAGGGCGTTGAGTTTGCGGGAATTCTCGGCATGGACGTAGGCCGAAGTCGCATCGAAAGCGATCTGCACGCCGTCTTCGAGGACCTGCGGCAGGAAACCGTCAACGCCGGCCGCCGTCACCTTCAGGCCCATGTCGCGAGCGCGCGCCAGGCCTTCCGATTCGGGATCGATGCCGATCATCCAGGCCGGTTCGAGGACCGGGCTGCGCTTGAGTTTATAGAGCAGATCGGTGCCGATATTGCCCGGCCCGATCAGCGCACATTTGATTTTCTTGGTCATGACGATGATCTCTTTTGGGGAAAAGGAATGATTCAGTCGAACAGGCTGCTCACCGTGCCCAGGCCTTCGATGCCGACCTCGAACCGGTCGCCGGACTTGACGGCGACCATCGGCCCGAGGGCGCCGGTGAGCACGATGTCGCCGGCCAGCAAGGGGCGGCCGCAGCGCACCATGACGTCGGCCAGCCAGACGGCGGCGTTCAAGGGGCTGCCCAGGCAGGCCCGACCGTTACCGCGCGAGACGATCTCGTCGCCGCGCCGCATTTCCATGGCACAGGCGGTGATGTCGAATTCGCCCAGGCGGCGCGGCCGGCCGCCGAGCACGAAGAGGCCGCTGGAGGCGTTGTCGGCGACGGTATCGAGGAAGCGGATATTCCACGCCTCGATCCGGCTGTCGACGATCTCGATGGCCGGCAACGCATACTCGGTGGCGCGGATCAGGTCGGCATAGGTGTGGCGTTCGTGCGTCAGGTCGCGGCCGATGACCAGCGCCACTTCGGCTTCGACCTTGGGCTGGATCAGCCGGCCGAGAGCGACCGGCTCGCCGTCGCCGACCGCCATGTCGGCGAAGAGCATGCCGAAATCGGGCTGATCGACGCCGAGCTGGGTCTGCACGGCGAGCGAGGTCAGGCCGATCTTGCGGCCGACCAGCCGGCGCCCCTCGCCCAGCCAGGCGCGGGTATTGGCTTCCTGGACGGCATAGGCGCCAGCCGGGTCGGCCTGCGCCAGGCGTTCGCGCAGCGGGGCGATGGCCCGGCCGCCGGCGGCGGCCGCCTTGAGCAGCGCCGCCGCGGCTTCGGTGGTCAGCGGCCCGCTCACTTGACCAACTTCCAGTGGTTGTTTTCGACCTTGATCAGGACGATGGCGCTGGCGTCGTAACCGGCGTGGTCGGCGGCGGCCATGGTGTAGACGCCGTTGGTACCGACCAGCTTGCTGCTCTTCTCGATGCCGTCGCGCAGCGCGGCGCGGAATTCCGGCGTGCCCGGCTTGGTCTTCGCCTTGAGCGCGGCATTGATGCCGTTCTGGGCGAGCAGCCAGGCATCCCAGGAAGCGCCGGCGAAGGTCGAACGCGAATCGGGACCGTTCTTGGTTTCCAGTTCCTTGACGAAGGCGACGGCGTTTTTCTTCGCCGGGTGGCTGTCCGGCAGTTGTTCGGCGACCAGCACCGGGCCGACCGGGATCAGCGCCCCTTCGACATTCTTGCCGCCGACGCGCAGGAATTCCTTGCTCGTCACGCCATGCGATTGATAGATGCTGCCCTTGAAGCCGCGCTCGCGCAGCGTGATCTGCGGCATGGCGGCCGGCGTGCCGGAAGCACCGACGAAGACGACATCGGGCTTGGCCGCCAGCACTTTCAGCACCTGCGCCTGGACGCTCGGATCGGCGCGACCGTAGCGCTCGCTGGCGACGATCTGCATCCTGCCTTCTGTGGCCTTGCTCAGCGCCTTCAGGAGCAGTTCGCCCCAGGAATCGGAGAAACCGATGAAACCGACCGTCTTGGCACCATGTTCAAGCATGTCGGCAACGACGCGATTGACCATCAGCTCGGCCGACGGCTCGCTACGGAAGATGTAACCGCGCTTGTCGCCGGAGACATCGAGTGGCGCGACGGAAACCATCGGCGTCTTTTCGCTGTTGGCGACATCGGCGATGGCGACGGCGGTGCTGATCAGGTTGGGGCCAAGGATGGCATCGACCTTGTCTTCGGAAATCAGCTTGCGCGCATTCTTGACGGCATTGGTCGGATCGGTGCCGTCGTCGAGCAGGATGTAGTTGATCTTCTCGCCGCCGACCGTCGCCGGAAAGAGCGCCACGGCCTTGCGGGTCTCGGCGCCGAGGGCGGCGGCCGGACCGGTCAGCGAGGCGATGACGCCGATGTTGATCTCGGCAAAGGCCGGCGCAGCGGCTAGGGCGGCAATACACAGGCTCAGAATTTTGTTCGGTTTCATTGTTATGTCTCCTCGAAGGGGTAGCAGATTCGTTATTGCGGAATGCGGCGGAAGCCGCCGTTCAGGTAAATCAACGCTTCGCCGTCGTTGCGCTCGCAGGTCGAAAGCACTTCGCAGAGGAAGGCGTGATGGGTGCTCTCATCGAAGACCTTGATCACCCGACAGTCGAAATTGGCCAGGCTGCCATCCAGCGTCGGCGCGCCGGTAGCCAGCTCACGCCAGCTACCGTGCTCGAAACGGGCCTCGCCATGAACTTCCTTGTGCATCCCGGCGAACACCTTGGCCACTTCTTCCTGTTCGCCAGCCAGGACATTGACGCAGAGGGCGCCGCTGTTCAGGATGACTTCGCTGGCCGCGACGTTCTTGTTCACGAAAACGACCAGCCGGGGCGGATCGGCGGTCACCGAGCAGACGGCGGTGGCGGTCAGGCCGGCGCGCGTCTCGCCGTCACGGGCGGTGATGATGGTGACGCCGACGGCGAAGTGGCGCATGCCGTAGCGGTGGTCGTCGGAGGTGACGGTCGGCATGGCGGCCAGCCGGGCGTTCGGCAGCCAGTCGAGCAACTGGTTGATGTGCGAGTTCATGGCCGGCGCCTCACTGATACTGGGCGGTCGCGGCCGGCTTGGCGCCGAACGGATTGGGTTGCGGCAGCGGGTTGCCGAGCAGGTGGCCGCCGAGCAGATCGCCGATGTTGTCCTGGTTCTGCGTAATGTGGTTGGCGCCGACCAGGATGTCGCGCATCTGGCGCTGCATCGGGCAATTCAGCCAGACGCCGCGGGTCGAGGTCTTCTTGAAAATCATGTGCGCCGCCTCGAAGCACTCGCCGCCGGTGAACTGGTTGGTGGCGAAATGGCGGATGCGGATATCGAGCGGCACCATCTGGCCCTGCGACGCAAAACCCCAGGCTTCCTCGGTGTTCTGGATGACGCGCGCGGCGGCGCCGACGATCTTGGCGTAGGCTTCGCCCAGCTTGCCCTTGATGAACGGGTCGTTCACCGCCGCACCAACCGCCTGGTTGAGATTCTGGCGCGGCACCATGTGTTCGATGTAAAGATCGACCATGCCGCGGGCCATGCCGACGATGACCGAGGACACGGCAGCGTAGAAGACATAGAAGAAAGGCATCTTGTAGAGATTCTCGACGCCGCCATGCGAATGCTCGTCGTAGGCGCCGATGGCGTGGCTGCGGTAGTCGGGCACGAAAACATCCTTGATGATCAGCTTCTTCGAGCCGGTACCGCCGAGGCCGACGACGAACCAGTCATCGACGATTTCGAAGTCGCTGCGCTGGATCCAGAAGGAGCGGAAGACCAGCTCGCCGTTTTCCTCGACCCGGCCGCCGACGAAGGCGCCGCCGGCAGCATGGTCGCAGCCGCTGGAGGTCAGCCATTCGCCATTCAGCTTGTAGCCGCCTTCGACCTTGGCCACCGTACCGAACGGCGCATAGGAAGAGGAAACCAGTTTGCTGTTGTCCTCGCCCCACAGTTCGTCACCGACGGTGGCCGGCAGCAGGCCGACTTCGAAGGGATGGACGCCGAGCACCATGACGTTCCAGGCGCTGGACGGGCAGCCGCGGGCCAGTTCCATGAGTACCTTGTTGAGGACATTCGGGTTCATTTCGTAGCCGCCCCAGCGCTTCGGCTGAAGGATCCGGAAGAAGCCGGCATCCTTGAAGGCCTGGATGATGACCGGGGAAACCATGCGGTTCTTTTCGCAGTCGGCCGCCTGGGCGCGCAGCATGGGAATCATGTCGTGGGCGCGCTGGACGATCTCGGCTGCGCTCGGGATTTCGATGTCGAACTTTTCGAGTTTGCTCATGTTGGGTCTCCTGAATATTGAAATTTGTTGCGTTAAGTAAGGCCGCCGGGGCTCTCGCGAAAATCAGCGCAATTCGGCGCTGACCACGCCATAGCCGGCGATCCATTCGTTGATCGGCCGGTAATATTCCTGGCGGGCCGCGTACGCACCGGCCGCAGCGAGCGCCGAGAAGGCGGCAACCCAGGTGCGGATTTCATGCGTCGAGCGCCCCGCCGCCCGGGAAATCTCCTCGATTTTGAAATCGTCGATTTCGGCCAAGCGGCCGTCGACCAGCAGGTCCATGAAAGCCAGGTCCCATTCGGTATTGAGCGGCGTCAGCGGGCATTCGGCGGTGCCGAAAATCTGGCCGGTGGCGATCGTCCGGGCCTGGCGAGCGGCGCGGAATTCGGGCGTCGGGTTGCGACCGGCGATCAGAAAATCCGCGATATCGTCCGGCGCGCCGGCCAGCAGCGGGACCGGCGGCTCGTGCGAAAGACCACCGGTACCGAGGATCAGCACGCGCTTGTCGAGCTTGGCGAGGAACCTGCCGACCGCTTCGCCGAGCTTGCGGATACGGCGATAGGGGCCGAACGGCGGCGCCACCGAATTGATGATGATGGGGATCACCGGGTAGCGGCTCAGGCTGCCGGTCAGTTCTTCCAGCGTCTGGGTGCAGCCATGGTCAACTTGCAGACGGTGCGAGATGGCGATATCGACGTCGCTGTCGAGAATGAAGCGCGCCATCTCGAGGGCCAGATCCTGATCCACCGAAAGCGGACCGGGCAGCGTCTGGTAATCGGCGACCGACTCGGCGGCGGTAGCGATGACGAATTGCGGCATCAGGTCGTAGAACAGGCCGTTGTAATGATCCGGCGCGAAGACGACGATCAACTCGGGGTCGAAGGCTTCGACGTCGGCCCGCGACTTGGCGAGAATGGCATCGACTTCGGCGACGACGTCGGCACCGGGATCGTTCAAGCCCCGCAACGGGGTGTGCGACAGGCATTTCAGTTTGATGCTCATGCAGGCTCCTAGAGCGTTGAATTCAGGCAAGCCGCTCCCGACGGGAACAGGTTCCCGAGTGCAAGGGCCGAAGTGTTTGGGTGAGTTGCGAAATACTGCGTAATGCCGGGACTTAGCCGGATTCGCTTGCGCCGTCAGTCGATTTCATCTCCACGCCTCTTTGTTTTATTTGGTGTCGCCATTCTAGGCAGCGGCAAGAGCCGGAGAAAATTTATCTCCCGGATGTGCACAATATGCACAGCATTGTTTTTACAATGAGTTTTTACCAATTATTGGGGAAAACATGCGTCCCAGCAGCAGCGCCACCTACCGCCATGTCCAGGGTTTGAGCCGCGGCCTGGCCATCCTGCATGCGATCAATCGTTCGCCCAACGGCTGGGCCAACATCGCCGAGTTGAGCGAAAGAACCGGGCTGCACCGGACCACCGTCCGCCGCATGCTGGAAACCCTGCAAGCCGAGGGCTATGTCCGGCGTAGCGCCTCCGACGACAGCTATCGCCTGAACCAGAAAATCCGCCAGTTGAGCGACGGCTTCACCGACGACGAATGGATTTCCGAAATCGCCAACCCGGTGCTCGGCGAACTACTGCAAAAGCTCGTCTGGCCCTCCGACCTGTGCACCATCGACGGCGATTGCATGCTGGTGCGCGAAACAACTCATCGTTTCAGCCCGCTCTCCTTCCATCGCGCCATGATCCGCCAGCGCCTGCCCGTGCTGATGACCTCGGCCGGCCGCGCCTACCTGGCTTTCTGCGGCGATGAAGAGCGCCAGCAGATCCTCCGCCTGCTGATCGCCGGCGACGACGCGCAGGCCAACTTCGCCCGCAACCGTGTGCTCGTCGAGCAAATGCTGGAAAAGGTACGGCGCCAGGGCTATGCGACCAACGACGGCGAATGGAACGAGCAGTTGAAAATTTCCGCCATCGCCATGCCGATCCGCCACCAGGACAGCGTCCTGGCCTGCATCAACGTCGTCTTCCTGCGCAAGGCGATGAGCATCGCCGAAGCCGCCGAACGCTATCAGCCCGAACTGCAAGCGGCGATCAACAAGATCGAGACCCGGCTCAAAGAAAGCGAGATACCGGTGCCCAACCCCAAAGTCAAGCAAACCGGCATGGACTGAGGATCGGTGCCTTACCGAGGTTCACCCTTGCGCTACGGCCCTCACTCTTGCTGGAGTGGGGCTGATCAATGCATCGGCTTTCGGCCAATGGCTGCCGGTCGAGGTAGCTATCCAATTTGAATTGGCACGGCATCCTCTGAGCCTGTCGAGCGTCCGGTATTCAGCGAGCAAATTGACGCCGTCACTACCTCGACCCGGCCACGCGGGCTGTTCGAGTTTCAAGCCGCTTCGATCCGCAATATGTCGGATAACGGATCTTTGCGCTCATCTCGTCACAGGCGCGACGTCGATCCCCCGGACCAGCCGTGTCGCCAGCCGCTTGTTCTTCAGCTGATTCAGCCACCAGTCTAGTGCTCGCCCGTGGTAGTCGCCGCGCCAGGCAACGAAGAGCTGATTGGGTTCGCGCGGGTCTGCCATCTCTTTCTCGACCAAATCGCCCCGCTGCAGTAATCCTGCCACCCGGTCACGTGGTAGCCAGCCCACACCCAGTCCCTGACGCTGGGCTTCGATCTTGGCGCGCATGCTGGGCACGGCAAGCGTGGCCTGGCCGCCCTGTACGCCGTAGCCGCGCACATCCAGCCGGCGCGAGGTGTCGGCGACGACGACCGAGCGGTACTGGCTGACCGTAATCCTGTCCAGGGGGACCTTCGCCTTGGCCAACGGATGGCGCGACGCCACCGCGAAGACCCAGTCCATCACGCCCAGTTCGAACCAGTGCAACCCGGGAATCTCCGGAGGCTCGTTGGTGGCGCCTACTACCAGATCCGCGCGGCCTTCGCGCAGCGCATCCCAGGTTCCGGTCAGCACTTCGTGGGTGACCCGCAGGGTGACACCGGACTCCAGCATGTCGAAGGCCTGGATGACCGGTACCAGAGTCTCGAACTCGAGCACCTCGTCGGTCACGATCCACAAACGGTCTTCCCAGCCGCCGGCGACCTGCTTGACGCGCTGTGTCAGCCGCGAAACGTCGAGCATGAGCCGCGCGGCCTCGTGAGCCAATAGTTGGCCGGCCGGCGTGAGTTGCAGCCGGTAGCGGCGGCGGTCGAACAGCAAGGCGTCGAATCGCTCTTCCAACTGTCTCGCCGCGTGCGATACCGTGGATGGCGCCTTGCCCAATCGGGCTGCTGCCCGCGACAGACTGCCGGTATCCCGGATGGCTTCCAACAGGGCCAGTTCATCGACAGACAACATGTTCGACTCCTTCGCACGAGTTCATCGCGAACATGGTACGGAAATACTTTGGTGCATTGCTACATTTGAATCACAGCAATTCGCTGGTACATCTGGAGATCATCATGAACCGCTTTAATCAAAAAACCGTACTCGTCACCGGCGGCAGCAGTGGCATTGGTCTGGCCGCCGCCAGGGCTTTCGCAGCCGAAGGTGCCCGCGTGGTCATTACTGGCCGTGATGCCGCCGCACTGGAGCAGGCGCGGAGCGAATTGGGGGCGAACGCCATCACACTGCGTAGCGATGCGGGCAGTCTGGCCGATGCCAAGGCGCTGGCTGCTAGCTTGGCCGAACGCAATCTGCTATTGGATGCAATCTTCCTGAACGCCGGCGCGGCCAAGTTCGCCGCCTTCCCGGACGTGGACGAGACCCTCTGGGATCAGATTTTCGATACCAACGTCAAGGGCCCGTACTTCCAGCTCCAGGCGCTACTGCCACTGCTCAATTCGGGCGCTGCCATCGTGATCAACGGTTCCATCAATGCCCGTATCGGCATGCCGAACACCTCGGTCTACGCAGCCAGCAAGGCAGCGGTGATCTCGCTGGCCAAGACGTTGTCGGCCGAGCTGCTGCCGCGCGGTGTGCGGGTCAACGTGGTGAGCCCCGGGCCGGTTACGACCCCAATCTATGGCAAGCTCGGGCTGGATGCGACTGCACTGCAGGCCACGGCGGCGCATATCCAGAGCCAGATCCCGCTGGGGCGCTTCGGCACGGCGGAGGAGATTGCCGCCACAGTGCTGCACCTTTCCGCTCCCGAGTCCGCCTACATCGTGGGCACCGAGATCATTGCCGACGGTGGCATGAGCCAACTCTGACCCAAACCCCAAGGAGAACGTCATGAATGCTTTGCTGCGCTTCCTCCAAATTGTGAGTGCGGCCATGTTCATGGTGGTACAGCCGACCGCCCACGCGGCGGACGGCGATGCCATCCAAAGCCATACCGCAGAGGTCAACGGCCTCACACTGCACTACCTGAAGACCGGCAAGGGCAACGAAACGCCGGTCGTGCTGCTACACGGCTATGCACAAACCAGCCATATGTGGCGACCTCTGATGCCCCACCTGAGCGACCGGCAAACGGTCATCGCGCCCGACCTGCGGGGCGCGGGCTCGTCGTCCAGGCCGGACGGCGGCTACGACAAGAAGACCCTCGCCCAGGATATCCATGCGCTGGTGAAGTCGCTCGGCTACAACAAGGTCAAAATCGTCGGTCATGACATTGGCCTGATGGTCGCCTACGCCTACGCGGCGCAATACCCCCAGGAAGTGGAAAGCATCGTGCTGATGGATGCCTTTCTGCCCGGCGTCGGCGACTGGACCAAGGTCTGGCTGCTACGCGACCTGTGGCACTTCCATTTCTACGGCGAGGTGCCGCTCAAGTTGGTCGAAGGCCGCGAGCGCATCTACTTCGAGCATTTCTGGAACGACTTCGCCGCCGATCGTACCCGCTCCATTCCCGAGGCGGACCGTCAGTTTTATGCAGCCAAGTACGCCAAGCCTGGTGGCATGCGTGCCGGCTTCGAGTACTTCCGGAATTTCGAGCAGGATGCGAAGGATTTCGCGGGCTTCGCCCAGACCAAACTGACGATGCCGATGCTGGTTCTTGCAGGGGAAAGGGCTTCGGGACAGTTTCTCATCGACCAGGGAAGGCTGGTGGATTCCAAGGTCGAGGGCATCATCGTCCCGGGTTCGGGGCATTGGCTGATGGACGAAGCCCCCCAGCAGACCATTTCCGCGCTCGTCGCTTTCCTGAATCGGTGAGTGCTTCAGGTCGATTCCGGGTGAATTAGCCCGGATTCGACCTTTTGCCGATTTCAACCTCGACGATGGCCCAGAGTGCCGGTTGCCGTTGCCTTGGAGAGCGCGAGCAAGGTCCCGACGACCATTCGAGCATCACATGTCACCACTGGCGGCAATAAGCGATAGTGCTGACTTATTACATGAAATTGCCCAACGTACGGATTGGCCGATCACTTGCCCGTGGCCTGACGGCTACAAATGGCCGCACCAAAAACCTGTCGCTGAGGTCATGGAGCCTAGGATGCTCGCTTGGGGCTCGCTGCACTCACTGACGACAGGCCGCTTTCGGGAATCGAAACCTCAATAGCTGCTTTCAGGCGATGAATCCGAAGAGAGGACAGTCCCTTCGTTGCCGTCATTCACTCCCATGGATTTCCAAGGACAGCTCTCCACGCGTAAGTGGTCTTTCTCCAATTTTCGGGGCTTTTCAATTCCCGGTCTCCTTTGGCTCGCACCCATCTGAAACTCTTCCGGCACATGGGGCGCATGATAACCGCTACATAACGCCTCCATCTCCTGCCGCGCGGCAAAGGCCAGCCTTCTTGCCCCCTCCTCGCCATGCCTGGAAATCGAGAAATAGCGAGCACTGACCTTGATCCCGCGGGGAGGTCGGGTAATCCAGTATTCGGCCGAGCGGACCTGCCCCGAAAGCTATTTGCTGCGTTTGGTAGCTCGTACGACACCGGCAGCACCCGAGGTATTGTTGGTCCGAATCTGCGAGACAAACTCCTGCTTGGTCAACGATTTCAGCCGGCAAGTTTGTTCATCGCGCCATGTCTGAGCTGCAATCAGAGTCTCCGGCTGACCACCGCATTGGGTGAAATTGAACCATGGGGTTTAGCCGACATGACGCCGCTCGATTTTTACGAAATAACCGGGATGACGGCCTTTCAAGGTCATCAATCAGGCGAATACCGTACATCACGTGTCCAGGGGCGATGATTTTGTCAGGTTCGATCACACGTTGTCTGCCCGACAATTAGAGCTTCGGCACCTTCTGATCCGGTGACCATTGCCAGAAAGTATCACCGTAGTCGCCACCGACTGACGGCATGGTTTCGCCTTGTTTGAAGTAACGGCGCGAGCCGGTCTTGGCCGGGGTAAACCACCAGCCGGTTTCGGGACAAGGATGGTTGGCGGGGACGTTGTAGCGGGATTTTGGGATATCGCCCTTGCCGCCATCCGGAAAGCGGTCCGCATTCTCTCTGGCCCAGGCAACCAGATCCTTGGGATAGACCAGGTGCGAGATTTGGCTGTCGTCGATATTGCAAAGCAGCGCAACCGCACCGGCTTCGAATGCCCAGTAGCCGAAATAGTCGCCATCGGTTCCGTCGATGCGTAAATGGCCATCGTGCCAGGGGACGTACTTGAATGCGGGGTACCACTGCTTGAGGTATTCGTCGAGTTTGTTCGCCGCCTCTTCGTTCTCTGCCTCGTACAGGGCGTGCACCAAAGGTGTGTAGGGCTTTTCGTGATACCACTCGTCCAGATCGACCCTGCCCGGTAGTGCGTAGGCCAACAGGTCTTCATAGAGAGTGTCTTCGCCAACGTATCCTGGATCAATCATTAGGGCGATGCGTGGTAACAGGTCACGGCGATGCAGCAGATAGCAGAGTCCTATCAACTGCATTGCCCGCTCATAGTCCCCCAACTGATCAAGACCCAGGGGCGAGATGCTCGGGCGGCCTTCATAGGCAGCCAATGCCTTCTGGTAATGCTCATAGGCTTCGATGACGCCGGTTAGTTCGGAGCGCAGTTCTTCTATGGGGATGCCGGCGGTGTAGCGGAGAGAGAATAATGAGTATGAAAAATTCGAGTAGGTCATACGCGCCAGCATTCGGCGCTCACTCTCCGAATCACCTATCGCTTGAAGCCCATCCTTCCAATAATCACGCTCTTCCTCTAGATACTTCGAATAGTCACGAAAATACTCCTCGGTGACAAAAACTTGCCTACGCCGTTCATGGAATGGCTTGTTCATTTTTCCGCCTTCAAACTCGGTAATTCACCGTATTTTTTTTGTAGGCTGGCTTTGCGTTTATTCACAGCCATTTTTACCTCGTCATCATCGTAGTGGAAGGCTTTGTGCTCAGCGTGTTTGTCATCGGGGAGGCTATCGCGTTTCGCTATCAAGTGGGACATCGTCGCATCGGAATGGTACGCGGGGGCGAAAAAGAGATGGCGGGAATACCCTCGCCTCCGAATGTCTCCTGCCAGTCGCTCAACTGCTTTGTCTAAGTTCAACTCAATCCACTCAGGGCTCATCTGCACAACCACATCCTTGGTAGATTTCTTGTCCTTGCTGGATTTGGCGTCACCTGTTTTCTCTTTCTGGGTTCCTCGCAGTGTCGTTCCTGTGGGCTGCTTTCCAGCCTTTCCCGCTTTTCCACCGGCCTTGCCACCGGTTTTTCCGCCGCCTTTTTTCCCTTTCTCGGCACTCTCTTCTGTCGCTTCTTCTTCCAATGGTTCAAGCAGCTCGCTGGCATCCCCGATAACATTGACCCCAAACTTGCTGGTGATTGCCGGCTTACGGGTATTGCCCAGCTTGCGGCAAAACTTGGGAGCATCTTCGTCTACCGTCGCCTTGGCCTCGACGATGGCGTAAGGTTTCCCCTTGTTGTTACCTTCAGCCCGCCAGACTGCATCAATGCCGGTGCCGTTGGCGCCATCACTGAGTTTGTAGAGCACATGCTTGGCCTTGGGATTGCCCCCCTGGCTCAGTTTGCCCTGGCGGCTCTTGTTCGGTTTTCCCCCCTTCCAGCTTCCTTCGGCACCCTTGTCATGAGTGCTCCAGTTCTTGCCCCATCCAAAGTCGTAGGCGCAGATGTAGTCAGCGATATGCTCGCCACTGATCCCGACCATCTCGTTGGTCAGCCCGGCGAGGGATTGGGCGCCTAGTTCAGCGTTGACCGATGCATTGGCATGCCCGGGAGCCGGCGCGTCCTTGCCGCTTTTTGCGGTATCGGAATTTTTTGCTTCAGGAGGTTGCTTTTTAGCAGGACCAACGGGCTGTTCATTGGCACTGCTGTTACGTTGTTTTCCGCGCCATTTCTTCAGTCGCTTTTCGACCACCCCGACCAGGACCGGCATCTGGGTCGAGGCCATGATCATGCTGTTGCCGACCACCGTACGCATCGATTCCGGCAGCGATTGATAGGCGCTGGAGTCTTCGATACCTTGGCGAATGGTGTCGATTTGCGTCTTTAGCTTGCTGGCGTTGAAGATTTCTTCCAGAAGTGCTTCCGGACTGGTTTTGATGCCGCATTCTTGCAATACGAAGCGCAGGAGATCATAGAGGACCGGGGCAAAGCGATCCGGATCGCGATTGACGATGCGCAATGATTTCTTGACACCATCGCCGGGGCCAGGAATCCATCCGACTAAGGCAAGCAGAAAGTCGAATTGGGCGTTCTCCTTGTCTTCGGCCGCTTTTGCCTGATAGAGCGTAATCGATGACTCAACGGTGTCGTAGGCGTCGATGGCTTGCCCCAGAAATGGCACAAGTCCCAGCGCAATCCCTTTGCCAAGCTCGACGGCGGCCTCCTGGTAGGCGGCTTGTCGATCGGCGCTTTGGTCTACCTCGCTCATGCGCCTCTCCCGCTTTCTTTATCGATCAAGGCTTGCAAATCCGCGGTGTCGGGATTCAGTCCCAGCTTGCGAAGATCTTCGTGAAGTGCATCGTCGTCTACACTGAGTAGCGATATGGCTTGCGCCTGAAACGGGTCAGGGCTTTCTCCGAAATAGACTTTTGCCGCCTGATTGGGAATTGCTTCAATCCGCGCATGGCCAGCGCCATCGAGATACCCCTCCTTGACGGTGCCGTCTTCGAAGACGACCTTGTAAGGGTGGTTTGCCTGCGGTTGCAAAGCTTGATCGTGATAGTTCAATTCAATGAAGTTAGGCGCCTTGTCGCTCTTCCCCTCCGGCAAACTTTCCAGATTAGCCGCCCCATTCCCCGGCCCCGTAAACGCATTCCCGCTCCCCTTCACCGAGAACGTCCCTGGGCAGGCAAAGGTGATGTTCGCCCCTTCCAGCGTCACCGAACTTTGCCCGGCCTGCAGCACGATCTTCTCTTTCGCCAGGATGTGAATCTCGTCGTTCGAACTGGTGATCGTCACCGACTGATCGGCGAGGATTTCCATTGCGTCGGTGTTGGCCTGGATCGTCTGGCTGCCGGCGGCGGCGATGCTCTTGATGCCGCCTGAATGGCTGAACCAGCTCGCCCCTTCGCCGACCGTCGTCGAGAAGGTGTAGGCGCTGGCGATGTGGAAATCCTGCTGCACCGTGGCGTGCAGGTGTTCGCCGGCAAACAGCAGGGTGCTGGCCGGGGTGGCCAGGCCGATGTCGCTGGGGGCTTCGGTGAGGAGGATCGGGGCGGCGAAGCGTTCGGTCGGGTCGCCCAGGTCGCGGCTGCCGGGTTGGGCTTTGCGGGCCGGCTGGCCGCCGACCGCGGCGGTGTATTTGCCGTCCTGCTGCGGGTCGATTTGCTGGAGGAAGGCGCGTTGGGCGGCATTGGCCTGGAGCGGGCTGGCCGTCTGGGCGCTGGCGGCGTCCGATAGGCGCTGGGCGGTTTCGGCGGCGGCTTTTAGCTGGGCGACGGTTTCGGCGACGTCCATTTGCGTGCTTTGCCCGTTCGGGCGGGCGGTGCTGGAAATCAGGATGCCGTCGCCGGCGCGCACGGCGAGCCAGGCGTCGCTCCTGAATTCGAAGCCGCTGCCGCGCCAGGCGCCGCGGTGGGCGCTGTCCGGGGCCTGCTGGATGAGGTGGCCGAGACCAAGCTGGCCGGCGTTCTCGCTGGTGGCGAGGCGGGTGCGTAGCTGGCCGGGCGAGTCGTCGAGTACCCACTGGTTGTGGCCTTCTTCGAAGTTGTGGCTCATCCAGCCGGAAAGCACGCCGGGGTGGTTGGCGCCGGCGTCGTGGCCGGCACTGAAGGGCGGCAGGTCGGCGCCGTTGTAGGCCTGGCCGACAATGATCGGGCGGTCGATGTCACCGCCGATAAAATCGACCAGCACTTCGGTGCCGATGCGCGGCAGGAAGTGGCTGCCCCAGTTGGGCCCGGCCAGCCATTCGGCGACCCGCACCCAGGTGCCGGATTGATCGTTGCCGGGCGCGTTGCCGCTCTTGCCGGCGCCGGGCGTTTCGGCAAGCCCGCCGGCATTGGGCGCGGCGCCGCGTTGCCAGGGGAATTGGATCTTGATGCGGTGATCGCGCTCGGTGGTCAGCACGCTGTCGGGCAGGCCGACGACAAAGGCGGTTTGCGGGCGGGCCTGGGGCTTTTTGATGGGCAGCGGCACCACGGGGATCGTCGCCGGCTGGGCGGTGCAGCGGTTGCGGTAGCTGCCGGCTTCGACGTCGGTGCTGGCGAGCAGTTCGGCGGCCCGGGCGCCAAGGTTGTTGGCGCCGTGATGTTCGATGCCGAGCACCGTGAAGCGGGCATCATCGCCGCGGTAGGTATCGTGCTGGGTGAGTGTGAAGATGGTGCCTTCAGCCAGTTGGCGGACGCTGCCTTCGCCGGTGAAAGTGCGGTATTTCGCTTCGTGGGCGGCGAGCCGCAGGTCAGTGCGCAACTGGGCGGCGGCGCTGTCTTCGAAGCGGTAGGCCGATGAGGCATCGTGGACTTCCAGCCGGGGGAGTTCACCGTTGTCGAGCGTACTCCGGGCTTCCGCGCCGGTGGCGACCAGGGTCTTGTAGTCCCAGCCGGCGAGCGAGACGGCGTTGGGTTGCACCGAACGCTGTTCCTGCCAGACCTGGAGGGTGTCGCTCGCTTCCGTGGCGTGGTTGCGGTGGAAACGGATCTCCGGCTGGGCAGAGGCCGGCAGTTCCGTGTCACGGTCGAAGATCACCAGTTGGTGGCGGGCGTGGCTGGCATTGTCCCCCAAGGGGACTTCCTTCGGGGCGCCCCCGGCGCGGGCCGATTGGTCGTGTTCGAAGCGAAACGAGAGCCCTTCTTCGGCCAGTAACTGCTGGATGAAGGCCAGGTCAGTCTGGCGGTATTGCGTCGAGACGCTGTATTGGCGCAGTTTCTGGGTGACCTGGCTGGTCCAGTGGGCTTGCGGATAGTCGGCGAAAATCTGGCCGAGGATGTCGATCACCGTCTTGTCCTGGAACAGGTAGTTGTCGCGGCGCTGGCCGAGGAAAGCCAGCCAGGGTTCCATGATCAGGCGGTAACGGGCCAGGCCACCATCGGCCCCGAGTTGCATCGCCTCGGTGACGTAGCCGTGCCAGGAACGCTTGCTGCCGTCGGCCTGCAACAGGCGCAGGGTGATTTCCTCACCGACCACCGACGCCAGATCGAAATAGGCGTGGGGCGACAGGCAATCGATTTCGAAGCGGAAGGTTTCCGAGACCGCCTCGCGGCCGGAAAAGCGCTCGACGACCAGGGCAGCCTCGGGCAGGGCGGTGGTGATGTCGAGGAGGCGGGCGTGCTGCGAGAGGAAGATGTCGAGGAGGGAGAGGATGGACATCGTGATCGCCGGATATGCGAGGGGATGGCGATTCTATTATGACGACGGCAATCGCGCCAAGTTATTTGGCATTTGGCAAAATAGCGAGAGTAAGGACAAAGACTTTAAGCGGTTATGCCAGATGTCCGCTAGCTGTATGACTGCGGACATCCATTTCATGGACTTTTGCGGCGATTGAGTGGCCGGAGATGGCCGGGAGTGTGAGGTCAGCAACGTCCGCTTCGGCGAACTCCAGCTCGAAAAACTCGCGGTTGGGTGAGCGACAGCTAGCGGGAAACCGCGATGACCGTTTCGGGCACAAAGCGGTAGTAGAGACTGGCGCCTTTAGCGTTTTTCCATATCCAAACAGCGCCTTAATTCCACTGAATCTTCGCTGAAAGTTTCCTTATTTTTTGATGGCAACTAGTTCCCTCACGCCCCGCAAGCCCCCCTCCGCCACCCATTTTCCCAATCACAAAACCCTTACGGCAGCAGGCGCGATGGCGCGAGACGGCGGATCTGCTGTCCGACCGCCGCGCGAAAACGCGGGCTGTGCAGGCAGATGCCGCCGAGCAGGCCGACGACCGAGCCGAGCACGGTATCGAGCAGGCGGGCGAGCAGGATGGCGTCCGGCGAGCCCTGCCCGAGTTGGGTGGCCTCGACCAGCAGGATGGTCAGCGGCGTGATGAAGACGGCCGCCAGGCCGTAGTGGCGGACAACCAGGGTTTCGATGACGAAGGCCAGCAACATCATCACCAGCGACACGCTCCAGTTGTTGAGCGGCAGGGTCAGCAAGCCCCAGGCCAGCAACAGGCCGACGCCGGTGCCCAGGATACGGTGCATCTGGCGGTTCCAGACGGCGCGCAGCGAGGCGCCCTGGATCACCGCCAGGCAGCTGACCGGCACCCAGTAGGCGCGTTCCAGTTGCAGTAGCTGGGCGATGCTCAGCGCAAGGCCGACGAAGAGGCCGATGACGATCGAATCGAAAATGACGAAATCGAAACTGGGCGGCGGCAAGGGCCGCACCGGCTGCGGCGCCTGCCGGCGCAAAACGTAAAGGCTGTAGAAAAAGGCGATCAGGCAGGCCTGCAAACAGCCCATGGTGAGCAGGCCGACGAACAAGGGCAACTGTAATAGTTCGATCGGCGTATAGGCGCCGATTGCCGCCGCCATGATGAAGAACAGACTGCCCGGCGGGCCGAGCGCATAAAAGCGACAGATCATCGACACGACGATGGCGATGAACGTCAGCACCGGCACCAGCAGCAGTGGCCAGAAATGGCACATCAGCCCGAGCGAGAAGCAGGCGCTCATGCCGAAAGCCGCCGCCATCAGCGAAACCATGCGATGGGAGAGCGGCGTCTCCGGTGCATAAAGAAAAGCCAGGCCGCCCAGCGAGGAAACCAGGCCGTAATCGAGATGGTCGAAATAGGCCCCGACGAGGAGCGGCAGGCCAGTCGCCAGTGCGGCGCAGAACGGCATTTGCCAGCGTCGGTCGCTGGCATTCACCATCAGCAGGTGGAGCAGTTCCCGGCGCAGCAGCACTCGAAAGCGTTTCCAGCGTCGCCTGTTAATCATCGATCAGCCTGTTGAATGAACCCAGAAAACGCTATTGAACCGCAAAGACGCAGAGATGCGGAGGAAAAACAAAGGTTCGCCCGGATTACTCGGCACACCGTCCGGGTGAGCCGGAAAAACATTGCCAGCCCCTGTTTTTACGTTCTTCTCTGCGACTCAGCGGCAAGGTTTCTCGGATGAAAAATCCCAGCGCGGTGCGGGCCCGGGCAAATGCGCATTTTACCCCGGCCCGGCACCGGTGCCGGCTTACAAGGCCTGAATCACGGCGGCCGCGAACTTCCCGTCGCGATAATCGCGCAGCGTCTGTTCGATCTCCTCGCCGGTATTCATCACGAACGGGCCGTACTGGGCGATCGGCTCGCCCAGAGGTCGACCGGCGACGAGCAACAGGCGGGCCGGCTCTGCCGCTTCGATGCAGACTTCGCCGGCACCATCGTTGGCCAGGATGGCCATGGTGCGATCGGCGACTTCGCTACCGGCAATCGTCACGCTGCCCCGGTAGATATAGGTGAAGGCGTTGTGGCCGACGGCGATCGGCTGTACGAAACGGCAGCCGGCCGGCAGATGGACGTCCAGGTAGAGCGGCTCGGTATCCGGGCGCTGCACGGCCCCGGCCACGCCATGACTGGCGCCGGCGATGACGCGGACGCGGATGCCGTCGTCGGTGGTGAATTCCGGGATGGCGGCCGACGGAATGTCGCGATAGCTCGGCGCCACCATCTTGTGGCGGGCCGGCAGGTTGAGCCAGAGCTGGAAACCTTCCATCAACCCGGCCTCCTGTTCCGGCAATTCGGAATGGATCAGGCCGCTGCCGGCCGTCATCCACTGCGCCCCGCCCGGGCCGAGCAGGCCTTCGTGGCCGGCGCTGTCGCGATGCCGCAGACGGCCGGCCAGCATGTAGGTGACGGTCTCGAAACCGCGATGCGGATGATCGGGAAAACCGCCGATATAGTCGTCCGGATTCTCGTTGCGGAAGGCATCGAGCATCAGGAAGGGATCGAGCCGGCGCTGCAGGGGCTGGGTCAGCACCCGGGTCAGGCGGACGCCGGCGCCATCCGACGTCGGCGTGCCGTGGACTAGGCGCTCGACGGCGCGGAAAGCGGCGGCGGGATGGGAAAGCGTGTTCATGATGCGGCCTCCTGGATTCTGTGAACGGCCGGCGCCCTGCGTCAGGGGCCGGCCGCTTGGGGTTTTAGGCAAACAATTCCTCAATCTGTGCCTCGGCTTCGGCAAAGGCCCGGGTTGCTGCCTCGGCGCCCATGGCCAGGCCTTCGGCATAGATGAATTGGACATCGTTGAGGCCGAGGAAAGCCAGCACGCTTTTCAGATACGGCACCTGGGAATCGGCTGCGGTGTCGCGGTAAAGACCGCCGCGGGCCAGCGCGACATAGACCTTCTTGCCCTTGAGCAGGCCTTCCGGACCGTTCGCCGTATAGCGGAAGGTGACGCCGGCGCGGGCGATGGCGTCGATCCAGGTCTTCAACTGGACGGGCACGCCGAAGTTGTACATCGGCACGCCGAGGACGATGGCATCGACGCCCTGGACCTGGGCGATCAGCGCATCGTCGAGCGCAACGCGGGCGGCCTGTTCGGCGCTGCGTTGTTCGGCCGGGGTGAACAAGGCGCTCAAGGCGGGTTCGTCGAGCACCGGATGCGGGGTGCTGGCCAGATCGCGCAGTTCGAGACTGGCCTCCGGATTTTGCGCCAACAGGCGGGCCGTCACGGCATCGGCCAGACGGCTCGAATTGGCCCCGGCGGAACGGGCACTGGCATTGATCTGCAGAATTTTCATGGGATTTTCTCCGGTTTGGGGTGGGGGCGTGGTCGGTGTCGACCGCAACCATGGAGCACATTCTATTGATTACAATAGCGCACCGGAAGCCGGAAAAATGGGTACCATTGTTCCATAAATGAAACGATTGAATGCCATGAGCCTGGACGCCAACGACCTTATTCTTTTCGCCCACATCATCGAGGCCGGCAGTTTCTCCCGCGCCGCCGAGCGTACCGGGCTGCCGAAATCGACCCTGTCGCGACGCCTCACGCAGCTCGAAACGAAACTCGGCGAACGCCTGCTGACGCGCAGCACCCGCCGCCTGGCGATTACCGAGTTCGGCGAGCGGCTACTCGAACATGCCCGCCGCCTGCTTGAGGAAAGCGAAGCCGCCTCGGCCCTGGCCCTCCATCGCCAGGGCATCCCGCGCGGCGTCTTGCGCGTCTCGCTGCCGCCCGATTTCGTCGAACTGGATCTGACGCCCTTCCTGCTGCAATTCGCCACCAGTTATCCGGAAGTCAGCCTCGAACTCGATCTTTCGCCGCGGCGGGTCGATCTGCTGGCCGAGCGCTTCGACCTCGCCATCCGCGTCGCCAGCCGCCTGCCCGACGACAGCACGTTGGTCGCCCGTAAACTGTTCGACCTGCCGCACGGCCTCTATGCCAGCCCGGCCTATCTGCAACGCTACGGCACGCCGACTGAGCCGGCCGAGCTGCTCCAGCACGTCGGCCTGCGCCTGATCAGCGGCAATGGCGAAGCCCTGCCCTGGCGCCTGAGGCGCGGCACGGAACTCTGGGAAGGTCTGCCGAATGGCCCGCTGGCGGCCAATTCACCCGGCCTGCAAGGCGACCTGGCGGCCCACGGCATGGGCATCGTCGGCCTGACCAGGCAATTTGCCGACAAATGGATAGAACAAGGTCAACTCATCCGCGTCTTGCCGGAATGGTCCCTGCCCACCATCACCGTATGGTGCGTCACCCCTGGGCGCCGCCTGCTGCCGGCCCGCACCCAGGCCTTCATCGAACTATTGAAATCGGCCCTGATGCAGCCCGCCTAGGCGCCGGATCAGGGCTTGTTACGGCTCGCCAACGCGCCCGGCGATTCAGTGGGCCCGGCGTCTTTGCGGGTTCCAGGCGAAGAGGGCGCGGCCGATGCGGTTGATCCGGATGAGCCGCGACGGCATGCCGTGCGATGCCGCCGAGACCTGCGGATTCCACGAGAACAGTGGCTGGAGGGCGGCACTGATGCCATCCAGCAAGCTCAGCAGGCTATGGCCCAGCAATACGGTGTAGAGACTGCGGCGCTCAGCAAACAGTCCGGGCCGGCTTTGCAGATCCTCGGCCCGGACCTGGCGGGCCCGGGCGACGACGGAGGGAATGCTGATGGGGTTCATGATGTTTTCCTTCTCTTGCTGCGATGCAACATTGCATGGTTTGCACTCTAATTACCATGCAATCAAAAAACAATTAACCACACTGGACAAACATTTGTGAATTTTGATCCATAATCAAGGCATGGATCGTGCCGCCGAAATGTCCGCCTTTGTCCGCGCCGTGGAAACCGGCAGTTTCTCTGCGGCGGCGCGGGAACTCAGACTGACCCCTTCCGCCCTGTCGAAGCTGGTCACCCGCCTCGAAGACCGGCTGGGCAGCCGATTGCTCCAGCGGACGACGCGCCGTCTGCAAATGACCCCAGAAGGCGAGGCTTTTTTTAACCGGGCCCGCCCCATCCTGACCGCCATGGACGAGGCGGAGGCCGAAGTCACGGCCTCCGGGAAAACGCCGCGCGGCCTGCTCCGCCTGCAATGCGGTTTTGCCTTCGGAATGCACCAGTTGGCGCCGGGCATTCCGCACTTTCTCGAGCGCTACCCGGAAATCGAGCTCGACGTCAGGATCAACGACCAACCGCCGGCCCTGGTTGAAGACAATATCGACCTCGCCATCCGCATCGGCGCCCTCGACGAATCGTCGATGGTGGCGCGCCGCATCTGCAACCTGGAACGGGTCATCTGCGCCGCCCCGACCTACCTGGAACGCTACGGCACACCGCGCACGCCGGACGATCTGCAACAGCACAACTGCCTCTGGGTGACCAGCCTGCCGGCGCTGCGCCGCTGGCCCTTCGACACCGATGACGGCATACGGGTCGTGCACATTTCCGGCAACATGGTCGCCAACAATGCCGAAATGGTCCTCCAACTGGCCCTGGCCGGCGTCGGCATCACCCGCCTGACCGATGTCATGGTCGGCGCCGCATTGCGCCGCGGCGACCTGGTGCCGGTCCTCGGCAACTGGCACCACGTCGAGCCGGTACCGCTCTACGCCACCTACCCGAGCGGCCGCCACTTGGCGCCGAAAGTGCGGGCCATGGTGGATTTCCTGGTCGACGAATTCGGCCATCGCCCATGGCGCTCGCCGTGAATCGAGGCGCCGGGCTATTCAGGGCTCGGCGACGCAAGCTTGGTTGCGGCCCGAACTCTTGGCCTGGAACAGTGCGGCATCGGCCCGCTTGAGGATGGCTTCGAGGTCGCGCTCGCCGGGATGCCGTTCGGCGATTCCCAAGGAAACCGAGAAGCCGACCTCCCGACCATCGTCGAGCCGGACGCGGGTGGCGGCAACTTCCTCGCGCAGGCGCTCGGCGACGCCATAGGCCTCGCCGGCATTGGTCCGGGTAAAGATGATGGCGAATTCCTCGCCGCCAACCCGGCCGATGAGATCGGTGTCGCGCAGCATGCGCCGACAAACGGCGGCAAAGGTCTGTAGCACCTGATCGCCGACGGCATGGCCATAACTGTCGTTGATCTGTTTGAAGTGATCGAGATCGAGCATGGCCAGCGCCAGTTCGCCTTCGTAGCGCTCGAGGCGATTCAGTTCGCGGCTCGCCAGTTCGAGAAAATAGCGGCGATTGGCCAAACCGGTCAGCGAGTCGGTGTGCGCCTGATCGCGCAACAACTCGGTGAGGCGCTTCTGCTCGGTAATATCCTGCAGGACGACGATGTAATGGTGAATGCGGTGTTCGCCATCGCACACCGGCACGATGGAGGCATGGGCAACGAAGTGGTGGCCGTCCTTGCAGCGGCTCAACCATTCGCCATCCCAGCTCTGCCCTTCCTGCAAAGCCCCCCAGACCGCTGCCAGCGGTTCGCTGCCGCCCTCTTGGGCGCACAGGGCATCGACATCGCAACCGACCACCTCACCGGCGGGATAGCCGGTCAGGCGGCTGAAGGCGGCGTTCACGCTAATGATCCGGCCGTGCTGGTCGGCGACGACAATCCCTTCCAGGACATTTTCGACGACGCTGGCCGCCAGGCGCAGCCTGGCTTCGCGCTCCTGCAAGGCGGCCTGCAAGCGGTTGTAGCCTTCAATCAGGGCGCCGATTTCGTCCTCCCGCTCGATCGGTAGCGGCCCGACCGAGTCGGTGGCGTGACTCATCGCGGTCAATAGGCGGGTACTTTGCGTCAATGGCCGGATGACGCTGTTGGCCAGCGCGACGACGACGATACCAAGCAACGTACCGCCCAGTGAAATCAGCGCCAGATAATGCAGCACGCTGGTCCGGGTGGCCTCTTCGACATCGTCGATGAAAATCCCCGAACCGACCACCCACTCCCAGGGCGAAAATTTTTCGACATAGGAAAGCTTGGGATAGAGCACCGACTCCCCGCCGTCGAGCCCGCTCTGCTTCGGCCAGGCATAGGTGACGAAGCCACCGCCCGCCTCATTGGCCACCGCATTGAAGGCCCGACCCATATTGACTTTGCCGTCGGTGACCTGGACCGGCCCGGCGATGCCGCGCTGTATGCTGCTCACCCGGTCGAAAAACGGCACGTCGAGGCGCTGCCCGTTCAACGCCGGCTGCACCGGATGCATGATCATGACCGGATCACGGGCGTCATTGATCCAGAAATAGTCGGCGGCGCCGTAACGCATGTCCTTGATCGCCTGCTTGGCGGCCTCCTGCGCCGCCGGGCGCGACAACTGCTGGCCGGTTTCCAGGGACTGGTAATGCTGCAGCACGCTGATCGCCGTCTGGACCAGATGCTGCGTCTTCAGCTTCTTTTCGTCGAGCATGGCTTCGCGACCCGACCAGACGTGAATGCCCGCCATCATGACCAGGCCGATCACGAACAGTAGAAGCATCCCCCAGATCCGCGTTTGAACCGTCAGCCGCATACTCCTAGCCCCCCGTGCAGCCACTGCCGGCGAAAGCCGCCTCTTTCACTCTATCGGAAAAGCGCCGCTTGTCGAAGGGCAAATCGGGCCGCCGCCCGAAATAGTTGTCCTCCGCCGCGCCCCGGCCAAAACCGCCACCCGCCGCCAGTAGCCGGCCGGGCGGCAGATTCCCCCGGCCTGGCGCAAAGGGTTTAAGATTTCCTCATAGTCTGCGCCAATGACAACGCGCGCCCCGCAAACAACGATCAAAACAGGTGGCATCGTGACGCAAATATCCTCTCCCGGCGGCCGCCAGCCGCTCCTCGGGCGCCAGCAGGTACCGGGCGATTTCTGGGGGGCGCTGGCCGCCATGCTGGTCGCCCTGCCGGCCGCCATCGCCTTCGGCGTCACCATCTACTCGGCGATCGCCCCCAGTTATGCGGCGATCGGCGCCCTGGCCGGGATTATCGGGGCTACCGTGATCGGTCTCGTCGCCTCCACCCTGGGCGGCACCGACCGTCTGATCAGCGCGCCCTGCGCCCCGGCCGCCGCCGTGCTCTCGGCCTTCGCCATCGAACTGACGGCGCAGGGCGTCAGCCCCAGCAGCATCGTCCTGCTCCTCATCCTGCTCGGCATGCTGGCCGGCATCATCCAGTTGCTGCTCGGTTTCATCGGCATCGGCCGACTGATCAAATACATCCCCTACCCGGTGGTCAGTGGCTACATGTCCGGCGTCGGGCTGATCATCATCGGCAGCCAGATTCCGAAATTCGTCGGCGCTCTCGCTGGCAGCCGCTGGTGGGAAGTCCTGATCTCGCCCTGGAGCTGGGACTGGCGGGGCGTCGCCATCGGCCTGACGACGGTGCTGGTGGCCATTCTCGCCCCCAAAATGACGACCAAGGTGCCGGGCACCATCCTCGGCATCGTCGCCGGTCTTCTCACCTATTTCGGCCTGGCGGCGCAGGACCCGAGTCTCTGGGACGTGAGCAACAATCCCCTCGTCATCGGCACCCTGGGCGCCGCCAAGGAAGGCTATTTCGCGGCCATCACCGGCCGCTGGCAAGAAATCGGCGACCTCCACCTCCACCAGATCGCCGGCTTGCTGGGCAATGCGCTGACCCTGGCCGCCCTGCTCTCGATCGACACCCTGAAAACCTGCGTCGTCATCGACCAGCTAACCCGCACCCAGCATGACTCGAACCGCGAACTGGTCGCCCAGGGCGTCGCCAATATCGCTTCCGCGGCGGCCGGCGGCATTCCCGGCTCGGGCACCATGGGCGCCTCGCTGGTCAATCTGAACAGTGGGGCGAGCACCCGCATCTCGGGCGTCCTCGAAGGCGTGCTGGCGCTGATCGCCGCCCTCATCCTCGGCTCCTTCATGGCCTGGATACCGGTCGCCGCGCTGTCCGGCATCCTCATCGTCATCGGCTTTCGCATGCTCGATCGCGAGCCCCTGCGCTTTATCGAATCGCGCGCCACGGTCTTCGACTTCGGGGTCGTTCTCGCCGTCATCGTCGTCGCCCTGACCATCGGCCTGATAGCCGCCTCGGCGGTCGGCGTCGGGCTGGCGATCATTCTCTTCCTGCGCGAACAGATCGGCGGCTCGGTCGTCCGCCACAAGGTTTACGCCAACCAGATGTCGTCGACCTGGTACCGCCCCGAAGCCGAAATGCGCATCATCGAACAGAAGGGCGACCAGGCCGTCATTTTCGAACTGCAGGGCAGCCTGTTCTTCGGCACCACCCAGCAGCTCTACAGCGAAATCGAACCCGAACTGGGCAAGCGCAGCTATGTCATCCTCGACCTCAAGCGCGTCCTCTCGGTCGATGTCACCGCCGCCCACCTCCTCAACAATGTCCGCGATGCGCTGCAGGAACGCGGCGCCATGCTGCTCCTCTCCGGGGTCCGGGAAAAACTGCCGAACGGCCGCAACCTGCGGGAATTCCTTGAGCAAACCGGGGTCGTCGTACCCGACGACAACGGCGTGCGGGTTTTCCCCGAACTCGATGCCGCCATCGAGTGGGTCGAAAACCGTCTCCTCGGCGACCGGGCCACCCTGCTGGCCGAGGAGGAGGCGCCGATCCAGTTGCACGAGATGGACCTCTTCAAGCTGCGCAAGGACGAAACCATCCAGGACCTGGAAGCGCGCATGGAATTGCGCAGCTACAAGGCCGGCGACACCATCTATGCCCTGGGCGCCCCGGGCGATGAAATTTTCTGGATACGCCGTGGCACGGTGCGCATTTTCGCCCCGCTCGGCGGCGGCCGCACCCGTCACATCGCCAGTTTCGGCCGCGGCGATTTCTTCGGCGGCCTGGCCTTCCTCGACAACCGGCCGCGCGGCAACGACGCCATCGCCCTGACCGACACCGAGGTCTATGTGCTGTCGCGCAAACAGTTCTACGAACTGGCCGAGGAGCACAAGAAACTGGCCTTCAACCTGATCACCGCCATCGCCCGCACCCTGGCCATCCGCCTGCGCAACGCCGACACCGAACTGACCATGCTGCAGGAATACTAATTCGACGAATGGCGCCATGACCGCGGCTCATCGCCCCTAGCCGACGACGATTTCTCGGGCGATGAATCCCGTCCCGCCAGCCCCAGGTCTCCGGTCGGCAAAATCTATTGCTCCGGCGACGCGGGCTGGCGGGCGACTGCCGGCGCACCGTCAAGGCATTGAAAATCGGCGTCATTTGCATTTTTCCGCACCGCCGCGTTGCAACAGGCATTGCCGGGCGGAAGCTGGCGCCGGTACGGGCGAGCGTAAAATTTACGACATTTTTACGCCCGCCCGGCCAGAATCCTCAACATTTGTAGACGGCGCCGCCTAGGCTGGAAACACTGGTTGCAGGAATCTGATCATGCAAGACGAAGCCCCTCCCTCCGGCCCCATGCCGGAGCGTTTCACCACCTGGCAACGCAGCCTGCTCACCGTGCTCGCCTGCGCCTTGACGACCCTGCTGGCGACGCCGCTGCTCGGCTATCTCGATCTGGCCAATATCGTCATGCTCTTCCTGCTCACCGTGCTCCTGCTCGCCGTCAGCCTGGGCCGTGGCGCCGCCGTGCAGGCAGCGGTCTTGAGCGTGCTGCTCTTCGACATCTTTTTCGTACCGCCCCGCTTTTCGCTGGCCGTCAGCAATATCCAGTACCTGGTGACTTTCGCGGTGATGCTGGCGACGGCGCTGATCACCGGCCAACTGGCGGCCGGCCTGAAACAGAAGGCACGGGAAGCGCAGGTGCGCGAACAGCAGACCCATGCCCTTTACGAGGTGGCCCGCCAACTGGCCGGAACGCTCAGCCTGCACCAGGTTTTGGCGATTGCCCGGCAATTTGTCAGCCGCCAGTTCGCCGCCGATTCGACCCTCCTGCTGCCCGCCGACCACCCGCCGGGCAGCGCGGAAACGCTCGCCCCGTCGGCTTTCCGGGTCGAGCCGCACCTCGCCGCGATCGCCCTGCAGGGTGGTGAAACGGTGCGTAACAACGAGTTTTCCAGCGCCGGCTATGCCTCGTTCTACCTGCCGCTGCGCGCCTCGCTGCGCACCCGTGGCGTGCTCGCCGTCGCCTTCCCGGCCAACGCCCCGGAAGTGCTGCCCGAACAGCAGGCCCTGCTCGAAGCGCTGGCCTCGCTCATCGCCATCGCCATCGAACGCCTGCATTACGTCGAGGTGGCGCAGGCGACGCAATTGAACATCGTCGCCGAACGTCTGCGCAGTTCGATTCTATCGGCGCTGTCGCACGATTTGCGGACGCCGTTGACAGCCCTGGTCGGCCTGGCCGATTCGCTCTCCCTGATCAAGCCGGCCCTCCCCACGACCGCCCTCGAAACGGCCCAGGCCATGCACGAACAGGCGGCCCGCCTGGCCGGCCTGGTCGGCAACCTGCTCGACATGGCGCGCCTCAACGCCGGCCAGGTCACCCTGCGCCGCGAATGGCAACCGCTGGAAGAAGTGATCGGGGCGAGCATCAAGCTGCTCGGCAGCGCACTCGCTACCCACCCGGTCCGCGTCACCTTGCCGGCCGACCTGCCGCTATTGCAGTTCGATGCCGTGTTGATCGAACGCGTCTTCTGCAACCTGTTGGAAAATGCCGCCAAGTACGCCCCGCCGGCGACGCCGATCGAAATCGAAGCCAGCCAAAGCGCCGAGTTCGTCGAAGTCCGGGTGCGCGATCATGGCCCCGGTTTTCCGGCCGGCGACCGGGCGGCGCTGTTCGACATGTTCGTGCGCGGCCAGACGGCCGCCAGCAAACCCGGCACCGGGCTCGGCCTAGCCATCTGCCGCGCCATCGTCGAAGCGCATGGCGGCACGATTGTTGCCGATAACGCCGAAGATGGCGGGGCCAGCCTTTGCTTCACGCTGCCGCGCGGCGTGCCGCCGGTCGTCGAGGAGGAAAGCGCATGAACTCGCCCGCTCCCAAAGTGCTGCTCATCGAGGATGAAAAACCGATCCGCCGCTTCGTCCGCCTGGCCGTCGAGGAAGAAGACTGCTCGGTCAGCGAGGCAGAAACCATGGCCGACGGCCTGATCCAGGCCGGGCTGGGCAAGCCCGACCTGCTCATCCTCGACCTCGGCCTGCCCGACGGCAACGGTATCGACCTGATCCGCGACCTGCGCGGCTGGTCCGACGTACCGGTCCTGATCCTCTCGGCCCGCAGCCAGGAAAACGACAAGATCGACGCCCTCGATGCCGGCGCCGACGACTACCTGACCAAGCCGTTCAGCGTCGGCGAACTGCGCGCCCGCGTCCGCGCCCTGCTGCGTCGGCGGGCGCGCAGCGGCGAAGGGGCGACGCCGCGCATCGAATTCGGCGAGGTACAGGTCGACCTGTCGCGCCGCGTCGTCACGCGAGCCGGCGCAGAGGTCCACCTGACGCCCATCGAATACCGCCTGCTCGCCACCCTGCTCGGCCATCCCGGCAAGGTGCTGACGCAGCGCAACCTGCTGCGCGAAATCTGGGGCCCGTCCTATGTCGAAAGCAGTCATTATCTGCGGGTGTACGTCGGCCACCTGCGCCAGAAACTCGAAATCGACCCCACCCAGCCCCGCCATTTCCTGACCGAAACCGGCGTCGGCTACCGCTTCCAGCCCTGAAGGAAAACGTATGCAAGCCCCTGACAACAAGCGCCAGCTGACGCTGACCCTGGCCGCCCTCGGCATTGTTTACGGCGACATCGGCACCAGCCCGCTGTACTCGATCAAGGAAGTTTTCGGCGGCGCCCATCACCCGGTGCCGATCACCCCCGACAACGTGCTCGGCATCCTGTCGCTGTTCCTCTGGTCGCTGCTCATCGTCGTCACGCTGAAGTACGTCGCCTTCATCATGCGCGCCAACAATAAGGGCGAAGGCGGCATCATCGCCCTGATGACGCTCGCCCTGCACAACGGCAATCCGTCCTCCTGGCAACAGAAACTGCTGGTTGCCCTGGGCCTCTTCGGGGCTGCGCTGTTCTACGGCGATGGCGTCATCACGCCGGCCATCTCGGTACTCTCGGCGGTCGAGGGACTGGAACTGATCACGCCGGCCTTCAAACCCTACATCCTGCCCATCACGCTGAGCATCCTGGTCGGCCTGTTTCTCTTCCAGCGCCGCGGCACGGCCAGTGTCGGCGCCCTGTTCGGGCCGATCATGGTGCTCTGGTTCGCCGTCCTGGCCCTCTTTGGCGGCATCGCCATCGTTGAGCACCCGGCCGTCCTGGCCGCCGTCAATCCGCTCTACGCTTTCCATTTCCTGCTCGGCAATGCGGCCCTCGGTTTCTTCGCGCTCGGTGCCGTCGTGCTGTGCATTACCGGCGCCGAGGCGCTCTATGCCGACATGGGGCATTTCGGCGCCAAACCGATCCAGTACGCCTGGCTGGGCTACGTCCTGCCCGCCCTGGTCATCAACTATTTCGGCCAGGGCGCCCTGCTCCTCGCCGACCCGGCCGCCATCGCCAACCCCTTCTACCTGCTAGCCCCGGACTGGGCGCTCTATCCGCTGGTCATCCTGGCCACGGTGGCCACGGTAATCGCCTCGCAAGCCGTCATTTCCGGCGCCTTCTCGATCACCCAGCAGGCCATCCAGCTCGGCTACACGCCGCGCCTGGAAGTGCGGCACACCTCGGAGCGGGAAATCGGCCAGATCTACCTGCCGGCCCTCAACTGGCTGTTGCTGATTTCGATCATCGCGCTGGTCGTCGGCTTCGGCAGTTCGTCAAAACTGGCTGCGGCCTACGGCATCGCCGTCACCGGCACGATGCTGATCACCAATTTCCTGGCCATCGCCGTCGCCGTCCGCCTGTGGAACTGGAGCCCACTACGTGCCGTACTCGGCGCCCTGCCCTTCATCGTCATCGACCTCGGCTTCTTTCTCGCCAACTCGGTCAAGATTCCCGACGGCGGCTGGTTCCCGCTCGCCTTCGGGCTGGCCATCTTCGTCCTGCTGACCACCTGGAAACGCGGCCGCGAACTGCTGCACCAACGCCTCGCCGAAGATGCGCTGCAACTGAAGCCCTTCATCGCCGACATCGCCGGCAACGCCATCGGCCGGGTCCCCGGCACGGCCATTTTCATGACCCCGGACCCGGAATCGGTACCCCATGCGCTGCTGCACAGCATCAAGCACTACAAGACGCTGCACCAGCAGGTCATCATCCTCAGCGTCCGCGTCTTCGACGTGCCTTACGTCCCGGCCATCGACCGCGTCGAAGTGCATCGGCTGGCCGAGAATTTCGCTCAGGTCATCGTCCATTACGGTTTCAAGGACGAGCCGGACATCCCGGCCGCCCTCAAGCTGAGCGCCGAGGCCGGGCTCGATATCGAGATGATGGACAGCTCCTTCTTCCTCGGCCGCGAAACACTGATTCCGAAACTGGGTTCGGCCATGGCCTACTGGCGCTCGCTGCTCTTCGTCGCGATGTTCCGCAACGCCAGCAGCGCCACGGCCTTTTTCAAGATTCCTTCCAACCGGGTAGTCGAACTGGGTTCGCAGATCGTGTTGTAAGCTGACGGGGGTTTCATCGGTTTCATCCTGGAACTCCCCGCCCCCGAAAGGAAGACAGCCATGCCCTACCAGCCGGAATTTCTCAAGCTTGTCGACGAATTCATCCATCTCGCCAACCGTCTGGCCGAAGGAGAAAACGAAGGCAAGGTCAGCGCCGCCATCCTGTTCGCCGCCGGCCGCTACAACGCCTTCAACTTCCTCGCCCACGACGGCACGGCGGAAGAGCAGGACAAGGCCGTGGACTATTTCGTCGCCGAATATCGCAAAGCGCTACTCGCCAATCTGGCGGGCGAAGTCGGAACGGTGATCAAGACTCAGGGATAGGCGGCGGGAGAATCAAAGAGAAAAATGATTTCCCTTGGTTCATCCCCGATACGGCCGATCGGCTCCCGGCAGACGTTCAATCGTTCAAACCGAACGGCGTTTCAACGCCTATCCAGGCGAATGGTATTGAGGTCCTCTTCAACATCGCTCTGCAGTTCAGCAAGTTCTTCCTCGTCGAAATTCAGATAATTCAGGGCAGCGGTGCCATGCGCCATCCATTCCGCCTCGTCCGGCACGTTGAGAAAGCGCGCAATCAGATGGTCGGCAAGCAAAGAAACCGCCGTCAGCGCCCGCACTTCGTCGCGAACATGCGCCGAGTCGTCCGCGAGAATTTCGAAGTTGTGATGCAGGCGGACGGCTTTCACGATGAGATCCGGCAAGTGCCAATTGCGGGCCAGCATCGCGCCAACCGTCACATGGTCCGTCCCATGCCGCTCGTTTTCCGTCTCCCATACAGCCTTGGCTGAACGGTTGGAGAGAACCAGCGTCTCCTTGTAGTCGGGAAAACGCTGCATCAGGATCGGAATGCCGCAATCATGAAATAGACCGAAAGTGTAGGCATCTTCCTGGGTAATGCCGGGCACGCGCCGCGCCAAGCGGGTCGAAACCGTGGCGTGGTAATTCGAGCGCTCCCAAAAGCGTTCCATGCTGACGCCATTGGGCGAAAGGGAACGTTTCAGCGCCAGACCATTGACGATACAGAGGATGTTCTTCAAGCCGAGGACTGCCGCAGCTTTCTGCACCGTCTCGACTTTGTTGCGCAGGGCAAAGACGGGCGAATTTGCCGTCTTCATCATGGAAGCCGCCAGACTGAGGTCACCGGTTATGAGACGAATGATCTTGTTAAAGTCGACATCGGGACAGCGCGCCTCCTCCAACAGAGCGGCGACCACTGCCGGACAAGGCGGAATGAAGATGGTCTTGAGAATATCGGAAACGGAATCGGCTGCAACCTCGGTACTGACGGCTTCATTGGGCATAGCAACAATCTCCAATAAATAAGGAACGATTCGGAGATCAAGGGCGCCCTGCCCGCTCACTGCCACAGCCGTCATATTGGCGACCCCACTGTCATCGAACCAACGGACCGGCTCATTAGACTGGAAGCTTTGCGCCCCCGCCTTTCGACGAGTTTGCCCTGATCAACAAACGCAACATTAACAGCAGCTTTCAACGCGCCCTTGAGCTACATCAAACGATCGACATCCGTGCCAAACCGCGCTCTGAACAAGCCCTCTTGAGCGCGGTCAAGCCTGAGGATTTGTGGGAACGAGATCGTCTGACAACGCAGTATGCCCAATGCGGATATTCCAAAAATAGAGTTACGAGAATCGGTTACCTGAATTTGAGCGCTCATTCAGCGGTCTGCAGTGATTGCGGTTTTTATCTCGCCAATCCGCTCTATTGGCGTCGATTCGCTCGCCCCGAGCTGAAACTCCTCTGGCACATGGGGAGCGTGATAGCCGCTACATAGCGACTCCATCTCTTGGCGCGCGGCAAAGGCTAGCTGCTTTGCACCTTCCTCGCCATGCTTGGAAATCGAGAAGTAGCGGGCGCCGATCTTGAGGCCACGGGGCGGTCGGGCAAGCCAGTACTCGGCGGACCAAACCCGCCCCGAACGCGATTTACTGCGCTGGGTCGTCCGCACGACACCGGCGGCCCCCGAGGTGTTATTGGTCCGTATCTGCGCGACGAATTCTTGCTTGGTTAAGGGTTCCAGGCGGCGAGTTTGCTCATCGCGCCAGGCCAGCGCCGCGCTCAGGGTGGCCGCCTGCCCGCCGCAGAGGGTGAAGCCGAACCATTGGGCATAGCGGGCATGACGTCGCTCGATTTTTACGAGATAGCCCGGATCACGACCTTTCGGGGTCATCAGGCGAATACCGTAGGCCGCGTGCCCAGAGGTGATGCTTTCGTTGGGTTTGATCATCATCTGCTACAGCTTGGGTGCCGACTGATCCGGCGACCATTGCCAGAAGGTCAGGCCGTAGTCACCGCCCAACGAAGGCATGGTTTCGCCCGACTTGAAGTAGCGACGTGAGCCGGCTTGGGCCGGCGTGAACCACCAGCCACTTTCGGGGCAGGGGGCCCCCCCGGGGATGCTGGGGCGACGTTTACTTTCAATGCCCAGCCCAATTCCCGCTTGTGGGTCCGGCTGCCAGAAACGGACATCGGGCGATGGCCAACTACCATCCGGATCAAAGCGCGCCAACCAGGCTTGCGAATCGGTCGGCGTCATGACATCGCGTTCGTCGTCATCCCATTGCCCGAGCGTCAGGAAATCCAGGTCGTCGGCACGGGCGGGCTTGAGGGCCCGGGCAATCTCGCCGTAGATCGGCGGAATACCATCCTCGACCGGCAGCAGGCCCGGCTCCTCACCGGCCTCGATCCACAGCGCATCGGGCAACTCGCTCACGCGAATGCGCGGATGGGTCAATTGCGCCCGCACCGCGGCCTTGCCGCCCGCTTTCTCCAACCAACGGGTGCCGATCAGCGTGCCCCAGGTCGGCGCATTCATGCCAAAGGTTAGCGGCCGACTGACCGCATGCGGACTATCCATATAAAACGGCTTGTCGAAGTGATAGCCGTAGAAACGTCTGGCCAGTTGCTTCTCGTAGGGCAGGATGTCGCCCGCCGCACCGACGCCCAGCGGGTTGACGTAACCAAAGCCCATATAACCCTGTTCGGCATTCATTTGCGTAGCTGCTTTGAGGACGAAGGCATGCAGGGCATCCCGATGATCACGCCACCAACTGTAGGCAAAATCGAGACGGAGCCAGCTAAGCTTGAAAGGAACTTCTTCCCAATATGAACGAATCCATGAGCGAAAGGTGTAATTTGCGCTAGTAACTTCGCTTTCCGAACTTGCTGATTCGATAAAAAAATTCTCATCCAGCGGTAGTTTTTGGGCGTGTTCAATGAAATCGGGAACGCGCTTGCTACCGATTTTGTGCAGCCGGCCACCCTTGGGATGCCCGACATGTGTCAGTTGATTGCCAATCAGTGCTTGATACTCCTGCCACAACCGGATGGCAGCTAGGCGCTTCTCGATCATTACTTCGGGCGGCACGTGGAAATACAAGGAAACGGAAAGCCCAACGGCCCATTCCCACTCTACGCCATCGGCCACGAACCCTTGGGAAACACTCGGCCATTCCTTGAGGTCGGCCGCCCAGGCTGCAAATTCGTCATCGTCCAAAACTGGCATTTTCTAACGCTTCCTTCGAGGTTGTTTCTTGTCTTTGTCGGTATCCGTCCCGGCATCGCCGGTTTTCTTCTTTTTCTCCAAGTCCTCGCAGGGCGGGCAGTCTTCCGGCATGCGGACGATGGAGACCTTGGGTTTGGTGAAAGTATCGTCATATCGCTTGATCTGATCTCCATCAATCCGATCATTCTTGAACTTGAAATCCACCACCGCAAACAGATTGTCTTTGCTCGGCGGCTGAAAACGATTTTCAACAATGGCGATGTCCGGCGAGACGGATTGACGGGGCTTGCGCCAGTAGGTCTGGCCGATGCGTTTGGGTTGCAGGCCGTTCATGTAGGCCGTGCCGTCGCGCTTGAAAGCCACTTCGCTCTTGATAAAGCTATGGTTGTCGATGGCATGGTCGAGCAGATCGAAAGCAATGGCGGCGGCAAGCTGGCGTAATTCGAGCACCCGGTATTTGATTTCCTCATCCGGGCCGGGCTGCGGAGCGGGCAGGCGGCGCTTGCCGAGTACGGGGTTTTTGTCGGCAAAGCATAGCAGTTTGCAGATCACCGGGCGAAAGGGGATCTTGCGTTGGTAGTAATCCTTGAAGTCCGGCTGCCTGGGCGCCGTCGGATTGGGGCTGCCGGTGGCAATGACGCGAAGCTCGGTCGCTTTCCGGTTGGCCTCCTTTTTCATTTCCTGGCCGGCTTCGTCAACCACGCCTTTAACAGCCTCGAAGGCTTCGTTAATCATGGCCTGGGTCAAATCCTTGACCTCGTCCTTGAGAGCCTCCTTGGCCTCATGCTTGATTTCTTCCTTGATGACCTTTTTGGCGCCTTCAGAGGCGCCTTTGCTCAGCAAAAACTTCCCGATGGCACCGAGGATGGCCGCAATAACCCGCCCCATCTCAAGCCTCCGGCGTGAGCTGGATCATCTTGTTATCCACGCTGTCCGGCGTCGTTTGGCGCTCCAGCGGTCCGAGCAGGCGGCTTAGCCCGTCAAGAAAGTCCTCGGTCATTTTTTGATCAATGCGAAACTCGGTCATGGCGAGTTGAACCGGCTCACTTTGGTCGGTGTAAAGGCGCTGAGTCGTGGCGTCTTTGCCAAATATCCCGGTCACGGATTTACCGCTTTGTGCCACGAGTTGATAGCGGTGCTGCTCGTAGGGTTTGTCTTCCGGTTTGAGCAAGCGTGCCCGCTGGGAATACTCGTTATTGATCGTTCCCTCCGGCAACGCCTCCATCTCTGCTACCCCGCTCCCCGGCCCGACAAACGCATTCCCGCTCCCCTTCACCGAGAACGTCCCTGGGCAGGCAAAGGTGATGTTCGCCCCTTCCAGCGTCACCGAACTTTGCCCGGCCTGCAGCACGATCTTCTCTTTCGCCAGGATGTGAATC